>Ga0209069_10000563_pt1 | contig 17413 bp, 14 predicted proteins | sample Str013_2_FD_187202 | JGI IMG/M metagenome (GOLD analysis project Ga0209069, IMG submission 187202) | Freshwater sediment microbial communities in response to fracking from Pennsylvania, USA - Straight Creek_MetaG_SC_2013 (SPAdes) (version 2) | ecosystem: Environmental > Aquatic > Freshwater >...
AGCCCATCCTCAGTCGTTATTCTCGGCATCTTTGTTGCGGACCTGGCCTTTCGATCTGGGCGCATGCCGGGCGTCGGCGAAACCATCATCGGATCCGGCTTCAAGATGGGGCCGGGCGGCAAGGGCTCGAACCAGGCGGTGGCGGCGGCGCGGGCCGGGGCCAAAGTGACGTTCGTCTCACGGCTCGGCACCGATGAGTTCGGCGCCTCGGCCTTGGCGATGTTCGAACGCGAAGGCATTGCCGCCCGTGTCACTGAAATGCCCGATCAGCCGACGGGCGCGGCCTTTATCTATGTCAACGACCGCACCGGCGAGAACGCCATAATCGTCGTGCCGGGCGCGGCTGGACACCTCTCGATTGCTGATGTCGAGGCCGCTTCGGATGCCATCGGTGGCGCCAGGGTGTTCGTTACGCAGCTCGAACAGTCCATCGCCGCTGCCCATCGCGGTTTGGACATCGCCAGGCGCTTGGGTGTCGTCACTGTTCTCAACCCGGCTCCAGCCGCGTCCCTGGACGATGCGATCTATCGGCTCTGCGATTTCGTAACCCCGAACGAGACTGAAGCGGCGGCCTTGACTGGGCTGCCGGTGACCTCGGTCGACGAGGCGCGCAAGGCCGGCGCGGCGCTGTTGAAAAAGGGCGTGGGCGCCGCGGTGATCACGCTCGGCCGGGCCGGCGCGCTGCTGCACGATCACGCACAATCCGTGCTGGTGCCCGCTGTCGAGGCCGGCCCCGTTGTCGAGACGGCCGGGGCTGGCGATGCCTTCAACGGCGGCTTTGCGGCAGCGCTGGCCCGGGGCGAGTCCGCACTTGCCGCGACGCGCTTTGGTTGCGCCGTCGCCGGCATTTCCGTGACGCGGCCGGGCACCGCGCCGTCCATGCCGAGCCTGGCCGAGGTCGACGCGCTGCTGGCAAAACGGGGCTGACGGCATGCTCGAACGATTGCGTGACCTGACGACCAAGCTCATGTTGATCCCCGGCCTCAGCGGCTATGAAGGACGCGTGCGGCGCACGCTTGCGGCTGAATTGACGGCATTGGGGGTCGCATCGCATACGGATCGCCTGGGCAACCTGATCGCCACCGTCCGCGGCGACGACACGGCGCCGTCCGTCATGCTGTTTGCGCATATGGATCAGCTCGGTCTGATCGTGCGCAAGATCGAGGCGAATGGCTTGATCCGCGTTGAACGACTGGGCGGGGTGCCGGAAAAAGCGTTGCCGTCGCAAGCCGTGCTGCTGTGCGTTGGCGACGGCAAAGATGTTGCCGGCGTGATCGCCAACAAGAGCCACCACGCCACCAGCCCGGACGAAAAATACCGCGTGCTGCCGTATCAGGAACTCTACGTCGATTGCGGTTTCGCCTCCACCGGCGACGTGCTCGCCGCAGGGATCGATATTGGCACGCCGGTTGTCTATGAGCCGAAAGTGCTGCCGTTGGCCGGTCATCGCCTCTCTGGCACGTCCGTGGATGACCGCGCCGGATGCGCCGTTATCGTGGAAGTCGCGCGCGCCCTGTTGGCAAAGGCGCAGAAACCGACCGTGCACTTGGTATTTTCCGTGCAAGAGGAGTTCAACCTGCGCGGCGCGATCACGGCGGCGCAGCGGTTGAACCCGGACATCGCGATCCAGCTCGATCTGATTCTGGCTACGGACACTCCCGATATGGGAGGCCGGGGCGATGTGCGCCTCGGTGCCGGACCGGCCATGAGCCTCTACAGCTTCCACGGCCGCGGCACGTTGAACGGCACCATCCCGCATCCGGCGCTGGTGCGGCTCTTCGACGTGACGGCGCGCGCGCGGGGCCTGACCTTGCAGCGCAGCGCCCACGTCGGCGCGCTGACCGATTCGTCCTATGTGCAGCTGCTGAATGCGGGCGTCGCTTCTATCGATATGGGGTTTCCCTGCCGCTACACCCATTCTTCGCTGGAAGTCTGCGATTTGGGTGATCTCGCCGGCTTGACCACCCTGCTTATCGACGGCATCGCCCGCATTGACGTTGGCTTCAGCCTCGACCGGGACGACTACATCCAATGACCTATACGCTTGGCATCGATATCGGCACGTTCGAATCCAAGGGCGTCCTGGTGGATGCCGAGGGGGGGATCGTCGCCATGGCGGCGCGCCCGCACAAGATGCTGGTACCGCAGCCGGGCTGGGCCGAGCACCGTCCGCGCGAGGATTGGTGGGGCGATTTCTGCTTTATCAGCGGCAAGCTGATTGCCGACAGCGGCGTGGCGCCAGCCGATATCTGCGCGGTCGGCGCCAGCGCCATCGGACCCTGCATGCTGCCCGTGACCAGAACCGGCGAGCCGCTCATGAATGGCGTGCTGTACGGCGTGGATACGCGCGCAGCGGCGGAAATTGCTGAGCTTACCGAGCAAATTGGCGAGGCGGCGCTGCTGCAATGCTGTGGCAATGCGCTCACGTCGCAATCGGTGGGACCAAAGATCCTCTGGCTCAAGCGCAACCATCCAGAGGTGTTCCGAGACGCACACAAGATCGTTGGCGCCACCACCTATCTGGTGCAGCAGCTGACCGGGGCGTGCGTCATCGATCACTACAGCGCCTCAAGTTCAGCCCCGCTTTATAACGTCGAGGCTTTGACCTGGACCGATGATCTGAGCCCAGGCCTGATCAGGCGCGACCGGCTCCCCGACCTTGCCTGGACGACGGACATCGCGGGCGCGGTCTCACAACGGGCGGCCGACGAGACGGGCCTTGCTCCCGGTACGCCGGTCATCACGGGCACCATCGATGCAGCTGCCGAGGCCATCAGCGTGGGCGTCGCCGCGCCCGGAGACCTGATGCTGATGTACGGCTCGACCATGTTCATGATCCTGGTCACGGCGCAGCGCGTGCGCGATCCCAGGTTGTGGTATGCGCCCTGGTTGTTTCCCGGCCAGCACGCGTCCATGGCCGGGCTTGCCACCAGCGGCACGCTCACGCATTGGTTCCGCGAGCAATTCGCCCGCGAACTCGACCCAGCGACCGCTCTTGCCGTCCTGACCGCAGAGGCCGAGACCTCGCCTCCCGGCGCCAAGGGACTAATCCTGCTCCCCTATTTCTCGGGCGAGCGCACGCCAATCCACGATCCTCACGCCAAGGGTGTTCTGTTCGGCCTCGACCTCACCCAAACGCGCGGTGACGTTTATCGCGCGCTGTTAGAAGGTATCGCCTACGGCACGCATCACGTCTTGGAAACGTTTCGCGAGGCGGGCCAGACGCCGACATCCATTCAGGCGGTCGGCGGCGGCATCAAGAACAAGGTCTGGTCGCAAGCGGTTTCCGATGTAAGCGGACGAACGCAGACGGTCCGGCGGCACACGGTCGGCGCAGCTTATGGCGACGCCTTTCTGGCGGCGCTGGCAATCGGAGCGGCCAAGCCCGCCGACATTTTGCGCTGGAATCCTGTCGTGACCGAAATCGCCGCCAATCCGGCTTGGGCCGAAACCTACGCCCATGGTTTTGGCGTCTATCGCAACCTCTACACCAACACGCGCGGCCTCATGCGGGCTGGCCTGGCAGCGCGCCCGACACTTTAGCCGGGGTCCCTTACCCGTTAGAAAAACTGACCCGAGGGTCAATTGACTCCTCGGTCCGCTGTTGCATACTGCTGCGGCAACGTCGCTGCAGAAAAGGTCTCTGTGACGCGATGCCGATGCGTGATCAAGGCCTGCAGCGCCGCGATAACGTTCCAATAAAAATGGTCGATACCGACCCCCAGGGAGGATCCTCACATGAAAATCGATGACTACAACAGGTTGATGGAAGCCCATGCGTCACGGCGCACCTTCCTGAAGGGCGCAGCCTCCGCCGGTGCACTCGGCGCGCTCTCCACGACCGGCCTGCTCGGCGCGTCCAGCACCGCCTATGCGGCCGACGACCTGCGCGCAGCCATCCTCAAAATCCCGGGCGTTGGCAAGGGCTCACCTGGCGATGCCGATTGGCAGAAGGTCGGCGAGATGTGCCTGGGCGCCACCAAGGCGTCGATCAAGGAAGGCGAGTTCAAGGGCGTCGAGATGTCCTTCATGGGCCTCAACAACCAGAACCTGCACAACCTCTTGTTCCGCGGCTTCCTGAAGCCGTGGGAGGCCTATACCGGCGCCAAGATCAATTGGATTGACCTCGCCCAGGCCGACTACAATCCGCGCCTGCAGCAAGCCATCGCGACGGGTACGGTCGATTTCGATATCGTCGAGATGGGCGCGCCGTTCGAGGGCGATGTCTGCGGCAAGGGTCTCGCCTCCGAGATGCCCGATTGGGTCAAGAAGCAGATCGAATTCGACGATCTGGTGAACTACCTGAAGCCGCCGGTCGGTACCTGGAACGGCAAGCAGTACCGCGTCACCATCGACGGCGATTGCCACAATTTCAATTACCGCACCGACGTGTTCGCCGATCCGGACCTGGCCAAGGCCTGGAAGGAATCCGGCGGTAAGGGCGACTGGAAAGTGCCGCGCACCTGGCAGCAGGTACAGGCCGCTACCAAGTTCCTGCATGGCAAGAAACTGAAGGGCAAGGATCTCTACGGCTATCTCGACCCGCTGAAAGGCTGGGGCGGCTTCGCCTTCTATTTCCTCGGCAGCCGCGCCACCGCCTATGCCAAGCATCCGGACGACAAGGCGTGGCTGTTCGACGTCGACACCATGAAGCCGCGCGTCAACAACCCGGCCTGGGTGCGCGCCATTCAGGACGTGGTCGACATGATCCCCTACGGCCCGCCGGATCAGCTGAACGCCGATCCCGGCACCACCGGCTTCCAGCAGTTCCTGGCCGGCACCGGCTCGATGCTGGCCTGGTGGGGCGATATCGGCTCCAACGCCAAGACCAACGACTCATCAGTCATCGGCGACATTTCCGGTTACGACATTCTGCCGGGGTCGGACGATGTCTACAATTCCAAGACCGGCAAGTGGGAAACGTTGGCTAGCGGGCCGAACTTCTCGCCCAACCTCGCCTATCTCGGCTGGGGCGTGTACGTTATGGCGCGCGTCGACGCCGATCCCAAGAAGCAGAAGGCGGCCTGGAGCGCGGCGGCCCATCTTGGCGGCAAGGATCTGTCGCTGTGGTGCGCAGCCTATCCGTCGGGCTTCCAGTGCTACCGCAACAGCCAGCACAATATCGACGAGTGGGTGGGCGCAGGCTACGACAAGGCCTTCATTACCAACTATCTCGATAGCCAGTTCAACTCCTACAACCACCCGAACGGCGCTATCGAGCCGCGCATCCCCGGCATCTTCCAGTACTACTCGGTCGCGGAAGACGAACTGGCCAAGATCTACGCCGGCAAGTCCAAGGTGCAGGAAGGCGCCGACGCCATTGCCGCCGCCTGGGAGAAGCTGACCGACAAGCTCGGCCGCGACAGCCAGATCAAGCTGTATAAGGCGAGCTTGGGGATGTAGGGTGGTTGGGGTCCCGCTCCAAAGGGGGTGGGACCCCGACTTTCTGAGGAGGTTGCTATCACATCCGCCGTACGCAAGCTTGAGCCTGTATCGATCGCAGAGTTCGACGACTATCTCGAGCTGCAGGGCGACGACGCGTCGCTGTTCGAGCTGATCGACGGCGAGATTGTGATGATGACGAATCCGACGAAGCGGCACGGCAGGGTTGTGCGAAACGTCGGGGTACGACTAAATCTTGCGATGAGCAAACGAGGTTGCGAGGTCTTTCAAGGCGACATTCGCGTTCAACGCGATACTGATCGAAAAGCCCTCGACAAGACTAAACCCGATCTCGTCGTGCGTTGCGGTCCTGAAGCGCCGGGCACCGATGACCTTAACTTTATCGATGATCCGATCGTGGTCGTCGAGGTGCTATCCCCGTCGACCATGGACTATGATCGTGGGCCGAAGCTCATATTTTACAAGTCACTGCCGACGCTCCAACATGTCGTCATTGCCTATCAGGACGAGATGCGGATCGAACACTATGTCCGGCGTGGCGACGAGTGGACCATGAAGGCCCTCACGAAACCCGGGGATGTGCTGGACCTATCGGCTGTCGCCTTTACGATGACTGTTGCGGAAGCCTATTTCGAGGTTGCGATGACGTAGGTTGGGTTAGCGTGCCCACGCCCGAGCAGCATCATCCGCGCGTAAACCAACATCTTGCGGCGCGCACCGAATGATGTTGGGTTTCACGCGGAACTTGAGACTTGAGACCATCGCGGAGACCTCGGCCGCGCTAACCCAACCTACGGCTCCGTTGTCTATGGCCAGCATTTCCGCAATCACCGAAGCACCCGCCCCGCAGGCCATCGCCCGGCAGAACCTTGGACATTGGGTGCTGGCGAGCGGCTCGGCCTTGCTGACGGTCGTGGTCATGATCCAAATCCTCAACGCCACCGAACTGCTCCCGCTCGGCCTCACCAATTGGCGGCCGACGCTCTATGCGTTCATCGTCTGGGGCTTTGCGCTTGGCGCTTCCCGCCTCCTGGTCCACGGCGAGGCGGGGGAACAGTCGCTGTTTATCCTGCCAGCTGTGCTGTTCACCATCGCCATGGTGATCTTCCCGACCATTTTCGGGCTCTACATCGCCTTCACCGATTGGAATCTCAGCGCCCAGGGCCATCGCCTCAACGGCCTGGACAATGTCCGCCAGCTGATCGGCGACCCGTATTTCTGGAATGCGCTCTACAACATGGTGTTCTATGTGCTGGCCGTGCTTGGCCAATATGCCATCGCCTTTGGCTTGGCATTGCTGTTGAACGCCGACATCGTGGCGCGCAAATTTTTCCGCGTCTCGTTCCTGTTGCCGCTGATGCTGTCGCCGGTCGCGGTCAGCTGGATGATCGGCAAATCGCTGATGGAGAACCGCTACGGGCCGATCGCCACGCTGGCGCGCAATCTCGGCTGGGAGAATCCGGCCTTCTTCGCCAATCCTTGGATGGCCAAGCTTTCGATCATGCTGATGGACGCCTGGGTCTCGATCCCGTTCATCATGATCCTACTGCTGGCCGGGCTGCAGGCGCTGCCGGCGGAGGTCCGGGAAGCCGCCAAGGTTGACGGCGCCAACCGCTGGCAGTCGTTCTGGGAGATTACGTTCCCGCTCATGCTGCCGGTCAGCGTGACGGCGATCATCCTGCGCATCATCTTTGAGCTTAAGCTGGCCGACATCGTCATCAACGTCACGTCCGGCGGGCCGGGCGGGGCGACCGACACGGTGTCGAGTTTCATCTATCGCGAGTACCGCGACCGCTCGAACGTCGGCTACGCCACGATGCTGGCGGAGGTGTACCTGGTCATCATCATCGTGTTCATCACGCTGCTGTTGAATTTCGTCAGCCGCTACATGCGCAAGGTGGTGTGATGGCTCTGAGCGGACGCAGGTCGAGCGGCTCTATCGCCTTCTCCCATTGGGAGAAGGTGCCCGAAGGGCGGATGAGGGGATTGCTGCCAGTGGAGAATGTCGCAACAACCGCGCAAACCGTTGGCGCCAATCCCCTCATCCGGCGCAGTGCGCCACCTTCTCCCAATGGGAGAAGGGAGACCGTGCCGAGCTTCGATCGGGCGCCAGAATGACCGTCAGTGCAACGCCCATTCGCCCCGCCACTGTCCGTGCGGAAGCCGACGGGATCAGCGCCATCGTCTGGCGTTCGGGTGGCAGCATCCTGGTCTACGCCGCGCTGCTGACCTGGACCTTCATCGCCCTGTTTCCGATCTATTGGACCCTTTCCACCACCTTCAAGATCGCCCCCGATGTCATGCAGGGGCACATTGTTCCGTGGTACGACTTCGAGCCGAACTGGAAGGGCTGGCGCTCGCTCGGCCTGTCGCCGGACACCATCTTTGCCACCTCGACCGTGCGCGAGGAATTCCTCAAGCGTTTCGCCAACAGCCTGATATCCTCCATTGGCGGGTCGCTCCTCGCCGTCATCCTGGGATCGCTGGCCGCCTACGGCCTGTCGCGCTTCGAGTATCGGTTCGGCTTCTGGCGCAACAAGGACATTTCCTTCTTCTTCCTGTCGCAGCTGATCCTGCCGCCGGTCGTGCTGGCCATGCCGTTCCTGGTCCTCTACAAACAGCTCGCGCTGCTTGACACCCAGATCGGTCTCATCCTCGTCTACACCCTGATGGTGCTGCCGATCGTGATTTGGATCATGCGCGACCAGTTCGACACCATCCCGATCGAGATCGAGCAGGCCGCCATGGTCGATGGCTGCTCGATCTGGGGCGCCTTCTTGCAGATCGTGGTGCCGATCTCCCTCCCTGGCATGGTTGCCGCCTTCATCCTCTCGGTCATCCTGTGCTGGAACGAGTATTTTTTCTCGGCATTGCTCGGATCGACCAACGCGCAAACCTTGCCGGTGATGGTGGCCAGCCAGACCGGCTCGCAAGGCATCGCCTGGTGGTCGATGGCGGCGCTATCCACCGCCGCCATCGCGCCGTTGATCCTGATCGGGATCTTCCTGGAGCGCTACATCGTCAAGGGCCTGACGGCGGGCGCGGGGAAGTAGCGCTGTCCTTGGCGGTTACCTCAGCTTGGCCACCACTTGCATGAAGCGCTCGACGCGCGACCGGTCGACCGCATTCCAGGTGTTGCCATCCACCTTGAAATGCGTCCCGATCACCACGCCGTCGGCGATGGCGAGGATGTCGGTCACATTGTCCTTGGTGACGCCGGTATTGGCGAACACCGGGGTGTCGGGCAGCACCGCCTTCACGGCCCGCAGATCGCTGGTCTCGGCAGCCTCTCCGGTCATCAGCCCGGACACCAGCACGACGTCGGCGAGCGACGCGAACACGGCGCTCTTGGCCCGCTGCGCGATCGTCCGCGTGCCCATGGGCGAAGCGAACTCGGCGTTGATATTGTACATCAGCTTGAAGTCGTCGCGGCCAAGGGTGTGCCGCAGCCGCAGCGCACCGGCGCAATCGGGCGCCCATAGGCCCATATCTGAATCATAGACGCCGGTCATGATCTCGCGGCCGAAATGCGCGCCAGTGGCTACGCCAAGCGCAACCGTGGCGACCGGATCCCATAGATAGTCGACGCCGAACGGGATCTTGAGCAATGGCCTCAGCTGGCCCACGGCCGTAGCGTAGGCCGACAGGCTTTCCGGCGTCGCTTTCAATACATACGGCCGGTCGCCCTCATTGCCGAACATCAGCGCATCGACGCCGCCGGTCTGCAGCGCCTCAATGTCGGCCGCCGCAGAGTCGACGATCCAAGCCATGCCGCGCCCGGCGTCATAGCGCGGCGAGCCTGGCAGCGGCGGGAAATGCACCATGGCGATAATCGGCTTTGCGCTGCCGAACGTCGAAGTGATCAAAGCGCAACCTCCAGGTGTTTGCAGGCTACTGATGGGCTGTTACGGGTCTCGAGACTCCCAGGCACGATTGGCGTTCTTGGACCCCGGGCCTCGCGGTGGTGACGATAGTATGAGTGGTCTGTGCAGGAGCAGCAACGCTCGTACCGTCGCGGCCAGGGGCAAGCGGTCGACAGCCCGTCGCCTATCGGGTACCACACGTCCAAGTCCTCCTTCCAACAGTACGGCCCACCTGCCCATGCCGATACCGAGCAGCCCCACGCCGGCGCCCAAAAAGCTCTACGTGAAGACCTACGGTTGCCAGATGAATGTCTATGACTCCGAGCGCATTGAGGATGCGATGCGTCCGCTCGGCTATCTGTCGGTTGCCAGCCCCGACGACGCCGACCTGATGGTGCTGAATACCTGCCACATCCGTGAGAAGGCAGCCGACAAGGTGTATTCGGAGCTTGGCCGGCTGAACGAGATCAAGCAGGCGCGCTTGGCCGCAGGCGGGGACGCTCAGATCGCCGTGGCCGGCTGCGTGGCGCAGGCCGAGGGGCCGGAGATGATCCGCCGGCAAAAGGGCGTCGATCTGGTGGTTGGTCCGCAGAACTACCACCGCATGCCGGCGCTGCTGGCCCGCGCGGCCGCCGCTGGTCGCAGTGTCGTCGACACCGATTTTGCGGTCGAGTCGAAGTTCGAGGCGCTACCGAACCGGACGGCGGTAGGTCGCGGGCCGAGTGCCTTTTTGACCGTGCAGGAGGGGTGCGACAAGTTCTGCACCTTCTGCGTGGTGCCCTATACGCGCGGCGGCGAGATGTCCCGTCCGGCGGCGCGCATCCTGGAGGAGGCGCGACGCCTCGGCGACGAGGGCGTGCGCGAGCTGACGCTGCTGGGTCAGAATGTGAACGCCTATCACGGTGACGGCACGGACCGAGCCGATTGGGGCTTGGCGCGGCTCATCGACGGACTCTCGGCCGTCAAGGGCATCGCCCGCATCCGCTACATGACCAGCCATCCAGGGGACATGGACGACGCGCTGATTGCCGCGCATCGCGACAACCCGAAGGTGATGCCATTCCTGCATCTGCCGGTGCAATCGGGCTCGGACCGCACGCTCGCCGCCATGAACCGAAAGCATACGGCGGCGGACTATCTGCGCATCATCGAGCGCGTGCGCAAGGCAAGGCCGGACATCGCCCTGAGTACGGACATCATCGTCGGCTTCCCCGGTGAGACCGAAGCCGATTTCGAGGCGACCCTCGCCCTCATCGGCGACGTTGGCTATGCCATGGCCTACAGCTTCAAATACAGCCCGCGTCCTGGCACGCCCGCCGAGGGCATGGCCGACCAGATCCCTGAGGCGGTGAAAACCGACCGACTCGCCCGGGTGCACGCGCTGCTCACCAGCCAACACGCCGCCTTCAATGCGGCCTGCATTGGCCGCACGCTGGACGTGCTGTTCGAGAAAAAGGGCCGCAACCCCGGCCAGCTGATCGGCCGTTCGCCCTATCTGCAATCGGTGCATGCCGAGGCGCCCGAGCGCTTGATTGGCCAGATCGTTCCGGTTGCTGTAGTGTCCTGCGGATTGAACAGTCTTGGCGGCACAGTGGCTGCCAGTTAGTCAGCGATATCAAGGAGATGGCTTTTGGCAGGGACGAAAGGCGCACCTGGTTCCACAGCGGGCAACCGGGGCAAATCGACAAAGCCAGAGCGAAAGCTGACCATCCCGTTCGAGAACAACGCCATCGCCGCTGTGCTGTTCGGCGAGTTCGACGCCAATCTGGCCGTGCTCGAAGCGCGGCTGGGCGTGGAAGCGGTGGCCCATGGCAACTTGCTCAGCCTGAGCGGCCCCGAGGACGCCTGCGACCTCGCGCGAACCGTGCTGGAGGGCCTCTACGCACGGGCTCAAAAGGGGCAACCGGTGACGCCGGCCGACATGGAAGGCGCGATCCGGATCGCCGCCGGACGGGCCGAGGCCGGGACGGTCAAGGACGCCAGCTCGCCCGTTAGTAGCGGCGGCAAGGGCGAAATCCGCACGCGCCGCAAGCTGGTGGCCGCGCGCACGCAGATGCAGAGCGCCTATATCAAGGCATTGGAACAGAAGGACCTGGTGCTGGCCGCCGGCCCCGCCGGCACCGGCAAGACCTATATCGCCGTGGCGTACGCCGCCCAATGCTGGGAGCGCGGCGTGGTCGAGAAGTTGATCCTGTCGCGGCCGGCCGTGGAGGCAGGCGAGCGGCTGGGCTTTCTGCCTGGCGATATGCGCGACAAGGTCGATCCCTATCTGCGGCCCCTGTACGACGCTCTCTACGACGTGTTGCCGCCCGAAAAGGTCGAGCGCGGCCTGGAGACCGGCGAGATCGAGATCGCCCCGCTGGCGTTCATGCGGGGGCGCACGCTCTCCAACGCCTTTGTCATTCTCGACGAGGCGCAGAACACCACCAGCATGCAGATGAAGATGTTCCTGACCCGCCTGGGCGAGGGATCGCATATGGTGGTGACCGGCGATCCAACCCAGGTGGACTTGCCGAAGGGGCAGATATCGGGTCTGTCGGAAGCGCTCGGCTTGCTGAAAGACATCGACGATATCGCCACCATCAGGTTCTCGCGCGGTGACGTTGTGCGGCGCGAACTGGTGGCCAAGATCGTTGCCGCCTACGAAGAGGCGGGCGAAAGCTGATGCCTTCGGAACCTCCAAGTCGCAGTCGACAGCCGTTCATGCCGGCCCCATTGAGCGTCGACCTCGTTGTGTCGGACGAGCGCTGGAACGATGTGCCCGATCTGCATCGCATCATCGTGTTGGCCCAGGCCGCCTATGCGCAGCTTGCCGTCGAGCCCGAGCCGCGCGAGGTCGTGATCGCCTTCGGGGCGGACGATGAGGTGCACCAGCTCAATCGGACCTATCGCGGCAAGGACGCGCCGACCAATGTGCTCTCTTTCCCGACCGCCGGCACGACCGACACCGGGCTGATCGGCGATGTGATCCTGGCCTATGAGACTTGCGCGGACGAGGCGGAGCGGCGCGGCATCCCGTTTTCCGACCATGCCTGTCATCTGGCTTTGCATGGCGTGCTGCATCTGTTGGGCCACGACCACGAGGACGAGGCCGAGGCCGCCGCCATGGAGGCCCTGGAAACGCGGCTGCTGGGCGCCATCGGCATAGCCGACCCGCATTCCGGCGATCTCGTCGACCACGACTTTCTCGACGACTTTGATGACGAAGAGAGCGATGACGAACCAGGATAGTTTCGACAGCGATCTTAAACCCCTGAAGGTAGAGGCCAACGGCGGCGCCTCGTGGCTGGCGCGCCTGCGCGAGCGGCTGGGCTTCGAGGCAGCCGACAAAAAGGCCATTCGCGAGGTGCTGGACAAGGCGCTGCGCGACGAGGGGCAGGGCGGCCAGGTGCTGGCGCCGCAACAGCGCGATATGCTGCTGCGTATCCTTCGCTTCGGCGAGCTGCGCGTGCTGGACGTCATGGTGCCGCGCGCCGACATCAACGCCGTCGATGAGCAGGCGCCGCTCTCCGAGCTGGTGCAGGTGTTCCAGCAGGCGGGGCATTCGCGTATTCCGCTGTTCCGCGAGACGCTCGATGACCTGCGCGGCATGGTGCACATCAAGGACCTGGTGGGCTGGCTGGTGGAGCAGTCGAGCACCGGGCCGATCGCCGCCGCCGCCGCCGCCCACGCCGAGACGCCAATGCATTTTGCCGGCATCGATCTCACGCGCGCCGACCTCAGCCAGCAGATCATGGGCACCAAGATTCGCCGCCAGGTCCTGTATGTTCCGCCCAGCATGCCGGCGCTGAACCTGTTCCTGCGGATGCAAACGACCCGCATTCACCTGGCCATGGTGGTTGACGAGTATGGCGGGACGGACGGGCTGGTGTCGATCGAGGACTTGGTGGAGCAGATCGTCGGCGAGATCGAGGACGAGCATGATGACGAGGAGGATTTGGTCCAGGGTGACGGCGAGACCGGTTTCATCGCTTTAGCCCGTACCCCGATCAGCGAGCTGGAGAGCCGGGTTGGCTTCAAGCTGGTGACTGATCCACAGGAGGCGGAGGATTTCGATACGCTCGGCGGACTGGTGGTGGCCTTGATCGGGCGCGTGCCGGTGCGGGGCGAATTGATTCACCATCCCAGCGGCCTGGAATTCGAGATCCTCGACGCCGACCCGCGGCGCATTAAGAAGCTGCGCATCCATCGCACCCGTCCTGGCGCCCTGTCGGGCGACGCCGAGCCGAGCATCTAGTATGGTGTGTGCAGTGCAAATGACCCAGGTATCTCACCGTCTGCCCAACATCGTCATCCCCGCAAAGGCGCATGGGCGCTAAGATAAGCGCGCACTGCTTTCGTTCGCCCCCAATGGTGGGGGAGAAGCAAAACAAAGCCAACTTATCGTAGCGCCCATGCGCCTTCGCGGGGATGACGAGTGGTTTGGCTTGCGGTATTGGACTTTCAGGCTGATGGCTGTCAAAGCGCGCGGGCACTTGAACACTTTAGAGCCCTTTCTTGCTCTGCGCGGCTGGCCGCGTCAGGCGACGTCATTCCTGCTTGGCGCCGTCGCGGTGCTGGCGATGCCGCCGTTCGGGTTGTGGCCCTTGTGGTTTCTCACCTTTCCAGGGCTGGTGCTGTTGCTCGACGCGGCCGCCACCGAGGCCACGAAGTGGCGCCGCGCCGCGGTATCAGGGACGATCGGCTGGAGTTTCGGCTTCGGCTACTTGCTGTTCGGCCTCTATTGGATCGGCGGGGCGTTTCTGGTGCAGGCGGATCGCTTCGCCCTACTGCTGCCGTTCGCGATTACGCTGCTGCCGGCCTTTCTCGCTTGCTACTTCGGCTTGGCGACGGCTGCGGCCGCGCTGGTTTGGCGGCCCGGCCCGGTCCGCTTGCTGACCCTGGCCGTTGGGTTGGGAGCCACCGAATGGCTGCGCGGCCATTGGTTCACGGGCTTTCCCTGGAACGCGATTGGCTACGGGCTGACCCTCAATGACGCGCTGGCGCAAACTGCGTCGCTGGTGGGCGTGACCGGGTTGACGGTTTGGGCAGTGCTGCTGTTTACAGCGCCAGTGCTGCTGCTCACCGGACGCGGCGATCGTCGGCGCTGGCTTTGGCCGGGTTGCGCTCTGGCGCTGCTGGCGACGGCCTTCGCCTGGGGTCAATGGCAGCTCGCGCGTCCCGATGCGCCAGCAGCCAAAACCGTGCGCTTGCGCCTGGTGCAGCCGAATACGCCGGAAAAGGAAAAGTTCGAAGCCGCCAGCGCGCGTCGCATCTTTGATCGCATCCTCGATCTCAGCCGGCGGACCCCGTCGGGAGCGATCGATGATCTGGCAAACACCGATGTTGTCATCTGGCCCGAGGAGCCGCTGAATTTCCGTCTACTGCAAACGCCGCAAGCCTTGCTTGAGATCAGTGCGCTGCTGGCTGGACACAGTAGGTTACTGACCGGAACGATCCGCGCCGACATCGATCCGATGACCCAGGCCATGCGTCAACCTGCACGCTATTTCAACAGCCTTGCCATCATCGACAGCAGCGGAACGCCGGGCGCTATCTTCGATAAGCGCCATCTGGTGCCATTCGGTGAGTATTTGCCGTTTGAGGGCCTGCTCAATCGCATCGGCATTGAGAATCTGACGCGTACCGCTGGCGGTATGGCCGAAGGCGTCAATGACCGCGTGCTAGTGGCGCCGGGCCTGCCCAATGTCAGCCCTTTGATCTGCTACGAAGCCATCTTTCCCGAAGACGCCGTCAGTGCGTCGGGCAGGCCGGACTGGCTCCTCAACATCACTAACGACGCCTGGTTTGGCGAGCAGACTGGCCCTTACCAGCATTTCCACCAGGCCCGCCTACGCGCCATCGAGCAAGGCCTGCCGCTGGTACGCGTGGCCATTACGGGTATTTCCGCAATTGTCGACGGGCATGGGCGCGTGCTCCAAAGCCTGCCATTGCTGACGGCAGGCGTCATTGACGGTGTGTTACCTTTGCCACTACCATCGACACTTTACGGGCGCTTTGGTGATGGAATGTTAATGGCGGAGTTGGCTATCGCACTCGGGTTATTGACAATTATTTTAACGCAACGCAGCGCCAATGTGAAGATTTCTTGATCGCCGCGTAATATGCTGTGTATGAGATCATCTGTGGCATGAGGACCGGGCAATGATCGTCCGCAGACGCGTCGGGCAGCGGAGATTGATAATGGCTGATAATGGTTCCAAACTGCAGGATGAGGATAGCGCCAGCTCCAAGCGCGCCAATATGGTGGATGCGCAGATCGGCAACCGCGTGCGTTTGCGACGCATGCTGGTGGGCATGAGTCAGGAGCGGCTGGGCGAACTCCTGAAAGTCACCTTCCAGCAGGTTCAGAAATACGAACGCGGCACCAATCGAATCAGCGCCAGCCGCCTGTTCCACGTGGCCAAGGTGCTGGGCGTGACGATCGATTATTTCTACGACGCCCTCCAGGTGTCGGACGAGCATGCCGCCATACCGGGCTTTGCGGAGCACATCAGCGAAGAATCCGAAATGATGATGTTCCTCGGCACCCGTGAAGGCATCGAGCTCAATCGCGCCTTCCAGCGCATCGCCGACCCGGCTAAGCGCCGCGCCGTGGTGGAACTGGTGCGTACGATGGCGGGGGAAAAGGTCGAATAGTCACAGGCTTATCCAGCTGCGCCATGCTGCGGGCTTGACCCTAAGGCCTTGGGGTTGCAAAAGACCCGGCAATGCGCCTCGGCTGCGGGGCGATGCCATTGCCAACCCCAGGAGCCATTGGACATGACACGCCCGTCATCTCTTTTTACCAGCGAGTCCGTTTCCGAAGGCCATCCCGACAAGGTCTGCGATCAGATTTCCGATGCGGTGCTGGACGCTTTCATCGCCAATGACGTGAGGCTGGGCATCGCCGACCAGAGCCTCGTGAACACACGCCTGGGCTGCGAAACGCTGGCCACCACCAACAAGGTCGTGATCGCCGGCGAGGGCCGCGGGCAGGCGCCGTTGTTCCACAAATATGGCGGCAACGCCGTGATCAACCGCGAGCTGCTGGCCTCGATCGCGCGCGACGTCATCAAGGACATCGGCTACGACCAGGACGGCTTCTCCTTCGCCGGCGCCGATATCGAGGTGCTGCTGCACGGCCAGTCGCCCGATATCGCCATGGGCGTCGACGCCAAGAAGGGCAAGGATGGCGAGCAGGAAGGCGCCGGCGACCAGGGCATGATGTTCGGCTTTGCCTGCACTGAAAGCGAAGTCTACGAGAAGAATTCCTTCATGCCGGCGCCGATCTATTTCGCGCACAAGGTGCTGAAGGTGCTGTCGGAGAAGCGCCGCGACAAATCGCTGCCTGACCTGCAGCCCGACGCCAAGAGCCAGGTGACCATCCGCTACGAGAACGGCGTGGCGGTCGGCTGCTCGAAGGTTGTTGTGTCCACGCAGCACAACCGGGCGACCCGCAACGGCCAGGACTACACGCCGCAGATGGTCAAGGACATGATCGGCGATGCGGTGACCTCGGCCCTGCCCAAGGGCTGGATGCCCAAGAGCGACGGCGATTTTCTGGTCAATCCCACCGGTAACTTCGTGGTCGGCGGGCCGGACGGCGACTGCGGGCTGACCGGACGTAAGATCATCGTGGATACCTATGGTGGCTACGCCCCGCACGGCGGCGGCGCGTTCTCGGGGAAAGATCCGACCAAGGTGGATCGTTCGGCGGCCTACGCGGCGCGCTATCTGGCCAAGAACGTGGTGGCCGCCGGCCTGGCGGAACGCTGCATGATCCAGGTCGCCTATGCCATCGGCGTGGCCGAGCCCATGTCGCTGCTGGTGGACACACAGGGCACGGGCAAAGTGCCAGACAGCCGCCTGGAAGAGGTCTTGGCAAAGCTGTTCCCGCTGCGCCCGACCAACATCCGCCGCCGCCTGAACCTGACGCTGCCGATCTACCGCCGCACCGCCGCCTACGGCCACTTCGGCCGCGCGCCGGAAGCCGATGGCGGGTTCAGCTGGGAGAAGACGGATCTGGCGGCGGAGATTTTGAAGGCCGTGAACTAACCACTGACTGTCACCCACTGGCCAGCGGCGAGTGGCCTTCTCCCTTTGGGAGAAGGTGGCCAAAGGCCGGATGAGGGGTTTGCAGCGCAGCGACCGGCGCGCTGTAAGGG
>Ga0209069_10000564_pt1 | contig 17385 bp, 15 predicted proteins | sample Str013_2_FD_187202 | JGI IMG/M metagenome (GOLD analysis project Ga0209069, IMG submission 187202) | Freshwater sediment microbial communities in response to fracking from Pennsylvania, USA - Straight Creek_MetaG_SC_2013 (SPAdes) (version 2) | ecosystem: Environmental > Aquatic > Freshwater >...
CCCGTACCCGGGAGTCCCGGAGGCGGGACGGTCCTTGCCGGGCGACTGTACGCGCGTATAGCCTGTTGCTGCGTTGAACAGTGAACCGCACGCGCGTACAGGGGGTGGGCGGTGGCCCAGGCTGCCCGCGAACCGGCCTACGAGGACCTCACCGCCCGGGCCCGGATCCGGGACGCGGCGCTGCGGCTGTTCGCCCAGCGCGGCGTCGACGGGGCCACCATCCGCGACATCGCCGCCGCGGCCGGGGTGTCCGCCGGGCTGGTCCGGCACCACTTCGGTACCAAGGAGGAGCTGCGCGACGCCTGCGACGCGTACCTGCTGGACCGGCTCATCGGGCTGAAGGACCAGGCCATGTTCGGCGGCGAGCTGGCCAACCCGGTGTTCATGGCGGCGGCCCACCCGACCGTCCTGCTCGGGTACCGGTACTTCGCCCGGGCCATGATCGACGGCTCGCCGGCCGCGGCGGCCCGGTTCGACCGCAGCGTCGAACTGGCCGAGCAGTGGCTCGCCCGGCACTACCCGGACCTGTCCGGCGACCGGCGGGCGTACGCCGTGGTCGTGGTCGCCATGCAGACCGGGTTGCTGGCCATGCACGAGCACGTGTCCCGCGCCCTGGGCGTCGACGTGCTCAGCCCGGAGGGCCACCTGCGCCTGGCCAAGGCGACCGTCGACGTCTACTCCCGCCCGCTGCTGGACCCCGACCTGGCCGCGCAGGCGCACGCCGCGTTCGACCGGCTCGCGGGCGGCAACCCACCACCCACCGAGACGCCGCCACGCGCGGCGCCGCAAGGAGCGGCATCATGACCGAGGCCATCCACATCGACGCACTGGTCAAATCGTTCGGGCGTACCCGCGCCCTGGACGGGCTGGAGCTGGCGGTGCGTACCGGTGAGGTGCACGGCTTCCTCGGCCCCAACGGCGCGGGGAAGACCACCACCATCCGGGTCCTGCTGGGGCTGCTGCGCGCCGACGCCGGTACCGTCCGGCTGCTCGGCGGCGACCCCTGGCGCGATGCCACCGACCTGCACCGCCGGCTCGCGTACGTGCCCGGTGATGTGACCCTGTGGCCCACGCTGACCGGCGGCGAGGTGATCGACCTGCTGGGCCGGCTGCGCGGTGGGCTGGACCAGCGCCGCCGGGCCGACCTGCTGGAGCGCTTCGACCTCGACCCGGGCAAGAAGGGCCGGGCGTACTCCAAGGGGAACCGGCAGAAGGTGGCCCTGATCGCGGCGCTGGCGTCCACTGTGGAACTGCTGCTGCTGGACGAGCCGACCTCGGGCCTGGACCCGTTGATGGAGGACGTGTTCCGCCAGGTGATCCGCCAGGAGCAGCACTCCGGCCGTACCGTGCTGCTGTCCAGCCACATCCTGGCCGAGGTCGAGGCGCTGTGCGACCGGGTCACGCTGATCCGGGCCGGCCGGGCGGTACAGACCGGTACCCTGGCCGACCTGCGCCACCTCACCCGTACCTCGATCCGGGCCGACCTGGCCGGGCCGGTGACCGGGCTGGCCGAGCTGCCCGGGGTACACAACCTGGTGACCCGGGACCGCCGGGTACATCTCGACGTGGACGCCGAGGCGCTGGATCCGGTGCTGCGCCACCTCGCCTCGGCCGGCGTGCGCGGGCTGGTCAGCCAGCCGCCCACGCTGGAGGAGCTGTTCCTGCGCCACTACGACGGTACCGGCGACGGTACCGCCGCCGAGCCGGCCGAGGTGACCACATGAGCGGGCGCGGCGCGGGCGGGTACACCGGTACCGGTGCGCTGGTACGGCTGGCGTTGCGCCGGGACCGGATCATGCTGCCCGTGTGGCTCGGCGCGTTCGTGCTGTCCGCGGCCGGTTCGGCCGGCGCGACCGTGGGCCTGTACGCCGACGCCGGCCCGCGCATCCAGGCGGCCCAGGCGATCAACCACACGCAGAGCCTGGTCGCCCTGTACGGCCGGATCTACGACCCGGCCTCGCTCGGCGCGCTGGCGATGGTCAAGGCGGGCAGCCTCGGCTCGGTGGCCGTGGCGCTGCTGGCCGTCCTCATCGTGGTCCGGCACACCCGGGCCGAGGAGGAGACCGGCCGGCTGGAACTGCTCGGCGCGACCGCGGTCGGCCGGCGGGCGCCGTTGACCGCCGCGTTCGTACTCAGCGCCGGTACCAGCGGGGCACTGGCCGTGGTCACCGCGGCCAGCCTGGTGGCCGCCGGGCTGCCCGCGGCCGGGTCGCTCGCGTTCGGGCTGGCCTGGGCCGGGGTCGGGCTGGCGTTCGCGGCCGTGGCCGGGGTCACCGCGCAGCTCACCCGTACCGGCCGGGCCGCCACCGGGCTGGCGCTGGCGGTACTCGGCGTGGTGTACGTGCTGCGGGCGATCGGGGACACCGCCGGGGCCACCGGCCCGGGCTGGTTGACCTGGCTGTCCCCGATCGGGTGGGGCCAGCAGTTCCGCCCGTACGCGGGTAACCGCTGGTGGGTGCTGCTGATCACGCTCGGCTTCACGGCCGTGGTGGGCGCCGCCGGGTACGCGCTCGCGGCGCGCCGCGACGCCGGTGCCGGGCTGCTCGCGGACCGGCCGGGCCGGGCCAGCGCCGGCGCCACCCTCGGTACCCCGCTGGGCCTGGCCTGGCGGCTGCACCGGGCCACGCTGGCCGCCTGGGCGATCGGGGTCACCCTGTCCGCACTGCTGTTCGGCAACGTCGCCACCAACCTGTCCGGCTTCGCCGGCAGCAGCCAGGCCCGGGACCTGTTCGGCAGGCTCGGTGGCGGCCAGCAGGCGCTGACCCAGGCGTACCTGGCCGCGGTGATCGGCATCTACGGCGTCCTGGTCAGCGCGTACGGGATCCAGGCGGCGGCCCGGCTGCGTACCGAGGAGGTCTCGACCCGGACCGAGGCGGTCCTGGCCACCGCCACCGGGCGCCGCTCCTGGTTGCTCGCGCACGCCACGGTCGCGCTGCTCGGTACCGCGCTGCTGCTCGCGCTGACCGGTGCCGCGGCCGCGGTGGGCTACGGCGCCGGCGCCGGTGGGCTGTCCCAGGGCTGGCCGGTACTGGCCGCGGCGCTGGCCCACGTACCGGCGGCGTGGGTGCTGACCGGGCTCGTGCTGGCCCTGTACGGGCTGGCACCGCGGCTGGTCACGCTGGCCTGGGCCGGGTACGCCGGCTTCGTCCTGCTGGGCGAACTGGGGCCGCTGCTGCGGCTGCGCCAGGCGGTGCTGGACGTGTCCCCGTTCACGCACAGCCCGCGCGGGCCGGGTGTGCCGATCGCGGCGGTACCGCTGCTGTGGCTGCTCGGGGTGCTGGCCGTGCTGGTCGGCGCGGGCCTGGTCGGGTTCACCCGGCGGGACGTACCGGTGAGCTGACCCGGGCGGGCCGGCCCCGGGTACGGTCCCGTTCAGTGGACTGTGCGGGGCCGGCGCCACGGGTACCCTGCCGTCCATGCGCGTCCTGGTGGTCGAGGACGACGCCGACGTCCGCGGCGCCGTGGCCTTCGCGCTGCGCGGCGCCGGCTTCGCGGTGGACGAGGCGGTCGACTGGCGCCAGGCCGACCTGGCCGTCAGCGTCAACGAGTACGACTGCCTGGTGCTGGACCGGATGCTGCCCGAGGGCGACTCGGCCGGCCAGCTGCGCCAGCGGCGCGAGGCGGGCATGGCCATCCCGGCGGTCATGCTCACCGCGCTGGACGACGTGCGGGACCGGGTGGCCGGCTTCGAGGCCGGTGCGGACGACTACGTACCGAAGCCGTTCGCCACCGCCGAGCTGGTCGCCCGGGTACGGGCGCTGTGCCGCCGGCGCGGTACCACCCTGCCGGCGGTGATCCGTACCGGCAACCTGGAGGTGGACCTGGCCCGCCGCGAGGTACGCCGGGCCGGGGTACTGATGACCTTGACCCGCAAGGAGTTCGCGGTCCTGGAGATGCTGGTGACCCGGCACCCGGGCGTGGTCAGCCGGGCCGACCTGATCGAGCACTGCTGGGACGAGGCGGCCGACCCGGCCTCCAACGTGGTGGACGTGATCATCGGGCAGCTGCGCCGCAAGCTCGGCGAGCCGCCGGTGATCGCCACGGTGCGCGGCGCCGGGTACGGGATCGGGCCGGCGCCGGCGTGAGCCGCCGGCGGCGCGGCCAGCCGCAGGTCCACCTGCAGACCGCGGCCCGGCTGCGGGCGCTGCGCAACCGGCTGACCGTGCTGCTGCTCGCGCTCAACGTGATCGGCCTGGCCGGGATGGGCGCGGTGGCGCTGGTGGTCGACGCCCGCCAGCGCGACGAGGTGGTCGCCGCCGAGCTGCGCCGTACCGCCAGTACCGCGGTGGCGCTGCTGTCCTACGACTCCGGCGCGCTGCGGCTGGACAACCTGTTCGCCGACCCGACCGCGCAGGGCGCTACCGCGGTATACGTGTACGAGGCCGGCCGTACCGGGGTGAACCTGGTCTTCGCCCACCCGGCCGGGCTGCCGGTGATGCCGGCCCCGGCGCTGCTGAGGCCGGCGAGCGCGGTGTGGCACGGCGCGGCCCGGTACGAGGCCACCGTCACCGACAGCGGCGGCCAACCGGTACACCTGCTGGCGGTACCGTTCCGGCACCCGGTCACCGGCGCGGTGGCCGGGGCCGTGGTGGTGGTCGCCGACCCGCGCCCCGGGCAGCAGGCGCACCGCCGGCTGGAGTTGACCCTGATCGGCGGCGGCGCGGTGTTCATGCTGCTGGCCGGGGTCGGCGGGTACCTGCTGGCGCGGCGCAGCATCGCCCCGGCGGCCGGGGCGCTGGGCCAGCAGGAGCGGTTCGTCGCCGACGCCGCGCACGAGCTGCGGACCCCGCTGACGGTGATCCGGGCCCTGTCGGAGGCCGCGCTGGCGGACCCGGCCCGGCAGGCCGACGCGCTGCGCCAGGTGCTGCGCTCCACCGAGCGGCTGACCAACTCGGTGGAGGCGCTGCTGACCCGGGCCCGGCTGGTCGCCGGGCTGCGCGAGCTGCAGCGCCAGCCGTTCCGGCTGGACCAGCTCGCCGAGGACGTGCTGGCCGAGATCGTGGCACCGCCGCACACCGCCGAGGTCCAGGCGGTACCGGTGGTGGTGTCCGGCGACCCGGCGCTGGTCCGCATCGCCATCCGCAACCTGGTCCACAACGCGGTACGGCACGGGGCGGCCGGCTCCGGCGTGGCCCGGGTACGGCTGGTGGTGTCCCCGGGCGCGGTGACGATCTCCGACACCGGGCCGGGCCTGCCCGACTGGTCGGTGCAGCCCGGCGCGACCCGGTTCGGTACGGGTACCGCCGACGGGGTCGGCCTGGGCCTGGCCATCACCGCCTGGGTGGCCGCGCTGCACGGCGGGGCGCTGCGGCTGGAGCCCAACCCCGGCGGCGGTACCGCGGCCCGGCTGACCCTGCCCGGCGCCGGCCCCGGGGTACCGCCGGCGGTACCGGCCCGGGTCAGCTGGTTTCGCCGGCTCGAGCGCCGTCCGGGCCGATGACGTACCACTGGCCGTCGCGGCCCTGCCCGTTGGTGTCCCCGGGCAGCCGGTCGCCGGCGAACCCGTACAGCGGCCAGCCGGCCAGGGTCAGCTGTACCGTCCCGTCCGGCCGGGCCACGGTACCCACCAGCTGCCGGTCGATGCCGACCACGCGCAGGCCGGCCCGGGCCGGTACCGGGCGCCACAGCGCGGTACAGGCGCCCAGGCAGGTCGACGTGGACGGGTGGGGCCGGTCGGCGTCGGAGCGGTACAGCACGTACCCCTCGCCGTCGATGACGATCGCGCCCAGGGTGCGCGACTCCACCACGAACACCCCGGCCGCCGGGCTGGGCACGGCACCGGTCGGCCCGGCCGGTACCGGCGTGCCGGCGGCCGGACCGGTACAGCCGGCGGCCAGGCCGGCCAGCGCCAGCAGGGTGCCGGCCAGTACCGCCGCCGGTACCGGGCGGTACCGGCCGGTGTGCCAGTTCGTCACCCGTACAGTGTCACCGACCCCGGACGGTGGCCGCCTCGGCCGCCTCATCAAATCCTCATCGCCGCCGGACCAGAATGCGCCCTGAGTCGGCGGGCGTACGGATCGGGGGTGGCGCGGGCTCGGCACGGTACGGTGCGGCCGCCACGGCGGCACGGACCAGTCCGGGCACGGAGCTGGTCGGCGCGGACCGGAGCCGTTCCGGGTACCACCCGCAGGGAGGTGCGATGGCGACCGTTCGGTGGCTGCGGACCGTCCTGGCCGGCGTGCTGGTGCTGGCGCTCCCGGCCGGGTGCGACGCCGCGCGTACCCCGGAGCAGCCCACCCTGAGCCGCTGCGCGGCCCGCATCGCGGTGTTCGGCCCGCTGTCGGGTACCTCGGCCAACCTGGGCCGCAACCAGAGCCAGGGGGTACGGCTGGCGGTGGAGCAGTACAACGCGGCGCACCAGAGCTGCACCGTGGATCTGGTGGAGTTCGACTCGCAGGGGGACCCGAAGCAGGCCCCGGCGCTGGCCCAGCAACTGGTCGCGGACCCGCGCATCCTGGGCGTGGTCGGGCCGGCGTTCTCCGGCGAGTCGCAGGCCGCCGATCCGCTGCTGGAGCAGGGCGGGGTGGTGACGATCACCCCGTCGGCCACCCAGACCAGCCTGAGCGCGCAGGGCTGGCGGACGTTCCACCGGATCCTCGGCAACGACGCCGCGCAGGGGCCGGCGGCCGGGCGGTACATCGAGAAGGTGCTGCACGCGGCCAAGGTGTTCGTGATCGACGACGCCAGCGCGTACGGCCGGGGGCTGGCCGAGCAGGTGGTGGAGGGCCTCGGTACCCGGGTGGTGCAGAGCGCCACGGTGCTGCCCCGGCAGACCGACTTCCTGGGCGTGGCCACGCAGGTCCGCTCCACCGGCGCGGACACCGTCTTCTACGGCGGGTACTACGACGAGGCCGGGGCGCTGCTGCGGCAGATCCGCCGGGCCGGGGTGACCGCCACGTTCGTGGCCGGGGACGGGACCAAGGACGAGGGGTTCCTGCGCCAGGCCGGTGCCGCCGCGGCCGAGGGGGCGGTGATCACCTGCGCCTGCCGGCCGCCGGAGACGGCCAGCGGCCGCTTCGGGGTGGAGTACCAGGCCCGGTTCGGCCAGCCCCCGGGTACCAACAGTGCCGAGTCGTACGACGCGGCGACGGTACTGCTGACCGGGATCCGGGCCGGCCACACCAGCCGGGCCGCGCTGCTGCGGTACGTGAGCGACTACACCGGTACCGGCGTGACCGGCGCCATCGCGTTCACCTCCACCGGCGAGCTGATCGACTCGGCGGTGACGGTGTGGGCGTACCGGGTCCGGGCTGGCGCCATCGTCGCCGACCAGCCGATCCCCGCCGGCTGACACCGCGACCGGTACCAGCCAGCACACGAGTGTCGAAGACGGGAGGTGACCGGGATGACCGTCGCGCCGATCCTCACCCGCACCACCACCGCGCCGCCGGTCGCCGGGGTACCGGTCGAGCCGCTGCCCGCCGCGGTGCGGCTGGCCCTGACCCGGGTGACCCCGGACCCGTACGCCCTGCTGGAGGCCGCGCTGGCGTGGCACCAGCTACGCCCGTCCGGTACCGGGCGGGGCGGCGCGCAGGGCCGGCCGGTACGCCACCCGGGTACCCAGCGGTACCTGCTGCTGGCCCGGGACTGCCCGCCGGACGTGGCCGACCGGCTGGTACGGCTGCTGGGCCGGCTGGCCTGGACGGTGACCGTACCCGGCGACGGTACCGGTGACCCGGCCACGGCCGGCCACGCGGCCGGCGGCCCGCACAGCGTGCTGGTACCCGAGCGGTCGTACCACCTGGTCCTGCGCGGGTTGACCACGGCCTGGCGGCACGCCCGCCGGGGCCACCCCGCCGGTACCCCCACCGGCCGGCCCGACCCCGGCGGCGCCGCGGCGCTGTGGCGGATGGGCCTGCTGCTGGCGGGCGTCCGCGGTACCGGCGACCGGGCCCGGCTGCGGCTGTCGCTGCGGGCCACCCCGGAGGCCGCGGCCGGGCTGCTCGCCACGGCCGCGTGGACGCTCGGCGCCGCGGCCACGATCGAGGACGCCCGGGGCGGCCCGGCGGTGCTGGTGGGCCGGGCGGAGGACGTCCGGAGGCTGATTGTCGCGGCCAGCTGACGGCCGGCGGCGGGCGCGGGCGTCTCCCGAACGGGTTTGCGCGGCGACCGCTGCGTACGGCGTCCGGGGCGTACCCTGTGCCCAGGACCCCGGCCCCGGTCCTGAATGCCCGGTCCCACAGTCGCGGTTGGTGCCGCCGGAGTTCCTGGCGCCGGTGTACCCGCGTGGCACGTTCGGGCGGGCCCTTTGGCACTACTGCCTGTCGTTCGTGCCTCGGATCCTGGCAACACCCGTACCATCCCTGTCCCACTCCTGGAGGAGGGGCAATGCCTGACCATCGCGGCGTGCTCGCCGCATTGATACCTATGGACTCGCCCGGTCCGTACCTGCACTGGGGCGTGATCCAGATTTCCGTGGCGAACCTGGTCGTGATCGTGTTGATGCTGCTGGTGTTCGTCCTGGCCCTGTTCCTGCGGTTCCCCGGCCGGCACGACGACGGGAGCCAGCGGTGACCGCGGCCGGGGACGAGCGGATGTGGACCGCGCGGTTGCGCCGCCGCGCCGTCTCCGCTCTCCCGCCCGAGCAGTTGCTGCCCGACCGGCAGCCGGCGTACGTGTCGTCGTGGATCTACGTGTTCGGCGTGCTCTCGCTGGCCTCGCTGCTGGTGGTCCTGGTGACCGGCGTGGTGCTGGCGCTGGCGGGCCCGCAGTGGTACCACGTCTCCGGTACCGGGCGGTTCGTGAACAGCCTGCACCTGTGGAGTGTGGAGCTGTTCTTCTTCACGATGGTGATCCACCTGTGGGGCAAGTTCTTCATGGCCGCGTGGCGCGGCCGGCGCGCGCTGACCTGGGTGACCGGGGCGGTGGCGTTCCTGGGCTCGATCGGTACCGCGTTCACCGGGTACCTGGTGCAGTCCAACTTCGACTCGCAGTGGATCGCCGGCGAGGCCAAGGACGGCCTGAACTCGGTCGGCATCGGCGCGTTCTTCAACGTGCTGAACTACGGCCAGATGCTGCTGTTCCACGTGGTGCTGCTGCCGCTGGTGCTGGGTGTGCTGATCGTCTGGCACGTGCTGCTGGTACGCCGCCGTGGTGTCGTGCCGCCGTACGAACAGGCGGCCGCGGCGCAGGCCGGTACCGCCGGCGGGCACCGGGCCGACGCTGAGTCCACTGTGGACTCGACGGTACCGGTGGGGCAGAAGCAGGAGGTGGCGGGATGAAGTGGCGGGCGAAGTACCGGGCGGCCGAGGCGAGGTACGCCGCGCCGTGGGCGGGCGCGTACCGCCGGTACGACATCGTCAAGGAGTTCGTCGTCGCGCTGGTCGTGGTGTCCCTGCTGACGCTGGGCCTGGCCGCGGTGTTCGGCTCACCGGACCGCACGGCGATCACGCTGGCCGAGTGGGCGACCAACGCGCCCAACGACTTCGTCGCCACGGCCACCAGCGAACTGGCCGGCAGCAGCGGTACCGCGACGTACGGCGCGCCGTACGTCGACGACCCGACCGCGGGGCAGAAGATCGGTCCGCTGGCGTTGCAGCGCTGGGCCGGTGTGACCACGCCGGTCGACACCGCCACCGAGTTCGTGCTGAACCCGCTGGCCACCGTCCCCGGCGACCAGGGGCTGACCGACGCGCTGGCGCAGTACAAGGCGGCCACCGCGGACCAGCAGCAGAAGTGGGCCACCGCGTACGGCGACGCGCTGACCGCCGCGCCGGACAACGACCCGGCCAAGGTCACCGCCGGCGACTACGGGCCGGTACCGGTGCTCGCCGACCGGCTGCTCGGGTACGCCCGCAGTGGCGGCCTGGACGGGCAGTTGCTGGCCGCGGGCAGTTTCTACCAGACCGACTACACCCGTTCGGTGCTGTTCCTGGCCGACGGGACGTATCTGGCTGACCAGGCCGCCGCCGCGCACCTCGGCGGCGAGCAGTGGGGCATGATGAACGAGACCGGCCGGTACCCGGGCCAGGCGTGGCTGTGGCTGTACACGTTCTGGTACCAGGTTCCGCCGTTCACCACCAAGGGCAGTTCCTGGGCCGACAGCGCGGATGCCTGGATCTGGGGCATCATGTTGGTGCTGTCCCTGGTGCTGATCCTGGTGCCGTTCATCCCCGGGCTGCGCAGCCTGCCCCGGTACCTGGGCGTGCACAAGGTGATCTGGCGCAACCACTACCGCGCGGCGCAACCGCGTTGAGTGCCGTGTCCTGACCAGCCGTACCACCGGCCGGTACCCGCCCCGGGTACCGGCCGGTGCCGTGTACGGACCTACTCGACCTCGGCCATCGCGGAGGCGAACTGGGCGGCGTACAGCCGGGCGTACGGGCCGCCGGCGGCGAGCAGCGTCTCGTGGTCGCCCTGCTCGACGATCCGGCCCGACTCCATCACCAGGATGAGGTCCGCGTCGCGGATGGTGGACAGCCGGTGCGCGATGACGAAGCTGGTCCGCCCGGCCCGCAGCGAACCCATCGCGCGCTGGATCAGCACCTCGGTACGGGTGTCCACGGAACTGGTGGCCTCGTCCAGCACCAGGATGGCCGGCTCGGTCAGGAACGCCCGGGCGATCGTGATGAGCTGCTTCTCGCCGGCGCTGACATTGCCGGCCTCCTCGTCGATGACCGTGGCGTACCCGTCGGGCAGGGTACGGATGAACCGGTCCGCGTGCGCCGCCCGGGCCGCCCGGACCACGGTGTCGTGGTCCACGCCGTCCGCGCCGTAGGCGATGTTCTCCTCGATGGTGCCGCCGAACAGCCAGGTGTCCTGCAGCACCATGCCGATGGTGGCGCGTAGCCGCTCGCGCGACATGGTGGCGATGTCCACCCCGTCCAGGGTGATCCGGCCGCCGGTCACGTCGTAGAACCGCATCAGCAGGTTGACCAGCGTGGTCTTGCCGGCCCCGGTCGGCCCGACGATGGCGACCGTCTGGCCCGGCTGGGCGGCCAGGGACAGGTGCTCGATCAGTGGCTCGTCGCTCGCGTACCGGAACGACACGTCCTCGAACGCCACGGCACCGCGTACCCGGGCCGGTCCCGTCCCCGGTACCGGATCGGGCTCCTGCTCCGGCGCGTCCAGCAGGGCGAACACCCGCTCGGCCGAGGCCACGCCGGACTGGAGCAGGTTGGCCATGCTGGCGACCTGGGCGATCGGCTGGGTGAACTGCCGGGAGTACTGGATGAACGCCTGCACCTCGCCCAGCGACATGGTGCCCGAGGCGACCCGCAGCCCGCCCACCACGGCCACCAGCACGTAGTTGACGTTGCCGATGAACATCATCGCCGGCTGGATCAGCCCGGAGATGAACTGCGCCTTGAAGCTGGCCGTGAACAGCGTCTCGTTGTGCGCCCGGAAGACCTCGATGGTCTCCTGCGACCGGCCGAAGACGCGTACCAGCGAGTGCCCGGTGTAGTTCTCCTCGATGTGCCCGTTCAGCCGGCCGGTGGTGGCCCACTGTTGCACGAACTGCGGCTGGGCCCGCTTGCCCACCGCGGCGGCCAGTGCGATCGACACCGGTACCGTCACCACCGCGATCACCGCCAGCAGCGGCGAGATCCACAGCATCATCGCCAGCACGCCGAGCACCATCAGCAGCGACGTGACGATCTGGCTCAGCGTCTGCTGCAGCGTCTGGGCGATGTTGTCGGTGTCGTTGGTGGCCCGGCTGAGCAGTTCGCCGCGGGGCTGGCCGTCGAAGTAGCTCAGTGGCAGCCGGGACAGCTTGGCCTCCACCTGGCCGCGCAGCTCGAACACCGTACGCTGCACGATCCGGGTCGTCAGCCGGCCCTGGAACAGGGCGAACAGCGAGGCGAGCAGGTAGATCGCCAGGACCCAGAGCAGTACCCGGCCGACTGCGGTGTAGTCGATGCCGCGCCCGGGCGTGACGTTCATGGCGGCCACCATGTCGGCGATCCGGCCGTGGCCCTGGGCGCGCAGCCCGGCCACGGCCTGGGCCTTGGTCGTACCGGCCCGCAGCGACCGGCCGATCACCCCGGCGAAGATCAGGTCGGTGGCCCGGCCGAGGACCCGCGGGCCCAGGACGGACAGCCCCACGGAGGTGACCCCCAACCCCAGCGCGCCGGCCACGGCGATCCGCTGCGGGCGCAGCATGGCCAGCAGCCGTTTGCTGGAGCCGCGGAAGTCCAGTGCCTTCTCCGGCGGGCGGGCGCCGGGCATGAACGCGGCCGGCCCGCGCATCGGCGGCGGCGCGCCGAGGCGGGCCGGCCCGCCGCCGGCCGCCAGCGCGGGGCGCCCACCGGCGGCGCCGTTGCCCGTACCGGCGGCGCCCGCGGGGCCCCGGTCCGGCCGGCTCATACGGCCGCCTCCTGGGCGCTGAGCTGGGACAGTACGATCTCCCGGTACGTCTCGTTGTCCCGCATCAGCTCGGTGTGCGTACCGGTCCCCACGACCCGCCCCTCGTCCAGCACCACGATCCGGTCGGCCTCGCGGATGGTGCTGACCCGCTGCGCCACGATGATCACTGTCGCGTCGCTGATCCGGCTGGTCAGCGCGGCGCGCAGCGCCGCGTCGGTGGCGTAGTCCAGGGCCGAGAACGAGTCGTCGAACAGGTACACCGCCGGCCGGTGCACCAGGGCCCGGGCGATGGCCAGGCGCTGCCGCTGGCCGCCGGAGACGTTCGTACCGCCCTGGGCGATCGGCGCGTCCAGCCCGCCGGGCATCTCCGTGACGAAGTCCCGGGCGGCGGCGATGTCCAGCGCCTGCCACAGTTCCTCGTCGGTGGCCTCGGGCCGGCCGAGCCGCAGGTTGCTGGCGACCGTACCGGTGAACAGGTACGGCCGCTGCGGTACCAGCCCGATCGCCGCGGACAGCGCGGCCGGCGCCAGGTCCCGCACGTCGACGCCGCCGACCCGGACCCGGCCGCCGGTCGCGTCGAACAGCCGCGGGATGAGGTTGACCAGAGTGGACTTGCCGCTGCCGGTGCTGCCGATGACGGCCACCGTCTCGCCCGGGCGGGCGGACAGGTCGATGCCGTGCAGCACCGGTACCTCCGCGCCCGGGTACTGGAAGTCGACCCCGGTCAGCTCGACCACGCCGGGCTCGACCGCAGCGGGTACCGGGTGCGCCGGCGGTACCACCGACGACTCGGTGGCCAGGACCTCCTGGATCCGCTCGGCGCAGACCTCGGCCCGGGGCAGCATCACGAACATGAACGTGGCCATCATGATGGCCATCAGGATCTGCATCAGGTAGCTGAGGAACGCGGTCAGCGCGCCGATCTGCATCTGGCCGTCGCCGATGCGGTGGCCGCCGAACCACAGCACGGCCACGCTGGACGCGTTGATGACCAGCATGACCAACGGGAACATCAGCGTCATGAGCTGGCCGGCGCGGACCGAGACGTCGGCCAGTTCGGCGTTGGCGCGCTGGAACCGGTCCCGCTCGTGCTGGTCGCGGACGAACGCGCGGATGACCCGGATGCCGCCGATCTGCTCGCGCACGATCCGGTTGAGCCCGTCGATGCGTACCTGCATGCTGCGGAACAGCGGGCGCATCCGGACGATGATCAGGCTCACCAGTACCACCAGGACCGGCACGATGACCAGCAGCAGGGCGGACAGCGGGACGTCCTGGCGCAGCGCCATGATGATGCCGCCGATGCACATCACCGGGGCGCTGACCATCATCGTGAACGTCATCAACGTCAGCATCTGCACCTGCTGGACGTCGTTGGTGGTACGGGTGATCAGCGAGGGCGCGCCGAAGTGGCCCACCTCGCGGGCCGAGAAGCTCTGCACCCGGGTGAACACCGCGGCCCGTACGTCGCGCCCCAGCGCCATCGCCGAGCGGGCGCCGAAGTACACCGCACCGATGGTGCAGCCGATCTGGACCAGCGAGACCAGCAGCATCATCCCGCCGATCCGGACGATGTAGCCGGTGTCACCGGTGATCACGCCGTGGTCGATGATGTCGGCGTTCAACGTGGGCAGGTACAGCGCGGCCATCGTCTGGACGAACTGGAGGATCAGGACCAGGGCGATGACCCGGGAGTACGGGCGCAGGTACGTGCGCAGCAACTGGATCAGCATGGTGGGGCCTTCGGGGCGGGCCCGGTCGGGACAGGCACGCCCGGAAGTGTAGTCCGCCGGCGTGGTCGCGGCCGGTCGTCAACCGGGCCTGTGGACTGGCGGCGATCCTGCTCGCCCGTACCGGCGGCGACCGGCCCGGGTGAACCGCAGCACCGCACCGAGGCCCAGCGCCAGGACGATCGCGCAGACGTGGCCGAGCGGCGCCACCTCCCACCGGTCCAGGCCGCCGAACAGGCTCGGCGCCAGCAACGCGAAGCCGGTACCGGCCAGGATCCGGCCGGGCAGGCGGCCGTAGGCCAGCCCGGCGACCAGGGCGGCCACCACGAGGTACGACGGGCCGACGTCACGCAGGTGGACCGCGCCGGGCGGGGCCAGCCCGTGGTCGATCCGGTACCACAGGATGCCCTCGCTGACCAGCGTGCCGACCAGGTGCGCGGTGGTGACCAGCAGCAGCGTGCGCCAGGCGCCGAGGACCCGGCCGGTGGCGCCGAGCCCGACCAGGGCCAGCGCCAGCCAGGGCAGCAGGTCCGACTCGGCCAGGAAGGCCGAGAAGACCAGCGCGGACACCGGGTGGTCGGCCAGGTTGGCCCGGTCGGTACTGGCCCAGTCCAGCAGCGCGGTCCGCCCGGCGCTCGACCGGGCCGCCAGCACGGCCGACCCGGCGACCAGCCCCAGGGCGTACCCGGCGGCCACCGCGTACCGGTCGGCCCAGCGCCGTACCGTGGCCGCGCCGCCCGTGGCCGCGCCGCCGTTCGCCGCGGCGGGCGGCGCGGGCCGGCGCCGCAGCGCGAACCGGGATGGGCGCGCCGCGCCGTCGTCGGTCATCCGTACCACCTTCCCGGGCGGGTACCCCGGCCCGTGGTCCTGAAAGTTCTTGCAATCTCTGCCGGGTCCTTGCATCGACCAATCTCTGGATGTCACGCTCATGGGACCCACGGGCTGGACGGAGCCATCACCACCGACCTTGCAAGGATGGTACGGATGAGTGCACCGGCGCACCGACGACACCGATCGATCCCGCGTCCACGCTCCGCCCGCCGGGCGCTGGCCATCGGCCTGGCCGGCCTGCTGCTCGCGGTGGCGCCCAGCGTCCCGGCGGCGCAGGCGGCCACCCGGACACCCAGCGCGGCACACGACAACAACGTGGAGTGGAACGGGCTGTTCCACGACCAGGGGCCGCTGTTCGACAGCGCGGTCGCGCCGGCCTGCACCACCGCGCCGGTACTGACGTTCCGGACGTACAAGTTCGACGCCACCGGCATCGACGTCAAGTACTGGGACTCCGGTACGGCCAGCTTCCACACCGTGGCGATGGCCTGGAACCGCAACGACGCCACCGGGATCTACGACCTGTGGACCGGTACCCTGCCGGCGAGCTGCTCGGTCAAGTACTACCGGTTCCACGTCACCGACGGCACCGCGGGCGCGTGGTACAACGCCGCCGGGATCAGCTCGACCGAGCCGTCGGCCGGCGACTTCTACGTCATCCCCGGCTTCGGTACGCCCACCTGGGCCAGCAACGCGGTGCTGTACCAGATCTTCGCCGACCGGTTCGCCGACGGCGTACCCGGCAACGACGTGACCACCGGCGCGTACACGTACAACGGGTTCCCGACCGAGGCGAAGCCCTGGGGCGCCAGCCCGTACGCCGATCCCGGGTACCACAGCTCGACCGTGTTCTTCGGTGGCGACCTGCAAGGAGTCGACCAGCACCTCGGCTACCTGAAGAACACGTTGGGAATCACCGGGATCTACCTCAACCCGATCTTCACCTCGCCGAGTGACCACAAGTACGACACGCAGGACTACGACAACGTCGATGCGCACTTCGGCGGCAACGCGGCGCTGAGCCAGCTCGTCACCGACGTGCACAGCGCGGCCAACGGGCCGGCCGGGCACGTGATCCTCGACGGCGTGTTCAACCACACCGGGAGCTGGAACAAGTGGTTCGACCGGGACCACGTGTGGCCCACGGTCACCGGCGCGTACGAGAGCCAGGCCAGCCCCACGTACGGGTACTACACGTTCCAGAGCTGGCCCAACACGTACAGCACCTGGGCCGGGTACCAGACCCTGCCGAAGCTGGACTACGGCAACTCCGGCTCGGCCGTACGCACCGCGGTCTACGGCTCCACCACCTCGGTGGCCCAGGAGTGGATCCGGAACTACGGCATCGACGGCTGGCGCCTGGACGTACCCAACGAACTCGACAAGGCCGGCGGCCCGGGCAGCGACGCCACCAACCACGAGATCTGGAGCGAGTTCCGGACCGCGGTCAAGGGCGCCAACCCCAACGCGCTGATCTTCGGCGAGCTGTGGGGCAACGCCAACCCGTGGACCACCGGCGGCCAGTTCGACGGCGCCACCAACTACAACGGCTTCACCCAGCCGGTCAGCGAGTGGATCACCGGCCGGGACTACAACAACAGCCCCGCCTCGATCAGCGCCTCGCAGCTGGACACCTGGCTGCGCGGTACCCGCAGCGACTACCCGACCCAGGTACAGCAGGTGATGAGCAACCACCTGTCCAACCACGACATCACCCGCTTCGGTACCCGCGCCGGCGGCGACATCTGGAAGACCTACCTCGCGCTGTTCCTGCAGATGACCTACGTCGGGATGCCCACGATCTACTACGGCGACGAGTACGGCATGCAGGGCGCGGCCGACCCGGACAACCGGCGCACCTTCGACTGGACCCAGGCCACCACGGCGAACCCCGCCGTGGCGCTGACCCAGAAGCTGGTGGCGATCCGCAACCAGTACCCGGCCCTGCGGACCGGCTCGTTCATGACCCTCGGCGTGGACGACGCCACGAAGATGTACGCCTACGGCCGGCTCGACGCGGGCAACCGGATCGCGGTGGTACTCAACAACGACTCGGTGACCCACACGTACACGGTCGCGGTGAATCAGATGTCCGTCACCAACTCCACCGTGATGACCGACCGGGTCACCGGCGCCACGTACACCGTCTCCGGCGGTACCGTCACCGTCCCGGTACCCGGCCACTACGGCGCAATTCTGGTCTCGTAGCAAGGGATTCCCGACCCCGGGACGGTACCGTCCCGGGGTCGGGGCTGGCCTGGTACGCCGGTGGCCGCCGGCCGGACGCCGGAGGTCACGGGCGGACCGGTGGTGTTTTCCAGCCGCCCGGTGCGGACCGGTTCGGTCGGATGTGTCCGGAGCCGCGCCGAACGGTCGGTGACATCGAGGTGGCCACCTGTCAGCCTTACGGTGAACCGCAAAGCCGACATGCGGAGCCGAACAGTGGTATCACTCAGAAACCTGCTCACCACCGGTGCGGTGGTGGGTGTCCTGTGCCTTTCCGCATGCGCGTCCACGT
>Ga0209069_10000565_pt1 | contig 17375 bp, 20 predicted proteins | sample Str013_2_FD_187202 | JGI IMG/M metagenome (GOLD analysis project Ga0209069, IMG submission 187202) | Freshwater sediment microbial communities in response to fracking from Pennsylvania, USA - Straight Creek_MetaG_SC_2013 (SPAdes) (version 2) | ecosystem: Environmental > Aquatic > Freshwater >...
GTGTTCTACAAGGACGGCACCGCGATCGCCGATGCCGCGACGTTACTGGCCCGCCGCGACAAGGATGCGTTCGACAGGATCTGCGATCATCTGCTGGTGATCGACCACGCCGCCAAACCCTCGATCGGCGGCAAGTTGCCGGTGGTCGGCACCTACCGCCTGCTGCGGCAGGACGTGGCGGAAGGAAATGGCGGCTTCTACACCGAGAACGAGTTCGATATCGCCGCCCTGACCGAGCGGCATTCCAGTCTGCGCTTTCTCGAACTCGGCCGCTCCTGCGTGCTGCCCCGCTACCGCAACAAGCGCACCGTCGAATTGCTGTGGCACGGCATCTGGACCTATGTGCGTCGACACCGGCTCGACGTCATGATCGGCTGCGCCAGCTTTGAAGGCACCGATCCCGACCGGCTGGCATTGCCGTTGTCGTTCCTGCACCACTACGCGCAGGCACCGGAAGCCTGGCGCACAGCGGCGCATCCCTCGCGCCGCGTCGAGATGAACCGGATGGCGAAGGAAGCGATCGACCCGAAGGCGGCGCTGCATGAGCTGCCGCCGCTGATCAAGGGCTATCTGCGACTTGGGGCGTACATTGGCGATGGCGCGGTAATCGATCATCAGTTCGGAACCACCGACGTGCTGATCGTGATGCCGGTCTCGGCGATCAGCGCCCGCTATATCGAGCACTTTGGGGCAGATGCGTCGCGCCACGCGGCTTAGCGCGTATTCCGCAAAAGTGGGCACCGGTTTTGCGAAGAGAATACGCGCAAATTACAGGCTACAAACGCCGCAGCGCCACAGTTTCGACCACGTGATCGGCGCCCTTTTTCAGGATCAGCGTCGCGCGCGGCCGGGTCGGCAGGATGTTGTCCTCGAGATTGGCGAGGTTGGTGCGTTCCCAGATCGCCAGCGCGGTGGCGGTGGCTTCCTCGTCGGACAGCGGCGCGTAGCGATGGAAATACGACCGCGGATCGGTAAACGCGGTGTCCCGCAGCGCCAGGAAGCGCCGGACGTACCACTCGCGCAGCACCGATTCTTCCGCGTCAATGTAGACCGAGAAATCGAAGAAGTCGGACACTACCGGCACGGCCTTGCCGTCGCGCGGCAGCGGGCCGGTCTGCAGGACGTTGACGCCCTCGACGATCAGAATATCCGGGCGGTCGACCTCGACCCATTCGTTCGGAATGATGTCGTAGGTCAGATGCGAATAGACCGGCGCCCGCACTCGCTCGCGCCCGGCCTTGATGTCGCTGAGGAACGACAGCAGCGTCGGCAGGTCGTAGCTCTCGGGAAATCCCTTCTTCTGCATCAGGCCCTGCCGCTCGAGCGCGGCATTGGGAAACAGGAAACCGTCGGTGGTCAACAGATCGACCTTCGGCCGCGGCGACCAGCGCGCGAGCAGCGCCTGCAGCACGCGCGCGGTGGTCGATTTGCCCACCGCCACCGATCCGGCGACGCCGATGATGTAGGGCATCTTGCGGTCCTGAATGCCCAGAAATTGACGCTGCGCGTAAAACAGCCGCTGCGTGGCATCGACATAGATCGACAACAGCCGCGACAGCGGCAGGTAAATGTCCTCGACCTCTTTCATGTCGAGACGGTCATGCAGCGAACGCAAGCGCGAGAATTCGCCCGGTTCGAGCGTCATCGGCGTGTCGTCACGCAGCCGCGCCCATTGTTCCCGGGAGAAGATCCGGTAGGGATTGTACTGCTGCTCCGGTGCCCGAATATCCATGACGCCGCCTTTAGCTTTCACCTCGGGGCTCGATCCAGCCCGAACCTCGTTGCCATCTCTTTCTCGAGCACGATCTTCCCGGAAAACCGGTATCCGCTTTTCCGGATCGTGCTCCTAGTCGCGCTTGCGCGCCGCCTTTTCTTCCAGTCCGGACATGTTCGCGCGCTGCGCCAGCGCGGCCTCGACGTCCTCGAGCTTTATGCCGCGCGATTTCAGCAGCACCAGCAAGTGAAACAGCAGATCCGCGCTTTCGGCGATCAAATGCTCGCGATTGTTCTCGACCGCGGCGATCACGGTTTCCACCGCCTCCTCGCCTAATTTCTTGGCACAGTGCTCCGAACCCTTGTCCAGAAGCTTGCGCGTATAGGACGCCTCTCCCCCCGACGCCGCGCGGGCATCGATGGTGGCGGCGAGATCGTGGAGCGTGAAACGCGGCATCAACTCTACTCACGCGCCCGCAAAGGCAGGGCGCAACTTACGCCATTTAGCACTTTTATGACCGGGAGTCGTCAGGGATCGAGCCGCATCGGCAGCCCGGCCCGCACCATGTGCTCCTTGGCTTCACGTATGGTAAATTCCCCGAAATGGAAGATCGACGCCGCCAGCACCGCGGTCGCATGCCCCTCGCGGATGCCGTCGACCAGGTGATCGAGATTACCGACCCCTCCCGAAGCGATGACCGGAACCGGAACGCTGTCCGCGATGGCGCTGGTGAGCGGGATGTCAAAACCCTGCCGCGTGCCGTCGCGGTCCATCGAGGTCAAGAGGATTTCGCCGGCGCCGAGTGAGACCACCTCCTGGGCATATTCGATGGCGTCGATCCCGGTGGAATTGCGACCGCCATGGGTGAATATCTCCCAGCGTTCACCGCCGCCGCCGCGCTTGACGCGTTTGGCGTCGATCGCGACCACGATGCACTGCTCGCCGAATTTCTCGGCCCCTTCCCTGACGAACTCGCGGCGGCTGACCGCGGCGCTGTTGATCGACACCTTGTCGGCACCGGCACGCAGCAGCGTCTTGATGTCGTCGATGGTGCGGACCCCGCCGCCGACCGTCAGCGGCATGAAACAGGCTTCCGCGGTGCGCCGGACCACGTCCAGCATGGTGCCGCGATTTTCGTGCGTGGCCGTAATGTCGAGGAAGCACAGCTCATCGGCGCCGGCGGCGTCATAGGCAATCGCCGCTTCGACGGGATCGCCGGCATCGCGCAGATCGACGAAATTGACGCCCTTGACGACGCGCCCGTCCTTGACGTCGAGGCAGGGAATCACGCGCACCTTGAACATCGAGTACTCCTAGGCCGCGGCGCGCGCGTTGCGGATCAAAGCCAGTGCGGCGGCGGGGTCGAGACGGCCGTCATAGAGCGCGCGACCGGCGATCGCGCCGGCGAGCTTCCCGGCGCGTGGGTCCAGCAGCGCCTTGACGTCTTCGATCGAAGCAAAACCGCCGGAGGCGATGACGGGAATCGAGATCCGCCCGGCGAGCGCGATGGTGGCGTCGAGATTGAGGCCCTTCAAAAGACCGTCGCGGGCGATATCGGTGAAGATGATGGCGGCGACGCCGGCATCCTCGAACCGCTGCGCGATTTCGAGCGCAGTGACTTGCGAGGTCTCCGCCCAGCCTTCGACCGCGACCTTGCCGTCGCGCGCGTCGAGACCGACCGCGACGCGGCCGGGGAATTTCTTCGCCGCGCTCTTCACGAGTTCGGGATCGCGCACCGCCGCGGTGCCGATAATCACCCGCGCGACGCCTTTGTCGAGCCAGGCCTCAACCGTTTTCAGATCGCGAATGCCCCCGCCGAGCTGCACCGGCATGGTGACCGCCTCGAGCATGCCCTCCACCGCCTGAGCGTTCATCGGCTTGCCGGCAAAGGCGCCGTCGAGATCGACCACGTGGAGATATTCGAATCCCTGTGCGGCGAACGCCTTGGCCTGTGCCGCGGGGTCGAGGCTGAACACCGTCGCGCGCGCCATGTCGCCCTGCTCCAGGCGCACGCATTGGCCGTTCTTCAGGTCGATGGCGGGAAAAAGGATCACGGCTTCCATTTCAGAAAGTTGGAAATCAGGGCGAGGCCAAAGCGCTGGCTCTTCTCCGGGTGAAACTGGGTACCAACAGCGGTGTCCTTGCCGACGATCGCCGTCACCGGCCCGCCGTAATCGGCGCGCGCCAGCACGTCCGCCTCGTTGGTCGCGTTGAGATGGTAGGAGTGGACGAAGTAAGCGTGGCGGCCCTTCGGCCCGAGCGGCAGACGCTCCAGCACCGGATGCTCGCGGACCACATCGAGCGTATTCCAGCCCATGTGGGGAATCTTGAGATTCTCCTCGCGCGGCGAAATCTTCTCGACGTCGCCGGCGATCCAGTTAAAGCCGTCGGTCGTGACGTGCTCCTTGCCTCGCGTGGCCATCAGCTGCATGCCGACACAGATGCCGAAGAACGGCCGCGCCTTGTTGCGCACGGCCTCCGTCATCGCCTCGATCATGCCGTCAAGTGCGTCGAGCCCCCGGCGGCAATCGGCGAAGGCGCCGACGCCGGGCAGCACGATGCGGTCCGCGCGATACACCACTTCGGGATCGCGGGTGACCACGATCTTTTGCGGATTTTCCATGCTCCGCGCCGCGCGCTCGAAGGCTTTCGCGGCCGAGTGCAGATTGCCGGACCCGTAATCGATAATGGCCACGCTCACCGCTGCGCTCCCGGGTCCGGGAACAATCCGATGATGTCGCTGTGCGGCAGCGGCGGCGGCTTCGAGAACGGCTGGCCTGGAATATCCCGGGTCGGCGGCGGCGCACCGCGGTCGATCGCAGGCTGGTCGTTGCTGAGCCCGCGTTGCCTGGCGGTCCAGCGATCGAAGAAGCGGCGTTCGGCTGCCTCCTCGTCGTCCGCCACCACGATGTCGAGCTGGCGCCAGTTGCGCCGTGACAGGGTCCAGCGCTCGAGGCTGGCGGCTTCGAATCCCAGCAGCAGCGCAAGCAGGATATCCACCAGCAGGACCGCGCCGCCGCCAACGCCGAGCTTCACCATGCCGAAATCGAGGGCCGCCGTCAGCACGATCCAGCCTGTTAGCGCCAGCCACAGCCGATGCCAGGCGAGCCACACCACGCCCAGGATTGCCGCCCAAAAATGGAAGCCATCGCGAACGAATGCAAAGCGGTCGGTCGCCGCGAGATCGGCGCCGTTCGCAATGGGAGCGTGAACTGTGTAGACCGGCATCGTACTCTCCGCCGAGAACAAGCAATCAGCCGCCGAGCTGACCCTTGGTGGATGGCACTTCGCCGGCGGCTTTGGGATCAATTGCGACCGCGGCACGCAGCGCCCGTGCCAGACCCTTGAAACAGGATTCGGCGATATGATGGCTGTTCTCGCCATATAGGGTCTCGACGTGCAAAGTCACGCCGGCGTTGATCGCAAAGGCATTGAACCATTCGCGCACCAGCTCGGTGTCGAAGGTGCCGACCTTGTCGCGCGGAAACTCCACCTTGAACACCAGCACCGGCCGCCCCGAGATGTCGATCACGACCCGCGATAGCGTCTCGTCCATCGGCATGTGAATCGAGGCATAACGGGTGATGCCGGCCATGGTGCCGAGCGCCTGCTTTACCGCCTGCCCGAGCGCGATGCCGACATCCTCGGTGGTGTGGTGGTGGTCGATATGGAGGTCGCCGACCGCCTTCACGGTGAGGTCGATGCGGGAATGCCGGGCCAGGAGATCGAGCATATGGTCGAAAAAGCCGATCCCGGTCGCGATGCTGGACGCGCCGGTCCCGTCGAGGTTCACGGTCACCTCGATGTCGGTTTCCTTGGTCTTGCGCTTGATGGTGGCGCTGCGCATAAAACGTGCTTTCCTTGGCGGGCCCTGTCTGGTCCGGGGCCGAAAACGCGGCCCTTTTAACAGGGGGATGTCGCCTTCGCTACTGCGGGATGGCCCGTGAGGCACGAAGTTCGGCCTATGGTGACCGGAATCCGGCGCAAACCATCGGCGATTGTAACCCCCCGCCTTAGTCCCTAAATCCCTGCCAAAGCGAGGTAACGTATGCAGGCATCCCAATCCCAGTCGCCGGTCTGGCACGGCACCACCATTTTGACGGTCCGCAAGGGCGGAACGGTGGTGATCGGCGGCGACGGGCAGGTCTCGATCGGCCAAACCGTGATCAAGTCCAACGCCAAAAAGGTCAGAAAACTCGGCAAGGGCGACGTGATCGGCGGTTTTGCCGGCGCCACCGCGGACGCGTTCACGCTGTTTGAGCGGCTGGAAAGCAAGCTCGAGCAATATCCGGGACAATTGACTCGCGCGGCGGTCGAACTCGCCAAGGACTGGCGCACCGACCGCTATCTGCGGCGGCTGGAGGCGATGATGATCGTCGCCGACAAGGATGTGTCGCTGGTCCTGACCGGCACGGGTGACGTGCTGGAACCGGAAGCCGGTGTGATGGCGATCGGATCCGGCGGCAATTACGCGCTCGCGGCTGCCCGCGCGCTGGTCGATTCCGACAAGGATGCCGAGGCCATCGTGCGCCGGTCGCTCGACATCGCCGCCGACATCTGCGTCTACACCAACCGCAACGTGACCATCGAAAGCCTGCAGAGCGGCTGATCGATGGCGCCGAACCACGCTTTTCACCCGACGTCCGGCTGGTCCCGCTGATTGTGCGCAACCCATGACGCTCGAACGCAGTGCATCGGCCGCATCACGTTTTACGACGTGGCAGTGGGTTCTGATCGCGACCCTCCTGCTCGCACTGCAGGCCTCGATCCTGTATGCAATGGGGCGCGTGCCGATCTGCACCTGCGGCTATGTCAAACTCTGGCATGGCGCGGTGCAGAGCTCGGAGAATTCCCAGCACCTTACCGACTGGTACACGTTTTCGCATATCATCCACGGCTTCCTGTTCTACGGTGCGACCTGGCTGGTGCTGGGGCGGCTGTCCTGGCAGGCCCGCCTGATCGTGGCGATGCTGGTCGAGGGCGGCTGGGAGCTGACCGAGAATTCCGACTGGATCATCGAGCGCTACCGCACCGGCACGATGTCGCTGGACTATTTTGGCGACAGCATCGTCAATTCGGTATCGGATACGCTGTCGATGGTGGTGGGCTTTTTGCTGGCGCGAACGCTTCCGGTAGCGGCGACGATCGCGCTCGGGCTTGCGTTCGAGGTTTTGGTCGGGCTTCACATTCGCGATAATCTCACCCTCAACATCATCATGCTGATCCACCCCTTCGAGACGATCCGGAACTGGCAGGCGGGACCGCCGATCATCTAAAACCGCTTGTTTCAGCCACATTTGAACCTAGTTAGGACCCATGACCGACTTCTCCCCCCGTGAAATCGTTTCCGAACTCGACCGCTACATCGTCGGCCAGGCCGACGCCAAGCGCGCGGTCTCCATCGCGCTGCGCAACCGCTGGCGCCGGCTGCAGCTGAGCGGCCAGTTGCGCGAGGAAGTGCTGCCGAAGAATATCCTGATGATCGGCCCGACCGGCGTCGGCAAGACCGAGATCGCCCGGCGGCTGGCAAAGCTCGCCGGCGCGCCGTTCATCAAGGTGGAGGCCACGAAATTTACCGAGGTCGGCTATGTCGGCCGCGACGTCGAGCAGATCATCCGCGACCTGGTCGAAGTCGCGATCGCGCAGACCCGCGAGCGCAAGCGCAAGGACGTGCAGGCTCGCGCACAACTCGCCGCCGAGGATCGCGTACTCGACGCCCTGGTCGGCGCCAATTCCAGCGCCGCGACGCGCGATTCGTTCCGCAAAAAGCTGCGCTCCGGCGAACTCAACGACAAGGAAATCGAGATCGAGACGCAATCCTCCAGCGGCATGCCGATGTTCGAGATTCCGGGCCTGCCCGGCGCGCAGATGGGCGCGATCTCGATCGGCGACATCTTCGGCAAGATGGGGGGCCGGACCAAGACCCGCCGTCTCACGGTCGAGGGATCCCACGAGCTGCTCGTCAACGAAGAATCCGACAAGCTGCTCGATAACGATCAGCTGGTGCAGGAAGCGATCAACGTGGTCGAGAACAACGGCATCGTTTTCCTCGACGAGATCGACAAGATCTGCGTGCGCGAAGGCCGCAGCGGCGGCGGCGACGTCTCGCGCGAGGGGGTGCAGCGCGACCTGCTGCCGCTGATCGAGGGCACCACGGTGTCGACCAAGCACGGCGCGGTCAAGACCGATCACATCCTGTTCATCGCCTCGGGGGCATTCCATATCGCAAAGCCGTCGGACCTGTTGCCGGAACTGCAGGGCCGGCTGCCGATCCGGGTCGAGCTGGCGGCGCTGACGCGAGACGACCTGCGGCGCATCCTGACCGAGCCCGAGGCGTCGCTGATCAAGCAGTATGTCGCGCTGATGCAGACCGAGGGCGTGACGCTCGACATCACCGACGGCGCCATCGACGCGCTTGCGGACGTCGCGGTCGCCGTCAATTCGACGGTGGAAAATATCGGCGCGCGGCGGTTGCAGACCGTGATGGAGCGGGTGCTGGACGAGATTTCCTTTGCCGCCCCCGACCGTAACGGCGAAACCATCCAGATCGATGCCGAATACGTGCAGAAGCACGTCGGCGATCTCGCCAAGAACGCCGATCTGAGCCGGTTTATTTTATAGTTGTTTTACGATTATATCGTCGTCCCTGCGAATGCAGAGACCCATAACCACAGGCGTCCGTGATAGTGCAAAACCGGCCCAGCGCCGTTTGCCAAAATCCAGACCGGTGATTGGGTCCCGGCTCGCGCTCCGCTTGGCCGGGACGACGATGAATTTAAATCTGCGTGTGCGGGAAAACCCCTGGCGCCTGATGCTTGCCGTCAATGTCGCCGTGGTGATCGGGGTCTTTGTCTACAAACTCACGCGCGAGCCCTACGTCCCCTACATCCACCTCCTGGTCGATTATCATTTCGGCTTTACCAAGCGCGCGCTGATCGGCGCGCTGGTGTCGCTGTTTTTCGCGAAGGTGCCGGTCTGGCTGGTGTTCGCGCTCTCAGGCAGCGTCTGGCTCGTCACTTCCGCGCTCTTCATCACGCTGTTCCGGCGAACCTTCGGATTCGACGACGAGCATCTTCCGCTATTCTTGTTCATGGCGGGATCGCCGTTCTTCCTGAAGAATTTCATGTTCACGCTCGGGCATTTCGACATTTACGGCTGCCTGTTCGCGATCGGACTGCTGTTGGTGCCGTCGCGCTCCGTCGCCTTTGTCCTGCTGGCCGCGCTCGCATCGGTGATCCTGGTCCTGATTCATCACATTCATCTCCTGATGTATGTGCCGACCATCGCGGTCATCGTGGCGCTGCGGCATTATCTGGTGCTGGGATTCAACCGGCAAAACATCGCCGTGGGCATGGCCGCAACGCTGGGCGTCGGGCTGTTATTCCTGGCCGCGCAATTCTGGGGAACGATGGCGGTGCCCGAGGCGGAGTTCGTTCGCTATCTGCAGGGCCGGATGGCCGACCCCGGGCGGACCAATCTGCTGAGTTTCAGCTACATCTGGTATCAGCCGCTTTCCAAGGAAATCGCCGATACCTGGGCGCGCTTGCCTTCGAATGTCCTGGGCATTCCGGTGTTCGCGCTGTTGATCTGGCTGCACACTCCGCTCTGGCGGTTTTTTGCCGGTTTGGTCCGTTCGCTCGGCGACGATCTGCATCGGCGCATCGTCGTCGCCGCGCTGGTCATCGTCAGCGCGGCCTATCTGGTGATGTTTGCGATGGTGTTCGATTATTCGCGATGGATCTCGAACTGGGCGGTCTGCATGTTCCTGATCCTGCATGCGGTCAAGACCCTGCCCGGCTCGCACGCCGTGCCCCTAATCCCGACGCGCGACCCGAAGACCACGCTTTTCGGCTGGATCGTGACGGTCGTTCCGCGGGTCGGGATCGTCAGGCCGTTCTAGAGTCTTGCGCGCCGTATCCGCACATAGAGCGCGCCCTCGCCGCCGTGGCCGATATGCGCCTCTTCGAAACCGATCACCAGCGAACGAAACTCGGGCAAGCTCAGCCATTGCGGCACCTGGCGGCGTAGCACCCCGCGTTCGGATTCGCCGCCCATCTTGCCCTTGCCGGTGATGATGAGCACAAAGGTCAGTCCGTCGTGATGGGCGCGGTGCAAAAAGCCCGACAGCGCGTGGTGAGCGCGGGTCTGCGTCATGCCGTGCAGGTCGAGCCGGGCGTCGATCTGCTTCTTGCCGCGCGACAATTGCGAGCGCTCGCGGCGTCCGAGCGGCGCCAGCGGCGGCGCAGCCGGCGCCTCCGGCTTCGGCGCTCGCGAGATTTTGGCCGGCGCGGGTGGTTTGGGTAGCGCAACCGTTTTCGCAACAGAGGCTGCCTCGGCGGTCTCCGGCTTTGCGGCGCGCGGCTTCTTGCGCAGCGGTTTGATCTGTTTGGCGACGCTTTCCCACAAGGCGCGCTCTTCTTCACTCAGGCCGCGCTTGCGGCGCGGCGGCGTCGGTAATTCCGGGATGGGCGTCGAGGAACGTTTCATCGGCCGCGGCGATAGCGATAATAGCGGTGACGGCGCAGTTCGCGGGCCGGGGCGATATTCGGCCGGGCTTCCGGCAGCGGCACCATTGTCGATGCCTGCGCCACCGCGGTTGCCGGTGCTGCCGCGGCATCCGCCGGCTTCGCGCCGTTGTTCGGGTCTTTCGAAGGATCGACCTGCGGAAACAGCTTTGCGATTTTCGCCGACGGCCTTGCGTCGGGCAGCGGCATCTTGCGGCCTCGGCCCGCCGGATCGAGACTTTTCGGCACCAAGATGACAAAGCGCATGGTGTTCTTCAGCCGGCCGGACACCCTTCCCGCATCCGCGCCGGCGCCGAAATAGAGATCGGCGCGTGCCGGCCCCGTGATCGCGGACCCCGTGTCCTGCGCGATCATCAGCCGGCGGAACGGCGTCTTCGACTGCTCCGATTCGATCGGCAGTTCGCCTTCGATGAAGAACGGCGTGCCGTAGACATGCAGCGCCTTGTCGACCGCAATCGAGCGGCCCGGCGTCAGCGGAACGCCCTGTGCGCCGACCGCTTCATCCTTGTCGGAGAGCGGCACCTGGCGAAAGAACACGTAGGAGCGGTTTTGCCGGCGCAAATCCCTGGCGCCGTCGGGGTTCTGCTCCATCCATTCCCGGATTTTCTGCATCGACATCTGCTCGCGCGGAATGATGCCGCGGTCGATCAGGACGCGGCCTACCGCGGTATAAGGATAGCCGTTGTGCGCATCGTAGTTGATGCGCAGCGTCGAGCCGTCCTCGAGGTGGATCCGCGCCGAGCCCTGGATTTGCGCGAACAACAGATCGGTCTGGCTTTTCAGCCAGCAGATTTCCAGGCCCCTGCCGGCAATCGCGCCGTCTTCGATTTCGGCGCGATCGTAATAAGGGACGAGCTTGCGGCGGCCGATCTTGCGAAACACCTCGCCCTTGTTGGGCAGGCTGGGCGCGTCCTGTTTGAAACCGCGGACGAACAGATTGGAGGGACGGCGATAGACCGGCACGGTGTAGACGTCGGTCTGGGTGCGGGAGCCGTCGAGGATCGGCTCGTAGTACCCGGTAACGAAGCCGGCGTCTTCCCCGAGCCGCGAGATGCGCAGGGGCATAAAATTCCCTTCGAAAAAAGCCCTGGCCCCGGCGCCGTCGGAAATGTCGGCCGCTCTGGCGGCGCGGCAGGGATCGCGCAGCGAGCCGCCGAGCGCCTTGGCGTCTGTTTTGGGATCGGCCGGGGTATCGGGCTGCGCGGAGATCGGCTTGCAGCTCAGGCGAAACGCCTTGAAGGCCTGCAGATGGTCGTCATCTTTCCAGCCGGCGATGTCGGCCCATGCGACCGGAGCATATTGGCTACCGCTGATCTGAAGCGGCCATTCGCGCGGAGGATAGGGCAGATGCCGATGCGCACTCTCTGCGGTGCGCGCGGGATGCAATTTGCGGGCAGCGATCGCCGCCAGCGGAGCCAGCGACACAACGAGGGCGACGACACAAAACGCGGCGGCGTATTTCTTGATGCCACGCGCGTTAGTGAGCGCTTCCCGTGCCAACCAGCTTCCAGTTCGGATCGCGTGAAGTCGTGTCGCGAGCAAATGTCCAAACATCGGTGATATCGGTGACCTTATCCGGATTGCCATCGACAATCGTGCCGGCCTTGTCGCGGGTGACCGAGATCATCTGCGACACGAAGCGGACCGTCAGTTGCGCCGACTTTTCGCGGGATTCCGCCCCCACCAGTTCGGCCTTGTCGATCGACACGAAGCGGGTTTCGGTCTTCTGCTCGCGCTTCTCGCGATCCCTGATTACGGCTTCGAAGCTGTCATAGACCTCGGACGACAACAGATCCTTCAATGCGCGGCGATCGCCATTGGCGAACGCCAGCACGATCATCTCGTAGGCGCTGCGCGCGCCTGAAATGAAATGCCGCGGGTCGAACGAGGAATCCTGCGCCGCGATGGCGTCCAGCCCCTGAGCCAGCGGCGTGCCGGGCTCAGCCAGGCCTTTCCAGCGGTCTGTCGGCGGCGTCACCTCAGCCGTGGGCGCCAGCGGCGCCTGGTCGATCACTGCCCCCGGTATGGGGACCACATTATTATTGTCCTGCGGACCCTGCACGACATTACGCGCGGTGCGATCATAGGGCGGCCGCTCGCCTCCGGTGCGCTGTCCGAGGACGTTGCGCAAGCGCAGGAAGATGAAGACCGCCAGCGCCAGGAAGATGATGGTGTATATATCCACGTCGCTTTTGCTTTCTGTTCTCACGCCGGCAACGGGTCCGGCGGTAGAGCGTTCCCTCGGGGAAACGGCAGAGACTACATCACGGATGGGTCAGCACCATGTAGGCACGAAACTTGGTCCGGCCAATGGCGCGTTTTGGCATGAAAAGCAATGCCGGTGGAAATCGGCCAAGCCAACCCGCATCGCCGTTTGCCACGATGGAAATTGTAGCGCGCTTTGGGGGGCGGGGGAAACCCCGATCATGACCGGAAATCGCGCATATTCAACAATTTAGGGCCATTCCCAACGCCAATTACGGCTATTTGCCGCACTCGGCCATTGCCCCAGGGGCCGGGGGTAGCGGGCGGCGGGCGATTGTCATCCTTGTGGAGTTAGGCGCGGCTATGTTAGCCACTCGCGCCGTCAAAGGCATTTTCGTTAAGCTCACGAGCGAATTTAGACGCCAGAAGGTCGTCGCTCGCTGTAAAAGGCTCCAGGAGAGATTTCCATGACAGACGGCAACGGCGCACCGCCCGAAGCGGCCCCTCCCCAGCTCAACGTGCTGGCGCAATACACCAAGGATCTGTCGTTCGAGAATCCGAACGCCCCGAGTTCGCTGGCGCCGCAACAGCAGCAGCCGGCGATCAATATCCAGATCAATGTCAGCGCCAACAATCTCTCTGAAAACGAATACGAAGTGACGCTTTCGGTCGAAGGCAAGGCGGAAAACGCCGGCAAGGTGATGTTCAGCTTCGATCTGGCCTATGCCGGGATATTCCGCATTCTGAACGTTCCGAAGGAAAACCTGCATCCGCTGGTCATGATCGAGTGCCCGCGGCTGCTGTTCCCGTTCGCCCGCGAGATCGTCGCCACTTCCGTGCGCGACGGCGGTTTCCCGCCTTTGATGCTGGATCCCGTGGATTTCGTCGGCCTGTATCGGCAGAACATGGAGCGGCAGGCTGCCGCCCAGGGCGCGCAGTCCAAGCCGAGCTAGGACCGCTTCGCCGGGAAACGCTACGCGCCCAAAAATTCGTTCCAGATCGGCTTGTCGCCCAGGGTAGCGACAAAAGTTCGATGCGCCGCGCGATCTTCTTCCGATATCCGCGGCGCCAGCGGCACCTCGCGTTGCCGCCGCGGCATTTCGCCATACCCACCCGCGCCGGTATCGCGGGTCTCGGCCGCCAGGATCAGTTGCGACTGCCGCGCCCCGATCAGATCGATATAGACCTCGGCCAGAAGCTCGGCGTCCAGGAGCGCGCCGTGCTTGGTGCGGCGGGAATTGTCGATCGCATAGCGCGAGCAGAGATCGTCGAGCCGGTTCGAGACGCCGGGGTGCTTGCGCCGCGCCAGCAGCAGCGTGTCGACCAGCCGGTCGCGCGCGATCAGCGGCCGTTTGATGCGGTCGAGTTCGGCGTTGATGAAGCTGATGTCGAACGACGCGTTATGAATCACCAGCGGCGCGTCGGCGAGGAATTCCAGGAATTCGTCGACCACGTGGGCGAACAGCGGCTTGTCGGCGAGAAATTCGGTGGAAAGCCCGTGCACGGCGAAGGCGTCGGGGGGCATCGCGCGCTCGGGATTGATGTGCCGGTGAAATATCTGGCCGGTCGGCATGCGATTGAAGATCTCGACGCAGCCGATCTCGACGAGCCTATCGCCGCGCAGCGGGTCAAGGCCGGTGGTTTCGGTATCGAGAACGATTTCGCGCATGGATGACTGACCGGAAAAAGCGAATCAGGTTCGCCGCTGCGGCATCTTAGCAGCCTGATCCAGAATGTCCCGGATTCGGGTGCGCACGGGGTCCAGCCCGTGCGATGTATCCACCACGAAATCCGCGCGCTTGCGCTTTTCGGCGTCAGGCAGCTGCCGCGCCAGGATGGAATCCAGCACCTCATGTGTCATGGTGCCACGCGCCAGGATTCGTTCGCGCTGGTTTTCCGGCGTAGTCGTCACCACCACCACCGCATCGACGCGTTTCTCGCCGCCGGTCTCGTACAACAGGGGCACATCGACCACGGCTACCGGTGCGCCGGATCGCTCGGCGTCCTGAAAGAATTTCTGACGCGAGGCGCCCAGCATCGGGTGGACGATCTGCTCGAGCCGTTGCATCGCGGCAGGATCGTGCACCACTTGCGCCGACAGGCGCGCGCGGTCGACCTTGCCATTCACCGTCGTGCCCGGAAAGGCCGCTTCGATTGCCGGTACCGCCTCGCCTTCGTATAATTCATGAACAGTCGCGTCGGCGTCGTAAACGGGAACGCCGGCCTCCGCGAACAGCTTGGCGGTGGTCGATTTTCCCATTCCGATCGAGCCGGTCAGCCCAAGAATAATCATCCAGCTCCTGCCCATTGCCGGTTTGTCAGGGTTTTCTTTACACGGCGAGCAGACGCTCGCTACGCAAAAACGCGAGCAATTGTAGCAGCGGCAGGCCGAGAATGGTGAAATGGTCGCCTTCAATGCGCTCGAACAAATGAACGCCAAGTCCTTCGAGCTGGTAGGCGCCGACGCTTGAGGTAACGGCCTCGCCAGCCTCATTGAGATAGGCCTCGATTTCGGTCTCGGAAAGCTGCCGCATCGTCATCCCGGCGCTCGACGTGGCTTCGAACAACATGTTGCCGTCGCGCGCCACCGCAACGGCGGAGTGCAATTGGTGTCGATGGCCGGCCAGCATGCGCAGTTGCCCGGCGGCCTGCGTCCGACCGGCGGGCTTGCTGAACAGCCGCGTTCCCAAGGCCAGGGTCTGATCCGCGCCGACGACAAATTGTCCGGAATGTTGGCTCGACACCGCAAGGGCTTTTTCCCGCGCCAGAAGTGCTGCGATGGCTTCGGGCGATGCAAGACCGGAGGACTGCTGCACAGCCCGCTCGTCGATTCCGGCGGGGACGGCCTTGAAATCGATGCCGGCACTGGCGAGCAGCATTTGCCGCGCGCGGCTTTGCGACGCCAGGATCAACGGAAGCTCGCCGCGCCAGAGCGTCATTCGGGAAGCCGTTGCTTTTGCCTGTCGGTGAACAGTTTCAGGATAGCGGCCGCGGTTTCCTCGATCGACCGCCGTGTGACGTCGAGCTGCGCCCAGTTGAACTTGGCGCTCAGTCGCCGCGCGAACGCAACCTCGTCCGCGACGGTTTGCCGATCGATGTAATCGTCATTGCCGGTACCGGCCCCCAGGCTCAACAAGCGATTCTGCCGCACCTGGATCAAGCGCTCCGGCGTCGCATGCAGGCTGACCACCAGCGGTTTTTTCAGAGTCTCGAGCTGATGCGGGATCGTGATACCCGGTACCAATGGAACGTTGGCGGTACGGATTCCGCGATTGGCGAGGTAGATCGAGGTCGGCGTTTTCGAAGTGCGGGACACGCCGACCAGAACCACATCGGCCTCTTCCAGGCCTTCGACGTGCTGGCCGTCGTCATGCATCATCGTATAGTTCAGGGCATCGATGCGCTTGAAATATTCCGCATTCAAGGTGTGCTGCGCGCCAACGCGCCCCGTAGTGGCGGCACCGAGATAGGCCTGGAACAATTGCATGACCGGGCCGATGATCGAGAGGCTCGGTATATTGATCTGCTGGCACTTGGCTTCCAGCCGGCCGACCAGATCCTTCTCCAGCAGGGTGAAAAGCACGATGCCCGGCGCTTCCTCGATTTCGTCGAGCACGCGATCGAGCTGTTTCTGGCTGCGCACCAGCGGATAGACATGCTCCACCGGCGTCACGTTGGCGTATTGCGCGGCGACCGCGCGTGCCACCGTGATCAGGGTCTCACCGGTCGAATCGGAGACCAGGTGAAGATGGAAATAACTGCCGGACGTGGGCACCAAAACCCCTGTGTAACCTGTGAATCCTTGTGGACCTTACCTGAGAGAATCGGCCGGGAAGCGATCGGTCAGGGATAACCCGGCTTTTTCTTCACAGGCCTTGAAGCAGGGATAAGTCGATCTGCCGGCGGCAATGATAGTGGGGTTGTGTGGATTTGTCTCTTCATAAGCTGACGACAAGTCGACGCAAGCTTCTGACACCAGTCAGCTTATTTGGATCGCCAGCCGATTTGCTGGGAATGTTGAAGGATGTGAACAAGAGCATGCAACCGCGGGACATTTTTGCGCGGACGCTAATCACCGCTACTTAGACTCAAACCTAAGATTCTAAAATTATTAGTTTAGAAAAGCGGTGCTTTGCGGATATGTCTCGCTTCGGGTCGGGATCGGCGCATGGGCAACGCCGAGATCGGGCCAAACGTTCCGGGATTTTGGATACACGACGAGTGGGGCTTTTTACGGATGTACGACTGGATCAAGGCGCTGCATGTGATAGCGGTCATCGCCTGGATGGCCGGCATGCTCTATCTGCCGCGGTTGTTCGTCTATCATTGCGAAGTCGAAGCGGGATCGAAGCAGTCCGAAACCTTCAAGGTGATGGAACGGCGGTTGCTGAAAGCGATCATCAATCCGGCGATGATCGTGACGTGGTTGGCGGGGCTCTACCTCGGCTGGGCTGGCCACTGGTTTTCGGCGGGCTGGTTCCACGGCAAACTGCTGCTGGTGCTGGTGCTGTCGGGTGTCCATGGATTTTTTGCCCGCTGCGTCAAGGATTTCGCCGCCGATCGGAATACGCGAAGTCAGAGATTCTATCGATTTATCAATGAGGTACCGACGCTTATGATGATCGGTATCGTGATTTTGGTGATCCTGAAGCCGTTTTGACGGCAACGCTGCCAACAACTGAGGCTGCCGCCCGGCTTGCGTAAGGTAGACGCGTTTCTTGTCCCGCTCCAGCAGCTGCACACCCAGCTCCTCTTCCAGGCCACGAATCTGGGTGCTGAGCGGTGGTTGTGCCATGTAAAGCCGCTCGGCCGCACGGGTGAGCGGGTGCGGGTGACGACGCGGCGGCTCGGGAGGTTCGGTCCGCAAGGCGTCGTGTTCCGGCTGCGGATCAGCGACCCGGTGATCCGGGCGTTGATCGGTATGGATGTGA
>Ga0209069_10000566_pt1 | contig 17356 bp, 15 predicted proteins | sample Str013_2_FD_187202 | JGI IMG/M metagenome (GOLD analysis project Ga0209069, IMG submission 187202) | Freshwater sediment microbial communities in response to fracking from Pennsylvania, USA - Straight Creek_MetaG_SC_2013 (SPAdes) (version 2) | ecosystem: Environmental > Aquatic > Freshwater >...
CTGCGCCTGGAATTCCGGCGCGAACAGCCGCCGCATCGCGACGTCGGTGATCGCCGAGAGCCCTTTGGCACTCGAAACCGCCGCCATGTTGCGGAAGGCTTCGCGGCCGGGTTCGGAGAACGCTGCGCCGCAATCGGCGAGAATGAGTTTGCAGGCAATATCGGGATGACGGATCGCCATCTGCAGCGCCACGAACCCACCATAGCCGTTACCGAGCAAGATCGTCGCCTCCCCGCCGGCGGCGTCCTTGACGGCTTGCGCCATACGGTCGGCAACCGCAGCCAGTCCCCCGGTGACGGCCTGCGAGCGGCCGAAGCCCGGCAATTCCGGCACGATCACCCGAAACGACTTTGACAATTCCGGAACGATGGCATCGAAACTCGCACGGTCCGACAGCAGCGAATGGAACAGCAACAGCGGCGGTCCCTTCCCCGATTGCGCTGCATTGACGGTGCCGTTGGCGAAAAGCCGATCCATCCTGCGGTCTCTCTTTCGAAGATCGGGCGGCCTGTGGTTGGGCCGAGACAGCGATTGATAAATTAAAACTCACTGGTTTCAAGCCAGAAGGTCTTGACGTGATATTTCACGACTGCAAGATATTAGCCGCATTCTAAAGGAATTTCGATGCTTTTACGAGACAATGTCTACGAAAACCTCCGTTCTGATATTCTAACCTGCCGGCTGGCGCCAGGCGATGATATGCGCGAGCAGGAGCTTGCCGAACGCTACGCCGTGAGCCGCCAGCCGGTGCGCGAGGCGCTGCTGCGGCTGGAGCGCGAGCATCTCGTTACTGTGCAGCCGCGTCAGGGCTACCGGGTCAATCCGATCTCGCTTTCGGACGCACGTGACCTGCTGCGATTCCGTTTCGCGCTGGAGCCGGCCTGCGTCGTGGAAGCCATCGAGAATGCGACCGACGAAGCGCTGAAGGCTCTGGACCAATTCCGCGGCTTCTCCGGCGACCATGAGGACTTCATTGCCTACAATCGCGCCTTCCATGGCGCGCTGGCGCATGCATCGGGCAATCGCCGCATGGCCGCGGCGTTGTGCGACCTGATCGGCCAGGCCGACCGGCTGGTGCGGGTCAGCGTCGCCAATCTCAGGGGGCATGACCCCGCGCAACTGGTTGCCGAACACGTCGCGCTGATCGAGGCCATGCAGCGCCGCGACACGCGCACGGCTTCCCGCATCATCAAGGCCCACATCGCGCAAACCGAGAAGCGCGTGTTGCCGGCGCTCAGGCGCAACGCCGTCATCGTCGAGGGGAGCGAGGCATGAACATTCCTTCGACACCGGCGTCCGCCGACGTCGAAATTCACGGCAATTTCGTCGACGGCCGCGAGATCGAAGCCGGCCATGGCGACATGCTGGATGTTCGCAATCCCGCGACCGGCGACGTCATCGCGCGGATTCCGAATTCGACCGCTGAAGATATCGACCGCGCCATGAAGAGCGCGCGCGCGGCCTTTGAGGGCAAGGCGTGGGGTGGAATGGATACCCGCGCCCGGTCGCGGCTGGTCAACCGCCTGGCCGACGCCTTCGAGGCCAATCTGGATACGCTCTATCGCCTCGAGACGCTCAACAACGGCCGTCCCGTCAACGAGACCCGCGCGCAGCTCTCGCGGCTGCCGGATTTCTTTCGCTACTTCGCCGGGCTGGCGCTGGCGCGGCGCGATTCCGTGATCCCGGTCGAGGGCGCCTACCTGAACTACACCCTGCGCACGCCGATCGGCATCGTCGCCAACTGCACCCCGTTCAATCATCCGCTGATGATTATGTGCAAATCGCTTGCAGCGGTGCTTGCCACCGGCTGCGTCACCGTGGTCAAGCCATCGGAATACACGCCGCTGACGACCTTGAAGCTGGCGGAGATTTTTACCGAGGCGGGCCTGCCGCCCGGCGTCTTCAACGTCGTGCTCGGCCTCGGCCAGAGCGCCGGCAAGATGCTGGCCGAACACGGCGATATCAACAAGCTGGTGCTGACCGGCGGCACTGAAGCCGGACGCATTGCCGGCGGCGCCGCGGCAAAGGTGTTTGCGCACCAGACCATGGAACTCGGCGGCAAGACGCCGGTGATGGTATTCGACGATTTCGACATCGACCGCGCCGTCAACTATGCCGCGTTCGGCGCCTTCATCGGCGCCGGGCAGACCTGCGTCTGCGCCTCACGCCACCTCGTACAGGCCTCGATCTACGATGAATTCGTCGAGAAGCTGAAGGCGAAAACCCTGAGCATCCGGATCGGCGATCCCTTCGATCCAGCAACCCAGCTCGGACCGGTCATTTCGGCCCGGCAGCGCGACCGCGTGCTGACCTATTCAAGATACGGCCACGAGGACGGCGCACGGCTCGTCACCGGCGGCGTCGCCGCCAGGGTCGCCGGCCACGATAACGGCTATTTCGTCGAGCCGACCGTGTTCGCCGACGTGACGTCCGACATGCGCATCTTCCAGCAGGAAGTGTTCGGACCGTTCACCTCCGTGACGCCGTTCAGGGACGAGGCGGACGCGCTGCGGCTCGCCAATGATTCCCCGTTCGGGCTCGCCGCCGCGATCCGCACCCGCGACGTCGCCCGCGCCCATCGCGTCGCGTCCGCCGTCAAGGCCGGCATCGTCTGGGTCAACGACCATCACCGCCTCGATCCGGCCTCGCCTTGGGGCGGTGTCGATGATTCCGGCATCGGCCGCGAATGCGGGATCGAAAGTTTCGACGATCATTTCAACACCAAGAGCGTGATGGTCGCCACAGGCGACCAGCCATTCGATTGGTATCGCGACACGGCATCGCAACGACGACTGAATTGAACAGGCAGCCAAAAGCAACACCGCGTCCAGAGAACGCCGGCGCCACATTTTGAATGTCAAAAAGGGGGAATTTCACATGGCTCTCGCAGTAAACGCCGGCGCACGTCTCGACCGGCTCCCGATCTCATCGTTTCACTACCGGATTTTCTGGCTGGTCGGCGCCGGCATGTTTTTCGACGGATATGATCTCTATATCGCCGGGGGCGTGCTGGCGTCGGCGGTCCAGACCAAATTCTCGACCGTTCCGCAAAACCTGCAATTCATTTCATTGACTTTTGTCGGCATGACGATCGGCGCGCTGATTACCGGATTTGTCGGTGACAAGTTCGGACGGCGGTTTACCTACCAGATCAATTTGCTGATTTTCGGGCTGGCGTCGCTGGCGGCGGCGTTCGCGCAGGACATGAACCAGCTGATCGCCTGCCGCTTCGTGCAGGGCCTCGGCCTTGGGGCCGAAATCGTCGTCGGCTATTCGACGCTGACCGAATTCGTGCCACCGAAGACGCGCGGGCGATGGTTATCGATGATGGCGTTCATCGTGGTGGCCGGGTTTCCGGTCACGGCTCTGCTCGGCTATCTGATCATTCCGGCCTGGGGATGGCGTCCGATGTTCATCATCGCCGGAATCGGCTCACTCATCGTCTGGTACCTGCGCAAAAATCTTCCGGAATCGCCGCGCTGGCTTGAATCGCAAGGCCGTACCGCGGAAGCCGAATCCTTGATGCAGTCGATCGAGAAGGAATCAGCCGACGGCGGAACGCTGCCCCCTGTGGTGGTGCTGCCTCCTGTACCGCAAGTCGCCGCCTCGGACATGCTGAAGCCGCCGCTGTTGCAGCGCCTGATCGTGGGTTCCTGGGTCCTGATTACGATCAATACGTTGATCTTCGGCTTCGTGATTTTCCTGCCGCAATTCTTCCTGCGCCAGGGACTGACCATCGCCAATTCTCTCGCCTATACGCTGGTGTTGTCGATCGCTTCGCTGGTCGGTTGCGCGCTCGGTGCCTATTTGTCGGACGCGATTGGACGGCGCTGGAGCATCATCGGCGCGTCGATCGTCACCATCCTCACGGGCTACATCTATGCCCGCTTCAACGCCGCGTCCGATCCGGCCATCGTGCTGGGCGTCGGGTTCGTGCTGATCGTTGCGATCTATGTCCAGACCGCGATCCTGTTCGGCGTCTATACGCCGGAACTGTTCCCGACCGAGATCAGGCTGCGCGCCAACGGCATCTGCAACACGCTCGGACGGGGCGCCACCGTGGTCTCGCCCTTTATCGTGGGCTCCCTGATGGCATCTTACCAGCTACCAGGCGTGGTCTGGCTGATGATCGGCCTTGTAGTCGTTCAGATCGTGGTGGTGTGGGCCTGGGGCGTGGAGCCGCGCAACCGGGGACTGGAGGATGTCGCGACCACCAAGGCCTGATGGCACCACACGGTTGCCGCGAGGCGACGCGCGCGTCTTTTAAATCGTCCGCGTGAATCGGCGAAATCCCGGCGCGCCGATGAGCGCCTCGAAGGCCGGATCGCGCTTTTCTTCGGCGAATACAAAACCCGCCTTGGCGTAGCATCGCTCGGCCGGCTCGTTGCCGATAAGGAACGGGATCGACGCCCGCGCATAACCGGCGGCTTTCCCGGCCGCCAGCGCATGCGCGATCAAGGCTTGCACATGCCCGCATCCGCGCCTGGCGGGCAGCGAGGCCACATGCTCGATCAGCCAGTCGGCGTCATCAGCCGGTAGCCAGCAATTCTCGATATAGGCGCCGCGACGAAATATCTCTCGCGCAATCTGTCCCGTCTCGCCGGCCACTTCCTTGATTGCCCCACCCGCGGCGGCGTCGGTCCCGGCCACAGGCAACGCGCAGAGTGCGGCGGCCGGCATTCCGTCGACTTCGGCGATGATGAATTGCGACACATGCCACCAGGATGGCGCTCGCGCCACAGCAAGCCGCCGAACGAAATCGAGACATTGCGGTTCCGGGCAATCGAGCGCGATGTCAAACCAGCCGCGCGACCGATGGCCACGCTGCGCCGACAAAATGTTCGCGGCAATGAAACCGGCGTCTTCGGGGAGTGCGGGCCGGATCGCCGGTGTCACGACGGCATTTCCTGGCGCTCACGCGTTCTTCAGCGCCACCCGGAAATCGGCCTCGGTTTTCGACTTGACCTCGTCGAGCGTGACGCCGTCGGCGAGTTCGATCAGCGCCATGCCGTCCTTGCCATGCTTGTCGATGGTGAATACCGCGAGATCCGTCACCACCATGTCGACCACCTTTTCGCCGGTCAGTGGCAGATTGCACTTCTTCAGCAGTTTGGCGCCGTCCTTGGCGGAATGCTCCATCACCACCACAACGCGCTTGACGCCGGCGACCAGGTCCATCGCGCCGCCCATACCCTTGACCATCTTGCCCGGGATCATCCAGTTGGCGAGATCGCCGTTCTGCGCCACCTGCATCGCGCCGAGGATCGAGAGATCAATATGGCCGCCGCGCACCATGCCGAACGATTCGGCGGAGGAGAAATAGCTGGTCGACGGCAATTCGCTCACCGTCTGTTTGCCGGCATTGATGAGGTCGGCGTCTTCCTCGCCCTCATAGGGGAACGGGCCCATGCCGAGCATGCCGTTCTCGCTCTGCAGGCTGACGTCGATCCCGTCGGGGATATAGTTCGAAACCAGCGTCGGAATGCCGATGCCGAGATTGACGTAATAGCCGTCGCGCAACTCCTTGGCGGCACGAGCAGCCATCTGTTCACGGGTCCAGGCCATGGGGCTCTCCAGCTTTGGGGGGTTACGCGGCGGGGCGCGGACGGGTGTTGCGGAATTCGATCCGCTTCTTGCCGGTACCAACCTCGATCATGCGTTTGACGAATATGCCGGGGGTGTGAATGTGGTCCGGATCGATCTCGCCAGCCGGTACCAGATGCTCGACCTCGGCGATGGTGACTTTTGCAGCGGTCGCCATCATCGGATTGAAGTTGCGCGCGGTCTTGCGGTAGACGAGGTTGCCTGATGTATCGCCCTTCCAGGCGTGCACGATGGCAAGATCGGCAAACAGGCCGCGCTCCATGATATATTTTTCGCCGTCGAATTCCTTCACCTCTTTGCCCTCGGCGATCAGGGTGCCGACGCCGGTCTTGGTGTAGAAGGCCGGAATGCCGGCGCCGCCGGCGCGAATGCGCTCGGCGAGCGTACCTTGCGGATTGAATTCGAGTTCCAGTTCGCCGGCGAGGTACTGCTGTGCGAACAACTTGTTCTCGCCGACATAGGACGAGATCATCTTCCTGATCTGGCGCGTCTCCAGCAGGCGGCTCAGCCCAATGCCGTCGACACCGGCGTTGTTGGAGATGACGGTCAGGTTCTTCACACCGGAATCACGAATCGCGTCCGACAAGGTCTCGGCAATGCCGCACAGGCCGAAGCCGCCGGACATGATCATCATGCCGTCCTTGAGAAGGCCGGACATTGCCGATTTGGCGTCGGGATAGACCTTGTTCATGAAGATTGACCTGATGGAGGGAGGCACTGACGACCTGCATTGCCGGGATTATTAGGCGAAATCTTCGCAACGCGTCAATGACGGGCATTTGGGCCGCCGCTCGTACCCGGCAACGTCAAGACGGCCTTGAAAGCGTCAAGAAAACCCTTCAAGTTGTGGGGGTTGGCATTTGCGCCATCGGGGTCGGCTGGCGCCGGCCCGGGCAACGGGATTTGCCCAACCGGGGTAAGAGCAGGTTTGGTTGGTGCGCCGCCCGGCGTTATTCAACAGCGATCTTGTCAACGACGATCTTGCGACTCAACCCGACCTGGATATGTCATTGACGATGGCCCAAGGAATGAAGCGCCTGGGGATGCCGATTGCAGCATTGCTTGGCGTTGCGCTGATCAGCCTGTTTGCGACGTCATGGTTTCTCAACCGGGATGCCTTGCAGCGTGCCGTGGAGGCGCAGATCCGCGCCGTGACCGGCCTCGACCTGGTGATCAAGGGTCCGATCGAGGTATCGGTATTTCCCGGCAGCTACGTCTCCTTCCATGACGTCGGACTGAAGGGCGGCGGCACCGCCGACCCCGCGCTCCAGGTCGACGTGCTGACGGCGAACCTGCGTTTGCTGCCGCTGTTGCTCCGGCGTTTTGAAATCGCCGACGTCATGATGCTGCGCCCGCATATCCATGTGATCCGCGACCGTAACGGCGACAGCAACTGGACGCCATTCGTCGACACCATCGCACGCACCATGAAGCCCGGTGCCGAAAACCAGGTTTCGTTTTCGGAAATCCGGATCCAGGACGGCGAACTCAACTATCACGACGAGGCCCATCACGTCGCCGAAACGTTCGCGGACATCGATCTTTCGCTGGCGTGGCCATCGATCTCGCGCTCCTTTGCGGCGACCGGACAATTTGACTGGCGCGGCGAACGCGTCGACGGCAGCGTCAGCATCGGCGACGTCGTCGCGCTGCTATCGGGCGATCGTTCCGGATTGAAGGCAAGGCTGGCCAGCGCCCCCCTGAAGCTGGCATTCGACGGCAGCGTTGCCAATCAGTCCAGCCTGATGGTGGAAGGTACCGTCACGGTCGACAGCATGTCGTTGCGCAACGCCCTGCGCTGGACTGGACAGCCGCCGCCCGGCGCCGGCGGTTTCGGGCGCTTCGCGCTGAAAGCGCGCACCAATGTCGTAGGCGCGTCGATCGCGCTGACGAACGTCAACGTCGAACTCGACGGCAATGTCGCTGAAGGCGTGATGACCTTCGCCAACAACGGCCGCCAGACGCTGCAGGCGACGCTCGCCGCGGACGCACTCGACTTCACGCCCTACATCTCGACTTTTCGCCTGCTGACCAGCGGCGCGCGCGACTGGAACCGCCAGCTGTTCGACCTGAACGCGCTCTTGACCACGGATCTCGACATGCGGCTGTCGGCTGCCAAGGTCACCGTCGGGGAGTCGAAGCTCGGCCGCACCGGCTTCGGCGCCAACCTGCGCGGCGGCGCGCTCGCGTTGAGCGTCGGCGAGGCACAGATCTGCGGCGGGATTGCCAAGGGTTCGTTCGGCGTGGCGCGCTCCGACACGGTTGCCGACGTCAAGGCGCAGTTCCAGTTCACCGATGTCGACCTGCAGGCCTGCGGCAGCGAATTGTTCGGTGTCAGCAAGCTGTCCGGCCGTGGCAACCTCAATGTCGCACTGGTGGCCTCGGGCGCGAGCCCGTTCGGCCTGGTGCAGTCGCTCGGCGGCACCGCGACGCTGACAGGCCATGACGGCGCGATCGCCGGCTTCAATGTCGAGCAATTGCTGAAGCGGCTGGAACGCCGGCCGCTGTCAGGCGGCAGCTTCCGCAGCGGTTCGACACCTTTTGACAACCTGACCGTCGTGCTGAAATTCTCCGATGGTATCGCTACCGCCGAAGACTTCCGCGTCGAAGGCCCCGCGGCGCGCCTCACCTTGACCGGCACCGCCTCGGTGCCGGCACGCGAATATGACCTCAAGGGCATTGCCAGCCTCAACTCGGCACCGAACTCGGCGCCCGGCTTCGACCTGCCGTTCGTGGTGCAGGGCCCCTGGGACGATCCCCTGGTCTTCCCCGATCCGGAAAGCCTGATCCGGCGCTCGCCGGCCTCCGCCCCGCTGCTCGACGCGGTAAAGGATCGCAAGACCCGAGACGCGGTACGGTCGGTGATCGAACGTTTCACGGGCGGATCGCGGCCCGTGGCGCCTGATGACACCGCGCCCGCGGCCGAAACGGGAAAGTCCGACTGACACGTCAGACTTTCGTAGCAGCCAGGCCGTACGAGTTCCTGGCTCTTTGGGCACCTCCCGACCCGCCATCTGGATCGGGCCGCTGCCATGCGCTAGTGTTTTAGCCAACCGGCAAAAAAAGCCGTCGTATCCAGGGAGAACAATGTGAGATCCAGGGCAACAAGTGCGCTTTCACTCGCGGTCGCCGCTGTCGGGTTGTGGTATGCTGCGGCCCCCGCGTTCGCGCAGGAAAAGAAGATCACGGTCTGGTGGGGCAAGGGCTTCTACAAGTCCGAAGACGACGCGCTGCTCGAAGCGATCAAGAAGTTCGAGGCCAAGACCGGCATCAAGGTCGAACTGTCGCAATATCCCGGCCAGGACATGATCCCGAAGACGGTCGCCGCGCTGGACTCCGGGACGGTACCCGACGTCGCCTATTCCGATACCTATGACGTGCAGGCCGGCGGCAAATGGGCGTTCGAAGGCAAGCTCGAGGACCTCTCCGACATCCTGACGCCGATGAAGTCGGCGTTCGCGCCGAACACGCTGGAGACCGCGCTGCTCTACAACGACCAGACCAAGAAGAAGGGCTATTACGGCTTCCCGCTGAAGCAGCAGAGCATGCACGTGCAGATCTGGAACGACATGCTGGAGCAGGCCGGCTTCAAGGTCTCGGACATCCCGACCAAATGGACGGACTACTGGTCGTTCTGGTGCGACAAGGTGCAGCCCGCCTATCGCAAGGCTTCGGGAAGCCGTGCCTACGGCGTGGGTCAGCCGATGGGCGTTGAATCCACCGACTCGTTTCAGTCGTTCTACACCTTCATGGACGCCTACAATGTCAGGCTGGTCGACGACGAGGGCAAGCTCCAGGTCGACGATCCCAAGATCCGCGAAGGCCTGATCGGCGCGCTCAAGGACTACACCGATACCTACATCCGGGGCTGCACGCCGCCCTCCTCCACCACCTGGAAAGATCCGGACAACAACGTCGCCTTCCACAACAAGACGATCGTGATGACCCACAACTTCACGATCTCGATCGCCGCGAAGTGGCTTGACGATATGAACAACCCGGCGCTGACCCCGGAACAGCGCGCCGCCGGCAAGAAGGCCTATGAGGAGACCATCATCACCGCCTCCTTCCCCAGCAAGCCTGACGGGACGCCGATCAAGTATCGCTCCGACGTCAAGACCGGCGTGATCTTCACCTCGGCAAAGAACAAGGCGGAGGGCAAGGAATTCATCAAGTTTCTGCTGCAGGAGGAAAACCTCCAGCCCTACGTCGAAGGCGCGCTCGGCCGCTGGTTCCCGGTAACATCGGCCGGACAGCAGAGCCCATTCTGGCAGGCCGACCATCATCGCAAGGCGGTCTACAATCAGTTCATCGGCGGGACCATTCCGTTCGACTTCACCAAGAACTACAAGTTCACCATCCTGAACAACGAGAACGCCTGGGCCAAGGCGATGAACCGCGTGGTCAGCGAGAAGGTACCGGTGGACAAGGCCGTCGATGAACTGATTGCCCGCATCAAGCAAGTCGCGGGTTGATATCCAATCCGCCGGCCGCGGTCGTCGCAGCCGGCCTCACTTTTCGAGTACCGTCCATGGCGATCACGCTGTCGACCTCCGATCACGCGATGCCCGCCGCGCCGCTGTCGGAGCGGCTGACGATGCCACAGATCTGGGGCATCGTGCTGCTGACGCCCTATCTGCTGGTGTTCCTGGCCTTCGTGATCTATCCCGTCTGCTACGGGCTGTGGCTGGCACGTCATCCAGCAAGCTATGTCGCGCTCTATCACGATCCGATCTTCGCGCGGGCCGCCGTCAATACACTGATCTTTCTGGTGATCGGCATCAATTTCAAGATGCTGGTGGCGTTGTTGCTGTCCGGCTTCTTCATCCAGTCGCGTTCCTGGATCAAATGGCTGTCGGTGCTGTTCATCCTGCCATGGGCGGTGCCCTCGATCCCGACCATCCTGTCGGTGCGCTTCATGCTCAATCCCGAATGGGGCATGGTCAACCAGGTGATCTTCAAGTTGACCGGCGAGGACGGCCCAAACTGGCTGAACGATCCCACCGTCGCGTTGGGCATGGCGATCGGCATGCACATCTGGAAATCGCTGCCGTTCTGGACCCTGATCCTGATGACCGGACGCCTCGCCATTTCCCACGATCTGTTCGAGGCGGCCGACGTCGACGGCGCCACCTGGTGGCAGAAATTCCGTTTCATCACCTGGCCATCGATGCAGGCGCTGTATCTGACCTGCACGCTGCTGTCGATGATCTGGACGCTCGGCGATTTCAACAGCGTTTACCTGCTCACCGGCGGCGGCCCCGCCGATCTCACCCACGTGCTGTCCACGCTCGGCATCCGATATCTCCGGCTCGACCGGCTCGACCTGGCGATGACGTCGATCGTCTGCGCGCTGCCGCTGGTGTTGCCGCTGGTGTATTTCATGATGAAACGGTTGTCGCGATGAAGTGGCCAACGCTCCACGAGGTCGGCGTCGAGGCCCGCCTGCTGCTGATCGGCATTCCGGTCTTCCTCTGGACCATGGTGCCGATCTACCACATGTTCCTGTTCGCGATCTCGCCGAAGGAAGACGCATTTTCGGGCAAGCTGTGGCCCGCGCATCCGACGCTGCACAATTTCCATATCGTTTTCTACCAGGAACACTATTTCCTGCGGGATTTCTGGATTCAGTTCTGGAATTCGGTGGTGATCGCGATCGCCACCGGCGGGCTGACCCTGTTGATTGCGACCGCGGCGGCGTTTGCAATCTCGCGGCTGCGCGTGCCGGGTGGCCGCACCGTGATGAACCTCGCGCTATTCACTTACTTCATCCCGGCGGCGTTCCTGGCCGTGCCGATGTACCGAACCATGGGTACCTACGGCCTGCTCAACAATCACTGGTCGCTGATCCTGGCGATGGTGACGATCGCCTCGCCTTACGCGATCTGGGTACTGAAGCAGGCCTCCGACAAGCTGCCGATCGAACTCGACGAAGCCGCGACCATGGACGGCGCCACCACCATGCAGTTGTTCCGCCTGGTGTATGTGCCGCTGATGATGCCCTCGCTGGTCGCGATCGGCGCCTACGCGGTGTTGCTGGCCTGGAACGAATATCTCTATGCGTTCCTGCTATTGTCAAAGGACACCGAGATCACGCTTCCCGTCGCGCTCGGGAATTTCCTGGCGGCCGACGATTCACCCTGGGAATTGCTGATGACGACGGGCTTCATCTACGCGCTGCCACCGGCTGCGATGTACTACGCGTTCAAGCGGTACATGGTCGGGGGATTGACAGCGGGCGCGGTGAAGTCGTGATACCGGTGCAAGCCGCACAACCGCCGTCATCCTGAGGTGCGCGCATCTTTGCGCGCCTCGAAGGATGACGGCACTACAGCGGCGCCGCGCGCTCGCCCCGCGCACTTGACAGCTTCGCCGCCAGCGACGCCACCACGATCAGTACCGCGATCAGCGCGATCACCATGGTACAGATCGCGTTGATCTCCGGCTTCACCCCGAGCCGCACCTCCGAATAGATCCGGATCGGCAGCGTGGCCGAACCCGGCCCTGTGGTGAAGCTCGCGATCACGACGTCGTCGAGCGACAGCGTGAAGGCCAGCATCCAGCCCGCGGCGATCGAGGGTAGGATCAGCGGCAGCGTTACCGACAGGAACGCGCGCAACGGATCGCAGCCGAGATCCATCGCGGCCTCTTCCAGATTGCGATCGAGCGAGACCAGCCGCGACTGCACCACCACGGTGACGAAGCACATGGTCAGCGTGGTGTGGGCAATCGTCACCGTCCAGAAGCCGCGCCCGGCATCGAGTGCCACGAACAACAGCAGCAGCGACAGCCCCGAAATCACTTCGGGCATCACCAGCGGTGAATAGAGCATGCCGGAAAACAGCGCGCGGCCCCTGAAGCGTTCTCCGCGCGCCAACCCCACCGCCGCCAGCATACCCAGCAGCGTCGCCAGCGTGGCGGAAACCGCGGCAACCCGAAGCGACATCCAGGCCGCATCCAGCATGGCGCGGTCACTAAAGAACTCGCCGTACCAGCGCAGCGACCAGCCGCCCCACACCGTCACCAGCCGCGAGGCGTTGAAGGAATAGATCATGAGGATCACGATTGGCAGGTACAGAAAGGCCAAACCCAGCGCGAGCGAGGTGACGTTGAACGGCGACAGGTTCACCCGGCGCGCCATCATCCGGCTCCTTCCAGCGTGCGCCGCTGCAGCCGGTCGTAGAGCAATAGCGGCGGCACCAGCAGCACCAGCAGCGCGATCGCGGCGGCCGAAGCGACGGGCCAGTCCCTGTTGGTGAAGAATTCCAGCCACAGCGTCTGGCCGATCATCAGCGAGTCCGAGCCCGCCAGCAGGTCGGGGATCACGAACTCCCCGACGATCGGAATGAAGCACAACAGCGCCCCTGCCCCGACACCCGGCAATGACAACGGAAACGTCACCAGCCAGAACGCCTGAAGCGGCGACGCACCGAGATCGCCAGCAGCCTCCAGCAGCGCCGGGTCCATTTTGGACAGCGTCGCATAGAGCGGCAGGATCATGAACGGCAGATAGGAATAGACGATGCCGAGATACATCGCGCTGTCGGTCGACAGCCACACCACCGGCGTCGAGACCAGATGCAGCGCGAGCAGGACTGTGTTGAGTAGCCCGTCATGCTGCAGGATGTTGATCCAGGCATAAATCCGGATCAGGAACGAGGTCCAGAACGGCACGATCACCAGCATCATCGCGATCGCCTGCCAGCGTTGCGGCAGCCGCGCCATGCCATAGGCGATGGGATAACCGATCGCGAGCAGGATGGCCGTCGATGTCGCCGCGACAACCATGCTGCGAAAATAGGACAGCATGTAAAGCTTGTCCGAGCCCAGCAGCCTGAAATTATCGAGCGACAGCACCGCGATGGAAGCCGTGAACGCGTCCCATCCGGCGGTGAGATCGAACAGGGGAACGTAGGGCGGCTGCGCGATCGCGGTTTGCGACAGGCCGATCTTCAGCACGAAGCCGAACGGCACCAGGAAAAACAGCACCATCCACAGATAGGGCGCGATCGCAGCGTACCGCGCCGGTCGCGCGAAGATGCGGCGCCCGCTCATTGCTCCAGTACCACGCAATCGTCGGGGGTGAACCACGCCACCACGCGCTGGCCCACGCCATAGGCATCGATATCGAGCCGCGCCGTGTTCGCCATCGACGAACGCAGCACCGCGCCGGTGTCGAGTTTCACCCTGTAAGTCGTCAGCCCGCCGAGATAGCCGACGCCGGTGACGACGCCTTCGAGCCGGTTGATCGCCTGCACGGTAGCCGCATCCGATGCCGGGCCGCGCCGGGATAGTTTTACTTTCTCGGGGCGGATCGCCACGCTGACCACCGTCCTGGTAACGGGCTGGCGGGGCTCGGCAACCAATATCTTTCCGCCATCCCGGCTCGCGATCACCAGGCGGCCGGATTCGCGCGAACTCACCTCGCCATCGAACAGATTGACCGCGCCGACGAACTCGGCGACCCACCGCGAATGCGGCGCCTCGTACAGCTCGCGCGGCGTGGCGACCTGCTCGAGTCGACCAGCGTCCATCACGCCGATGCGGCTCGCCACCGTCATCGCCTCGTCCTGGTCATGCGTGACGATGATGAAGGTCATGCCGAGCCGGCGTTGCAGTTCCATCAATTCCGCCTGCGTGCTTTCGCGCAGCTTCCTGTCGAGAGCCGCGAGCGGCTCGTCGAGCAGCAGCACCTGCGGGCGGCGCGCCAGCGAGCGTGCCAACGCGACGCGTTGCTTCTGGCCGCCGGAAAGCTGGTCCGGCTTGCGCTTTTCCATCCCTTCGAGCTTGACCAGCGCCACCATCTCCGCGACGCGGGCATCGATATCGGAGCGCACCAAAGTTGTGCGCTTGAGGCCGAACGCAATATTGTCCCGTACCGTGAGATGCGGAAACAGCGCATAGTTCTGAAACATCATGTTGACCGGGCGCTCATGCGGCAGCACCTGGGCGATATCCTTGCCACCCAGCAGGATGCGGCCGCCGTCCGGGGTTTCGAAACCGGCGAGCATGCGCAGCAGCGTGGTCTTGCCGCAACCGCTGGGGCCAAGCAGCGCGAAAAACTCGCCAGCCTGGATGTCGAGCGACAGGTCGTCCACCGCGCGAAAATTACCAAATCGCTTCGTCACGCCATCGATGCGCAGCAGCGGGACGTCGGTCGCCGCAACCGGCGTCCCGGACGTGGCGGCCTCCACAGTCACATCGATTTTCGGCGCGCCGGTTTGTAATTCCTCAGCCATGATCCCTGCCAACCCCGTCGTTGCACGCTAGCGGCGGAACGACATCGGCTCAACCATGCCGACCGGCATAGCCACACTATTATCTGGTGGCAGTCGTCGCGCCTCTGGTAGGCTTCCACGGCCCTTGTTGCGTGGAGAGACACTGTGAACCGGGACCGATACGATCTGCCGCTGACCACCGTTTCGGACCAGGCCGCCGCGTTCTACCGTGACGGCGTCGACCGCATCCTTTCGGCCTGGCACGGGGCCGACGATGCGTTCGACCGGGCGATTGCCGCGGATCCCGGCTTTGCACTGGCGCATATCGCCCGGGCGCGCATCCACCAGCTCAACATGGAAGTCACGGAGGCCCGTGCCAGGGCGGCACAAGCACGACAACTCGCTGCCACCGCCACGTCGCGCGAAATCAGTCACGTCGAGATCATGGCAGCCGTGATCGAGGGGCAACCGCTGATAGCAATGTCCGCCGCCGAAGGGCATCTCGACGAATTTCCGCGCGACGCGCTGGTGTTTTCGCTGCTGCTCGGCGCGTTCGGTCTCTACGCATTTTCCGGGCGAGCCGACCACGATGTCGCACGGCTCGCGATCTGCGAGCGGCACGCGATGCACTATGGCGCGGATTGGTGGTTCCTGACCTATCTCGGCTGGTCACATACCGAGGCAGGAAATCCACGCACCGGACGGGCATTGACGGAGCGGTCGCTGTCACTGCGGCCCGAGAACGGCAATGCCGCGCACAGCCTCTCGCATGCGCTATTCGAACAAGGCGATGTGGGAGCGGGCAGCGCGTTTCTCTCGACCTGGCTACCGGCGCATGACAGGGCGAGCTTCCTGCATGGCCATCTGTCATGGCATCTCGCGCTGATCGCGCTGGACGCTGGCGATCTCGACGGCGCGCTGGCGATCTATCAGCAACAGATCAGGCCGGCCGGTCGCCGCTATCCGCCGCTCAACATCTTCACGGACATCGCCTCCCTGCTCTGGCGTTTGTCGCTGGCCGGAATGGCCGGCCTTGAACCGCTGTGGCAGGAAGCCTCCACCTATGGCGGCCAGCACTTCCCGCGCGCCGGTGCGCATTTTGCCGATGTCCATCACGCGTTGGTCGCGGCTGCAACAGGCCGCGAGATACCCGACGCGCGGTTGAGCGAACTGGAGGCGATCGCGGCCGAGGGCAAGCTTGCGCCCGGTCGCTCGGCCATCGACCTCTGTCGCGGCGTCCGGGCGTTCGCGCAAGGCGATCATGACGGAGCGATCCGGATGCTGGAGCCCGCGATGTCGGAATTGGTCCGGATCGGCGGCAGTCACGCCCAGCGCGAATTATGGGAGGACACCCTGATCGTGGCCTGCCTGCGCGGCGGGCACCAGGACAAGGCCGCGAAACTGATTTCCGGCCGGCTGCACCGCCGCCCATCCGCACGCGATGAGGTGTGGTCGCACCAGGCCGGGCTGGCGGCCGAGAGACCGCATTGAAGCCGGGTGTGGGATCAACCTTCGCGACTGACGCGGTCATGTAATTTGACGGCATTGTCCCAATTGATCGCCTCCATGAATGCGTCGACATAGGCGCCCGCCTTCGCACCGTAGTCCATGTGATAGGCATGCTCATACATGTCGAGCGCGATCACCGGCCGGCCGCCGGCGATGGCGTTGCTGTGGTCGGCGGCCCACTGGTTGACCAGCCGCTTGTCGCGCGACGAATAGGACAGCAGCACCCAGCCGGAGCCGCCGCCTTCTGCCTTGCCCATGGCGGCGAATTCCGCGCGCCAGCGTTCGACGCTGCCGAAGTCGCGCGCGATAGCCTCACTCAAGGATCCCCGCGCGGCACCACCGCCGCCGAGGCTGTCGAAATAAGCTTCATGCAGAATCATCGAATTCATCGCGATCAATTCCTCGCGCTTGAGGCCGTTGATGACGAATCCCGGCGCCTTGGCGAAATCCAGTTCGGCGAGCTGCGCGGCGATGGCGTTCAAACGCTTCACCGCGCCGACATAGTTGTTCTCGTAGTGGCTGACGAGAATTTTTTCGGAGATTCCCTTCACCGATTTCGGGTCGAGCGAAAACGGTTTGATCTCATACGCCATGGGCTTTGCTCCCGGTTGCGGCGCCGTCTGCGCGTAGGCGGCCTGTTGGACGAGCGCAGATGCCGTCGCGGCACCCGCGACCAGCCCGACCCCCTGGATGAAATCTCGCCGTTTCACGTCTTCCGTCATGGATATCCTCCCGAGCTGTCCAGCCCAACTTCAACGCACCAAGACCAGGATTGTCCCCGTCGAAAGGCGACCCGCAAGGATCGCAGTCACGATCGTGTGAGAAAGCGGATTGAATTTGGCGGCGTGGGACCTCATCAGCGCGCGCCTCTTGCGGCCGTTCAAGCTCGCAACGCGGCTTTCCCGAACGTATTGGATCGTCTGCCCCAAAGCGACGTCCACGCTTCCGAAAATCACGATATTTCGGAATTGGCTGCTGCGCGAAGCCGAACAGGACAATCGTCAATTGCAGAAGTTGGGAACCTA
>Ga0209069_10000567_pt1 | contig 17347 bp, 9 predicted proteins | sample Str013_2_FD_187202 | JGI IMG/M metagenome (GOLD analysis project Ga0209069, IMG submission 187202) | Freshwater sediment microbial communities in response to fracking from Pennsylvania, USA - Straight Creek_MetaG_SC_2013 (SPAdes) (version 2) | ecosystem: Environmental > Aquatic > Freshwater >...
GTTTAAAAGAAAAGTTTAAATAATACATTTAGTGCCGATAACACGGCACAATGACCAGGTTCGCTGTGTTCAGCGCCGGGGGAAACAATCCTGATAATAAAAGGCGAAAATTATTGATAATCCTATCGCAACAATTTGTCATCGGCTTATCGGTATTTCTGCCTGCGCCAATGCCTGGGCAAATTGTTTGCCCTAAATATTTTTTCAGCCTTTATTTTTTTATCCAGTATTTTTAATACCCAAATAACCAACCTGACGATGATAACCCAACCAACGACTACTACTGCCCAAAGATTGTATTCACTCGATGCGCTTCGCGGGTTCGACATGTTCTGGATAATGGGCGCAGAAGATATAGTGAAAACCATGGCAAATGCAACTGGTTCATCGTTCTGGAATGGCTTTGCCAATGAGTTGACTCACCCTGCATGGAACGGCTTTCATTTTTATGATCTCATATTTCCTCTTTTCCTTTTTATTGCAGGTGTCGCCACGCCTTACTCTGTTGGCCGTGATTTGGAAAAGGGAAAAAGCAATCGCCAGCTATTACTTCGTGTGATCAAGAGAGGCCTGCTATTGGTGCTGCTTGGCATTATTTACAACAATGGGCTTAAAATACAGCCGCTTGCTCAAATCCGCTTTGGTAGTGTACTTGGTCGCATTGGCTTGGCATATATGTTCGCCAATATTATTTACCTGTATACAAAACAGGTCGGGCAGGCTGCCTGGTTTGTTTTATTGCTGGTTGGTTATTGGCTGTTGCTGAAATTCGCATCAGCGCCGGGTTTCCTTCATGGCGATCTTACGATGGAAGGCAATTTTGCTTCTTATATTGACCGCACGATTATGCCCGGCCATCTTTATCTTGGCATTCATGATCCCGAAGGATTAATGTCAACCATACCAGCCATCGGCACTGGCTTGCTGGGAATACTAACAGGAAATTTTTTGAAGAATTACAATATGATCGGGCAAAGAAAAGCACTTTTTCTATTCATCACTGGCATTATTTTCATTGGGCTTGCACATATCTGGAACCTCGATTTCCCTATCAACAAAAATCTATGGACAAGTTCCTTTGTGTTGAATGTAGGTGGTTACAGCCTGGTATTGCTATCTGTTTTTTATTATATCATTGACGTGCTTGGCTATAAAAAATGGGCATTTTTTTTCAAAGTTATTGGCATGAACTCGATCCTCATCTACATGTCGGGCCAGTTCATCAATTTTGAATATGCGACCAAAGGTTTTTTCGAATGGCTGGGCCAGTTGCTGGGCAATCCATACAATGCAGTGGCATTTGCAATATGCTTTGTACTGGTGGAATGGGCGTTCTTATATTTCATGTACAGAAAAAAAGTTTTTTTGAGAGTTTAAAATTGCATAATACTTTATTCAATCAATGCGGTTTACCATCACCCATCGAATCGAAAATGATCTACCCTTGGCCGTGCTGCTGGACAAGGCAACAGGAATCGAAGTATCTGTAATACCGTCTTTCGGCGCTATTCTTCATTCCTTTACCATCCAAATTCCCGGGGGATCATTTAATATCATTGACAATTATAAAAGCCTGCAGGAATTAAAAAATACACTTTCTACATCTCACAAAAGCTCCAAACTATCTCCATTCGTATGCAGAATTAAAGAAGGCAAATACCGTTTTGACGAAAAGGAATTTGAATTCCTCCGGAAATTTCCTGATGGATCAGCCATACATGGTTTGATATTTGACAAGGCTTTTGAAGTTACTGATGAAGTTGCGACAGAAACATCTGCTTCGGTAACTATGCAATATCATTATAAAAAAGCCGATGCAGGATATCCTTTCCATTACGATTGCCAGGTGCGATATGAATTAAAAAAAGAGGGGCTATTGCAAATAGAAACAACAGTAATCAATACAGGCGGAGGCTCTATTCCAATTTCAGATGGCTGGCACCCTTATTTTATAATGGGAGGAAAAACAGATGAATGGGAATTATCTTTTCGTGCTGCGCGTATGGTTGAATTTGATGACCGGTTAATCCCTACGGGCCGCATAGTACCCAATACCCGGTTTGCTAAGCCAGAAAAAATTCGTGATACTTTTCTTGATAATTGTTTCCTGCTCGATGATCTACATGCCGAGCCTGCATGTACTTTACAAAACCCGCAGAACGGTTGGCAATTATTATTTTTCCCTGGTAAGCATTATCCTTATCTGCAGATATATACTCCGCCGCATAGAAAAAGTATCGCTATCGAAAACCTGAGCGGTGCCCCGGACTGCTTTAATAATGGGATGGGATTGACAATACTGGAGCCGGGGCGTTCCCAAACTTTTAGCGTAGGATACCAGATCCTGGTTTCGGAAATGTGAAATATCATTTTTCTCAGCGCAGCCCTTTCTTTTCCAGATAATCAATCAGCGCTTTGGGATGGTCGGTCTGCAGCCCTTTAAACCCTATATTTAGTGCTTTATCCCAGTTATGGGCCTCGTCCGGACTTTGAATATCCGGCCAGGCTAGAACACCCGCTGTTGTTGCCGCCTGCAACAACGCCAATGTATAATCGCTGTAATCGCCATCCAACAGTTCAGTAGGATATTTTGTAAGAAATACCTTTAATTCATCTTCGTTTTTTACATTGCCCGGCAGGCTTAGTATAACAGGCATTGATGGCGCTAATTTTCTCCATTCCTGGTATTGAAAAATTTCATTTATATACACAATTACTTGCTTTTCCATACCATATTGTCTAATCATATCATAGGCCTGCTGCACACTTGCTTTTTTGAAATCCAGGTAGACATAAATTTTATTTCTGCAGGTTTTTAGCACTTCTTCAAAGGTTGGAACAGCATAGCTCTTGTTTGAATCTTTTGATTTATCCATCACCTTCAGTTGACTAAGCTCCGCATAAGTGAGTTCGCTGATCTTCCCTTTGCCATTGGTCATCCGGTCAACCGTGGCATCATGCATAATCACCAGCGCACTATCTTTCGTAGTGCGCAAATCAATCTCCACATAATCTGCTCCATTTTTAATTCCGTTTTCAAATGCAGCAATGGTGTTCTCCGGCACTTCCGTATGATCGCCACGATGAGCTATAACAATAAATTTGTGCCTGGCTGCAGGCAGGTTTGCCGACTGGGCATTGATATGGGCGCTGTATAGCATAAAAAAAAAGAAAAGCATATTTTTGTTCATACCAGAAATATTTACGTTTCAATTATAGTTTAATAAAAATTTTTTTCTTGTAGAGCAGCCATGCCGGAATAAAATTAATGCAAACAAAAAGCAAAGCATATAGAAAGCTAGCCAGCTTGGGATCGGCGCCTGCATTGCTCAATTCCATAACAAATTTACTATTGAGTGATGCCCCGGTAAATTTTACGTTGTAAAAAAATAATGCCCATATATCAGCAAAAAAATATATCGCAATTGCGTTGGCCCCAAAAATAATCCCTGGCTTCATTCCCCATATTCTTCCTTTTATATCAACCAAAAAATAAAATGCGCCAAAAAGAAGAGAAGCAAAACCAGAAGTCACAAGCACAAAAGAACTTGTCCAAAGATTCTCGTTTATGGGAAATACAAGTCCCCAAAAATAACCAGTGATTGCAGCAATAACGCCTGCAGTCATGAGGTAATTCACTTTTTCATTTGGACCCATATCACTTAGCATAAGCTTTCCTGCGAGCATCCCCGTAATGCAACTGGCAACGGAGGTAACAGTTGTTAAAATACTTTCCGGATCCCATGTCCCACGCCACATTTTGCCTGGCAAGAATTTGCTGTCGATCCACGCTACGATATTTACGCCAGGCTCAAGCATCACTTTTCCAACACCAGGCGTTGGAATGCACGTAAGCGCGAGCCAATATGCAATCAATAAGATTACAGCTATCCATGCCTGTTGTTTCCAATTTGTGTTCAGATAAAGAACGGCTGAAATAAAAAACACAATGGCGATCCGGTGCAATGTGCCTGTCCATCTGATATTATGAAAGTCAAAGTCCGGCATCAGGTTCAGGAACATGCCGACAGCAAATATTTTTAATGAACGGAAGAAAATTTTTCTGTACATCAAATTGCGCGGCACGCCTTCCTTAATTTTTTTTGAATAAGCGAAAGCAATGGATGCACCCACGAAAAAAAGAAAATATGGGGCTATCTGGTCAGTGAAAGACAGACCATTCCATTCTGTATGGCGCAATGTAAAAAAAACAAATCTTTCACTTCCGGGATAATTTACCATTATCATTGCAGCAATGGTGAAACCCCTGAGTGCATCCAATGAAATCAGCCGCTTGGTTTGATTATGCATGGAGAAGTTTTATTTAAGTCAAAAATGGATTTCGTCCTGATAAAAAGATTCTTCAAAAAAAATGATCAATGAATTGTAAGATCAATTTCAGTTTTTGAGGATTTATTATTTGCAGGAACGCCGATCACTTTTAAGTAACGCCCCATCCAGTAAGGCAAAAGCCAGGTATCACCTGCGCTATATTCAGCGCTTCCGTTTTCATCGCCGCCATCCAGTTCAAAGCGATTGGAATTGTGCCTGTTGATCGGTAATTCATCGGGCGGCAATACTTCCTTAATGGTTTGGCCACGAAAATTTTTTGGGATGAATTCTATATCTTTTCTCCCGCTATTATTAATGTTCCAGTTAATCATATCCAACGGATATTTTTGTAAATACCATACGGCTTCATTCAAATCAAAATTCTTTACGCCTGTAATTGCAGTAAAAATATTCCACGCGCCTTCCTTCTCCGGTCTTTCAATTTCCCAATGATCGAGAATGGCTTTCTTGAATTTTGTTTTCAATGTATCGTTCAATGCATACCTATACAATCCCCAATATCCCAGGAAATACATTTCATCGTCTGAATGGTTCCAGCCGTCTGATAATTCTTTGCTGAGTTCATCGGCATCAACAGGAGCATACCCGATTTCTTTCATCGGTCGCACCAGATTTTCCAAATACCCATACTTTTGCAATAACTCTAACGCTTTTTCTTTATAAATTTTTTTGCCGGTAAAATGCCAGGCTGTTTGGAGCATCGAAATAATATTGGATGAAGTGATTTTCCTGTCGCCAACTGTTTTTGGTCTTGCATTGACATATTCCGGATTCCATCTTCCCCATTTGGTAGGCTCGCCATCCCAATCAATCAAATACATTTGATGATCGACAATATGCCGCATCAATGCATCCATCAGCTCAATGGCTTTATTTTTTATTTCAGGAATATCTATCAGTTCGGCGATCGCGCCGAAAACAAACATGTGCCCAATGGCTTCATCACTGCTGGTAGTCGATTTCCAATCCCATTCCGGGCTATCTGCATGCCTCCATGGCCCGGAGGGTGGCATTGCGCCGGCATTGCCCGGATACTCTTCTTTCAATTCAGGATTGCCAGCAGGCTTACCGGCATGCACATCCGAAATTTCATAGCCTCTTCTTTCAAAAGAGCGTGAAGGAAATCCTTTGATCGGGTTTACAGTATATAAACGTTCCATTGCATCCAAAGATTCCCTGCAATTTTCGAGCGCTTCAGGAGATTTGGTTGCAGCATATCGGAATACTTCAGCTCCTAAATACATAGAGGTCCAAAGACCGTCATTATCCGAATCTTCCAAAGAACCTGAGCTTGGGTTCCCGTTCTTTAATCCTGCAAGTGTTGCATTTAGGCCTAAGCGGATATGCCTGCCGCGAACCTGCTTTTCATAATACATTGCCTTATCAAATAAAGTAACAGGTACAAAATGTATTTCGCTCAAACCTTTGTCTGTAAGTAACAACACGGAATGATCATGCCCCGATGCAATATCAGTTATTTTGTTCGATGGCATCCAGCGCTTCGATGAGTAATATTTGAATTTGCCATCTTCCTGCAACATGAATGTGCCATTGATTGAGCCAAACCAAAGTTTATTGTCAATCTCCTTTACAACGGTAAGATCAGTGCAAGGCAATTTAGTCATCATTGCAGATTGTTTGCCCGTGCTTATATTAAACTTAAAAAAACCATTATGGGTTCCAACAATCAGTTCATCATTTTTTGTCAATGTAAAACAGGTTTGCCCTTCGCCGCTCAACTTTACCTGAATCGTTTTTTCTTTTGGATTGAAGATGGAAACCCTGTGTTCACCAAGCATCCAAAAAAGGTTTCTTTTTTGATCATATAGGATATCAATCAATTGATAGCTGGCATTTCCCTTCCACAATAATTCAGAATCTTTTACATATTGCAAAGATTGGCCATCGGAAAGAAGGAATGCGAAATCCTTACCGCCGCAAAATATTGTGATGTTCGGCATTTTATGGAGGCAATATAATTTCCCGGCCCAGGCATTGCTCAGCACCGCTTTATCATCTGCGTACACGAACTGATTTTGATACAATCCAATACTTTTTAATTTTTTATCAACTATCGGCAAGTAAGAAACATCACGAACCAATTCTCCCGGATAAAGAAATTGGCCGCCGGATTTTATTAAAATACCTCGCGAAGAATACACCTGCACAACCCCATTGCGGTCGCAGAAAACTTTACTCAATAAAAGATTATTAGAATCTTTCGCGACATATTTTATACTATATGATTGCAAGAATGCAATGTCCTTATACGAAGGCTGCGAAGATAATTTCTGAGCAGCGCTGGGTGTTGTGAATAAATTATTAGAAAAAATTATTATCAACCAGCAAAAACGCGAGCAATATTTAATCATTACTACCAGGTTTACTTTCCAAAAAAAATTATTGAATCATTTTAAGATAGCGGCCCATCCAATATGGATAAAGCCAAAACACAGGCTCTCTCTCAGTTTCAGGAGATCCGCTGATTGCGGCCCAGGGATTTTTATCCCAGCGAACAGTGCTGCGAATACTGGCGGGAGGCAATTCATCTATTTGTAGTTCATCCAAAACCGGCGCATGAACGAGTTTTACATCTTCCCTTTTCGTATGGTCAATATTCCAATCAATAAGGTCGAGCGGAGCATCAATTAAAAAATCCAGAGAAGCGTCCAGTTCCACTTTGCGGTGGCGTGCATAACAATACAAAAAATTAATGAGCGGGTTTTTATCATTCTTTCTGCGCTCCATCCATTTGTCAATATGCTGCTGATAAAAGGAAAGCAGTTTGGGATCTTTTTCGCAATGAAGGAGTATCGGATATAGATAAGCTTGCATCGTAACATCATAATAAATAAACCATGCAGGGTTCTGATCAACCATAACTGCCATATTATCCAGGTAATGTTCTTTGTTGATCATGTACAAATAATGACGCTGATACTTTTCATCGTTGGTGAGATAATACGCGAGTTTCAGGAATGCCAGCAGTTCCATTGAGTTCTGACTCTTATCCGGCGACCATTCCGGATCGTGGTTAAGCAGTTCGGGCGACCATACTGACCATCTTGTATGCGTGCCATCAATATCTACCATCGAAAAATGATGTGCAATCAAATGATCAACCAATGAAGCCACATGTCGTCTCACAATATTTTTTTCTTCTTCATTTGCCGCAAGCTGGTAATAAAAAAAATATCCCATCATGTGCCCGCACCATTCGTCACTACTGGCGTCTGCTTTCCATAGCCATTGGCCATCGGCAGATTTATGCCAACGTGTTTCAACCGGTTTGAATCGCGGCTCTTTTACGAGTTCTTCTGATTTCTCTCTTTCAGTATACAAACGATTACTATCATGCACCCTATCTGCCCATTCAATGGGAACAATCGTTCTTGCGAAGTATCCATCACCGTTAGTTATATCCTGCAACTGTTTTAGAAAATAAAATGCTTTTTTTGCCTTTTCTCTTGCATCTTCACTGCGCGTTACGGCATATCGAAAAGATTCCATTGCTAAATAGTTGCCTGTGAATTCTCCGTCATTGTCATCATCTTCGGCCTGCCTGCGCGTGGTATCTCCGGGAGCAAGAAGATGGCATTGGCCCGCTATCCATGGCGCGCGTATATGTCTTCTCATCAATACATCATAAAAATAATCTTGCTTCGATGCAAGATTCATCCATCTTTTTTTAATAGCACTTACCCCTTGTTCGGTTGCGATCCAGGCATCGCCTCTTTGATCAAATGCAATATCGTTTACCCGATCGTCTAAAAGCCAGCGCCTGCTAAAGCGGAGCGAATGTTTGCCATCAGAAGAAAATCGCACTACACCTACTTTTGTTCCGACCCACATGGTTCCATCATCAGACTTTTTTACACAGTTGACATAAACAGATGGGCAACCTTGAGCGGGTGTGATTATTTTTTTTCTCTTGTCATCTTTGATCACAGAAATGCCGCCAAGTCCTGCTGCCCACAAGCTGCCTTCATTATTAACAGCAACGCCCCTGAGCCCGGCGCTTAATAGCATATCGGTTTTATAAAAATGAGTGGTGCCTTTTTTGTTTGCGTGATAAAGGCCCACATCGCTTGCGATCCACAAGCCTTCATGATTATCCGAAACAGCGCTTCGAACCGATCGCGCAACAGAATAATTTTTTTTAATGAATGTTTCTCCATTGAACAACCACACACCTTCTGGACCCAATGCATACACGCCTTCTTTGGATAAACAAATAATTGATATCGGGCCATTGGTTCCAACAACCTGCTTTGAAATATTGTTTTGAAATCGAAAAACTCCTTTCCAGTTTCCTACCCAAACAATATTGTTCGCATCAACTGCAATTGAATATGCAGGGCCTTGGTCCTCCTGATTGAATAATAAGGGGGACCAGGATATTTCCCCGTCCTTCTTTTTATAAACACCCAAAGCATTTGCGGCATACACTGAATTTTCTTTGTCAATAGCAATGCACCGTACGTTATTCTCATTTGATGTGCCGCCAACAGGATATGCTTCATGATATTCCTGAAAAAACCCCCGATCTGCTCGATAAGCAGCCATACGGGAAATATGTTCCGATACTTTTTGGCTATACGCACTATTCAAATGAAACAATATGAGGAAAAAGAGAGTAATTTTTTTCATGAGAAAATTTATTTCGGTTACCCGATTTAAAAGAATGCAAGAACAAACTATCAAAATATAAATCGGCCATGAAAAATATTATCAAAAGTTGAAATGAATTTATTCTTCAACAGCTTTTTCTATCAATTTTTGAATTGCATTTACCACTTGTATTTCACACCTGCCGCCCTGCTGCCTTGCTCTTTTTACGATATTAAGTTGTTGCGACAGCCATGTGGTACCAGGTTTTTTTTGGTTGTGCAGGAATTGAAGAGATTCCAAAGCGGCTCCGGCTAATAAGGAAAGATTCTCTGATAATGGGGCAGCTTCTTGCAGTACCGGAGAAATGGCAAGCAGTTTTCTAAATTCCAAATCATTTTCTTTCCATAGGGTTAACTTAGCTGAGATCTCTTTTTCAAGTTGTGGTGACGGATGATGTACAAACTCTTCTACCTGCTTATTAAAAATTCTTGGCGCCGATTGATCGGGCGAAGCCAAATCGGCCAGTTTTGTGAAAGGCGAAAAAACGGTGTACATGGTATCTCCTTCATTGCGCTCATATATTTTCAATGGCTCCAGAATGCCTACCAACACTTCCAGTGCATGAGTGTCCCAACCGTTACACAATTGCCGCATCAATGCTTCTTTGTATAGCAAATGCTGCAGGCCGAGCGATTCAAGATGCAGGTTCACGATATCGAGACGGCGATACATATCATCCACATTTTTTATATTTTGAGGAGACCATAATCTTTCAGCAATGGCAGCTGTCCGCGGCCATATCCTTGAATCGACGGTAACAGGTGTTACCATCTCGCTCCACATAGTTGCTTCGCCTCCGAGAATATTTTTCTTTTCTTCATCAGTCAGCTTAACACTATCAGGAATCGGATCATTGAGATAATGATATGATGCAGGTTGAATGAGATCGATATAATATCCGTAAGAAAGTATTGCCTTGTGGCCTTTCTTTACTGAACTGTAGAAACTTTCATTGCCACGCCATGATTGAATGACAACCTCGCGAGGAATGCCGGGTTGTAATATTTCATCCCATCCCATCATCGTTTTTCCCATGTTTCGAATGATGGGTCGCAATCGCCGATTAAAATAAGTTTGCAGTTCCATGTAATACTTCATGCCTTTTGCGCGCATGAAGGCCTTTATATGTGGCGTGCTTTCCCAATCTTTTCCTGTGTTCTCATCGCCACCAATATGAAAATAATCGTCAGGGAAAAGAGAAGACATTTCCTTAAAAAGTTTTTCCAAAAATGGATAAAGCTTCTCGTTGGTAGGATCCATCACCGGATCGAATACTCCGAAATAGCGCTGCAATTTGTAATCTCTTTTTACGCTTGCATATTCAGGATATGCAGTCAATATCGCTGTGGTATGTGCAGGTACTACAAATTCAGGTACAATCCTGATGCCTCTCTGATCAGCATAATGAACGATATCACGAATTTCTTCTTGTGAATAATACATGCCATCAGAAGCAACCTGTTGCAATCGCGGAAAAATTTTCGACTCCACCCTGAAACCCTGGTCATTGCAAAGATGCAGGTGCAGCACATTCATTTTTACAGCAGCCATCCCATCCAGTGTTCTTTTTATTACATCAACAGGCATGAAGTGCAATGCAACATCCAGCAAAAGACCACGCCATATAAACCTTGGTTCATCGTGAATGGATACTCCGGGAAAATAGTAACCGTTTGTATCGGTGCTCACCAGCTGCAACAAGGTTTCGAGCGCGTGTATAGCACCAAGGTCCGTTGCAGTTGTAATTACAACCTGAGTTGTATTTGTTTCGATTGCGTAGTTTTCATCTTCGCCCAATTTTAATTTTCCGGGCCGGCGAACATGAATCAATAAAGTGGCGGAAATATTATTGCTGTCTTGTGGTGTTACATAACCTTGTTTGTCAAGAAAGATTCCTGTTTTATTGCTTAAGCGCCTGATGAACCTGCTGGCTTCCGCATAGATTCGCTTATTGGAATTTCCATTTACGGATATGCGAAACCGTTGGTCAATGCCAATGTGGTTATCATTTACTTTTACTTCAGCCGGTATCGGCATCAAATTAAAAGTATTGTTTACCTGAGCAAGAGACCCCAGGCAAACAAGAATGAATGCCAAAGCCAATAATATTTTTTGAGCCATGTAATTGTTTCTGCAATTATTTACCAAGGCTCATTTGTTCCCTGCAATAACCAGAATTTGGACCAAGAGCTATTATTACCATCCGGACCGACATATGGTGATGACTGAAGTTTATCAATTGCCACCTGAGCATTGGTAGAATTGTTCTGCAACTCCGTATTGTTATATGCAAATCTTACCGGGATCGCCCCACGATAAGATGCCCAGCCAATAGTTAAAGCGGGTAAGCCTGTTCTTCTCCAATCCATATAAGCTTCACTGCAAGACTGCCAGGAAGCAATCCATTTTTGCTCCATAATCCTTTGCAGGGTACCGTCGAAAGCAACAGAAGGCTGAGCTATGTACGTTGCATAATCTTTTACGCAACCGGAATAATTATCTACATCAGACTGGTAATTGCTGAACACCTGCCAGGTATCGAATGAGGCTTGGATACCATTATTATACCAGGTAGCGGCGCTACCATTTACGTTCCACCCTTTTTGCGCAGCTTCAGCAAGATCGAAGCAAATCTCGCTGTATGATGCCAGCCTTTGCGCAAGCAAAGGACCGCTGGGGTTATCATAAATGTCAACCCGCAAGTAAGACACATAATCACTTAATGAAGTTGATTGAGTACCTGTTCCATTTATATTATAATTAAAGTCAACATAGTTATCATAGCTTATAGGAATTCCTACGTAAACAGAAGAAGTGTCGTATAAATTTTTTATTGCCGACCTTACAGCGCCGTAGGGTCTGTCTTGTGTATACGTTGCCGGATCGAATTGTTTATAATTTGCAGCATCTGCGGCAGCAGGGTTTATATATCTTATTCCATTACTGATGGTGGTAAGGGTAGTATTATCTCCTACAGCAAACTTAGATGCATCTACAACAGAAGGTGTTGCTATGGGCTCAGCCATAATAACAATTCTTGGATCCTGCAGCGTTTTTAATTTCATGACAAGCGTACCGCACATCTTGTTGCGGTGAAATCCTGAAGCCTCATTAAACTTAGAGCAAAACTGATAGGATGTTCCGTGATCTGCACCGGGAAATGGCATCAAACAATCATCGCTGACACCTTGGAATACACTGTCTGCAATGGCTTCTACACTTGCCCGCACATCTGTTTTGGATGAAAGGCGCATATAATAGCGCAACAAAAGAGAAAAAGCAAATTTTTTCCATTTAGCAGGATCGCCTGCATAAAACACATCTGATGCTTTAGTGACATTTGTTATTTCTGCATGCTGGTCAATTGTGCCATCGAAATATGGGATGGCAGCTTTAAGGTCAGCAATAGCTTTTGCATATATTTTGTCTTGTGAATCGAATGCAGGAAATTCGTTTGCAAGGCCTCCCAGATCTCCTTTTAATGCCATTGAATCGGGAGCGTCTCCCCAAAAATCAGCAATGTTGGCAAAATTAAAAGCATTCATCACCAATGCCACGCCTTGATGAAAATTCCAACCGAAACCCTGTGCTTTTTGTAATAAGAGTTTGTTGTTTGTGAGTGTTGCATAATTGCCACTCCAATCCTGCGGGTCCCATTGGTAATCGCTAAAGCTGGTTCCAAAAGCATCCTGATATGTGTGCTGTACTGCGCCAGACATAATCCCGGAACCAAGATTGCCATACCAGCTGGCAGTTTGGGTCAATACTCCTGCCATGAGATAATCAGGTGATGCTTCAGTAGGAGTTATATTGTTGGGATCGCTGTTAAGAACAGTAAATTTTTTACAGGAAACAACTGCTATTATTATTGCTAAAAAAACGCATACAACCGTAGTGAATTTCTTTGCGCTCTTCATCTTGATAGTTTTTAAATTTTACTGAATCGGTATTGACGTTAAAAACGAACGTTTAGTTTTACGCCTACAGGAATTGTCCATGGGTTTATATTATAGTATTCAATACCCTGCCTAAACTGGGAGCCATTGCCCTGTGGACCCGTCTGATATTGAAATGCGAGTTCAGGGTCAACGCCTGCTTTGGCTTTTGTCCAGATTATAACATTCCGCGTATATATGCCTAAAGAAATTCCCTGCACCTTTAGTGCGCTTGACAATTTTTTGGGCAATTGTGCAGAGATGGTAAGTTCTCTTAATTTAATATAGGATGCATCAAACATGTCCATTCGGCCAAAATTCCAAGGTCCATTTGTAACGGCATCTTCATAACTATCAAGTTTGGTAAGATTCGGATCGCCTAGGTTTTCCACATACCCTCCATTGCCATCACTGTACACTCCGGGATAAAAAGCGCCATCATTGATAGTGATGTTGCCATTAGCTGTGTAGGGCAGTCCGCCCATAGCAGTTGTTGGCCCGCCTACAAGATGAAATTGCTGAAAACCTGAGATATTGATAAAAGCATCCGGGTTTGATTTTAAATAATCGGGCACATTGTTGGCATATTTTGCGGGTATCGGTATTCCTACATTTTCCTGTCTGCGCAAAGCCGCATCCGATTCCATATACCGGTAAGTATTAGAATAGAAAATACCGCCGAGGCGCATATCTACACTGGCGCTCAGGGTTAACATTTTCCAGGTAACAGAAGTCTGAATGCCCATCAGCAATTTTGGATTAAAATTGCCAGCGACTACCTTGTGCTGGAAATCGCCATCATTTTCTTTCTGCAAAATGCCCCCATTATCAAGCAATGGATAACCAAAATATGGTGAAGATTTGTCTTTGACCGTTGCAAGGGCATTATCCCATAATTGGCCTAATTTTCCATCGCTGATGATTTGCCTGCCATTCGCATCAAAATAATTAGGTATTGGCTGACCTTTTGCGTATGTCCACGAACCACTTGCACCAGCCTCCCAAAACTTAAAGAAAGGAACGCCGGGTGCAAGGGATATAACATACGCATTGTTTTTAGTATAGTTAATGCTTAAATCCCAGGTCCAATCTTTGTTTGATATGATGGTACCACCCAACTGCAATTCAATCCCCTTGCTTCGGATCAGGCCCGCATTAATTTGCCTGCTCGTATAGCCGGATGATCCGGGTGTACTGATTCCCAAAATCTGATTTTTATTATCTGACTGGTAAATGGTTCCTTCAAAATGTAACCGATTTTTAAAAAATGCCAAATCAACCCCCAATTCAGTTGAGACTGCCTGTTCTGGTTTCAAATTCGGATTTTTAAGTGTTGAAGAGAGCGACTCAGTTGTAATACCTCCAAAACTTCCGATTCCGATTATCCCATATAAATTATATGGATCTGTATCTTTACCCACACTTGCCCAACCGCCGCGAAGTTTAAAAAGGCTTAGGTTTTTCCCAAAATCGAATATTTTATTTAATAAAAGACTTACTGATGCTGATGGATAGAAATAAGAGTTTTCACCAGCAGGCAATGTGCTCGACCAATCATTTCTTCCGGTCAGATCCAAATAAGCAAAATCCTTATATCCTATAGAAGTAGTAGCATACAAACTATACACTGCCTTCTGCGAATAGCCGGAAGCATACCGGATATTATCCTGCGCTATATTAGAGACATTAAAAAATTCAGGAGCAATAATACCCTGGCCCGATGCAGAGTAAACCTGGTTGCTTGAACCATATACATATTGAATATTGCCCCCTACGGATGCAGTGATATCAAAATCTTTCAGGAAATTATTATGATAAGTTGTAAGAAAGTCTGTATTGCTTTCTGTATTATAAATATTTGTCAGGCCATAATATCCGTTCAATTCTTTATTTAAGCTTTTAGATATTTTTGTTTCGCGGTTTTCATAAAACAAATCCTGGGAATACCGCACAAATGCGCTCAGATGAGGGCTGATATTGAAACTGGCTTTTACATTTCCAAAAAGATGATTGCGCAAAAAAGCGTTCTTTACCTGATGGAGCACAAACCAAGGGTTATCATTACCGTTAGAAGCTGGATCTGGCGCGCCGGGGCTTTGATCTACACCTACCGGCGGCAAAGCCTTCCTTTGTTGTATTCCCGGAGTGAGCCAGTAATTTTTCATTTGTCTGATATCAACACTTGGAGACAGATAGGCCACATCTGCTAAAACACCGTCGCTATTTCCAGCCACTACATTATCTGTGCTGGATCGGGCATAATTAATAACGGATGATAGTTTAAAACCATTACTAATCTTATGTTCTATATTCAACGCAAGGTTATGCCTCGTCAATCCGCTGGTAGGTATGATGCCCCGGTTTGCAGTATTTGTATATGAAAAGCGGTAGTTGTCCCTGTCCGTTAAATTTTCTATTGAAACACTATTGGTTGATGTGAGCCCAGGCTGTACAAAATTTTTAAGGTTTGGATGAGAAACCATCGGCAAAGCAACATAGTTGCCATTCGCATCCAATGGGCTGTTCCATTGTATCGCTTTAATGCCCTGGTTCAACGGTGTGCCAAACCTATACGTATTGGTTTCTGCTAAATCTACAATTACTCCGTTCCAGCTATTAAAACCATTGGGTGTTGTGTAAGGATCTGTTCCCACCGTGTAGCTCTGGTTAGTAGGAAAATAGTGATATGGAATGACTGCTTCATTGGTTGAACTGAATGTAACTCCCAAGCCTTTTGATTTCTTCCCAGATTTAGTTGTAATCAATACAACCCCATTGCCTGCTCTCGAACCATAAAGTGCCGCGGCGCTTGGCCCCTTTAGTATAGATACGCTTTCAATATCATTTGGATTCAGGTCGGAGATGGCATTTCCGTAATCAACTTCATTACCGTTGCCATTATTAACACCTATATTGTTCAAAGAATTTTTTACCGGCACGCCATCAATTACAAACAGAGGTTGATTATCGCTATTCAATGATCTTGTGCCGCGAATAACAACACTCACAGATGATGTCGGTGAAGATCCTGTAGAACTCACCGTAACACCAGAAACTCTTCCTGCTATGCCATTGAGTGCATTTGTTTGTGCAACATGGTTCAGGTCATCACCATTAATTTGGCCCACATCATAGCCAAGCGATCTTTTGTTCCTTGTTATACCAAGCGCTGTAACTACCACTCCTGAAAGCGTATTCACATTACCAGCCTGCATTGTTGCGTTAATAAATGTGTTCCCATCGAGCGGAATTTCAACGGTATTATATCCGATATATGAAAACACCAGAATGGATTTCGGTCCCGAAACAGCTAATTCAAAATTTCCCTCCGAATTGGAGATGGTTCCGTTTCTGCCCCCTTTCTCCGATACATTTGCCCCGGCAATAGGACCATTTACATCGGATACTTTGCCTTTTACAATAATCCTGCCTTTTCGAGAATCTTTTTTTTCTGTGGCGCTGCTATCTTGTGCTTGTGCAAGCGTATAGGTAAAAAGCGAAAAAACCAATAACATCATTGTCCATTGTAATAACGGGGGATACAAAAGTTTTTTTCTCATTTTTTTTAATTAGCAGTTATTAAATCGAAAACCTTATTATGGATGTACATTACGTTTGTTGGTATCAGTTATAGTATTCTCCGTCAGCCAATTCAAGTTGTTTTAAAATAATACCGGTTTTTCATTTCCACTGTAAGACGACAACACGGGGCTGTCGGGCGGCAATTCAGTTATGATATAATCAATGTTGTTTATGTCGCTGATCTTAATTTTTTGAACCGTGTTAAATTTTTCTACTATGCTTACTACCGCTACTTTTTTCGCGCTGCGCATCATTGCTTTTATGACCTGTACTACTTCCCAATCAGAATCTGTAAGCCCATCCTGAACCGAAATGGCATTAGAGCCTATCACACACAAATCTGCTTTTATATTTGATAGTTCATTAATCACACTTGCCCCGGTATGTATATTATCATTTTTAGCAAGCCTTCCACCTATTGTTATTACATCCAGATTCTCATGCTCTGCCAAAATAAATGATATCTGAGGGCTGACTGTAAAAAAAGTAGCTTTCAAATCTTCTGGTATTCTTTTGGCAATTTCCATGATAGTTGTTCCGCCCTCGACCAATATGAGCATGCCATTTTTAAAAAACTTTATGGTTTTATCCGCAATAACCTGCTTTGCCTCTAATGCGTAAACCTGCTGCTGACTATTGAACGGATAATGGTAAATTTTGCTCATCGCCCCGCCATGAACCTTTAAAATGAGCCCTTGTTCGGCGAGTTCATTCAAATCCCTTCGTATAGTATCCTCGGAAACAGCCAGTTGTTCTACTAAATCAGTGGAAAGAACTTTATTGTGAAGATCTATTTCCTTTAAAAT
>Ga0209069_10000568_pt1 | contig 17322 bp, 15 predicted proteins | sample Str013_2_FD_187202 | JGI IMG/M metagenome (GOLD analysis project Ga0209069, IMG submission 187202) | Freshwater sediment microbial communities in response to fracking from Pennsylvania, USA - Straight Creek_MetaG_SC_2013 (SPAdes) (version 2) | ecosystem: Environmental > Aquatic > Freshwater >...
GATCCAGCGCGAGGATTGCGTCGTCACTGTCAGCCACCGCGGCTACATCAAGCGCGTGCCGCTGTCCGCCTATCGCGCCCAGCGCCGCGGCGGCAAGGGCCGCTCGGGCATGTCGACGCGCGAGGAGGACGTGGTGACGCAGATCTTCGTCGCCTCCACGCACACGCCGGTGCTGTTCTTCTCCTCGCGCGGCATGGTCTACCGCATGAAGGTGTGGCGGCTGCCGGCGGGCGGGCCGCAATCGCCGGGCAAGGCACTGATCAACCTGTTGCCGCTGCAGCAGGGCGAGCAGATCACCACCATCCTGCCGCTGCCGGAGGATCCGACCACTTGGGCCAAGCTCGAGCTGATGTTCGCGACCGCCTCGGGCGGCGTCCGGCGCAATGCGCTCACCGATTTCGAGCTGATCAACCGCAACGGCAAGATCGCCATGAAGCTCGACGAGGGCGACAAGATCGTCGACGTGAAGATCTGCTCCGGCCAGGACGACGTGCTGCTGACCACGGCACAGGGCCAGTGCATCCGCTTCGAGGTGGGTGACGTGCGCGTGTTCAAGAGCCGCGATTCGGACGGCGTGCGCGGCATCAGGCTGGAGGGCGCCGACCGCGTCATCTCGCTGGCCATCCTGTACCATATCGATGTGACGGCAGAGGAGCGCGCGGCCTATATCAGGCAGGCCAAGGCGGTGCGGCGCGGCGAAGGCGCAGAGGAGATCGAGGGTGAGGCCGACACCGAGGAGGTGAGCGCCGACACCCAGCTCAGCACCGACCGTTATGCCGAGCTCGGCGCCAGGGAGCAGCTGGTGCTCACCATCTCAGAGCGCGGCTTCGGCAAGCGCACCTCGTCCTACGAGTACCGCACCACCGGCCGCGGCGGCAAAGGCATCACCGCCATGATCGTCAACGACCGCAACGGTCCGCTGGTGGCGAGCTTCCCGGTCGAGCACGGCGATCAGATCATGCTGGTGACGGATGGCGGCAAGCTGATCCGCACCCCGGTCGACGACGTGCGTCTCGCCGGCCGCTCGACGCAGGGCGTGCGGGTGCTGCGAACCGACGAGACCGAGAAGGTCGTCTCCGTCGAGCGCGTCAGCGAGGATGCCGCCGGCGAGGGCAATGGCGAGGAGGAGGGCGGGGCTGACAGCGCGGCGACTTAGGACTCTTCGCAAGATAGTGAATCATTTCGGCGCAGGGTCATCCCGCGTGCGTGCCCAGGGTTAATGCAGCTTCGCCATCGCGGTCAGAACGCGCAGACCTGATAATTGGCGGGTGTCGAGTTCTGGCCGTTGTCGATGCGGATCGTAAAGGTGGAACTGAAGCCCGCCTTGAATTTGCATGACGTGGTGAGATCGGCCGTGTTGGTGCAGATCGAGTTGCCATAGGCGTCGGTCACCGACAGGATCACGACTTGGCTTTCCGAGGCGATCGCCACGCCGGAATGCTCCTTCCAGCCGCCGGTGGCAAAGTCCTCGTCATACTCGGCGTAATCGGCGCCCGCCGCCGTGCCGTTCAAACACTGCGACCGATTGAAGTCGTCTGCCAAGGCCGGCGCAGCCACGAGCAAAACCGCCAAAGTCGCTGATATTGCGGCCTTGCCGATCACGGCTCCGGGGCGGGGATTGAGCATCGCGAGCACTCCTTGAGGATGAAAGACTGCCATGACGCTATCGGCCAAATACTAACAAAGGATACCGGTTGGCAGTCGCAATTTTATGCATCGGCAAATGCCCTTCTTCACAGGCCCATTCTCCTCAAGAAAACGTCCAAGACAATTTTAGGAAATTTGCCATGCCGCTTTTGACCGGACTGCAAGTTTCGCCGTTTAAAAGGATGTGAATAGGGGGCCTCCACTCACACAAGGTATTATTCGATGTTCCATAACATCCGCACAGCACTTTCCAATTTTCCGTTTGATCGGCGCGGCAGCATCGCCATTCAGTTCGGATTGCTGATCGTGCCGGTCATGCTGTTGTCGGGCGCGGCCATCGATCTTGCCAGTGCGTACATGACCGAGGAGCGGCTGCAGGCCGCGTCGGACGCTGCCGCGATTGCCGCGGCGAGTCTGCCTGACAGCACCAGCCAGCCGGACCGCATCAGCAAAGCAACGAACGTGTTCGGTGCCAACGCGGGCGCAGCCAACCAGGGCGTCACACCGCAAATCACCGTCAGCGGCCGCTCGGTCTCGGTTCAGGCGAGCAAGACCGTCAACACCAATTTCCTGCGGCTCGCCCACATCAACAGCCTATACGTTGCTTCCACATCGACCGCGAGCCCGGCGGTTTCGACGTCGACGGCCGCCACCGGCCGGATCTGCCTGCTGGGCCTCGATCCCACCAGCACCGACGGCATCCACATCCAGGGCGCCAACGTGGTGAGCTATCCGGGCTGCTGGGGCTATACGAACTCGACACAGGACACGGCGATCAACGCCAACGGCGCCAGAGCAACGGCAACCGGCGTCGGCCACTGTGCGGTAGGCAAGGTATCGGCGCCCGCCAATAACTTCTCTCCCACTCCTACCGCAGGCTGCCCTGCGGTCAGCGACCCGTTCGCAAAGATCAGCTACTATGCGGTTTCGGGAGTTTACACGCCGACCTTTTCCAAGCCTCAGATTTCAGATACCTGCACGGCCACCAATCTCAACATGAAAAAGGGCTCGTATGCGCTCGCGCCGGGCCGCTATTGCGGGGGATTCAGCCTGCAGGCGCAGGCAACCGTTACGCTCAGCCCGGGCATCTACATCATCGACAACGGTGTGCTCAACGTGCAGTCGGGCTCCAGCCTCAGCGGCAGCAACGTGCTGTTCTATTTTTCCGGTGGCGGCGCCTCCATGACCATCATTGGTGGTGGCACCATCAACCTCAAGGGCCGCAGTGCGTCGTCCAGCTATCCGAGCTTCCTGTTCATTGCCGATACGGCAAATGTCGGCGGCATCTCCAACATCCAGGGCGGCGGCACGCTCAATCTGGAAGGCGTGCTCTACATGCCGACGCAGACCATCCTGGTCAGCGGCAATGGCGACGTCAACGGCAGCAGCGCGTATTTCGGCATGGTTGCCAAGAACTTCAATTTCCAGGGCAACGGCAAATTCAATCTCACCGTCACCAACGCCGCCACGACGCTGACCAATATCATGCCGAGCGTATCGGTGGTGAATACCGTCGCCCTCAAATAGGCTGCATGCCAGGACCGAGCACCGGGATCACTCGACCCCGGTGATGCGGCCCGGAATGAGTGCGCATTATGGGTAAATCCAGGATCGAACAACACGTCCCACGTAACGCCGCTTCGCCATCGCCACCGCGCGGCTCCGCGTCGATTTTTCCGATTGTCGAGAGGCCGCAACCAGCCAATACTCGGCGCGATTCGACATGCCGAAGGGAGGAGGCCGTTGCCATTCCTGCGGAAAATCATTGCAATCGTGGTGTTGACCATCACGGCGGCAGTTGCGGGGGCGCCGGGCACCGCCGCGGCCAAGGACGAGGTGCATGTTTATCTGATGCGCGGCTTCCTCGATGTCTCGACCGGTCTCGATGATCTGGCGGCGAAACTGAAGCGGCGGAAGATCGCGGCGGAGATCACCACCTATCTGGCCGAGTCGGACGTGGCGGCCCGGGCGCTCCGGGATCACAAATCCAATCCGGCGGCGCAAATCGTGCTGATCGGCCATTCACTCGGCGCCAATGCCGCGATTCACGTGGCGCAGACGCTGCAGTCGGCCAAAGTGCCGGTGGCGCTCATCGTGGTCTTCAGCCCGGCTGCAACCAACGCCGTGCCGGGCAACGTCGCCCGCGCCGTCAATTACTACCAATCGGACGGCATCTGGAACAATCCCTACTCCCGCGGCGCCGGATTCAAAGGCTCGCTGCGCAACGTCGATCTGGCCAGGGACACCAGCATTCATCATCTCAACATCGAGAAGGTGACGCGCCTGCATAACGAGACCATCAGGGCCATCACCGCGCTTGCAGGCGGCCAGACGGAAGCCGCGGCGGCAGCCGGTGCCGCGTCGCCGCCGGGCCCGTCGAAATAGCGGCGTGACGGCACCGTCGGTTTGAGGGAAGAAAATTCGATGGATCCGTCATGGCGGCCGGCAAGCGCGTCTGTGTGATCGGAGCGGGTCCCTCCGGGATCGCGGCGGCCAAGAATTGCGCGCAGGCAGGCTTGGATTTCGTCGTCTTCGAAAAGAACGACAAGGTCGGCGGCAACTGGGTGTTCAATGCCGCGACCGGGCATTCGAGCGTTTATGAGAACACCCATGTCATCAGCTCGCGGCGGTGGTCCGAGTACGAAGATTTCCCGATGCCGCCCGACTACCCGGACTATCCCAGCCACTGGCAGATGCAGGCCTACTTCGAGGCTTACGCCGAGCATTTCGGCGTCGTTCCGCGGATCAGGTTCCGGCACACGGTGCTCGGCGTGACGCATCGGTCGCCGGACCGCTGGGACGTCCGATTTAGCGATGCCGAGGGCCGCGAGCAGGTCGAGCCATTCGACGTGCTGATGGTGGCGAACGGCCACCACTGGGATCCGAAATTTCCCGAGCTCGAGGGCCATTTCGACGGCCGGCTGATGCATTCGCACGATTTCAAGGGCGTCACGGACGAGTGGCGCGGCAAGCGGGTTTTAGTGATCGGCGCCGGCAACTCCGGATGCGACGTGGCGGTCGAAACCGCGCGCGTCGCCGCGAGGGTCTGCCTGTCGATGCGCAGCCCGCAATGGTTCATCCCGAAATATCTGTTCGGCACTCCGGCCGACGTCTATGCCGCCCGCCGCAATTGGATGCCGCCAAGGTTGAAGCAATGGGTGCTCGGTCGCATCCTGTATTTCGTGCAGGGCGCCTACAGATTCTATGACTTGCCCATGAACACGACGCCGCCGCTCAGCCATCACCCGACCATCAACTCGGATCTGATCGAATTCGTCCGGCATGGCCGGATCAAGCCGCGGCCGGGCGTCAGACGCCTCGCCGGCAGCGAGGTCGAGTTCAGCGACGGCCGCCGCGAGGCGTTCGACATCATCTGTGCGTGCACCGGCTTCTGGATATCGTTCCCGTTCTTCGACACCTCGTTCATCGATTTCAAGGGTTCGCCGCGCGTGCCGCTGTACCGGAAAATGATGCACGCCGACCATCCGACCTTGTATTTCATCGGCCTGTTTCAGCCGATCGGCTGCATCTGGCCGCTCGCCGACTACCAGGCGATGCTGGCGTGCGCGGAAATCGTCGGAGCCTACCGGCGGCCGGCCGACATGCAGGCCGCCATCCAACAGGAGCTGGATCGGCCGCACTACGCGTTCAGCGGCTCGTTGCGCCATGCGACGGAGGTCGACTACCACCGGCTGCGCAAGGAGCTCAAACGCGAGCTGAAACAGGCGCACATCGACATCGGCGCGCCACCGAAGGGCATTCCGAGCCAATTCAAGGCCTGGCCTCGCGCAACTGCGGCCTCAGTGTGAATTCCGGCGTCCCACCGACTGCGCAATCCTGGTGGCGCCGGGATTAACCTGCTATCAGGCGCCGTCTTCAATCTCGCGGAGCCTGACAATGCGCCCTCGGATCGCCCTCGTCCATGCCGTCGTGGTGGCCATGCAACCGGTGGAGGACGCGTTCCAGCGGCTGTGGCCGGAGGTCGAGCGGGTCAATATCCTGGACGATTCGCTGCCGCGCGACCGCGAGCTCTCTCCAGGGATCAGCCCCGCCATCATGCACCGGATCGCCGAGCTGGCCGGCTATGGGGTCGCAACCGGGGCAGCGGGCATCCTGTTCACCTGCTCGGCGTTCGGCGCGGCCATCGAGGCGGCCGCCCGCACACAGTCCTGCCCGGTATTGAAGCCGAACGAGGCGATGTTCGAGGCGGCCATCGCGCTGGGGAATGATATCGGCATGCTGGCAACCTTCGAGCCGTCGGTCGCGGGCATGGAGCAGGAGTTCCGCGTGCTGGCCGCCGAGCGGCGCAGCAAGGCCCGCATCCGCACGCTGTGCATCCCCGCCGCCATGGCCGCGCTCAAAGCGGGCGATGCGGCGACGCACAACCGGTTGCTCGCCGAGGCCGCGCCTGAATTCGGCGGCTGCGATGCGATCCTGCTGGCGCATTTCTCGACGTCGCGGGCGGAAGCGGCGGTTGCGGCCACGGTCGCCGTCCCCGTGCTGACCGCGCCGGGCGCGGCGGTGCTCAAGCTGAAGGCGATGCTCGCAAATTAGCCTCTGTCGTTGGAGGGTTGGCGAATATCTGTTTAGCTACTGGCCAAACACAGGAGGTCCCCATGCGCATGCTGGTACTGCCGGGCGACGGCATCGGCCCCGAGATCGTCGAGGCCGCCATGGGCGTGCTGACGGCCGCCGACAAACGCTTCGAGCTCGGGCTCGACTGCGATTTCGACGAGGTCGGCTTTGCCAGCTTGAAGCGGCACGGCACCACACTGCGCGATGATCTGTTCGAGAAGGCCAAGGGCTATGACGGCATCATCCTCGGGCCGCAGTCGCATGCCGAGTATCCGCCTCCCGAGAAGGGCGGCCGCAACATATCGGCCTCCTTCCGCGTCGGGCTCGATCTCTACGCCAACATCCGCCCGGCCCGCACGCGCGCGTTCCTGCCGGCGCTCGGCAAGCCGATGGACATCGTCATCATGCGCGAGGCGACGGAGGGCTTCTACGCCGACCGCAACATGCACAAGGGCTGGGGCGAGGTGATGCCGTCTCCCGACATGGCGCTCGCCACCCGCAAGATCACCACGCATTGCTCGGAACGCATCGCCCGCCGCTCGTTCGAGCTGGCCATGAAACGCCGCAAGAAGGTCACGGCGATCCACAAGGTCAACTGCTTCCTGATGACCTGCGGGCTGTTCCTCGACACGGTGCGGCGCGTCGCCAAGGACTACCCCGAGGTGCAGCTCGACGACGTGCTGGTCGACGCCATGGCCGCCTATCTGGTGCGCGATCCGGGCCGCTTCGATGTGATCTGCGCCACCAACTTCTTCGGCGACATCCTGTCGGACCTGGCGAGCGAGCTTTCCGGCAGCCTCGGCCTCGCCGGCTCGGTGATGGCGGGCGACGAGCGCTGCTGCGCGCAGGCCCAGCACGGCTCGGCTCCCGATATCGCCGGCCAGGACAAGGCCAATCCGACCTCGATGATCCTGTCGGTTGCCATGCTGCTGCGCTGGCTCGGCGAGCACCGCAAGGCGGCGGCCGTCCTGAAAGCTGCCGATGCCATGGACCAGGCCGTCGATGCCGTGCTCGCCGACCCCGCCTCCCGCACCGGCGACCTCGGCGGCACGCTCGGCTGCAAGGCGTTCGGCGCGCGGGTGGCAATGCAGGTTGCGGGGTAGTACACAGGATTAGCAGTCCGTGAGTCAGTTACCACACCCGTCATCCCGGCCGGAGCGAAGCGCAGAGCCGGGATCTTAGCCCCGAGTAAGGGTCGGCTGGCTTCGGAGCGTGCTGGACGCTGGATCCCGGGGACAAGCCCCGGGATAACAACTGGAATCATATGAATGTTCCAGAACTAGGCTAACCCTCGGAACGGATGGCCTGCAAATGCTCCTCGGCGTCATCGCGGACGACTTCACCGGCGCCAGCGATATCGCGCTGATGCTGGCGCGCGGCGGGCTGCATGTGGTGCAGCACATCGGCGTGCCGACAACGGCCGATGATCTGCCGGCGGCGGACGCGGTGGTCGTTTCGCTCAAGTCGCGCACCTGCCCGCCGGACGAGGCGGTGCGGATGTCGCTCGCAACCCTCGCGCAGCTGCAGGCCGCCGGCGCGCGGCAATTCTTCTTCAAATACTGCTCGACCTTCGATTCGACCGATGCCGGCAACATCGGCCCGGTGGCGGAGGCGTTGCAGGCGGCCCTCGGGGCAAAGCCCGTGCCGTTCTGCCCGGCGTTCCCTTCCAACGGCCGCACCATCTACCGCGGGCATCTGTTCGTCGGCGATCAGCTGCTGTCCGACAGCCCGATGAAGGACCATCCGCTCACCCCCATGCGCGATGCGAGCCTGGTGCGGCTGCTGCAGCGGCAGGTGCGCGGCAAGGTCGGGCTGATCCCGTTCGAGGTGGTGGCGCAGGGCGCCGTGGCAATCGAGGCGGCGTTCCTCAAGGCCGCCGCCGATGGCACCACGCTTCTGGTGGTCGACGCGCTGAACGATCAGCATCTGACCGAGATCGGCCGCGCCTGCGCAAAGCTGCCGCTGATCACCGGCGGCTCGGGCATTGCGATCGGATTGCCGGAAAACTTTCGCAGAGCCGGCGCGATCAGATCGGCGGATGCCGCCTCGCGCTGGCGCCCGCCGCAAGGTCATCGCGCCATCCTCGCCGGCAGCTGCTCGGCGGCGACGCGGGCGCAGATCGAGATCGCGCGCGCCGCGGGCCTGGCGGTCCGGCGCATCGATCCGTTGGAGTTCACCGACCCTGCCGCGATGGCGACAGAACTCGCCGAGTGGGCGCGGCCGAAGCTGGGCGGCGAGCCGGTGCTGATCTATTCCTCCGCCGAGCCGGGCGAGGTCCGCGCGGCGCAAGCGCGGCTCGGCGTCGATGTTGCAGGGGCCCGCATCGAGCGCTGCCTCGCCGAGACCGCGCGGCTGCTGGTTGCCGCCGGCGTTGCGCAAATGCTGGTGGCGGGCGGAGAGACCTCCGGCGCGGTGGTCGAGGCGGTCGGTATCAAGAACCTCGCGATCGGTCCCGAGATCGATCCGGGGGTGCCGTGGATGGGCAGCGAGCGGCCGGCCCGCCTCGCGCTCGCCTTGAAGAGCGGCAATTTCGGCAGCCCCGATTTTTTCCTGAAGGCCTGGCAAAAACTATGAAGCCGAATGCAAGTGACGGAACCTGTAGTCGAGGAACGAGCCCAACACGACGGTTGCAATAGGGGTCGTTGGGTCTCGCAGGCTCGACCCTACCTGCAAGTTGCGAGTTGATCAGCCGGATTTGGTATGATGGACACCGAAACCAAGCTGCGTGAGGCGCTGTGCGAATACGGGCGTATTCTCTACGACCGCGGCCTTGCGCATGGCAGCGCCGGCAATCTCTCGGCCCGCCTTGCCGACAACTCCATGCTGGTGACGCCGACCAACTCGTGCCTCGGCCGGCTGGCGCCCGAGCGCATCTCCAGGATCGCAGCGGACGGCACGCGTTTGTCGGGCGACGCCCCGTCCAAGGAAACGTTCTTCCATCTCGCGGTTTACCAGGAACGGCCGACCGCCAACGCCATCGTCCACCTTCACTGCACGCACTCGGTCGCCGTCTCGTGTCTCTGCCACGCCGATGCCGCCAACGTGCTGCCGCCGATCACCGCCTACCATGTCATGCGCATCGGCAAGCTGCCGCTGGTGCCGTATTTCCGGCCCGGCGATCGCAAGCTGGCGGCGGCGGTACGGGAGGTCGCGAAGGATCATCACGCCATGCTGCTCGCCAATCACGGCCCGATTGTCGCCGGCAACAGCCTCGCGGATGCGGTGTATGCGAGCGAGGAGCTGGAGGAGACCGCCAGGCTGTTCTTCCTGCTGCAGGGGCACACGACGCGGTTTCTCAGCCTCGAGCAGGTGCGCGAGCTGGAGGCGGCATTCCCCAGTTGAGGCGTTGAACAGCCCGGGGTTCTACGAAATCACCACCATCTGCGCGGGATCGATCGACAGCCACACGTTGGCGCCGGTCTCGAACACCTCGCCGGGCTGCGTCGCCACCTTGATGCGCAGGGCGCCCGACGCCGGCTGGAACACATAGTCCCAGTGCTCGCCGAGGAAGCTGCGCTCGACGATGCTGCCCGACACCTGCACGGCATCGGCGGTCTCCCCGAGCGGGCTTTTTCGGAGCCGCAGCGTTTGCGGACGCACGGACAGCACGGCGGTCGCCATATTGGCGGGCAGCCCGTCCAGACGCCGCGCATCGATGCCGAACCCGTCGAACCGGAGCTCGCCGCCCTCGCGCCGCCCCTCGATGAAGTTGGTGCGGCCGATGAACCCCGCGACGAACCGCGTGCGGGGACGCGCATACAGCGTATAGGGGGCATCCACCTGCTCGATGCGGCCCTTGTTCATCACCGCGATGCGGTCCGACACCGCCATCGCCTCGGACTGGTCGTGCGTCACGTAGACGGTGGTGATATGAAACTCGTCGTGCAGGCGGCGGATCTCCGAGCGCATCTCCTCGCGCAGGTTGGCGTCGAGGTTGGACAGCGGCTCGTCGAGCAGCAGCACTTCGGGCTCGATCACCATGGCGCGGGCGAGCGCCACCCGCTGCTGCTGGCCGCCCGACAGCTCCGATGGGTAGCGGTCCTTGAGCGCCTCCAGCTTCACGACGTCGAGGATCTGGCCGAGGCGCCGGCTGATCTCACCCGCCGCCAGCTTGCGCAGCTTCAGCCCGAACGCGACGTTCTCCCCGACCGTCATGTTGGGCCAGATCGCGTAGCTCTGGAAGATCATCGACATGCGCCGCCGCTCGGGCGGCACTGTCGCCTCGGGCGAGGAGATCACGGTGCCATCGAGCTCGATCGTGCCCGCGGTCGGCTTCATGAAGCCGGCGATCATGCGCAGCGTCGTCGTCTTGCCGCACCCCGACGGCCCCAGCAGCGAGACGAACTCGCCCGGTATCAGCGTGAGGTTGACGCCCTCGACGGCTTTCACCGAGCCGTACGTCATGCCGAGGTTTCTGAGGACGAGCTTGCTCACGTCGCGTTCCTTCGCATCATGAAGTCCCGCCCGAGCAGCAAACTCGCGCCGACCACGATCAGCAGCGTCGCGGCGAGCAGCATGAAGCCGAGCGCGGCCAGCCGCTCGAAATTACCCTCCTCGCTGAGATCGAGCAGCATCACCGACATCGGCCGCGTATCGGGGCCGTAGAGGAACATCGCGGTCGACAGCTCGCGCGTCGCCGGGATGAACACCAGCAGCCAGGCCCCGATCAGCGAGCGCTTCATCATGGGCGCCACCACGTAGCGGATCGAGGCGAGCCGCCCGCCGCCCTGGATGCGTACCGCCTCCTCCAATTCCGGATTGATGCTGCGCATGGCGGCCGAGGCGTTGGCAAAGCCGATCGGCAGGAAGCGGGTGGTGAAGGCGAGGATCAGGATCGTGGCGGTGCCGTAGAGCGCGAACGGTGGCGGCGCGTAGGCGGCGTAGAACGCGATCGCAAGCACGATGCCCGGCACCACGAACGGCGCCATCGCGAGGAAGCTCAGCACACCGGCAAACGGCACCAGCCGGCGCTGCACGATGTAGGCGATGCCGAGCGCGAGCGTGATGGCGAGGCAGGCGGCGGCGGCGGCGTAGGCGAAGCTGTTGATGATCGATTGGCGGGCGGTGAAGTGCTCGAACATCAGGAATGTGAAATTGCCGAGCGTCAGGTTGTCGAGCGAGAATCCCCTGCCCCAGGCCTTCGAGAACGCGGCCTGCGCCAGCACCAGATACGGCAGCACCACCGACAGCGACAGCACGATGAGCGCATAGCCGAGCAGCAGCCAGCGCCCGAGCCCGAGCTCGATCAGCCGCCGCTCACCGCCCTTGCCGGTCATGGTGACGAAGCCCTTGCGGCGCACCAGCCGCTGCTGCAGCCAGTAGAGTGCGACGGTGATCAGCAGCAGCGGCAGCGCATAGGCGGCGGCGACCTCCGCCCTCACCGGCACGCTGAAGAACTGCAGCAGTTGCGTCGTCACAACGTTGAAGCGCGCGGGGATCGCGATCAGCGCCGGCGAGCCGAACAGCGCGATCGCCTCCAGGAACGTGACGATGGCGCCGCCCAGAATGGCGGGCAGCACCAGCGGCAGCGTCACCTTGAAGGTGGTCTTGAGCGTGCCGGCGCCGAGGATGTTGGCGGCGTCCTCCATTTCGGACGAGACCACATCGAGCGCGGCGGTGGTGAAGATGAACAGGTAGGGGAACGAATACAGCGCAATGATCAGCGCCAGGCCCGGAAACGAATAGATGTTGAACACGCCCTCCGAGGCGCCGGTCAGCATCTGCCAGACGCGGTTGATCCAGCCCGAGTTGGGGCCCGCGAGCAGGATCCAGCCGACCGCGCCAAGGTACGGCGGCGTCACGAACGCCCCCATCACCAGGAGCCGCACCAGATTTTTCGCCGGCATATTGGTGCGGGACACCGCCCATGCGATCGGCACCGCGAACGCGAGGCACAGCGCCGTGACGCCGGCCCCGAGCAACATCGAGTTCCACAGCGCCTGCAGATGCCGCGGCCGGCCGTACGCCGCGACGTAGTTGGCCAGCGTATAGGCGCCGGTATCGGGGGACTCCAGGCTCGCCAGCAGCAGCCGCGCCAGCGGATTGATCACCAGAAACGCCAGGATGGCGGCCAGCGCCAGCCACAGCAGGATCAGCACATCGAAGCGTCGCGCCCGCATCGGCTTCAGAGCCGAGGCTGGCACCGAGCTTTCCAAGTCTTTCGTGACCATGAGCTGCGCACACCTTGCTCAATTGCCGAACGTGTCGCGCCACTGCTCGATCACCTCGGGGATGCCTTTCTGTGCTTCCTCGACGGTCGGCCGCAGCACCTTAACCTCCGTGAGCGGCCGCAAGCCCTTCATCACCGACTTGACCTCGGGCCGCAGCGACTCGTTGCCGTCCTTGGCGTCCACCTCGGCATGCTCGGTGCCCAGCAGGAACTCCATGAACAGGCGCGCGGCATTGGGATGGGGAGCGTCGATCATGACGGCGGAAGGTGAGACGATGATCACCACCCCGTCCTCCGGATAGACGACGCCGAGCGGATTGCCCTTCTCCATGCTCTGCAGCGTGGTTGCGGAGGGCCCGGCGCCGACCGCCCGCTCGCCCGAGTTGAGCATGGTCACGGTATCGACGATCGAGCGGCCGATCTGCGGCTTGCCCTTCTCGAGCTTGGTGAAATAATCCCAGCCGTAGAGCTTCTTCATGGTCATCACCCAGGTGCCGACCGCGCCGCTGAACGCCGGGTGGCCGACGGTGACCTTGCCGGCGAACTTGGGATCGAGCAGGTCGGTCCATTTCTTCGGTACGTCCTCGGGTTTCACCTTCTGGGTGTTGTAGGTGATGAGCACCAGGAAAGCAGCCGTCGGATAGAACGTGCCGTCGGGGTCGAGGCCCTGATAGTCCTTGGCGAGCTTGGCGGCGTTCTCCGGCACGAACTTGGCCAGTTTGCCCTGCGGCTTCAGCGTTGCGTAATGGCCGAGGTCGGTGGAGGAGAACACATCGCAATTGGCGGTCTTGTTCTTGATGTCCTGGCTGAGCCGCTGATAGGCGACCTGGGCGGTGGTGCGGATCACGTTGACCTTGATGCCGGGATAGAGCTGGGTGAACTTGCGGCCGATGGTCTCGGCGGTCTCCGCATTGTAATGGGCCGTATACCAGGTCAGCGACGCCTCCTTGGTGGCGGCCTCCACCAACGCTTTCATGTCGGCCCGCGCGGGGGCGGCAGCGATGGCCAGGGCCGCGAGGAGGCTCACCAGGACGGCGCCAGCCGGACGCACGCGGGCGGTGCGGAATGGACGATCGAACATGCTCTCTCCCCAAATTCTGCCGGCTGCTGACGGCATTTTTTCGTTGTGACGGCACTCGTTAGACCTCGGCGGGGCCGAGGCGCGACAGCCGATTATGCAGGATCGACCCGCATCTGTCGCGCACCATCGTGATGGTGCAATGCGGCACGGACCAGCACCATAATTCAACACCCGCGGGGAGCGGCAAGCGCCTGTTCCCTGCCCTGGGAAGCGGCGGGAGCGCCGTCGGCTGTTGAGTTACGCGCTCCCGCGCCAACCCAACCTGCAGGTGTTGTTTCCGGTTCCCGCGCGCATCTCCCCGTGCGTGACAGAGGACGGGGAGAAAGCCGCATGCTCTCCCATTACGCCAGCCAGCGCTTGCGCCGCTTGTAATGCTTCACCGCGCGGAAGCTCTTGCGGTCGGCGCCGGCAATGCCGAGGTAGAACTCCTTCACGTCCTCGTTCTCGGCGAGCGCCTTGGCATCGCCGTCCATCACCACGCGCCCGGTCTCCAGGATGTACCCATAGGTGGCATAGCGCAGCGCGATGTTGGTGTTCTGCTCGGCGAGCAGGAAGCTCACCCGCTCCTTGGCATTGAGGTCCTTCACGATCTCGAAGATCTCCTCGACGATCTGCGGGGCGAGCCCCATCGACGGCTCGTCGAGCAGGATCATGCTGGGCTTGGACATCAGCGCCCGCCCGATCGCGCACATCTGCTGCTCGCCGCCGGAGGTGTAGCCCGCGAGCGAGGCGCGCCGCTCCTTCAGCCGCGGGAAATAGGCATAGACGCGCTCCAGATCCCGCTTCACCGCGGCGCGCCCGTCACGGCGGGTGAAGGCGCCGGTCATCAGGTTCTCCTCGAGCGTGAGGTGCCCGAAGCATTGCCGCCCCTCCATCACCTGGATGCAGCCGCGCCGGACCAGGTCGTTGGCGGACAGCCGGTCGATCCGCGCGCCCTCGAACTCGATCGAGCCCTTGGTGACCTCGCCGCGCTCGGCGCGCAGCAGGTTGGAGATCGCCTTCAAGGTGGTGGTCTTGCCGGCGCCGTTCGCGCCCAACAGCGCCACGATGCCGCCCTTGGGCACGGTCAATGACACGCCTTTGAGGACCAGGATCACCCGGTCGTAGATCACCTCGATGTTGTTGACGACCAGCACCGAGGCGGGGGGCGCAGCGGCGGCGATCGGCTCGGGGGGCGACATGGCGCGGCTCCTCGTGGTTCGACGGTTCACCAACTTATCCCCGCGGCGCTGCGGGGCGTCTGCGGTTGGGCGTCGGCGCCTGGCTTCCTCCCTCTCCCCGTTGTTCTTCACAACGGGGAGAGGGGCGGGGTGAGGGGCGGCAACAAACTGTGAGGGTCGGAAGTTTGCGCACGAGGAATCTAATGCCGCCCCTCACCCGCCCTGCGGGCACCCTCTCCCCGCCAGAGCGGGGCGAGGGAAACAGAGCCTCATGATGCCTTGTCGCAGGTCTCGGTGCGCTTGGGCCAGGCCGTGTTCTTCTCGACGTACTCCTTGGCGGCGGCGTCGAGCAGCGGCTGCACCTTGTCGCCCATCGGCTCGATCATGTCCGAGGCCTTGGTCCACTTGCTGCCGTCCCATTGGCGCACGAACGTCGCCCGATGGCCATTGTGATCGGCACAGGTGAGCTTGAACGGTGATGCGAAGCCCGCGAGCCCCATCTCCTTGAAGCGCGCCTCGCTGATGTCGAGGGTCTCGAGCCCGCGCCGCACGTCCTCGCCGTTGACCACCTTCTTGTTGGCCAGCTTCTGCGCGCCGCGGATGGCCTCGGCGATCAGCATCGAGTTATAGACGCCGCGGTTGTAGAGGATCTCGCCAACCTTGTCCTTGGTGGCAACCTTGCTTTGGCCCTTGTCGACCACATGCTTGATGATGTCCTGCAGCGCCGGGAAGTTGTTCCCCGCCAGGTGCCAGTCGAGCGCCTTGAAGCCTTTGGCGCCTTCCCCGGCGCCGCGCACGTCGTCCTCGCCGACCCACCAGATCGAGATGAACTTCTCCATCGGATAGCCGGTCTTGACGGCCTCCTTGACTGCCGTCGGCTGCATCGCGCCCCAGCCGTACATGATGACGTGGTCGGGCCGGTCGCGCTTCACGGCGAGCCACTGGGAGGCCTGATTCTGCATCTCGGACGGGGGCACCGGGTACAGCTTCAGCTCGAAGCCGAGCTCCTTGGCCATCTGCTCCAGGAACGGGATCGGCTCCTTGCCGTAGCCGGCATCGAGATAGAGATAGCCGATCTTCTTGCCCTTCAGCTTGTCGATGCCGCCTTCCTGGGTGCCGACGTACTTGAGGATCATCGAGGCGCCGTCCCAATAGGTGGCCGGCGGATTGAACACCCAGGGGAAGGTGTTGCCGACCGCCGAGGCGGAGAGGCCATAGGCCATCGACAGCACCGGGATCTTGTCGACCGCGGCCTTCGGGATCAGCGGCAGCGTGATGCCGGTCGACCACGGATTGACCATCACCGGCCCCTTCGACTTCACCGCGTCATAGCATTCCAGGCCCTTCTTGGTGTCATAGCCCGTCTCGCACTCCTCGATCACGAGCTTGACGCCGCCGATGCCGCCGTCGCGCGCGTTCAGCATGTTGAGATAGTCGTGCATGCCGTCGGCGATGGGCGTGCCCGAGCCGGCATAAGGGCCGGTACGGTAGGTGAACAGCGGCACGAAGATGGAATCTTCCGCAGAGGCGGGCGCGAGCGATGCGCCGGTGCCGATCAGCGCCGCCGCAGCGGCTCCGATTACAAGTGCGTTCGATTTCAAAGAAACCTCCCTTAGTTGCGTATTGGAGCCGGATGTCTCCGGTTCTCCGCCGAACAAGGCCACCCCCTTGCGGCGGCGGCAAGTCAACTTTTAGCTAGCCTCGACCGGCTAGCCAACGTCAACAAGGTGCCCCAGCAGCGGTTCGCGAGCCCTTCGCCGCCAACCGTTACCGGCAGTGGAAAAATCCAGCCGCTCGTGCTACCGTTACCTGATGACCCGTAGCGAAGCCATCGCCATCATCACCGCCACCCTGCCGGCCCTCGATGAGGCGCAGGCGGCAACGCTGGCCGAGTTGGCGCAGACCTTGGTGCAATCTCCTGTTACCCTCTCGCTGACCGATGCGGACCGCGCGGGCATCGCCCGTGCCCGCGAGGACTTCCGGGCAGGTCGCACACATTCGAGCAGTGAAGCACGTGCCATGACCGCAGCCTTTCTCGACAGGCTGCGCGGCACTTCCCCTTCGGCATGAGGCAGGTCCGTTACTCCACCACCTTCATCCACCAGCTCAACATGCTACTGGCCCAGGGCGAGGCCAAATTCGGCGCCCGCGTCGTCGATGAAAAACGCGATCTCGTCTACGACACGATCGACCACTTTATCGCGCAATTTCCCAGAAAGCCGCGCGATCCGGATCTTGATCTGTGCACGCATGTCATCGCCAGTACGCCGTTCGTCGTGATCTACGATTTCGACGACACGGAGTTGCGGGTATATTTTATCGTACATGGCCATGCCGACCGCTCCCGCATCGATCCTAACGATGTCGAGTGGTAAGCCCGCGATCATCAATAATCGTGCAGTTCGATCGCATCAATACGGAAACGGCCACACCCGCAGCTTCTGCTTGCCGATCTGCCAGAGGCGGGCGAGGCCGCCCGGCTCGGCGATCAGGAACACGATGATCAGCGCGCCGACCACCATGAAGCTCAGATGCTCCGCCGCCGCCCCGCCGATCGGGATGCCGAGCGCCGGCAGGCCGAACTTCAGCGCGGTCGGCAGCGTCGCGATGAATGCCGCGCCGAAGAACGAGCCGACCAGGCTGCCGAGCCCGCCGATGATCACCATGAACAGAATGTTGAAGCTCTGGCG
>Ga0209069_10000570_pt1 | contig 17291 bp, 12 predicted proteins | sample Str013_2_FD_187202 | JGI IMG/M metagenome (GOLD analysis project Ga0209069, IMG submission 187202) | Freshwater sediment microbial communities in response to fracking from Pennsylvania, USA - Straight Creek_MetaG_SC_2013 (SPAdes) (version 2) | ecosystem: Environmental > Aquatic > Freshwater >...
CTCCCGCATGGCCAGGTGCTCCGGGTCGCCCGGGTCGGTCACCGCAGCCAGGAACCGGGCGTACCCGGCGGCCCCGCCGACGTCCTCCGGCGGGCACGCCCGGGCCCCGGACAGGCACCGCGGGTACCGCTCGTCCGGATCGGCCGGGTGGATGCCGACCACCTCCAGCTCGTGGTCCCACCAGTCGCCGAAGTCGTAGGTGTACCGCAGCCGGCTGTCCTTGCCGACCACCGCGTCGAGCCGGACGTCCAGCTCGTCGCGGACCTCCAGCTCGCCGTCGGGGTCGGGCACGCCGTACTGCACCCCGTCGATCTCGAACGAGTGCAGGTGGCAGTCCTGCCAGCCCATCGCCAGCTGGACCACCCGGTGCACCCGGTCCAGCGTGTACCCGCCGGGTACCGCCACCTGCCGCCACACCGGCGGGTCGACCTCCGCGAGGGTGATCCTGAGCTGGTATATGAGGCGCGCCATAGGGATCCATTCTGCCGCAGCCGGTGTGCGCCGGTCGGGTACCGGGCGGCACACTGTACCGGTGATCCGCGAGCCAGGCCGGGACCGGCACGACGGGCGTCCGGGGGTCGCCGACCTCGGGCCGGAGCCGGACGAGGCGGTACTGCGCGACCGGTACGCCCCGAACCGGCACGGACCACCGTTGCTGCGGGTCAACTTCGTAGCCAGCGTGGACGGCGCGGTGGAGGTGGACGGGCGCTCGGGCGGCCTGGGTACCCCGGCCGACCAGGTCGCGTTCCGGGCCCTGCGGACGCTCTGCGACGCGCTGCTCGTGGGCGCCGGCACGCTGCGCCGGGAGGGGTACCGGGCGGTACTGCTGGACGCGCAGCGGCGCGCCTGGCGGGTCCGGCACGGGCTGGCCGGGTACCCCCCGCTGGTGGTCGCCTCGGCCAGGCTGGGGCTCGACCCGGCGAACCCGGCGCTGGCCGACGCGCCGGTACGCCCGCTGATCCTCACCCACGCCGGCTCCCCGCCGGACCGGCGGCGGGCCCTGGCCGCCGTGGCGGACGTGCTGGTGCACGGCGCGGACGAGCTGGACCTGGCCGCGGCCCTGGCCGACCTGCACGCCCGGGGCCTGGCGCAGGTGCTGTGCGAGGGCGGGCCGCACCTGCTCGGCGCGCTGTACGCGGCGGACCTGGTGGACGAGGTGTGCCTGACCGTGTCGCCGCTGCTGGCCGGTCCGGGCGCGGGCCGGATCACCGCCGGGCCGGCCGGACCGGTCCGCGGGCTGCGGCTGGCGGACGCGCTGCGGGCCGGGGACACGCTGCTGCTGCGGTACGCTCGGGCCAGCGACGAGCACCCCGGAGGTGTACCGTGACTCCCCTCGACGCGCTCCCCCCGCTGCCTCTGACAGCGGCGCAGTACGAGCGCCTGCCACCGATTCCGGGCCTGCGGCTCGAACTCTGGGAGGGGAATCTCGACGTGGCTGCCGCCGCTCAGATGGCCTGGCACACCGTGGTGGGCCGGATCATCGAACGGGTGCTCCTGCACGGCGGCCAGGAGACCTTGCGCGAGATCGGGGTCGTGCTCGGCCCGCGCACGGTACGGGAGCCGGACGTCACCCGGTTCCGCCCGGGCGTGGTACCGGCGCTGCGGCTGTCCCAGTTCCCGGCCGACGACGTGGACCTCGTGGTGGAGATCGTGTCGCCGGAGTCCGAGCGGCGTGACCGGGAGGTCAAGCCGGACGAGTACGCCGGCGCGGGCATCCCCGAGTACTGGATCGTGGGCCAGCACCCCGACGACGAGGCCGACGCGATGATCAACATGTACCGGTTGACCCCGGCCGGCCGGTACGGGCTCGCCCGTACGGTGTCTTTGTCCGAATTGCGGGACAGCACCGGAGACTGAGCCGGCCGGTACCGGCGTGCCCGCGCGCACGCTGTCGTACCGGTACGGCAGCATGGGTGGGCATGAGCCTTCAGGACGCCCCGGTCGGCCGGGTCCTCGGCACCGCGGACGCGACCCCGCTGCAGTTCTGGGTGGCCGTCTCGCCGGGGGCGTACCTGCAGCTCGACGACGTGGTCACGACCACGCGGGAGATCCCCGGCGCCGGTACGGTCACCATCGCGGGTGTGGTCACCGCTGTGCGGGCCAGGCACGAGGGTGCGCAGTTCGAGTCCGACGTGTTCGCCATCGCCGACGGCACCCTGCCGGCGCAGGTGCAGGAGGCGGCGGAGATCACCGCGACCCGGGTCGACCCGGAGATCTACGTACCGCCCACCCCGGGCGCCCTGGTGCACCGGGCCACCGGCCGGCTGCGCGACGCGGCACTGCACTTCGACGGGATGGTCAAGAAGGTACCCATCGGTACCGGCCGCGACGGCGAGCCGCTGTACCTCAACGCGGAGTTCCTCGACGGTACCCGCGGCGCGCACGTGTCGATCTCCGGCATCTCCGGTGTGGCGACCAAGACCAGCTTCGCCACGTTCCTGCTGTACTCGGTGTTCCGCAGCGGCGTGCTCGGTGCCGAGGCGACCAACACCAAGGCGCTGATCTTCAACGTCAAGGGCGAGGACCTGCTGTTCCTGGACCACCCCAACCTGCGCCTGGACGAGGCCACCGAGCTGGCGTACGCGAAGCTGGGCCTGCCGGCCACCGCGTTTCCGGACGTGGCGGTGCTGGCGCCGGCCCGGGTCGGCGACCCCAGCGGTACCCCCGACGTGTCCAGCCGGCACGCCGGGGTGGACGCGTTCTACTGGACCCTGGCCGAGTTCTGCGCCGAGCGGCTGCTGCCGTACGTGTTCGCCGACGCCGACGACGAGCGCCAGCAGTACACGATGGTGGTGCACGCGGTCACCGCCCACCTGGCCCGGGTGGCCACCCCGGCCGACGGTGGCGTGGTGATCGACGGTACCCGGCTCGGCTCGTACCCGGACCTGGTCGACTTCATCGTGGCGGCGCTGGGCGACGAGGACGGCCGGGCGTTCTGGGCCGGCTCGGCGGTCGGCATGGGTACGGTCAACGCCTTCTCCCGGCGGCTGATCGCGTCCAAGCGGGACCTGGCCCGGCTGGTCCGTGGCGACCTGCCGCCGGACCGGCCGCACGTGGTCAACACCGCCGAGCGGGCCCAGGTGACCGTGGTGGACCTGCACAACCTGCCGGACCGGGCGCAGCGCTTCGTGGTCGGCGTGATCCTCAAGTCCGAGTTCGAGCGCAAGGAGAAGGCGGCCACCCGCCGCCCGCTGCTGTTCGTGGTGCTTGACGAGCTGAACAAGTACGCACCGCGCGAAGGCAGCAGCCCGATCAAGGAGGTCCTGCTGGACATCGCCGAACGCGGGCGCAGCCTGGGCGTGATCCTCATCGGCGCGCAGCAGACCGCGAGCGAGGTGGAGCGGCGGATCGTGACCAACTCGGCGATCAAGGTGGTCGGCCGGCTGGACCCGGCCGAGGCGTCCCGCCCGGAGTACGGGTTCCTGCCCGGGGCGCAGCGGGCCCGGGCGCTGATCGCCAAGCCGGGCACCATGTTCGTCAGCCAGCCGGAGCTGCCGGTACCGCTGGTGGTGGCGTTCCCGTTCCCGGCCTGGGCCAGCCGGGTGGACGAGGCCGGCGCGGCGCCCCGGACCACGCTGCGCTCGCTGACCCAGGCGGTGGAGCCGTTCGCGGTGGTGGGCGGGCGTACCCCCGGAGCCGCGCTGTCCGACGACGACATCCCGTTCTAGGCAGGTCCACGGATGAGAATCCTGCACACCTCCGACTGGCACGTCGGCAAGGTCCTCAAAGGACAGTCGCGTGTGGACGACCAGATCGCGGCGCTGGCCCGGGTGGTGGAGATCGCCCGGGCGCAGCAGCCGGATCTGGTGATCGTGGCCGGCGACCTGTACGACACGGCCGCACCCACGCCGGACGCCACCCGGATCGTCACCCGGGCGCTGTCGGCGTTGCGTAGCACCGGTGCCACCGTGGTGGCGATCGCCGGCAACCACGACAACGGGCCGGCCCTGGATGCGCTGCGGTCCTGGGCCGACGCGGCCGGCATCACCATCCGGGGCTCGGTCCGGGACAGCCCGGCCGAGCACGTCGTCACCGGTACCACCACGGCCGGGGAGCCGTGGCGGCTGGTGGCGCTGCCGTTCCTGTCCCAGCGGTACGCGGTGCGGGCCACCGAGATGTTCTCGCTGACCGCGGCCGAGGCCAACCAGACGTACGCCGACCACGTGGCCCGGCTGCTCGCGGTGCTGTGCGAGCCGGCGCCCGGCGAGCCGGCCGCGGTCAACCTCGTCACCGCGCACCTGACCGTGGTCGGCGGTACCACCGGCGGCGGCGAACGGGACGCGCACACCATCGCGGCGTACGCGGTGCCGGCGTCCGTGTTCCCGGCCAGCACCGGGTACGTGGCCCTGGGCCACCTGCACCGGGCACAGTCGATCGTCGGGCCGTGCCCGATCCGGTACAGCGGGGCGCCGCTGGCGGTGGACTTCGGCGAGCAGGAGAACACCGCCTCGGTGGCCGTGGTGGACCTGGGGCTGACCAGCGCGGCCCGGGTCCAGGAGGTACCGGTGGGCGCCGGTACCGCGCTGCGTACCGTCCGCGGTACCCTCGCCGAACTGTCCACTGTGGAGGACAAGGAGTCCTGGCTGCGGGTGTACGTGCGGGAGAAGCCCCGGGCCGGGCTGCGCGAGGCGGTACAGGAGCTGCTGCCCCGGGCGCTGGAGGTGCGCATCGACCCGGAACTGGCCGAACTGTCCACAGTGGCCGGTGGCACCCGGGCGCGCCGGGCCGGGCGGGCCGCCCGGGACCTGTTCGCCGACTACCTGACCGCCCGCGGGCACGACGACCCGGCGGTACGGGAACTGTTCGACCGGCTGCACGCGGAGGTGACCGGCTAGATGCGACCGTTGCGGCTGGACCTGCACGGCTTCACGGTCTTCCGCGAGCCGGTGGTGGTGGACTTCACCGACACCGACTTCTTCGCCCTGGTCGGGCCGACCGGCTCGGGCAAGTCCACCGTGCTCGACGCGATCTGCTTCGCGCTGTACGGCACGGTACCGCGCTGGGGCGACCGGCGGGCCATCGCCAACGCGCTGGCGCCGTCGGCCGCGACCGCCCGGGTACGGCTGGTGTTCGAGGTGGCCGGGGCGCGGTACGTGGCCACCCGGGTGGTCCGCCGCGACGGCAAGGGCCGGGTCGCCACCAGCCACGCCGGGCTGGAACTGCTGCCGCCCGGGTTCGATCTGTCCCAACTGGACGGTGAGCTGACCGAGCTGGGCCAGCCACTGGCCGGTACCCCGGGTGAACTGGACGCGGCCGTACTGGACGTGGTGGGCCTACCGTACGACCAGTTCACCGCGTGCGTGGTGCTGCCGCAGGGCGCGTTCGCCGAGTTCCTGCACGCCAAACCCGCGGCGCGGCAACAGATCCTGGTGAACCTGCTCGGCCTGTCGGTGTACGAGAAGGTACGCGACCAGGCCACCGACCGCGGCCGTACCGCGGAGGCGGCGCTGGCCGCCAGCGACCGGCTACTGGCCGAACTCGCCGACGCCACGCCCGAGGCCCTCGCCGCGGCGCAGCAGCGCGAGGACATCCTGCGGGACCTGGCCGCCCGGCTCGACACGCTGGTACCGGCGCTGGTGGCGGCCCGGGCCCGGGCCGTCTCGGCGCACCAGGAGCTGGCCGCGCTGGACGCCGACCTCGACCGGCTGGGCCGGGTGAGCGTACCGGCCGACGGTACCGGCGTGGCCGAGGCGCTGCGCCAGGCCGCCGCGGCACAGGCGCGGACCGCGGCCGAGGTGGCCGCCGCCGAGGAGGACGAGGAGAAGCTGCGCGCCGCCGCCGGTGCGGCCGGCGACCCGGCGGCGCTGCACCGGCTGCTCGACGCGTACGACGAACGGGACCGGCTGGCCGGCCAGGTGGCCCAGCTGTCCGAGGCGCTGGCACCGGCGCAGCGGGCGCACGCCGAGGCGGTACGGGCGCACGAACGTGCGGCCGGTACGGCGCAACAGGCCCAGGCGGCCGTGGCCACCGCCGCCGCCGAGCTGGAACAGGCCCGTACCGCCGACCGGGCCGCCAGCCTACGCCCGCACCTGCGGGCCGGGCAGCCGTGCCCGGTGTGCGAGCAGCCGGTGGCCAGCGTGCCGGCGGTACCGGCCTCGCGGGCCATGACCGCGGCCAACGCGGCGCTGGAACGGGCCCAGCAGGCGGCCACCCGGGCCGGTACCGCGCTGTCGGCCGCCGACGGTACCGTGCGCGAGCGCGACCGTACCCTGGTCGCCGCGCGTACCCGCCGGGACCAGGCCGCCACGCGACTGTCCGAACTGGACAGTCAGCTCGCCGGGGCGGCCGGGGCCGGGGCGGTACGCGACGCACTGGCCGAGGTGGAGTCGTTGACCGCGCAGGTGACCCGGGCCGGGGTACGGGTCCGCGCGGCGCGGGAGGCCGCCCGGGCCGCCACCGCCGCCGCCCGGACGGCCACCGACCGGGAGAAGGCCGCCTGGCAGCGCTTCGACGCGGTACGCGACGCGCTGGCCACGCTCGGGCCGCCGGCCGCGGACCGGGGCGACCTGGCCGGCGCCTGGACCGCGCTGGCCGGCTGGGCCGCCACGGCGACCGGGCAGCTCCGGGTACGCCGGGCGGAGCTGGCCCGCGCCGCGGCTGCGGCGGACGACAGCGCCGGTACCGCCCGGGACGCGATCGTGGCACTGTTCACACGTGCCGGGCTGGCCGTACCGCCGGAGCCGCCGGGGACAGGCGAGGCCGGTACCGGCGAGGGGTACACCCGGGCCGCCGCGGTGGCCGCCGAGCGGGCCCGGGCCGGGTCGGCCCGGCTGGCCGAGCGGCGCGAGCAGGCACAGGCGCTACGCGCGCAGCGGGCCGGGCACGAACGCGACGCCCAGGTGGCCAAGGCGCTGGCCGGGCACCTGCGGGCCAACAACTTCGAGCGCTGGCTGCTGGAGGAGGCGCTGGACACCCTGGTCGACGGCGCGTCGCGGATCCTGCGCGACCTGTCCGGCGGCCAGTACGAGCTGGTGCACGAGCGCGGCGAGTTCGCCGTGCTGGACCACCACGACGCGGGGCTGCGCCGGGCGGTCCGCACGCTGTCCGGCGGGGAGACGTTCCAGGCCTCGCTGGCCCTGGCACTGGCCCTGTCCGAGCAGCTCTCAGGCATGTCCACCGGCACGGCCAGCCTGGAATCCATCGTCCTGGACGAGGGCTTCGGCACCCTGGACACGTCCACATTGGACACCGTGGCCGCGACGCTGGAGAACCTGGCCGCGCGCGGGGACCGGATGGTCGGCGTGGTCACCCACGTGACCGCGCTGGCGGAGCGGATTCCGGTACGGTTCGAGGTACGCAAGGATGCCCGTACCGCGAGCATCACCCGGACCGGCCTGTGACCGGGTACGCTCCACTGTGGACAGGGAGGCGCCGGTGAGCCTGGTCTGGGACCCGTGGGACCCGGGGTACACCCGGGCCGCCGAGGACGACGGTCCCGGTACCGAGAGCAACGCCACCGTCGACCCCGACGTGGAGCGCCCGGTGGCGTCCTGGCAGGCGCTGCCCGCACCGGCCGGCCTGCGCCCGCCGGACGTGGTGCTGTTCGTCGACGGGGTGCTGCGCAACGACGCCCGCGGCTGGTTCATCGAGCCGGACGGGACCAGCCACCCCACCCTGGCCGCCTCGTACGCCGCCGGGGTGGTACGGACCGACGCCCGCCGTGGCGTGGCCGAGGTCGTGCCGCGGCCCCAGGTGCAGCGGGCGCTGCTGAGCCCGGCGACCGGCGCGCGGGCGATCGGGGCCGCGCCGGCCCGGTACACCGCGCACCGGGTACCCGGTGGCACCAAGCAGCTCGACGCCGCACTGCGTACCCTGATGCGCGCGCTGGAGGTGGCGGTCACCCGGGCCGCCCGCGACGGTACCGGCGACGACCTGATCGTGGCCGACGGGCGGTTGCACCGCCACCGCGAACTTCCCCGTGCGCTGGGCTGCGTGAAGACCCAGACCGGCCGGTACCTGCCGCCCGCGCTGACGTCCGTGGTGACCTCGCTGCCGCCGGGGCACCGTACCCCGGTGTTCCGGCTCAGCAGCCTCTACTCGTGGTACCTGCGGCTACCCGGTTCGGCCGGCGGCCCGTGGAGCGGCATCGTCCGGGTCGAGTGCTCCGGCGACCTGCCGGTGGCCGGGGCGGTCGAGTTGGCCGACCTGTCCGCGGTGACGCTGCCCCGGTTCGCGTCCAACCCGTACAAGGATCCGCGCGCCCCGCAGAACCTGGTCCCGGTGGCGGGACTGGAACGCCGGCTGCGCGGGCTGCTGGGCGATCCCCGGCTGCTGCACCGGCTGGTCCGCGCGGCCAGCACCGCCGACGCGGCAGCCGACACCGCCGGCGTGGCGGCCGGCGCCCCCGGGACCGGATGAGTCCACATCGGACGATGCCGCTGCCGGCCCGGTACGACCTGGCCGGTACCCTCGGCGCGCTGCGCGGCAACCACGGGCCGGATCCGGTGGCCCGGCTGGACCGGGCCGCGGGCGAGCTGTGGTGGGCCTGCCGTACCCCGGCCGGGCCGGGCACGCTGCACCTGTGCCGTACCGGCGGCGAGCTGCACGCCAGCGGGTACGGCCCGGGCGCGCCGTGGCTGGTCGAGCACGCCGACGCGATCGCCGGCCTGCGCGACGACGTGGCGCCGTTCGAGCCGATGGCCGCGGCGCACCCGGTACTGCGCCGGGCCTGGCACGCCCGGGGCGGGCTGCGGCTGGTCCGTACCGGCCGGGTCTTCGCCCAGGCGGTACCGGCGGTGCTGGGCCAGAAGGTGACTGGCCGGGAGGCCGGCGCGGCGTACGCGGCGCTGCTCCGGCACTTCGGCGAGCCGGCGCCGGTACCGGCCGGTGGTGCCGGTCCCCGGCTGCTGCTGCCGCCGGACCCGGCCGCGGTGGCGGCCACGCCGTACTGGGTGTTCCACCCGTTCGGGCTGGAGCAGCGCCGGGCACAGGCACTGCTGCGGGTGGCCGCGGTGGCGGCCCGGCTGGAGGCGGCGCCGGACGCGGCGGCCGCGACCGCGCTGCTGACCTCGCTGCCGGGCATCGGCGCGTGGACCGCGGCGGAGATCGTACGGGTGGCGTACGGCGACCCGGACGCGGTCAGCGTCGGCGACTACCACGTGCCGAACCACGTCGTGTACGCGCTGACCGGGGCGGTACGGGCCGGCTCGCGCGAGTCCGCGCCCGGACGGCTCGCCGAGGCCGACGCCCGGATGCTCGCGCTGCTGGAACCGTTCCGCGGCCAGCGCGGCCGGGCCTGCCAGCTGCTGATGGCGGCGTCCCCGGCGCCGCCCCGGTTCGGGCCCCGGATGCCGGTACGGTCCTTCGCCCGGTACTGACACTCGTGCCGGTACCGGGCCGGCCGGTTGGCCGACCCGGTACCAGCGGGCGCCACGCTGGGCCACCGAACCCCCGTTGCTACCTGTCGGCCTGGTGGATCAGCGCGGCCAGCTCGGTGACGTCGGCGTCGCCGGTACGGTCGGCCGCCTGGGCCGCGATGCGGGCCAGGTCGGTCAGCGCCACCTCGGCGCCGTACGGGCTGGCCCGCAACGCCTCGGCGAAGTACGCCGCCGCGTAGCACACCTGCAACCCGGGCGCCGCCTGCGCGAACGGGCCGTCCAGGTCGGCCACGCCGACCGAAGCCCCGGTCTCGGCCGGCTCCCGGGTACCCGGGTCCTGCCACCGGATCCGTACCTGGGCCACGTCACCGAACGCGCCGGAGCGCAGCCGTACCGCGTACAGCGCGGTGACGCTGTGCCCCGGCCCGACCTCGCCGCCGTCGACGTGGTCGTTGCGGAACGAGGAGTCGGCCAGCGCCCGGTCGTCGTACCCGATGAGCCGGTACCCGGCGACCGTGGCCGGATCGAAGCTCACCTGTACCTTGGCGTCCAGCGCCCGGATCGCCAGCGCCGCCGGCAGTTGCGCCACGAAGATCCGGCGGGCCTGGGCCAGGTCGCTGACGTAGAACACGTACCCGTCGCCGTGGTCGGCGAGCTGCTCCATCAGCGCGTCGCCGTAGTCGTTGCCCACACCGATACCCAGCAACGTGATCTGCTTGTCCGCGGCCTCGCGCACCTGGGCCAGGATCGGCGCGGCGGCGGTGTCGCCGGTGTTGGCCAGCCCGTCGGAGAGCAGGACCACCCGGTTGGTACGCCCGGCGCGGAAGCCGTCCCGGGCCACCCGGTACCCCAGTTCCAGCCCGGCCGCCAGATTGGTGCTGCTGCGCGTACCCAGTTCGGCCACGGCCGCGTGCAGCGCGCTCCGGTTCGCCACCGGGGTCATCGGGCGCAGCACCGTGGCAGTGTCGCTGAACGTCACGATCGCCACTGCGTCGCTGGGCCGCAGTTGGTCGATCAGCGTGTCCAGCGCCTGCTGGACCAGGTCCAGCTTGCCCGGGTCGGCCATCGAGCCGGACACGTCGATGACGAAGGTCAGCGCGGCGTCCGGCCGCGTTTCCCGGTCCTCGGCCCGGGTCTGCAGACCCACCCGCAGCAGCCGCAGGTCGCCGCCGCCGGCTGCCCGGTGCGTACCGGGCAGCCGGCTGCCGTCCAGCGCGACCGCGAACCCGGCGCCGACCGGCTGCGGGTAGTCCTGCCGGAACGCGTTGACGAACTCCTCCGGCCGGATGTCCGCCGGTGCCGGGCGCCGGCCCTGCCGGATGAGGTTGCGGGCGTACCCGTACGAGGCGGTGTCGACGTCCATCCCGAATGTCGACTGTGGATCGACGGCCGGATCCACCTCGGTGGCGAAGCCGGCGCGGTCGGGCGCCGGGCTGCCGTACGGCGCCGGGGCGGCCGGGCGCCCCGGCCCGGCGGCCCCGCCGCGGGCCGGCGCGGCCGACCGGGTGCCGGCCGAGGTGCAGGCCGCGAGCGCGGCCAGTGCGGTGCACGCCGCCAGTACGGCCAGGCGGGCGGTACGGGTACTCGATCTCGACGCCATCGGATCCTCCCGGGGTGAATGTCCTGATGGCATTGGGACGGGCCGCCGGTAACAACCGTGCGGTCGATGGCCGATACGCAACCCAACCGTGAGCATCGGTGACCGAGCCGCCGCGAAACCGTTACCGGACCGACCGCCACGGCGTGACCCGGATACGCCCTCCCGGCCGGTACCACGGCCGGGACCGCTGCCGGTACCACCGGTCCGCGCCGACACCGACCGGCCGGTCGCCTGGTGCCCGGCCGCCCGGTCGCCGCGCGATCCGGGCCGGTCGGTGCCCCGACACCGGCCCCGGGCTGGGTTAGATTCGACGGCGTGGACCTTCCCGTCAACCCGCCGATCGAGCCGATGCTCGCCACCAGCGTCAAGGAGATGCCCACCGGCCCGGGCATGTCGTACGAACCGAAGTGGGACGGGTACCGGTGCATCATCTTCCGGGACGGCGACGAGGTGGAGCTGGCCAGCCGGGGCGGCAAGACGCTGACCCGGTACTTCCCGGAGGTGGTCGAGCAGGCCCGGGCGCAGTTGCCGGTACGCTGCGCGGTCGACGGCGAACTGGTGGTGATCCGGCCCGACCCGGCCGGGCCGCGGCTGGACTTCGACGTGCTCAGCCAGCGCATCCACCCGGCCGCGTCCCGGGTGGCCATGCTGGCGGCCAGCACGCCCGCCTCGTTCGTGGCCTTCGACCTGCTCGCACTCGGTGACGAGGCGCTGCTGGAGCGGCCGTACGCGGGCCGGGCCGAACTGCTGCGTACCGCGCTGGCCGCGGTACGTCCGCCGGTGTACCTGACCCCCACCACGACCGACGTGGCGGTGGCCCGGCGCTGGTTCGAGGTGTTCGAGGGGGCCGGGCTGGACGGCGTGATCGCCAAGCCGGCCGACATCGGGTACGTGCCCGGCAAGCGGCTCATGTTCAAGGTCAAGCACGCCCGTACCGCCGACGTGGTGGTGGCCGGGTTCCGCTGGCACACCTCCGGCCCGGTGGTCGGCTCGCTGCTGCTGGGCCTGTACGACGACGCCGGTACGCTGCACCACGTCGGCGTGTGCGCCAGCTTCACCGCGGCGCGGCGCCGGGAACTGGTGGACGAGATCGCGCCGCTGCGGGCGAACGCGCTGGCCGAACACCCGTGGGTACAGGCGTGGGGGCTGGCCGGCGCGGCCACCGCCGCGGACACCCCCGGCGGGCACCGGGTACCCGGGGCGCAGAGCCGCTGGACCGGCAAGAAGGACCTGTCCTGGGAGCCGCTGCGGCCGGAGTGGGTGATCGAGGTCGGGTACGCCGGCATGGAGGGCGACCGGATCCGGCACACCGCGCAGTTCAAGCGGTCCCGGCCGGACCGGGACCCCCGCTCGTGCACGTACGGGCAACTGGAGCAGCCGGTGCGGTACGACGTGGAGGCGATCCTGCGGCCCTGAGGGCTCGACTGGGTACGCTCGGTGCGGGCCGCACCGGCGGCCCGGGACTGTGGGGGGACAAACGTGCGTCGACCGGGCCGGCTGGCGATCCTGGTGGTGGCGGTGGCCCTGGTGGCCGGGTGTGGGCCCAGCGCGACCTGGCGGGCCCCGGCGGCTGGCGGCTCCCCGGGGCCGACCGGCTCCGCCGGCGGCTCGGCCGCGCCCGGCAGCATCGCCTGGACCGACTGCGCCGACCAGGCCAAGCAGTACGCGCCCCGACTGGCCGCCGGCGTGGTGTACGAGTGCGGCACGCTGTCGGTACCGCGGGACTGGGCCGCCCCGAACGACGGCCAGAAGTTCGACCTGGCCCTGCTGCGGGCCCGCAGCCAGCACCAGAGCAAGCGGATCGGCTCGCTGGTGATCAACCCGGGCGGACCGGGCGGCTCGGGCGTGGAGACGGCGGCGTTCCTGCCGCTGGAGCTGCCGCAGGCGATCATGGACCGGTTCGACGTGGTCGGCTTCGACCCGCGCGGGGTGGGCCACTCCTCGCCCTCGCTGCGCTGCCTGACCGACGCCGACCTGGACACCACGTTCGGCGGCGACGGCGACCCGACCGACCAGGCCGGGTTCGACGCGCTGACCGCGCTGTGGCAGCGGATCGGCCAGCAGTGCCAGGCCAGGTACGGCGACACCCTGGGCAAGTTCTCCACCCGCCAGGCGGCCCGGGACATGGAGGCCCTGCGGGCCGCCCTGGGCGACCCGAAGCTCACCTACCTGGGCTGGTCGTACGGGACCCTGCTGGGGGCGGTGTACGCCCAGCTGTACCCGAAGAACATCCGCGCCTTCGTGCTGGACGGCGCGGTGGACCCGACGCTGAACTCGGTGGACGGCTCGCACAGCCAGCTCACCGGCTTCGAGCACGCGTTCGACCAGTTCGCCGCCTGGTGCAAGGAGAACACCTGCCCGGCCGGCCCGGACGCCCGTACCTCGGTCAAGGACGTGCTGGCCACCGCGCGGACCGCGCCGGTGGCCGGCCCGGGCGGCCGCAAGGCCACCGCCGGCTGGATCATCACCGGGGTGTCCGAGGCGATGTACGCCAAGCAGTTGTGGCCCAACCTCGGCCAGGCCATCGCGGACCTGGCCGCCGGCAAGGCCACCCGCATCTTCGACCTGGCCGACGAGTACGCCCAGCGCGACGGCGCCGGCCACTACAGCAACCTGTTCGACGCGTTCACCACGATCGGCTGCGACGACGACGCGGGCCGGCTGACCGTGGCGCAGATCCGCGCGTACCAGACCCAGTGGCGCACCGAGTTCCCGCTGTTCGGCGGCTCCTTCGCCACCGGGCTGCTGACCTGCCTGGCGTGGCCGGCCACGCGCGACCCGTACCCCACGGGCAAGGCGGCCGGGGCACCGCCGATCGTGGTGGTGGGTACCCGCAACGACCCGGCCACCCCGTACGCGCAGACCCAGAAGCTCGCCGACATGCTCGGCAACTCGACCGTGCTGACCTGGGAAGGCGACGGGCACACCGCGTACCCGCAGACGTCCTGCATCCGCGCGGCGGTCGACGCGTACCTGGTCGCGTTGCAGGTACCGGCCGCCGGTACCACGTGCCCCGCCTGAGGCGTACCGCCGTGCGGGCCGCCGCCGGCCTGCTGCCGCTGGCCGGCCTGTGCACCGCGACGCTGGCCGCCTCGGTACCGGTGCCGGTGCCGGTACCGGTACGCTGCCCGGCCACGGTCCGGTTCACCCCGGGCCTGGTGCTGCGCGACGGCTCCGCCGAACAGGCCGGGCTGGGCCCGGACCTGGCCGCGCGGCTGGCCGCGGACGCGGCCGGGTTCCTGCGGCCGACCCCGGCGCACCCGGCCCACCCGGCGTACCCGGGCGCGGTGGTGCTCGTGGCCCGGCACGCCGTGGTGGCGGCCCGGATCGCGGTCGGGGACGCGGTGCGGTACGGGCCGGTGGCCGGCGGGTTCGCCGAGTTGCCGCCGGCACGGCGGGTACCGATGCGTACCGGCACGCGGTTCGACATCGCCTCGCTGACCAAGCTGTTCACCACCGTGGTGGCGCTGCGCGAGGTGGAGCGCGGCACGGTCGCGCTGGACGCGCCGGTGGCCCGGTACCTGCCGGAGTTCGCCGCCGGCGGCAAGGGCGCGGTGACCGTACGCGAACTGCTGACCCACACCGCCGGGCTGGCCGTGGACCTCGACCTGACCCGGTACCCCGACCGGGCCGCCGCACTGGACGCGGTGCTGCGCGCGCCGCCGGCACCCGGTACCCGGCCCGGGGCCCAGTACCAGTACTCCGACCTGGACATGATCAGCCTCGGCGCGGTGGCCGAACGGGTCACCGGACGGCGCCTGGACGAGCTGGTCGGTACCGAGATCACCGGCCCGCTCGGGCTGGCCGGCACCGGGTACGCCCCGGCGGTGTCCACACGCGACAGTGCCGCGGCGACCGAGTACCGGCCCGGGTACGGGCTGCTGCGCGGGGTGGCGCACGACGAGAAGGTGGCCCCGCTGGGCGGCGTGGCCGGGCATGCCGGCCTGTTCTCCACCGCCGACGACCTGGCCGTGTTCGCCCAGCTGCTGCTCGACGGCGGCAGCTACGGCGGGCACCGGATCCTGGCCCCGGCGACGGTACGGGCGATGCTGGCCAACGCGAACGCCCGGTTCCCCGGCCAGGCGCACGGGTTCGGGGTGGACCTGGACCAGCCGTGGTACATGGGCGCGCTGGCCTCGCCGGTCACGTTCGGGCACACCGGCTTCACCGGTACCTCGCTGGTGGCCGACCCGGGTACCGGCACGATCCTGGTGCTGCTGACCAACGAGGTACAGCCGGACCGGTCCTGGACCACGCTGACCGGGTACCGCAACGTGCCCCGGCGTACCCTCGCCGACGACGTGGCGGCGGCGCTGCCGGCCGGTACCTGCCGGGCCTGGCGGCCGGTACCGGCGTAGCGGCCGGTCCACCCCGTTCGCCGGGTTCGTGCCCTGCTGGCGTGGTTGCGCCGGGTTGGCCGCACGGGGCACACGGCGCGGGCGCCCGGTGCTAGACACGCGACCATGACAATCATGCCAACCAGGCTGCGGTACGCCGCAGCCGCCCTCGCCCTCGCGGCGGGACTCCTGACGGTGGCACCAGCACAGCCGGCCGTAGCGGTGGACGGCCGGCTCGCGGTGACCACTCTCGACTTTGCACAGTCGCATGTGGACGCCACGACCGGTACCGCGGCGGTGGACCTGAACTGGACCGTCACCGACACCAACCCGGCCGCCGGTACCGTCGGCGGCACGGTCACCATCCGGATGCAGGGCACCCGGCCCGGGACGTTCATCGGCCGGGCGTTCGTGCTGCCGTACACCTTCGGCGCCGTGTGCTGCGGTCCGGTCGTCTTCGTCGGCGGTACCGTGCGCCGGTCCAGCTACCGGTACACGTTCGTGGTCCCGCGGTACGCCAACGCCGGCACGGCCCGCTGGCTGGTCACCGGAATCACCGTCGAGGACGGGGTGTCCCCGCCGCTGTCGCTGACCGGTGACCGGCTGGACAACTTCGGCGGCCGGCTGACCGCCACCGAACTGGTGGACACCACCGCGCCGCTGCTCGGTACGATCACCCAGACGTCGTTCACCGCCACACCGCGCCCGTACGCGTACGTGGGCGGTACCACCGCCACTGTCATCTACGCGTTCGACGTGCAGGACCAGCAGGCCGGCTTCTGGCAGGGCAGCCTGCGGGTGGCCGGGCCGGGCGGGCAGAGCGTGACCACCCCGTTCGCGTTCGTGGACGGCAACGGCGGAGCCGGCTGCGGCATCTTCTTCGGCGGCGACGTGCACTCGCTGCGGTGCGGGGTCCTGGTGACGCTGCCCGCGGGCGCCGCGGCCGGCGCGTGGACCGTCACCGCGGTCACCCTGGTCGACAACGCCAACACCACGGCGACCACCGCCAACCCGGCCGCACCGACGATCACCGTGAGCTCCAATGCCGTGATCACCGCGACCGGGTTCACCGCCACCCCGAACCCGGTGGACAACTGGCGCAGCACAGCGGTGGTGACGGTACACATGGCCGTCGCCGGGGCCCGGCAGGGCGTGACGTCGATCCTGCTCGACACCGACATGTCCTGCACGCCGCTGGACCCGACGCCGGTGCTCGACCCGGACGGCACCTTCGCGGTCCAGCTACGGTTCACCCAGGCCAGCCAGCGCTGTACCGTCACCGGCATCGCGGTGACCGACGGCGCCGGCGATGTCTCGCTGTACGGCAGCCAGTACGGCGCGCCCGACCCGGGCCTGACCATCACCCAGATCCCGGACACCACCGCACCGGTGGCCACCGCGGCGGCGCTGAGCCTGTCCACCATCGCGTCCAGCCAGCTCGGCAACACCCTGGTGGCGCTCACCGTGCAGACCGCCCCCTCGGTGGCACCGGTCACCGGGCTCTCGGTCAACGTGTACGACAGCACCGGCACCCTGGTGGCCAGCGGCTTCGGCGGGACCAGCCAGGCACCCGACGGCAGCGTCACGATCTTCCTGCCGCTGAGCTTCTTCACCCCCGCAGGCACGTACACGATCGGCTTCACGCTGTCCGACGCGGGCTTCCTCAGCCGGTCGTACGGCGACCCGGGCGCCGAGCCGGTACCCGGCGGTCCGCTCACGCTGACCGTCACCCCGGGCTGACCCGGTCGGGTACAGTCGCCCGGTGCGACGGGGCAGCGGGTGGACCGCGCCGGGGCGCCGGAGCCGGGTGCTCCGCGCCGCGGCCACGATGGTGGTACCGGTGCTGATCGCGGCCGGCTGCGCGCACCCGGCCACCGCGCCGGTACGGGCCGGTGGGCCGGTCCCGTCGCCGGGATCGGGTACCGCGCCGGTACCGCCGTCGGTATCGCCCACGCCGTCCCGGCCGGCCGGCCCGAGCGCGAAACCGAAGCCGAAGCCGACCGCCACGCTGCGCAAGACCGTCGGCCCGGCCGCGGA
>Ga0209069_10000571_pt1 | contig 17289 bp, 13 predicted proteins | sample Str013_2_FD_187202 | JGI IMG/M metagenome (GOLD analysis project Ga0209069, IMG submission 187202) | Freshwater sediment microbial communities in response to fracking from Pennsylvania, USA - Straight Creek_MetaG_SC_2013 (SPAdes) (version 2) | ecosystem: Environmental > Aquatic > Freshwater >...
CCGGCCGATCGCGCCCCGGCCGATCGCGCCCCGGCCGATCGCGCCGATCCTCCCGAGATCGTCGATCCGCTTGATCCCGAGGCGTGGTGGACCCGGCGCGGGCCGGATGGTCGGGCTCCTGGCTCGCCCAGTTGGAACGCCGGTGGCGATGGGCCGGCGTGGGGTCGCCGCCGTCAGCCGTACGAACGTCCTGACGGGCTGACTGGCGGCGCCGAGCTGACAACGGCAACGACGACGGTTCCCTATGCCGAGTTGCATTGCCATTCGTGCTTCAGCTTCTTGGATGGCGCCTCTCATCCCGAGGCATTGGCCGAAGAGGCGGCCCGGCTCGGCCTCGAAGCGCTCGCCCTCACTGATCACGACGGCTTCTACGGTGTCGTCCGCTTCGCCGAGGCGGCTCGGGCGATGTCGATTCCAACCGTGTTCGGGGTCGAGGTTGGCTTCGACATCCCGGCGCCGCAGAACGGTGTCGCCGACCCCGCCGGACGGCATCTGTTGCTCCTTGCCGATGGACCGCGCGGCTACGCCCGGTTGGCGGCGGCGATCAGCCGAGCGCAGCTCGCCGGCGAGAAGGGCGCGCCGCGCTTCAACCTCGACGCGTTGGCGGCGGCTACTGCCGGCGACGTGCACGTCTTGACGGCGTGCCGCAAAGGGATCGTGCCCGCCACGTTGGAAGCCGACGGGCCCGCGGCCGCTGGGCGTGAGCTGCGCCGGTTGATGTCGTTGTTCGGTGCCGAGCGCGTCGTCGTCGAGCTGTGGGATCACGGCGATCCACTCGACAGCCATCGCAACGACGCCATGGCCGAGCTCGCGGCGCGCCACGACCTGGCCGTCGTCTGCTCGTCCAACGCTCACTACGCCACGCCGGCCTCGCGCCCACTGGCCACGGCGCTGGCGGCGATCAGGGCGCGTCGCAGCTTGGACGAGCTCGACCCGTGGTTGCCAGCCTGCGCCGGTGCCCATCTGCGATCGGGGGCCGAGCAGGCTCGCCGATTCGCGCGCTACCCCGGCGCGGTCGAGGCAGCAGCCAAGCTCGGTCGCCAGCTCGCCTTCGACTTGCAGCTCGTCGCCCCCAAGCTGCCGCCGTTCTCGTGCCCCGATGATCTCGACGAGATGGCCTTCTTGCGCCGCCTCGTCGACGAAGGAGGGCTACGTCGCTACGGCACACGGGCAGCGCGGCCCGATGCCTGGCGCGTCCTCGATCGCGAGTTGGCGATCATCGAGGACCTTCGCTATCCCGGCTACTTCTTGGTGGTGTGGGACATCGTCCGGTTCTGCAACGAGCAGAACATCTACTGCCAAGGGCGGGGGAGCGCGGCGAACTCGGCGGTGTGCTACGCGCTGGGGATCACCAACGCCGATGCCGTCGAGCTTGGTCTCCTCTTCGAGCGGTTCTTGTCACCCGAGCGTGATGGCCCGCCCGACATCGACATCGACATCGAGTCCGATCGCCGTGAAGAGGCGATCCAGTACGTCTATGACAAACATGGCCGCGAGCACACCGCGCAGGTCGCCAACGTCATCACCTACCGGTCGCGCTCGGCGGTGCGAGAGGCATCGAAGGCGCTCGGCTTTGCCGTTGGTCAGCAGGACGCGTGGTCGAAGCAGGTCGACGTGTGGGGTCGGGTCGAGGCGACCGGCAAGCAGGCCGACGACAAGGGTCGCCCCGATCACGACATCCCCGCCGCCGTGCTCCACCTCGCCACCCAGCTCGAAGACCTGCCCCGCCACCTCGGCATCCACTCCGGTGGGATGGTGATCTGCGACCGGCCGATCATCGAGGTCTGCCCCGTCGAGTGGGGGCGGATGGAGAACCGCTCCGTGCTCCAGTGGGACAAGGACGATTGCGCGGCGATCGGTCTGGTGAAGTTCGATCTGCTCGGTCTGGGGATGCTGTCGGCGTTGCGCTACGCCGTCGATCTCGTGCGCGACCACCGCGGCTACGAGATCGACCTGGCGACGATTCCGCACGAGGACCCGGCGGTCTACGACATGTTGTGCGCCGCCGACTCGATCGGCGTGTTCCAAGTGGAATCCCGGGCGCAGATGGCGACGTTGCCCCGGTTGCGTCCGCGCAAGTTCTACGACTTGGTCGTCGAGGTCGCGCTGATCCGTCCGGGGCCGATCCAGGGCGGCTCGGTCCATCCGTTCATCCGCCGCCGCAACGGCAGCGAGGAGCCCACCTACCTCCATCCGTTGCTCGAGCGCTCGTTGGCCAAGACGCTCGGTGTGCCGCTGTTCCAAGAGCAGTTGATGCAGATGGCGATCGACGTCGCCGGGTTCACGCCGGCCGAGGCCGATCAGCTCCGCCAAGCGATGGGTTCGAAGCGCTCGCAGCAACGGATGGAGCAGCTGAAGGAGCGGTTGTTCGCCGGCATGGCCGAGCGTGGCATCTCCAGTGACATCGCCGAGCAGATCTTCACGAAGATGGCCGCCTTCGCCAACTACGGCTTCCCCGAGAGCCACTCGGTGAGCTTCGCCTACCTCGTCTACGCGTCGTCGTGGATCAAGCTCTACGAGCCGGCGGCGTTCTGCGCGGCGCTGCTCAACGCCCAACCGATGGGCTTCTACTCGCCACACTCACTCGTCCAAGACGCTCGCCGTCACGGCGTCGTCGTGCACACGCCCGATCTCAACGCGTCGGGTGCTGGGGCGACGTTGGCGCCGCATGCCGGTTCGCACAACGGCGTCGCCGTGCGGCTCGGGCTCGGGGCAGTGCGCCACATCGGCACCGATGTCGCCGACACGATCGTCACCGGCCAGCCGTTCGCGTCGATCGAAGACTTGATCCGCCGCGTCCCGATGTTGCAGTTGCATCAACTCGAAGCGTTGGCCACATCCGGTGCGTTTGGTTGCTTCGTTGACGGAGACGGCGCGCCGCTCGGCCGCCGCGAAGCGCTGTGGGCGGTTGGCGCGCTGTCGCAGTCGCGGCCCGATCGGTTGGCCGGCATCGTCACCGGCGTCCATGCGCCGCGCCTACCGGGAATGGACGAGCGCGACGAGTCCGTCGCCGACCTGTGGTCCACCGGCGTCGCGCCTGATGGTCATCCGACGCGCTTCGTGCGCGATCGTCTCGATCAGTTGGGCGCGCTTGCGGCCAACGCGTTGCGCGACGCGCCCAACGGTCGGCGCGTCCTCGTCGGCGGCGTGGTCACCCATCGCCAACGACCGATGACGGCCGGGGGCACGACGTTCATCAACCTCGAAGACGAGACCGGGTTGATCAACGTGATCTGTTCGAAGGGCTGCTGGGCCCGCCATCGCAAGATCGCCCGCGGCGCCTCGGCGTTGCTGGTGCGCGGCCGGTTGGAGCGCAGCGACGAAGGCGTCGTCAACATCATCGCCGAACAGCTCGCCCCGATGGCGCTTGCCACTGTCCCCAGCCGCGACTTCCGCTGACCGGCCGCGCCCCTTCTTTGCGTTTTGGCGTTGCAGATCGCTGTCCAGCAGCGACTTTCAACGCCAAACGAACGAGGGGTCGGCTCAGCGGCCGGGACCGTCGTGGTGCTTGGCGGGCGGTAGCTGTTGGTAGTGCGGGTTCTCGATGATGCCGAAGATGGCGCCGCCCGGTTCGATGACGGTGGCGACGCGGATGTTGTCGCCGACATCGTCGGGACCGCTGCGGGGGATCGCACCGGCGGCATGGAGCCAGGCGAGCGCCTTGTCGACGTCGGCGACGCCCCAGTCTGTGATCGGCCCCGTCGTTGCCGCGCCGGCATCGGGGAGGAGGCCGAGCTCGTAGCCGGCAACGTTGAACCCGACGTAGAACGGTTGATCGAAGTACGGCTCGATGCCGAGGAGCTTGGTGTACCAAACCTTGGAGGCAGCGAGATCGGTGGCGGGGTAGATGATCGTGCGCAGGCCGAGGAGCATGGTCGCACGATGACACACCGCTGCGACATGGGGATGTCGGAGTTTGTGAGATCGTTCGTGTTCGATGAAACGGATCGAGCGGCTCCACGCCATCACCGAAGAGCTCCGGCGCAACGCACCGCGCCTCGTGTCAGCGGAGGCGCTGGCTTCCCGCTTCGAGGTCAGCCGCCGCACGATCGAGCGGGACCTCGAGGCGCTGCGCCTCGCCGGTGTGCCGACCTACGGGCAGGTCGGCCGGCGAGGAGGGACCGCCCTCGTTGCTGGTGGTCCGTCGCGTCCGGTGTCATTGACAACGGCGGAGATCGTCTCGCTCGTCGTTGCCGCCCACTGCGCCGAAGGGTCGCCGTACTCGATCTCCGCCAAGACCGCGATCGCCAAGTTGCTCGACGCCCTCGACGACGCCCAACGCGTCGCTGTCGAAGACCTTCGCGCTCGGTTCCGCCTTGCCCCGACGCGGCCAGCCGTGCGGGCGCGGGTGATGTCCGTCGTCGAAGATGCAGTACGGACCCAAACGGTCGTCACGATCAGTTACACCGATCGTGACGGCAACCGGACACGACGATCGGTCGATCCAGTCGGCTTCTACCTCGATGGTGACCACTGGTCGTTGATCGGCTGGTGCCACCTTCGCTACGACGGTCGGATGTTCCACCTCGACCGCGTCACGCGTGCCGACGCCACCGCCCGAGCGTGCCAACAGCGCGACCCCGACGACGTCCTCGGCTGGGTGCCCCGGCCCGGACGCCCCGCTTGACGCAACGGGCGCCGAACGAGCCGCTGTTGATGATGATCACACGGCGCGAGGATGTACTTCGCGAACATGCCATCGGCTGAGTGCTCGGCCTGCTCGATTGCTCGATTGCTCGGCCGCTAGACCACGAGGCGACGGGGGTCGATGGTGATCTGGTACGGCTCGTCGACGGTGACTGGGGCGTCGCCCTTGATCCGTCCTACTTCGACATAGCTCTCGCCATCGAGGTGGAGGCGGACGACCTCGGGGTGGCCGGGAAGCACGAGCCAGTAGTGCGGGCAACCGGCGCGGGCGTAGTCGTTGCGCTTGGCGACGAGATCGCGTTCGACCGATGAGTTCGATACGACCTCGACGGCGAGCAGCGGCGGTTCGGTGAGACGCGGCCCACGCAGCTGTTCGCGGCGCACGACGACGAGATCGGGTTGGCGCACCGTGGCGCGGGGATCGCCCCACACCACCCAGTCGATCGGCGACGTCACCACGTGGTAGCCGTCGGGGCGATTGGCGAGCAACATCACGAGCAGCTCTGCCACCGCGAACTGATGGGGCCCGGACGCTGCGTTCATGACGATCGGTTGGCCCTCGACGAGTTCGATGAGCTCGTACGGCAGGGCGAAGAACTCGTCGAGGCTGAGTGGTTCGGTGACGACGTCGACGTCCCCGAACATGTCCACGAACACCACAGTAGTTGGCATGGCACAACTTCCTCCTCGGACCCGCGTCGGCGCGATCACGCTCGGGGGAAGCACGCTCAGGCTAACGCCGCGATCGCGCTCGCCGCCGGCCGAAGGTCCGTGAGCGCCCAAGCGTCATCGACCACTCACACCGCGAGGCGGCTGGGGTCGACGGTGATCGAATACGGCTCGTCGACGGTGACCGGCTTCGTACCATTGATCCGTCCGATTTCGACGTAGGCATCGCCGTCGAGGCGCAAACGAACGATCTCGGTGCGGCTGGGGAGCACGAGCCAGTAGTGCGGGCAACCGGCGCGGGCGTAGTCGTTGCGCTTGGCGACGGTGTCACGCTCGACAGACGAATTGGAGATGATCTCGACGGCAAGAAGCGGGGGCTCGGTAAGCGGAGCGCGGACAAGCTGCTCAAGCCGGCCGACGACGACGTCAGGTTGTCGCACCGTCGCGTGCGGTTCATCCCACAAGATCCAATCGATCGGCGACTGGACGACCTCGTAGCCATCGGGGCAGTTGGCGATCAGCATCAACGACAGTCGCATCGCCGCGACCTGATGGGGGCCGGATGCGGCGCTCATGATGATCGGCTGACCCTCGACCAGCTCGATGAGCTCATACGGCAAGGCGAAGAACTCTTCCAGCGTGAGTGGCCGGGCTGCGACCTCCACGTCGGGATTGAGGTCCACGTACGTCTCCACAGACGAAACGGTAGCTCCCATGACACAACTTCCTCCCTCGATCCCACGCTGGCGCGGGTTCGTCGCTCGGGGGAAGCAGGCCTAGGTTACTCGCTCGGGCGTTCGTTGAGGCCGTCGTTGAAGGCGCGGTAGGTCTCGTAGATGTCCTTGCAGACCTCGCACAATGGGAGCTGCTTCGGGTCGCGGCTGGGGACCCAGACGTGCCCGCACAACGCCTCCACCGGCGTGCCGTAGATCCGCGCCTCGAGCACCTTGGCTGCGGCGCTCTCGTTGCCGTCGGTCTTGACGATGTGAGCGACGGCGGGCTCGCCGGTCTCGGTGATCTCCTCGACGTCGGGGATCACCTCCATCGGGCGCGTTGCGATCTGGGCCACGGGCAAAGTCAACCAGATCGCCGCCCGCGTGCAAACGGCGCGGCGACCGGACGAGCGCCGGCGCGCAGACACCAGTAGCGTCTGATCCCCGTGATCTCAGTGACCGGACTCGCCAAGGCCTTCGGGGGCCAAGTGCTGTTCCGCGACGTCACGATCACGCTTGCCGCGGGACGCCGCACCGCGCTCGTTGGCAACAACGGCGCCGGGAAGACGACGTTGATCGAGATCTTGATGGGCGAGCAGGCACCCGACGCCGGTGAGATCCACCGGCCGAAGGACCTGCGAATCGGCTACCTCCCCCAGGAGCTGACCGAGATCAGCCAGGGCACCGTGCTCGACACTGTGCTCGGCGGCGCGTCGGAGGTGCGTGCCTTGGAGCACAAGCTGACCGAGCTCACCGAGCTGCTCGGCGTGACGACGGGCGCCGAGCACGACCGGGTCCTGGCCGAGTTCGGCGAGGCGCAGCATCGCTTCGAAGACCTTGGTGGCTACGCGCTGGAAGCCGAAGCGCAGGCGATCTTGTCGGGCCTCGGCTTCGCGCCCGACGACGGCGAGCGCCCGTTGCGCGACATGTCCGGCGGTTGGCGGATGCGCGCCGCGCTGGCGCAGTTGTTGCTCGCCAAGCCTGACGTGTTGATCTTGGACGAGCCGACGAACCACCTCGACACCGACTCGGTGACATGGCTGGAAGACACGTTGCGTGCGTATCCCGGCGCGGTGCTGTTCGTCAGCCACGATCGCGACTTCATCGACACCGTCGCCGATCGCGTCGTCGAGCTCGCCTTCCAGACCGCGGCCGAGTACGTCGGCGGCTTCGCCGAGTTCGTCGTCGAACGCGAGGAACGGCTGGCGCGGCTGGAGACGATCCGCGACCAGCAACAGCGCGAGATCGCCCGCGTCGAACGCTTCGTCGATCGGTTCCGCTACAAGGCGACCAAGGCCCGTCAAGTCCAGAGCCGCTTGAAGACGCTGGAGAAGTTGGCGCGGATCGAGGTGCCGACGCAGCGCGAGCTCGTCGCTCGCTTCGCCTTCCCCGAGCCCCGCCGCTCGTCGCGCGTCGTCGCCGAGCTGGAACAGATCACGCTCGGCTACGACGGCTCCCCGATCCTGTCGAACATCGACCTGTTCGTCGAACGCGGCCAGAAGCTCGGGGTCGTTGGCCCCAACGGCGCTGGCAAGACGACGCTGCTGCGGCTCTTGCTCGGACAACTGGCACCGATGACGGGGACGTGGAAGATCGGGAGCAACGTCGACATCGCCACGTTCGCGCAGCACCAAGTAGATGGTCTTGACTTCAACCGCACCGCGCTGCAAGAGATCCAGACCGTCGCCGTCGCCGGAGAACGTCGCAACATGCGCACGGTGCTCGGCAGCTTTGGCTTCCCGGGCGACATGGCCGAGCGCAAGGTCGGCGACTTGTCTGGTGGCGAGCGGACGCGCTTGGCGTTGGCGAAGGCGTTGCTCAACCCCGTCAACTTGTTGATCTTGGACGAGCCGACCAACCACCTCGACCTCGCCAGCTGCGATCTGCTCGAAGACGCGTTGCGCGCCTACCCCGGCACCGTGCTGCTTGTCAGCCACGATCGCTACCTGATTCGCGAGGTGTGCGATCACCTCGTCGCTGTGCGCGGCGGGACCGTGACGATGCACCTCGGCGTCGACGAAGCAGTCCTCTCGCCCCGTACTGGCGCACGGCCGACGGCAGAGTCAGCGGCGAACACCGCACCGCCGCGCGTCGCCGGCAGCTCGAAGGCGCGAGACAGCGAACGGGCCGTCAACAAGACGGCGTCGACGTCTGCGAACGCGCCACGCAGCGATGATCGTCAGGCAGCGCGCAAACGCGACGAAGCCGAGCGACGCAACGCCCGTCACAACGCGACGAAGGACCTGCGCAAGCGGATCGAGCGGTTGGAGCGAGATCTCGGCCAGGCCGAGGCGACCGTCGCCGAGCTGCAGCGCCAGCTCGCCGATCCCGATGTCTATGCCGACAACGAGCACGTGCAGGACCTCGTGGCGCGCTACGACGCGGCGAAGGACAGAGCCAGCGAGTTGATGGAGACCTGGGTCAAAGCGACCGAAGAGCTCGAACGGATCGCTGGCCGTGCTTGAGGCCAGCTGGCCTCCGCTTCGCTTTGGCCGCTCTCGGCGGCGGGCTGTGCCTGGCGGCACGACGCCCGGGCTTGAGGTCTCGACCGGCCGCTACTGATAGGCGCGGTCGATGCGTTCGAAGCGACGGCGGACCATCGCTCGACTCTCTTCGTGAGGGACGATGTAGAGCCGATCGGTGCCGATGGCGTCGACGACCTGGGCGGCGACGTCTTCCACGGGCAGCACCCGTCCGGCGAGGTCGCGGTTGTCTTCGGCTTGGTCGGGTACCGACGGCGACGCATCGGGCCCGCCGTGCTCTGCCGGTCGGTTGCGCTCCGAGCTGCCGATGTTCGTGCCGACCCGCATCGGGCACAGCACGGAGACACCGATCGAATGCTCGCGCAGCTCACGGTGCAGCACCTCGGCGATGGCGACGACGCCGTACTTCGTGACGCAGTAGGGCCCGAGGCCGACGTTCGGCACGAGCCCCGCGAACGATGCCGTGAACAACAGGTGGCCGCCAGCGCCTTGGTCGACCATCCGGGCGGCAAACGCCTCGACGCCGTGGATCGGTCCCCACAGGTTGACCTCGACCAGCCATTGCCAGTCGGCGTGCGTCATCTCGACAGTCGGGCCGCCGACGGCGACGCCGGCGTTGTTGAACACGATGTGCACCGCGCCGAAGTGGTTGAAAGCGGCGTCGGCGAGCGCGTCGACAGCGGCCTTGTCTCGCACGTCGGTGACGACGCCCAGAGCGCCCAACTCGTTGGCCGCGACCTGCAGGGCGCCTGGCTCGACGTCGGCGAGCACGAGACGGCAACCGCGAGCGGCCAGCAGGCGAGCCGTGGCGAGTCCGATGCCGCTCGCTCCGCCGGTGATCACTGCGACGCTGCCGGCGAATTCCACGGCTGGGACCCTACCGGCCCGCCGCGCCAACAGAGCGAACGGCGACGCTGGCGGGCGGGGTCGGACGGGCTTGCTCGTCGACCGGCCGCAGCGCTCGCGCCCCGGAGCCGCCGTCCGTCGACGGGGGTGGGAAAGGCTGTCTAATCTTCGGCCATGGCTCGCTACGAGTACCGCTGCCGGACCTGCGATGAGCGCTTCGAGCTTCGGAGAGCGATGAGTGACGCCGACGCGTCGGCATCGTGCTCAGCCGGGCACGCGAACGCCGTTCGGCTGCTCTCCGTGTTCGCCTCAGTCGGTGGAGCGAGCAACGCGAACGCGGCGCCTGGACCCATCGGGGGATGCGGCACGGCCTGCGGCTGCCACCACAGTTAGGAATCAAGTGCGCACTATCTGTGGCTATGGGTCATTTGTGACAGGACCTGTCAAGACTTTGAGGGTCAGCCCCCTAGGCAAGTGATAAGATTTTAGGAGAAACTTCAATGAGCGGGTCGATCGGCGGATCCACCGTCCCTCGGACCGCGCACAACACAAACCCCGGTGGGTGCCCGCGGGCAGGCTCGCCCCCGGACAACCTTGTCAGCCGCCACAGGGAGTTTGAATGAGGAAGGTCGTGACGGTCGCTTCGGCGGCCGCCGTGCTGGCACTCGCGCTAGTGGGGTCCTCCGACCCTGCGCCCCGAGCCCGGTTCGGTCGTTTGCCCGGCACGGGGACGCTGCCCGCGTTCACCCCGTCGGGCACGGCTGCATCGGGTCCGGTGACCGTGAGCGTCGAGATGGCAGGCATGCCCGCCGCCATCGGCACCTCCTCGGATGGGTCGCTGCTGGCGCGGCGCTTGCGGATCGCAGCCGACCAGGCGCAACTGGCAACGCGCGTCCGAGACCTTGGCGGCAGCGTCGTCTACCAGCTCCACGACGCGGCCGACGCGCTCGTCGTCACGATCGACAGCACCAAGGTCGATGCCCTGTCGCGCATCGACGGCGTGACTCGGGTTCTTGCCGCGGCGCCGGTGACGCGCGCCAGCGTCACCAGTAGCAACACGTACACCGGGGTCTCTACCGCCTGGCAAAGCCTGGGCGCGACCGGAAAGAACATCAAGATCGGCGTCATCGACGATGGCGTCGATTACCACCACGCCGACTTCGGGGCGGGGACCACCTTCCCGACGGCCAAAGTCGTCGGCGGTTGGGACTTCGTCGGTGACGCCTTTGACTCGTCGAGCGCCGACCCGGCTCGGCGCACGCCCGTGCCGGACGCTGATCCGCTCGGCTGCCAGGGCCACGGCACCCATGTCGCGGGAACGGTGGCGGGGCTCGGTGTCACCGCCGATGGCAAGCCGTATGGCGGCCCGTACACGGATGCCGCGGTGGCCAACCTCGCCATCCCACCGGGCGCCGCGCCCGAAGCGAGCCTCTACGCGTACAAGGTCTATGGATGCGACGGTGAGACCACCGACGCCATCGTCGCTGCCGCCATCGATCGGGCCGTCGCCGACGGTGTCGACGTGATCATGATGGCGATCGGCTCGGCCTATGGCGCAGCCGACTCGCTCACCTCGGTCGCCGCTGACAACGCCTCGCTGGCAGGCGTGACCGTCGTCGCCGCGGCGGGCAACGAGGGCCCTAACGCTTACCTGGTCGGTTCCCCCGGCAGCGCTGATCGTGCGATCTCGGTCGGTGCTATCGACGGCTCACAGGCGACGTTCCCCGGGGCCACGATCGGCGTCGCGCCGCCGTTGTCGGCGATCAACGCCAACGGTGCGAACTTCACCTCGCTCACCGGCACCATTCGAGTGCCGCTGCTGCCGGCAGCCGATCCGAAGGCTGCCCGCTTGATCTCGCTCGGTTGCAGTGCCGCCGACTACGCCACGGTCGCTGCTGGAGACATCGTCGTCGTGCGCCGAGGGCAGTGCACCCGTACCGACAAGGCCCGCCTCGCGCAAGCTGCAGGTGCGTCAGCGGTGGTGCTCGTCAACACCCAGGCTGGGTTGCCGCCGTTCGAAGGTGACCTGCTCGGTGTCACCGTTCCGCTGTTCGGTGTCGCGTCATCGGCCGGGCCCGAGTTGCTCGTCGCTGCGGGCAAGCAAGTCACGATCAGCACGGCGGCCGATCTGGCCAATGCCGGTTACGGCCAAGCGGCATCGTTCTCGGCCGGCGGGCCGCGGCTCGGCGACAGCGCCGCGAAGCCCGACGTCAGCGCGCCCGGTGTCAGCATCTTGTCGGCGGCGGCGGGCACGCCCGCCGGCGCGGTGAACCTGTCGGGCACGTCGATGGCGGCACCGCAGGTCGCTGGCATCGCCGCACTCGCTCGTGAACGGCATCCCGATTGGACAGTGGCCCAGATCAAGGCCGCGGTGATGGGCACGGCCGACTCGTCGGCGACACGGATCGCCAACCTCAACACGCGCGTCAGTGGGACCGGTGTCGTCGATGGCGTTCGCTCGGTCGACACCGAGGTCCTCGCCACCACCGACGACGGGACCAATGCGCTGTCGTTCGGCTACCGACCGGCGAAGGGGTCGATCAACGCGACGCGTGCGTTCCATCTCGAGAACCACTCCGCCCAGGAGCTGACGTTCGACCTCGCCAGCAACTTCAACGGGGGCAAGGCGGCCGACCGTGGTGCCGAGATCACGATCACGCCGGCGAGTGTCACCGTCCCCGCCAACGCCAGCAGTGACGTGCAGGTCTCGATCGCGTTCGCCGCCAATGCGATGGCGAAGTTGCCGGCAGCCAGCCAACCCGCCGGTCAGGTCGTCGCCGTGCGCGGCTTGATCACTGCGACGCCGACGATCAGTGCGCCCGGGGTGCATCCCGTCAACGTGCCGTTCCTGATCGTGCCGCGCGGCCTCTCCGATCTCGGCGCCGTGCTGACGGCGCCACTCGCGACAGCGACGGCGGGAACGGCAACCGGCTCGCTGCAGCTCACCAACCTCGGCATCCACGGCGGAACCGCCGATGTGTACGCCTGGCTGATGACCGACTCGGCCGAGCGAGATGCACCGAGGTCGTCGGCGGACCTCGCCAAGATCGGTGTGCAGACGTTCCCGGGCGAACTGCTGGCGTCGACGGTCGCCGACGATCGCGCCATGGTCTTTGCGGTCAGCACCGAAGGACGTTGGTCGACAGCATCGTCGGTCGAGATCGACCTGCCGATCGACGTCGACGGGAACGGCACGACGGACTTCATCATCGTCGGCGCCGACTATGGCAGGGTGCTCAACGGCGTCGACAACGGGCAGTTCGCGTCGTTCACGTTCGACAACGCCGGCCGGATCGTCAACGTCTTCATCGCCGACGCGCCGATGAACGGCTCGACCGCGTTGCTGCCGGTGCTGGCCAGCGACCTTGGCCTGAACGCCACCAACGCCAAGCCGTTCCAGATCCGGGCGCAAAGCGTCGATCGACTGAGCGGGGCGGCCGACGTCATCACGACTGCCGCCAGTTGGGACCCGTACCATCCGTCGGTGTCGACTGCCGATCTCGTCGACCTGCGCGGCGGGACGGACGCCACGCTCGCAGTCTCGGTGGATCTCGCCGCCCAAGCGGCGGCGCCGGTGAAGGGTTGGTTGATCGTCACCCTCGACGATCGCAACGGCCCCACCCAAGCCGACGCCGTCGCCATCGGCTGATCGACGCTCCACTACGGACTTCGCCAGCGGGATTGGCTGTCGGTCAGCTCGGCCATCGACGCGGCGCGACGACCATCGAGCACGAACCAGTCCAACAGGTCGAGACCGGCATCGTCGAAGGTGGTGCGCAAGTCGTCGAACACGAAGTGGTCGTCGGGGCGGGGCTGGCGGGCGTGACCGGGCCGCACCGAGGCGAGGACGACGGCCGCGACGGAGGGCTCGGCGTCGGCGAGGAGCAACATCGTCTGCGCGATCTCGGCGATCGGCGCGGTGCCAATGACGACGACGCAGGCGATGCCGCAGTGGGCGCGATCGACGAGCAGGCAGATGGTCTCCGGACGAGGCGGTCGCGACGCGGCGGCGACGACGACGCTGAGGGCATCGGCCGGACCGGTGAGCGGACGCGTGGACGGATGCGGCCGTGGCGGCAGCGAGCGAGACATGGGACAACCCCCAACGATCGATCCGGCGGGGGAAGCCGGTCGTCAACCTAGGCGAGCGGTCTGACGAAGTACCCGGCTCCGTCGATCCGTACGTTGCCGTGGCAGGCTGCACCGATGGTCGTCCTCCACGTGCTGGCCGTCGCCGCCGGAGCCACGCTTTCTGCCGTGACCGTGCTCAGTGCGATCCGCACCGTCGTGTTGCCGCGCGCTGCAGGCTCGTTGATCACTCGCGTCTGGTTCGTCGCCGTTGGCCGCGTCTTCACGCTCGCCGCCCGCGGCCGTGACTTCCCCCGCCGCGATCGGATCCTCGCCTACTACGCGCCAGTCGCGCTGATCGCCCTGCCCGGCGTGTGGGTCGCGCTCGTCATGATCGGCTTCACCGGGATCTACTGGGGGACCGGGGTCCGCCCGCTGCGCGACGCGTTCTTGGTCTCGGGATCATCGGTGCTGACGTTGGGCATCGCCTTCAAGCGGGCGCTGCCGCATGCCAGTCTGTCGTTCGCAGAGGCGACACTCGGGCTCGGCCTCGTGGCACTGCTGATCTCGTACCTGCCGTCGATCTACGCCTCGTTCGCACGCCGCGAAGTGCTCGTCGGCAAGCTCGAGGTTCGAGCCGGTGCGCCGCCGTCGCCGGCCGTGCTCCTCGCCCGTTACTCCCGCATCGGGATGCTCGATCAAGTCGACAGCGAACTGTTCGGCGAATGGGAGCACTGGTTCATGGAGGTGGAGGAGAGCCACACGAACCTCCCGTCGCTCGTCTTCTTGCGCTCACCGGTGCCTGAGCGCAGTTGGGTCACCGCCGCGGGCTGCCTGCTCGACACCGCCTCGATCGTGCTGTCGACGGTGAAGCGGCCGCCGGGAGCCAACGTCACCAGCGGAACGGCGGCGTTGATGATCAGAACGGGCTTCTTCGCGCTGCGCCGCGTTGCGGACTACTTCGGCATCGACTACCACCACGACCCATCGCCGGACCATCCGATCAGCGTGACTCGCAGCGAGTACGACAGCGTCTGCACCGAGCTCAGTGCGGCTGGGCTCGAGCTGCGCGACGACCGCGATCAGGCGTGGCGCGACTTCGCCGGCTGGCGCGTCAATTACGACGCCGTGCTGATCGCACTGGCCGAGCTGGTCGACGCGCCGCCAGCACTGTGGTCATCCGATCGCGCCGGCCTCCATCGCCCGAAGCCAAAGCTCTTCCGAAGAGAACGCAAGCACTAGCGGGGCTCCACCCAACGTTGCGTGGTCACGTCGAACATTGGAACGAAACCTGCGGTCACCGAGGGTTTCGTTCCAACGATCGAGGCCGAGACCAGTGAACTAGGCAGGTGAGTTCGACACCCGTCAGCGACGCGCCGCGACCTCGGCGATGGCGATGGCGGCGACGATGACGGCGACAGGTACGGCGTTCGCCCACGCTGGTGGACGTTGCCGACCAGCGACCATGAACCAACCGCAGATCGCGCCGGCGATCATGCCGCCGATGTGGGCACCGATCGAGATGCCCGGGATCAGGAACGTGATCCCCAAGTTGAGCAACAACGTCGTACCGATGCTGGTGCGAAACGGGTTCACGCCCTGGCGGTGCATCGCTGCTGCGAACGCGCCGAACAACCCGAAGATCGCACCCGACGCACCGGCGCCGAGAGCGTGTGGTGACACGAGCATCGCCCCAGCCGAGCCGCCGAGCAGCGCGGCGAAGTACAGCAGCACGTAGCGCAAACGACCGACGGCACGTTCGAGCGGCGGGCCGACGTTCCACAGCACCCACATGTTGAGCGCGATGTGAAAGACGCCGAAGTGCAAGAAGCCCGAGGTGACGAGGCGCCACCACGCGCCGTCGGCGACGCCGCGCAGGATCTCACCGCGATAGCTCTCTGACGGGCCGATGAGCGCGCCGAGTTGGTGGAGACGGGTGATGCCGCCGCTGAACGCGCCGCCACCGCCGGCACTCCCGCCGCCACCGACCAAGAAGCTGGCGATGAAGACGGCGACGTTGATGGCGATCAAGGTGCGTGTCGCCAGATCGAGTCGCGTCGCGCTCCAGCGCGAGACACGTACCGATGCCGCGGGGCGAGCTTCGGCGACGCACTCGCGGCAGTGGCTGCCGACGGCGGCCTGCGTCAGGCACTCAGAGCACGCTGGTCGACCGCAGCGGGTGCAGGCGCGCCCCGTCGGGCGGCGCGGGTGGCGGTAGCAGACGGTCTCGGGCGCGGCCGACGGCGGCAGCGGCGGAGGCGGCGGCGGGAGCGAGCTCAACGGTCCGCCCACACTGACAACGACTCCCACGGGTAGATGCCCGTCGCATGCCCGTCAGACCATGAGAACGAGATGCCCCACGCACCAACCAACGACGCGTCGGCGATCTCGATCGTCGCGCTGCCGGGCGCTGGATCACGGCCGGCGTCGCGGGCGGCGCGACACGTCGCGCACGGGCAGTTGGAACGGAGCTCATCCAACGTGAAGGCGTGGACGCGGCCATCGTCGAACGTGATCGTCACCGCTCGATGACGGTCGATGTCGATCGCGGACACAGAAGGCGAGACGGACGAGCTCACGCCGGCACGATACCGGCACCAACGCGCCGCTACCGGGCAGTGACCAACACCACGACGACGAGCGCGACGATCGAGGCGTTGTAGGCAGTGTGCGCTCGCGTCGATTCGAGCACCGCTTCTCGTTGGCTTGCGGTGCGGCCGAAGGCTCGCAGGTAGACGGTGGTGAAGTAGAGCCCGCCGACGGTGAGCGCGAGCGCGACGCCGATCGGGATGCCGATCAAAGCGTGGACGAGCCCGAAGGTGACTGCTCGCCGCACCCGTGTTGGCCAGCGTTGGTGTTCGACCCCCTGGCGGAAGATCTGTTCCTCGCGTTGGGCGAACAGCGGCAGCGCCGGCGCCAGCAACACGATGAACGTCGCCGGGATCGCCCAATCGAGCCAGCTGCCGGCGGTGGCCGTCGTCGAGCCGAGGATTGGGTTGCCAACGCCACCCAACGCGCTCCACCAACCCCAACGAAGCGGCGGCGCCGTCATCAACGCAACGGCGACGGCGATGACGCCGGCGAACACGATCGGCACCGGCCAGAAGTGGCGCGGTCGCAGCGACCGGATGATGGCAGCGGCGAGGACGCGGCCCTGGCCTCGCACCGCGGCGACGAAGCCTTGCACCAACCGGTAGGCGATGACGACGAGGACGGCGGTGGTGGCGAGCGTCGTCACGGGTTGCGCTCATCGTGTGTCGTGGGCCGCGCACGGGTACATTGCCCGATGGACGTGATCGCTCGACGCGATCCGACACATGGGGGTACGTGATGGCCTGGGACTTCTCTACCGAGCCCGAGTTCGACGCCAAGCTCGATTGGATGCGCAGCTTCGTGCGCGAAGAGATCATGCCGCTCGAGACCTTGTCCGAACGCTGGCGCAGCCCCGAGGGGCAGCAAACGTTGAAGGCCATCGTCGCCCCGATGAAAGAGGAAGTGAAGCGCCAGGGCTTGTGGGCCGCGCACCTCCCGCCGGAGATGGGCGGCGGGGGATTCGGTCAGGTCAAGCTCGGTCTGATGCACGAGATCCTCGGTCAAACGGTGTACGGCCCGAGCGTCTTTGGGAACAACGCGCCCGATTCTGGCAACGCCGAACTGCTCGCCGTCGGCGGCACGCCCGAGCAGCAGGCGCGCTGGATGCAGCCGCTGCTCGACGGTGAGATCCGCAGCTGCTTCTCGATGACCGAGCCCGGCGCCGGTGCCGACCCGACGTTGTTGACAACGAAGGCTGAGCGCGACGGCGACGAGTGGGTGATCAACGGGCACAAGTGGTTCTCGTCGAACGCGTCGCTCAGCGACATCCT
>Ga0209069_10000572_pt1 | contig 17289 bp, 16 predicted proteins | sample Str013_2_FD_187202 | JGI IMG/M metagenome (GOLD analysis project Ga0209069, IMG submission 187202) | Freshwater sediment microbial communities in response to fracking from Pennsylvania, USA - Straight Creek_MetaG_SC_2013 (SPAdes) (version 2) | ecosystem: Environmental > Aquatic > Freshwater >...
CGCCAGCAGCCAGTGCTGTCCTCGACGAAACATGCGGCTGAAAAAGATCGGAGGGAGGCGGTGCACCTGGCGCAGCGGACACCGAGACGGTTGGCGCGAGCCGTGACCCTGCGGGACGCACAATCTCGGTACGATTGAGGCCGCGTCCGATGCCGCGATCGGTGTTTCTGCTGGTACGCGCCGGTGGCATCGGCTCTACGCTTGCCGCGGATGACCCAGAAGGCCGGGAGCCGCCAATTGATGTGCGTGAATCAGACGGAGCGGTGTCAACAACCGGGGGAGGGTCGGGCAGGCTCAGGCCAGGTGGCCGCGATATCGCCGCATTCGAGATCCGCTGCCCCAGCGAAAGCCGCGCCAAGGCGGTGCGCTTGTTGTCGCCAGCTTCCGGGAGCGCGGGTTGATCCGTTAGCGCCGCAGTCGCTGCCGGCTGCGTATTGGATCCCGATCCTTCGCTGACCTCCAGATTGACCGCAGCCATCTCCTCGAGCCGTGTGAGCACACCCCGGATCGTCTCGATGTTCTTCCGATTGGAGTTGTGCCCGCGCTGATCTGCCATAACATTAATCCGGTCTCTCAATCATACGATAGCATGCTCGCGGCCTGCTGGGTTTGTAGCAAACATTTTGGCGCCCCGCGCTACCAAATCACCGAAAGCCTGGTTGATCTGCGCCGCGGAGGATAGTGCCTTTTCGAGCGCCTGGCGTTCAACCTGATAGGCTTTCAAGGCCGCATCTGCCTGCTGGTGCTCCTGCGCGGCAAGCAACGTTTGTGCGGTCCGGCAGAGATGCTCGCGCCGATCGACCAGCATGTCGATCACGGTGATGCTGCGGACCGACAATCGGTGCAGGATCGTTGCACCGTCCATGGCCAAACTGCGCTTCAGGGACTCCAGAGTAGCCCGCATCGCTGTATCGAATTCGAGCCTCAATAGGCGTTTGAATTCGCTGACCATGCCGTCGGTCGCGGATGAGCGCTGCAACCAGCGGCGCCACCAGGTCCGGTCGAGATGGAATGCAATCGGCCCGCTCAGAAATTCGAACGTGGGAATCGGAAAGTTGCTGGAATGCTGCACATTGGACATGTTGTGCGCCAGTTCCGGCATGGTACTCACCACGGCTTCCCGCACGTTTTCGACGCCCGTATTCAGCTCCGTGAACAGCCTCAGACGCAATCGCCGGTAGATCTCGGCGATTTCATTGTCTATCGCCTGCGCGACCTCAGCAGTGTCGCAGGTCCAGCTCGCGACCGACTTTGCTGCAAGCGAGTCCTGGAGCTCCAGGACCTGCACGTCGATGAACTTTTCGACCAGTTCGCTGACCGACCGTTCGATCAGGGCTTCGCATTGGGATTGGGCCGCTTGGACACTCCCCGTGACCTGATCGCAACCTCGTCCAATTCCTTCACAAAGCTGCGTAATCTGCGCGATATATCGCTCGATCTGCCGCAGCTGGGTTTCGCGCTCCTTGTGATCCTCGTGCGTGGCGTCGATAAAACTTGTGATGACCTGGGCGCGGGCGCGGATGTTGACCTCGTGCGTACGGGCGACCGCTTGCAGAGTGGCGGCGGAATCGAGCAGAGCACGGACGTGCGGTCCGCGTGCCGCCCGGCGCCAGATCTGTGTGGTGATTTCGGACAGTCCGGAGCAGTGTCCGTCGGCACTGGTGATACCTGGCGCGGCACGGTTCTCCAGCGATTTCGCAGGAATGCTTCCGCGGCCTAGCGTCAAGCCATTGCGGAGCGCCGGCAGGCCGAGCCCTCTGGACATCTCCAGATCGCCACCTTGGGACGTTAAGCAGCCCGCCAGAATATCAACGCTCGACTGCAATTCGCCTTCGAGCGCCGCCCGCATGTGCGCGATCAACGGCACGATCTGCTCGCTGGCAACCGTATCGATGCGGTTCAAGAAGAAGATGATGCGGTCTTTTGGCAGGCGTCGCAGCACTTGCAACAGTGTCGGGTGCCAGCCAGACGTGAGCTGCTGCGGGCATACGACCACCACGATGGCATCGGCGGTTTCCACCTCCCGCACTGTTGGTTGATTGCGAAACAGGTATGGATCCAGCATACCGGGTGTATCAATCAGCGTAACTGGATAGTCGAGTGGATTGCCGCTGCAATACACATCTGCGCGTCGGGTAATATTGGCGAATTGACCGATCGCCTGGCCGCCTCGCGATTCGGCTCCGGCGACATCGGCACTCACATAGCGGGCCAGCAGTTCGGACGTAACGTCCTCATATTCATGGCGCTGTCCGAACAGACGCGCAAAGTCAGCTCCGAGACGGTTCTCGACCCGGAGCCGCAGCTGTTCTTGCCACATCTGAGCCAAATCGGCGTTCAACGGAGTTGCCGGTCGCTCTCCGCCAACACTGAAGTGCTCCGGCTGAGCGGCGATCCGGCGCCAATCCTCTTCGCTGAAAAATTCGAAAACCGCACCTCGGGCAGGGCGGTCATGCAGTCCCACATGGACGCGTGTCACGGCTCCTGTCGGCACATCCGACCGACAGGGCAGAAAATCAGGCTTCTGGATCAGTGAATTGATCAGCGTCGTCTTGCCGGACCTGGCCTGGCCGATCACCGCGATTCGGCAAGTTGCGTCCCGCACGGAATCCAGCGCCCGCCCGATCAGGCGCGCCATCTCACCGGTATGGAGCCGCATCAGCTGCGATCCATGCAGACGCAGCGCGTCTCTGAAGCTACTGAGTTCCGGTCCGCTCAGAAAAGGAAAATCTGCCCCAAGCCCCCCTGGAACAACACGCGGTGACCACAATGCATGCGCTTGCCCCACTCCCACCATGCCTCCCCCAACGCACTACGCCACGCACACAACGCTCCACACTGTTCGTGGCATGAATGAGGCACACTTGCATCAAAAATACCAGTTGCCCCGTTTCACAACGGGGTCGCCCGATGATTATTCCTTCGCCCCGGGAACTGGCCGACCGGACTCCGCGCTCCGCATCGATGAGTGGCTCGATCGTTGATTCATGACAATTTCGAAGCCGCCCCGCTGTCGCCACATTCACTGAGCGGTTTAGTGTAAGAATATCCGGCTTTGAGGAACGTTTTCGGTTTTGGCGAAGGTTGGGCATTAAGGGGGGACGGTGGAGCGATGGGCAGTGTCGTGGCAGTAATGAACACAAAGGGCGGGGTCGGCAAGTCGACGCTCGTCATGGCCCTCGCCGAGACGTTGTCGGTCTATCATTCGAAGATGGTGCTGGTGATCGACAGCGACGCGCAGTCCAGCCTCGGGCACATGCTGGCAGGCACGCCGACCCTGATTGCGAAACAACAAGAGGAGCGCTCGCTGGTCGGCTTTCTGATTGCGAAGGTGCTGCACAATCAGGCCGTGTCCTGGCGCCAATATATAGCCAACGGCGTCTCCGACGTTGACGATGCACGCTCGGTCTGTCTCATCCCCAGTGATCCGGAGGTGACGCTTTTCGAGCGCGAGATTTCGCGCGAGCGGGCGGAAGAACGGTTGCGGGACGTTGTGTCGGAACTGCTCACCGATCTGCGCCGAACCTTCGAGGTGATCCTGATCGATTGCCCCCCTGGCCTTTCTGTGCTTACGGAATGTTGGCTGCGTGAAGCCGATTTCCACGTTTCTCCGACAAAGCCGGATTTCTTATCGGTAAGCGGCCTGCAGTTCTTCAAGCAGTTCAAGGACCGCAACCCGGAGCTGACATTCGCGCGCAATCTCGGTGTCGTCATCAACATGAAGGATGACAGCCCGTCCGACTGGGAATTCGCCCGCTGGCTTGCATCGGAGCCAGAAAACAATTGTTTCAAGACAATGATACCGCGCTCCAACTCGATGCTCTCCGCAAGCTTGTTCAAGCCCGGCCAGCGCTCGTATCTGGCAAAATATCCCGGCGAGTGCGGCCGGGCGTTTCGGCAATTAGCCGACGAGCTGCTGGCCCGGTTGGCAGCTCAGGGCCAATCCGAACAGAAACAATTCGCCCATTCAGCGGCATAAACGTGCTGGCGGGGCGTTGTGCTCTGTGGTCGGATCTGGCGCCAGCAGACCCCGACCGATCGCGGATTTGACAAGCCGGTCGCGCGACATCGGCTCCTCCACGCCTGGACTTCTGTTCCGGAACATGCTGAAAAACGCTGAAGGAATTTCGGAGACAGGATTGTTGTATGCGTTTTTCCCACTGCCGTTGTCTGCTGGCATTGGCCCTATTCGCCGCTTTGGCCAGTCCCTCGGTAGCTCAGGTGCGCGAACTGCGTATTTCACATCAGTTCGCGGAGCAGACCGACGCGCGCGACCGCGCCGCGCGGCTGTTTGTTGCGGAGGTGCAAAAGCGCATCGCCAACATCAAGCTGAGCGTGATGCCTAATCTCGCGATCGGCGTGAAGCCGGCAGAACAGCTCGACGCAGTTCTCGACGGACGGGTCGAGATGACCGTCTATCCTCTCTTCTATGGCACGGCCAAAATTCCCGAGCTCGCCATCGGCTTGTTACCCGGTATTCCGGCCAATGCGCGATTGGGCGGTCTCCTCAAGGGTTCGATATTTCAGGAGCGCCTGCAGGCGGTGGCGGAGGCGCGGGGCCTGCACATTCTGACATGGTGGTGGCTGGGCGGCGGCGTTGCGAGCCGAAACCAGCCGGTCACAGCGCCTCAATCGGTCAAGGGATTGACTTCGCGCGGCGGCGATCGAGCGTTCGACCTCATGCTCAGCACTGCCGGGGGCAAAATCCTCTCGATGCCGTCGACCGACATCGCTAAGAAGCTGGCATCCGGAGAGCTCGACGTCGCATTCACGTCCTTCGAAACCATGGTCAGCTCTCGCATCTTCGAGCATGCCAAGTTCGCAACGCTGGGCGGCTATGGCCTGTGGACCTCGCTGCAGCCGATCGTAATTGCCAAGTTGGAATGGCAAAAATTATCGAATTCGGAGAAGCAGGCGTTCTCAGAGGCCGCCGAGATCAGCAATGCATACTTTGAGACGACCCAGATCGACGCTGAGCGGCTGGCGGTAGAGGCCTTCAACAAGGCGGGTGGCAGCGTGACGAAACTGTCGTTCGAGGATTATGCCGCCTGGCTGGAAATTGCCAGAGCCAGTTCGTGGCGCGAATATGAGGCGGTCAGTCCACAGGCCGATGAGCTGCTGACCGCGATGATGTTGAGCTTTATCGAGAGCGGCGACCGACAGGGCGCCACCAACCGGTGACCACGCGCGAACTCAGGGACCCGATCAAGATGGTGAACGTGAGACTCGCCGCGATAGCCGCTCTCGCAATGCAGCTGCTGGTTTCCCCCGCATCCGGGCAGGACAGTCTGTTCGTTCCGTTGTTTACCTATCGGACCGGACCATTCGCCAATTCGGGCGGGCCGATAGCGAACGGTATGCGCGATTATCTGACACTGCTGAACGAGCGGGATGGCGGCATCGGCGGGATCAGGCTGTTGATCGAGGAATGCGAAACCGGCTACGACAATGCCAAGGGCGTCGCCTGCTACGAGGCGGTGAAATCACGTCAGCCGGTCATGATCAATCCGTGGTCCACCGGCATCACACTGGAGTTGATCCCGAGGGCGACGGCGGACCAGATCCCGATCCTGAGCATGGCATACGGCTTGTCCGCCTCCGCGCGCGGCAATACCTTCCCATGGATCTTCAATCCGCCGGCCACCTATTGGGACGGCTTGTCCATGATCATCCGGCATATTGCGAGCGAGAGTGGCGGGCTGCGCAAGCTCGCCGGGCAAAAACTCGGCTTTCTCTACCTTGACTCCGGTTTTGGCAAGGAGCCGATCCCGCTGTTTCAGTCCCTGTCCCGCGACCTTGGCTTCGAGTTGAAGCTTTATCCGGTCCAGCCGGCGCAAATGCAGCAGCAGGCGGAGCTATGGAAGCAGATCGTGAGCGACCGCCGTGATTACGTGGTGATGTATGGCTGGGGCGCGATGAATCCGACGAGCATCAAGGAAGCGGTGGCCAATGGCTTTCCAATGGCGAAACTGCTCTCGATCTGGTGGTTCGGCGACGCGGATCTGCAGCATTTCGGGGCCGCCGCCACGGGGCTGAAAACGCTCAATTGGCATAATGTGGGGCAAGGCTTCCCGCTCATGCAGGATATTTTGAAGCTGGTCGTCGATCGAAACAAAAGTCTCGTCAAGTCGAGGGACGAAGTCGGGCAGCTGCTGTACAGCCGCGGGGTCTATAACTCGTTGCTCATCAGCGAGGCGATCCGAACCGCGCAAAAACTGTCGGGCAAGAAGGCTGTTACGGGGCAGGACGTGCGGCGCGGGCTGGAGAATTTATCGATTGATGACGCCAGGTTGCGCGAAATTGGCCTTGATGGCTTCACCGAGCCGATAAAATTGAGTTGTGTGGACCACAACGGCAGCCGGCCCGCCTACATTCAACAGTGGCACGACAACAAATGGTTGAAGCTTTCCGGCCTCATACAGCCGATGACCAGCCGGCTGCAGCCACTGCTTGACGCGGCGGAGAAGGAGTTTGTCCAGAAACATGCCCCTTGGCCGGCAAGAAAAGAATTCTGCGATAAGCCAGAAGCACTGGCTGGGCAATAACGAGTTGGTTCGAAATGGGTAGGAGCGGGATGTTAGGTCGCAATTCAGCATTTTTTGCAATCGCGCTGTGCCTCGGCAGCGAAATGGCCGCCGGCCAAAGCCCGGGGGCCAAACCGGCTCCCGCGTCGGCCGCCGGTTCGGCGCAAACCACGCCCAAGCCGCGCGAGCCCAGCAGAGCTGCTGTCCGCGAGGCCGTGATGGAGTCGAGTGCCGGCCAGAAGCTGAACGAGAACACCATCACGATTGTCAGCGGCAGCCTGAACAGCACGTATCTGTATCTGGCCTCTGACATGTCGGTCGTGCTCGACGGCAACGCCTTGCGGGTGTTACCCGTGATCGGCAAGGGCGGCGTTCAGAACATCATGGACCTGCTTCATCTGCGCGGTGTCGACCTCGCCATCACGCAAACTGACATCCTCAGGTCCGTGCAACAGACCGGGGAGCTCGGCATTGGTGTCGGCGACAAAATCGTCTACGTCACCAAGCTCTACGATGAAGAGATGCATGTGTTAGCCCGGTCCGAGATCGCTGACTACAAAGGGCTGAACGAAAAGATCGTGAATTTCGGCCAATCCGGTAGCAGCGCAGATCTGTCCGCCCGCTTGATATTCAAGGCGCTAGGCATAACGGTAAAGAGTGTCAACGTTGCGCAAGCCGATGCACTGGTCCTGCTGAAAAGCGGCAAGATCGACGCCACCGTCGAGATATCAGGCAAGCCGGTCAACTTGTTCTCCAGCATCAGGGCCGGGGACGGACTGAAGCTTTTGCCCATCCCCTACATCGACGCGCTCGAGGCGGACTACCTTCCCGCCGAATTGACCAGCGCGGAATATCCGGGCCTTCTTGCAGCCGGCCAATCCATAGAGTCGGTGGCTGTAGGGGCCGTGCTGGTCACACTGAACTGGCCGCGCAATACCGATCGCTATCGCCGGGTCGCTCAGTTTGTGAATTCCATGTTCGATAGCTTCGTCGAATTCCAGAAGGCGCCTCGCCATCCGAAATGGAGGGAGGTGAACCTTGCCGCCTTGCTTCCCGGCTGGAAACGATTCCCCGCTGCCCAGAATTGGATCGAGGGTCCGGCGGCGGGCAGCGCCGCACAGGTGGCCACCCCAAGCCAAGGCGCAGCACCGGTCATCGCACCCGCCACGCTGCCGGCGGCCGCGACCACTGCGGCAGCCACACCGGTGCCGACGCCAACCCTCGTGCGGCCGAGCGATACGGCAGCAAAAAACGAGGAGCTCTATCGCCAGTATCAGGAATGGATCCGTGCCCACAAGCAATAGCGGCTGGGGCGGTGCGTCCGACCTGGAACCTGTTGCCCTGAGGTCCCACGATCATCATCGGACCACGTGCCCAACCAAGCCGCGGGCGCGTGCCGCCCTGCGAGCACGTGCGCCCTGGAACACGGAAGCTTGCCCGCTGGCTGCACCTAAAGGCGGGCTTGCAACCGCCGGATTGATGATAATCATGGCCCTGTTTTGGCGACGCGCCTACCAAGGATCGGATATTGACCTCCCGCCTCAAAAGGAAACTGTTCAAGCCATTCTTTGACCTGCAGGGTCAACTGCTGCAACTCCAGCACGAGCTTGACGCATTGCGCCTTCAGACTGAACAGATCGCTCAGCGGCTGGACAGCATTCATAGCAACACGCAATCGCTATATTCCCACAACTGGACCTCGGACAAAAATTTGGTTTTCCCGGACCTTGGCGGTCTATCGATTCGGATCGTCGCCTTGCTGCGCCAGTTGCTGCCATTCGATGTGAAAGACCTGGGATTCCATCGATTCGGCCGCGAATTAGATGGCGGTTACGTGATGATCGACGATCTCAGCATGGCTCGCGCGGCGATATCATGCGGAATCGCAACAGAAGTCTCTTGGGACCGCGAAATGGCGGAGCGCGGTTTGATCGTTCATCAGTTCGACCACACCGTCGAGGCGTCTCCGGAACAGCATCAAAACTTCCGATTCAGGAAACTGGCTATCAGATCGGCTGCGGCCACTGGTGAAATTACCATTCCTGGCATCGTCGCGGAGCTGGGACCTGATGCAAGTGGATCAATTCTCAAGATTGATATCGAAGGCAGTGAATGGGACGTTTTTGCCGCCATTGAGCCGCAGGTACTTACGCATTTTTCCCAGATCGTGGTTGAATTTCACGACTTGCATTATCTGCCACAGTTCATTGACAAAGCAGAGCAAGCCGTACGGAATTTGTGCACGGACTTTTTTGTGGTTCACGTTCATGCCAACAATCATGAAGCCTGTTATTCCATCGGAGGGGTCATTGTCCCAAGAGTGATCGAAATCACTTTTGCCAACCGCCGAGTGTTTGAATCTGCGCCGTGCACCAGAAACTTTCCGACAGAGTGGGATCGCCAAAACAATCCCCATCGTCCCGACATTTATTTGGGAAAATTCAATTACTGAGCACAGCTCTGAGCTGTTCGATTGACTGGAAACTTATCTCCCTCACCGCCCCCCGCGCCTCAGTTGCACGTAATAGGCGCCGGCCCCGCCGTGCCGGCGCCCTGCGGCGCCAAACCCGACCACGACGGCTCTGAGGTCCGGCTGCGCCAGCCATTGCGGCACCACCCGGTTGAGCACGCCTCGCTCATACCCGTCATCGTCACTGCCTTCCGCCTGGCGTCGCGCCCCACCCTTCCCCGTGATCACCAGGACGTTGCGAAGCCCCCGCGCCTGCGCCGACAGCAGAAACGCACGCAGTGCCGCATGGGCCGGCGCCTGTCGCATGCCGTGCAGGTCAATTCGCGCGTCGATTTCGGTGTGCCCCGAGGCGAGCTTGCGCGCGCGTCGCCGATCAATGTCGGTCAGCGGCGGGGCCGCGTCGGATTTCCGGGATGGCCGCGTCGGCGGTTGAAATGGCTCCGTCCCGGCCGCATCAACGCCCCGGTATTTTTCATCGACATCGGCTGGCCGCCCCTGAAGCGGTTTTGCCGCGAGGTCCGCTTCCGCCATCGCGCCCGGCGTGCCCACTCGCCGTTTGGCCTTCTTGAGCGGCGCCACCTGCCTGGTCACCATCGACCACAGCCGCTGGTCTTCGTCCCCGTCATGCCGCCGTGGTCTTTTGCCGCGAGTCATTTACCGGTCGGCCGGCTCAATGCGGCTTGCTCGAGCTTGAGGCTTTCAGCTTTCGGCAGCAGCACGAACAGGTTCCCGCTGTGTTTCGTGTTCCCCGCCAGCTTGCCTGCCGCCTCTCCCGATCCGAAATAAATATCGCCGCGCTCCGGCCCCTTGATCGCCGAGCCCACGTCGTGCGCCACCATCAGACGCTGGAAGGCCCGCCCTTTGCTGACGTGCGTCAGCGTCGGCGCCACGACGTACACGGGCAGTCCGATCGCATGAAAAGCCGTATCGACCGCCAGGCTGCGGCCGGGCGTCAGCGGAATTTCCCACACCCCGAGCGCATGGGCGGCCTCGGCACCCCTGTTGGTGCGAAAGAACACGTAGGACTGATTCTGCCACATCACTTGCCGGCCGCGCTCGACGTCGGCCTTGAGCCAATTCGCCAGCGCCCGCATCGACACCCGATCGGCGGGCATGATCTGATTATCGATCAGGTATTTGCCGATCGAGGTGTAGGGATGGCCGTTCTTGCCATCGTAGCTGATCCGCATCGTCGAGCCGTCGGCAAACTTTATTTTGCCCGACCCCTGCACCTGCAAGAAGAATACGTCGACCGGGCTTTCCAGCCAGACCAGCTCGAGCCCCTGGCCCTCGAGCGCACCCAACTCGATCTCCTGACGGGTCGGAAACGGCACCACCCCGGCGGCGGTCTGCCGGGCATGCGTAAGCCCCGGGCCCTTGGCGCCGCGCTCGGATTCATCGACGAGGTTGACGAGATCCGGCGGGCGTTTGTAAACCGGCACGCGGAATTTGCCCTCCGCCCGTCGCGAGCCGGCGATCTCGGGTTCGTAGTAACCGGTCAGCAAGCCCGGCTTCAGGTTGTGGGCGACCCGGTGCGGAACGAAGTTCTCCTCGAAGAAAGCGCGTGCCGCGCCGGCGGCCTTTACGGCAACCTGCTCGGCCTCAGCGCACAAGGCAACGAGCGCCGCCGATGGCTCCTTGCCGGCCTCGACCGTGCCGCGCGCGATGACCCGTAGCCGGTTGCACGACGCCCGAAATGCGGTGAGTGCCGCGCCCTGGTCATCCCCGGCCCAGCCCGGCAGATCGGAAAACAGGGCCGGCACCATCTGCACCGCTGGCACCGTCGCTACATCCGGTTTGGCCATTGGACCACCTTGAGCCGCACCCAGTCCGGCAGCCACCGCCGCTGCCGTGAGCAGGGTTTTACAAGCTCTACGCATACTTTCCCCCTGCCGCGCTGCCGCGGGAACGGCACGACTGAACGACCGGCTCGGCGCTTCAGCTTGCCGCCTGGGTCCTGACCAGCTTCCAGTTCGGATCGCGCGAGCTCGTCTCCCGCGCGAACGTCCAGATATCCGTAACTTCACGCTTCACCTTTGGATCGCCCTCGACGATCACCGCCTCACGCCGGGTCACCGAATAAAGCTCGCTGACGAACTTCACCGTAACCTCGGCCGTTGACCCTTTCAGGCTGGCGTCCACCAGGTCGGCTCGCGCGATCCCGACAAAGGTGGTTTCGATGGTTTCCTTACGCTGCTCGCGCGCTTCGATATTGGCGATGAATCCGTCGTAGACGTCCGACACGAGCAGCGGCTTGAGCGCCTTCCGATTGCCCTCGCCATAAGCCTGGACAATCATCTCGTAGGCGGCCTTGGCGCCGATCACGAACCGATCGGGATCAAAGCTGGGATCGACCCGCGCGATATCCACCAGACCGGGCCCGGCCACCGCATGCTTCGCCGCCATATCCGCGAACTGCTTGTTGCGATCCTCGGTGTTCGACGGTGGCGGCATCGGGGCACCCGCAGCGCCGCGCCCGGGCATGGTGATGACGTTGCCCTGATCCTGAGTGCGTTCCACCGGGCCGGATTTCGCATCGCCCGCCGAAAACGGATCGTACGGCGGTCGTTCATGCCCCGTTCGGCGCCCGAGGACATTGCGCAGCTTCAGAAAAATCACCACCGCAAGCACCAGCAGCAGCAGGTTGAAGATATCTATTTTGCCGTCCATCGTTGCCCACTTTCTCGTCTCGCGCCAATGCGAGACCATTGCCGTTCAAGATCGGCCATCAGCTTAAGCTTCCCCGATTGCCGCAATAGTTCAGCGCCGGCTCGAAACACACCCTCCGCAGTTGCACCCGCCGGACAGTCCCAGGCGGCAAGGGCCAAACCGTGAACGCATCCGTTTGATTTGCCGTATCACTGCCATGATCTATCGGGCTAATGTAGGGCATTGGCCTCGACAAGCCAACCGATCTGCCGCAGCTAAGGTCGGTCAGCCTCATGCTGCACATGTTTTTGGAACGAAACTGGCCGTGTTTCTTTATCCTGTCAGTAGCCCACTGTGCGGCCTGTTGGTCCAACAGGTGTAAAGCAGTTATTTTGTCCATGCCGATCCTGCTCGTCCTGTTCATCCTCATTCCCTTGATCGAGATGGCCATCTTGATCGAGGTGGGCAAGCTCATCGGTCTGTGGCAGACCATCCTGCTAGTCGTCGGCCTCTCCGTATTCGGCGCCTACGTCATCAGCCGGCAAAGTCTGAGGTCCATTCGCGAGGCGCAGCAATCCCTTGCCCGCGGCGAGATGCCGATCAACTCCGTCCTCGACGGTGTTTTCCTGATGCTGGCCGGCGGCCTGCTGCTGACCCCGGGGCTGCTGACCGATGTCTTTGGCCTGCTGCTGCTCATCCCCCCGCTCCGCCGCACCCTGGCCCAATGGGCGTTCGCCCGGATGAGCCGGACGGGTAAGGTCCATGTTCGAACATTTGGCACCAGGCCGCAGCACGATACCGATCGCGGTGCCCCGCCAGCGCCCTCTTCACCCGCCGAGGGCCCGGTTATCGAAGGCGAGTTTGAGCGTCTCGACGAAAAATCCATGCGTCCCAAACCGAACGGCCGCTCACCCAACGGTCGGAATTCGACCTGGCGGAATTGAGTGCGAGCCAGCAGCCCCTCGGATTTTGACGGGACCCTTCCCGTTGCCCCACCGCCGGAACCGTGTTAGCCACGGCAAAATCGCTGAACCGAATCGCTGTAAAATCCCGACGGAGCCGACCATGGCCGACGCATCTGCACCCACCAATGGCTCGGGCATTGCCCCGCCCGCCAACGATCCGGCAGCCGCTGGTCCGCAGATCCGCATCCTGGCTCAGTTCGTCAAGGATCTCTCCTTCGAAAATCCGAGCGCATTGAAGATGCTCAGCGGGCCTGGCACCAATCCCAATCTGCAGGTGCAGGTCAACGTCGGCGCCACTCCGGCCGCAGGTGCCGGCACGGATGTCTACGAAAGCGCGATCGATTTCAAGGCGCACGCCACCAACAACTCTGGTGTTATCTATGATCTGGAGCTGGTCTATGCCGGCGTGTTCAAGATCGAGAACTTGCCAGCCCAGCATCTGGAGCCGTTCCTGCTGGTCAACTGCCCGACACTGCTGTTCCCGTTCCTGCGCCGGCTGGTCGCGGATCTGACCCGTGAGGGCGGCTTCCCGCCCCTCATGCTGGACCCGATTGATTTCGGCATGCTCTACCTTCGCCGGCAGCAGGAGATGCAGGCGGCGGGCAATACGACGCCGACGGCGTCCTGATCCTTCAGTTCTCCCCGAGCCACTTCCGCCAAACGGCCTTTTCGCCCAGTTGGGCAATGAATGTTCGATGCGCCGCACTTTCCTCCGGGCTGAGCCGGGGTGACAGGGTTTTCGCGCGCGCTCTGAGGGCACGCCGACGCACACTGCCGTTGGCCATTGCCTGGCCCTGGGCAAGCCCCAGTTGAGCCTGACGCTCGCCGATCAGCTCGACGTAGACCTCGGCCAGCAGCTCCGAATCGAGCAACGCGCCATGCTTGGTTCGTTTTGCGTTGTCGATGCCGAACCGTTTGCACAGTGCATCGAGGCTCGCCGGCGCGCCCGGGAACTTCCGCCGCGCCAATTGCAGCGTATCGACCACCCGCGACATGGTCAGCGAGGGTTGGCCCACCCGCTCGAGCTCGGCGTTGAGAAAACCGATATCGAAGCTGGCATTGTGCGCGATCAGGCTCGCCTCACCGATGAACGTGAGGAAGTCCCCGGCATGCTCGGCGAACCTCGGCTTGTCCGACAAGAATTGGCTGGACAGCCCGTGTATCTTGAAGGCTGCCTCGGGCATGTCCCGATCCGGGTTGAAATACCTGTGCCAGGTTCGCCCGGACGGAAACCGGTTGACCAGCTCGACGCAACCCAGCTCCACCAATCGATCCCCGCTTCTCGGGTCGAGCCCGGTCGTCTCCGTATCAAAAATGACTTCGCGAACCATTCCCCGCCCCCAGCTCACGTCCAGTAGGCGGCAAACGCCGTACCGGTCCGTCCCCGCAGTGATTCGATCAGTTTATCGACTTGCGCCAGCGTTCCCTCGAGCGGTTGACCTGTGTCCACAACGAAATCCGCAGCACGGCGCTTGTCCGCATCGCTCATTTGCCGGCTGGATAGGTTCGAAAGCCGCTCCTCGGTCATACCCGGCCTGGCCAGCACTCTTGCGCTTTGCACCTCTGCCGGCGCGCTGACGACCACCACGAAATCGACCCGCCGGTTTCCGCCGGTCTCCAGCAGCAGCGGGATTTCCAGCACCGCCATGCCGGCCCCTGTCGCCGCGCGGTCCTGCAGGAAACGCCGCTCGGCCGCCTGCACCAGCGGATGCACGATCGCTTCCAGCTGCTGGAAGCGTCCGGGCTCGGCGAGCAGAGCTTGCGCCAGTCTGCCCCGATCGACCTGGCCCGCCGCGGTCGTGCCGGGAAACGCCGCCTCGATCAGCGGAGCGGCAGCACCACCATACAATTCGTGCACCACCGCATCGGCATCGCAAACCGCGATCCCGCGATCCCGGAACCGTTGCGCGACCGTGCTTTTTCCCATGCCGATCGAGCCGGTCAGTCCAATGATCAGCATGTCGGCAACTCTCATGTCCTCAACGCCCCGCGACCCCGCAACTCGTTCAGCAATCCCAGCAGCGGCATGCCGAGAATCGTGAAATAGTCGCCTTCGATCTTTTCGAACAATTGCGCACCCAGGCCTTCGAGCTGATAGGCCCCGACCGACTGGCATATTGCGTCCCCGCCGGCCGCCAGGTAGGCACCCAGAAATTCCGGCGAGAATGGCCGCATGGTCATGTCGGCCATATCGCCCGTGCTCCAAACCGTTTCGCCATCGAGGGCCAGCACCACGGCCGAATAGAGCCGGTGCGTCCGGCCGCGTAGCGCGAGCAGTTGATCGCGGGCCACGTCGCAATCGGCCGGCTTCTCGAAGATCCTGTCACCAAGCGACAACACCTGGTCGGCACCGACCACCAACACGCCAGGGTGATCGGTGCTGACGGCCTCGGCCTTTGCCCGCGCCAACACCTCGGCCACATCACCCGGCTCGATTTCGGCATCATTCGCAGTCAGCGTTTTCCGGATCGCGGCCTCATCGATGTCTGCCGGCACCACACGGAACACCACGCCCGCTGCCTGCAGCATCTGTTTGCGGGCCGCGCTGCCCGAGGCGAGAATCAATTCGCCGGTAAATGAGCCCGATTCATTGCCCATTGGCCGTATCCTCGGCTTCGGCCAGTCCGGCTTTGCGATCGTTCATCATTCTGATGATGGTCGCCGCGGTTTCTTCGATCGAGCGCCGCGTCACATCGAGCACCGGCCAGCCATATTTCGCGCACAGGCGCCGCGTGTGCTGGATTTCCGCCATGATCTGCGTTCGATCGACGTAGTCCTCCAGATTGCGGTCTGCGAGCAGCATCACCCTGTTGCGTCGGATTTCAGCGATGCGCTCGGCGCTGGCAACCAGGCCCACCACGAACGCGCTCGAAGGCCGCGTCAGCACTTCCGGCACCTCGATCCCGGGCACCAGCGGCAGGTTGGCGGTCTTGTAGCCGCGGTTGGCCAGATAAATGCTGGTCGGCGTCTTCGACGTCCGGCTGATCCCGACCAGCAGAATATCCGCGGTATTGAGATCGTCCGGCAGGTGCCCGTCATCGTGCGCCATGGTGAAGTTCAGCGCATCAATCCGCCGGAAATACTCGGCATCGAGCACATGCTGTCCGCCGACGATCGGGGTCTGCGGGGCGCCGAGATAGCTTTCAAACACGTTCATGATCGGCTCGAGCACGTGCACGCACGGCAGCTGCAGCTCCTTGCAGCGCTTCTCGAGCAGGCTGGTGAGGTTGCGGTCGACGACCGTATAGAGCACGATGCCCGGCGCCGCCTCGATCTCTTTCAGCACCCGCAGCAACTGCCGCTCGGTCCGCACCAGCGGATGCACGTGCTCGATCGGTCGCATTTGCGCGTATTGCACCGCGGCCGCTTTGGCGATTGTCGTCAAAGTTTCGCCGGTGGCATCCGACACCATATGCAGATGGAAGTAGCCCGGCAGCTTGTTAGCCATCTGTGCATGAATTCCCTGGTTGTCCACGCTGCGGGTCGGCCACGGCGGCCGCCCGGTTTTTTCTCCCGCGTTCTCCACAAAACGCCCCACAGGCAAGCCCGCACGCATAACTTTCCGACACGCCGCTGCTGTCCTCGTGGGTTGCTCAGTGATGCTGAGAGCTCCCCCAGTTTGTCAACACGTTCTCTGAATGAGTTGCATCTGCGAGCCTGCCCACCTTCGGCAGGATCCACTAGGAGTCGCAGCACGCAAGCAGATTCGAGCCGCACAAATCGACGGCTTATCATTCATTATCACCCCACACCGCGATCGCTTGTGGATGCGCTGGTAACGATGGGTAATCTCCGATATTCATGCCCCTAAGAATCTCAATAACAATTCTCAGAAATCTTATCTGAATATGGATAGAAGCAATGACTTCCAAGCCGCGGAGCGCATCTGTCGGAGCCCCCGCCAGCCCTTACCGGTTCCTGCAGCCGTTCTCCGGCACGCCGCTCTCCCCGCCTCCGATCTGGCTCATGCGCCAGGCCGGCCGCTATCTGCCGGAGTACCGGGCCACACGCAGTGCCGCAGGGTCCTTCCTGCAGCTCTGCTACACACCCGCCCTCGCCACCGAGGTAACGCTGCAGCCGATCCGCCGCTATGGCTTCGACGCGGCCATCCTGTTCTCCGACATCCTGGTGGTCCCTCATGCCCTCGGCCAGGAGGTCGATTTTATTGAAGGTGAGGGCCCTCGGCTCGATCCCGTCCGCGAGGCCGCCGATCTCACACGACTGTACCCGGGCAGGACCGGGGACAAGTTCCAGCGCGTGTTTGAAGCGGTCGGCCGAATCCGGCAGGATCTGCCGAAGGAGGTGGCACTGATCGGATTTTGTGGCGCGCCGTGGACCGTGGCCACCTACATGGTGGCCGGCCAAGGCTCCAAGGACCAGCAGGAGGCGCGGCTGTGGGCCTATCGCGATCCGGAAGGCTTTCGCCATCTGATCGACCTGCTTGTCGAGGTCTCGACCGAGTATCTGTCCGGCCAGATCGACGCGGGCGCGCAGGCGGTGCAGATTTTCGATACCTGGGCGGGATCCCTCGCCGAGACCGAGTTCGAGCGTTGGGTGATCGAGCCGACCCGCGCCATGGTCAAGCGGCTGAAGGCGCGCCATCCTTCGGTACCGGTGCTCGGCTTTCCGCGCGGCGCCGGCAGCCGCCTCGGCCTGTTTCCGACGCAGACCGGTGTCGACG
>Ga0209069_10000573_pt1 | contig 17264 bp, 14 predicted proteins | sample Str013_2_FD_187202 | JGI IMG/M metagenome (GOLD analysis project Ga0209069, IMG submission 187202) | Freshwater sediment microbial communities in response to fracking from Pennsylvania, USA - Straight Creek_MetaG_SC_2013 (SPAdes) (version 2) | ecosystem: Environmental > Aquatic > Freshwater >...
CCCCCACCCACGCCCGCGGGGCCGTCGCCACACGTCGCCGGATGAGGTCATGCCGGAGACCGTCGCTGCCCCCGAGATCCTCGAGGCCGTGGGCCTTCGCTGGATCCACATCGAGTCGCCTCGCTGGGCCGATCGTGACTGGCTCGAATGGCATTCGACTCCCACCCATCGGACTGCGAGGTCGTCTACTCGCGCAACCAGCGACCCAAGCTTGACCAGTACGACGATCACGCCTTCATCGTGTTGCACTTTCCGCCCTTCGGCAAGGACAGCGACCGCGTCCTGACGGCGGGACTCGACCTGTTCATGGGCCCCGACTACCCGATCACGCCGCCCGATGTCCCGCTCCCGCCGCTCAACGCCATGTTGGTCCCTTGCTGTACAGGATCGTCGACACGTGGTTGGACGCGTCGTTCCCGATGCTGCGCAAGATGGGACCCAAGCTGGGTCGCGGGTCGCAGGAGCCGCGTGAGCCGGGTCAGGCAGCCAGCGCACGCGACATGTTCATCCGGGCCACTTGGCCTCCGTTCACGGACGTCGCCCGGTGGAACGAACCAGCAGATCGCCACCACAACAGGGCAGATCGCACGCCTGATGTGCACGCACCTCCCCAAGGAGGAAGCCGAACATGCCAGATCGAAGACTGCGCCTCACGTAGTGGCCGAAATGAACACCCGGCGAGCGTCGTCGCCCGTGGCGCCAAGGCCGGCGCCAAGGGGTCGGGCTCCCGGAAGCGGCGGTCAGACGGGGAGGTCGCGCTCGGCAGGTCCGACATATCGGACATCGGGCCGGATGAGCCGATTGTCGGCCGCCTGCTCCAGCACGTGGGCCGTCCAGCCGGCGTGACGCGCCAGCGAGAATGCCGCGGGGAACAGGTCCGACGACAGGCCGACACCCTGCAGGACCGCGGCCGCGTAGTACTCCACATTCGTCTTGAGCGGCCGGTCCGGATAGCGCTCGGCCAGCACGCGGAGCGCGACGTCCTCGACTGCGATCGCGAGCTGGAGCCAGTCGGGCGGATTGGGCATCGCCTCGACGACCTTGCGCAGGGCCGCAGCCCGCGGATCGTAGGCGCGATACACGCGATGGCCGAAGCCCATGAGGCGCTCGTGGCGATCCAGCGCATCGTTCAGCCACTGTTCGGCGTGCTCCGGCGAACCGACCTGGTTGAGTTGCTCCACGACCTCGGACGGCGCGCCGCCGTGCAACGGGCCCTTCATCGTCCCGATCGCCCCGGTGACCGCGGAGGCGATGTCGCTCCGGGTCGAGGTGATGACGCGGGCGGTGAAAGTGGAGGCGTTGAAGCCGTGCTCGGCGCCGACCACGAAATACGCGTCGAGCGCCTTGGCCGTGCCGGCGTCCGGCCGGACACCGTTCAGCTGGTACAGGAAGCCTTCGACGAGATCGAGCGACGGATCCGGATCGATGGGTTCCTGGCCGTTGCGCAGTCGGGCGAACGCGGCCAGGGCCGATGGCGACGCGGCGGCCAGCGCGCGAGCCTGGTCGACCGTGGGCGGCCAATCCAACGTCCGGGTGGCGCCCCACGCCGATACCGCGGTCCGTAGCGCGTCCATCGGCTTGGTCTCGACCGGCAGCGCCCGAAGCACCGTCATCACCGCATCCGGGACCGGGGCCGTCGGCAAGCGCCGATCTGGATCCCAATCGCCCGTCCACAGGAGTTCGGCGACAGCCGGGTAGCTGCCGTGCTCGACCAGATCGCCGATGCGATAGCCGCGGTAGAGGAGCGTCCCGCGCTCGCCGTCGATGCGGGAGAGGGCTGTCTCGCCGGCGAGGACGCCCTCGAGACCCGGCGAATACGGCCGCTCGTCCGGCAGCTGGTCGGGCCGCTCCGCCAGCCTCTCCGCCAGCCTCTCGTCCGCGTCAGGCACGACGTTCCATGGCGCTCAGGACCAGCCGGATGACTAGGGCGCCGAAGACGGCGACGATGAGCGCCGCGATGAAACCCTGCGTGGAGCCCATGCCGGCGGCGGTCACCAGCCATCCGCCGAGGATGCCGCCGACGATCCCGACCACGACGTTCGGAAGGCAGCCACGGGCCGTCCGGCCGCCGACGAGCGCCCCTGAGATGGCACCCGCGAACAGTCCGACGACGACCCAACCCAGGATGTCCATGCTCGGCATCGGCCTAGTCTCGCATGGTGATGGAGGTCACGTCAGGAAGGTTCGGACGGAGTCGACGACCGCGTCTGGATGGGTATGGTGCGCGGCGTGCCGAGCCCCCTCGACGACGGTCACCCGGCCGTCGATTAGGCGTGCGTCCAGGGCCCGGGTCGCTTGCGCGAAGACATCGATGCTGGCCGAGCCGAGCAGCTGCAGGACGGGCTGGCGGACGTTCCCGAGGGCGTCTAGGGACGCGGCCGGGTCCTCTTCGGCCTCGAGTTCGCGCAAGATCGTGCCCGCGGCGGCCGCCCGGGTCGGCCAGACCGGGTTGGCGCGATAGGCTGCAAGATCCGTGGCCGACATCCCGACGACCTCCGTCAGGAAGGTCCCGAGTGCCCCATCTCGATCGTCCGCAGCGAGCCGTTCGCGCAGCCGATCCTCGATCCCCGGCGGGTGGTAGCTGGCGCCCGGGGGCGACGGCGCTCCCTCGTAGCAGACGACCCGGGCGATGGCCGTCGTGAGGAGCGCGCCGCCCAGCGCCGTCCGGCCGCCGTAGGAATGGCCGACGACGTCCACCCCGCGGCCGGATCGCTCGGCCAGGGCGTTCGCCACGGCGGCCAAGTCCTCGAACTCGCGCTCGATGGCGTAGGGGAGGGTGTCGCCCGACGCCCCACGACCGCGTCGGTCCATCGAGTAGACATCGAACGGCTCGACGAGCCGCGGGCCGATCGTCCGGAACGTCGTGTGATCCGCGGTCGTGCCGTGCACCAGGATGAGCGGCGGACCGTCCGCCGACCCGGTCCTGAACACGGCGAGCGGCGTACCGTCTCGCGACGGCACGACGAGGTCCGCCGCCGTGCCGGGGCGCCACGCGTACCGGATGTCCGGCTGCCCCTCGTCGTTGCCTGCCCCGTCGCCCATCGCCACCACGACGAACCGCCGTGCTTCGTAGAACCGCCGCGCCCGAGTGTTGGCCTGGAAGGTATACAGGTCCAGACCGTTGGGCCGCCGCTCCTTCGCGATCGCGAGCAGGCGCGAGCCCAGACCGCGGCCGATCCAGCGCGGGACGACGTACAGCTGCTCCAGCATGTTCTCGGACAGCGCCATCATCGCCACGATCCGCCCGTCCGGCTCCACGGCGACCCAGGCTTCGGTCCCCGGCAGGAGGGTCTCTCGCGTCCAGCGTCGGACAGCGTCGTCCGGGTGGGCGAGCGGAAAGTCGTACGTGGCGCGCCACGCATCCAGCTGCACCTGCGCGACCCCGTCAGCGTCCGTTTCGACCGCCCGGCGGATCGCGACCGTTGGGTCTGCGCCGTCAGTCACCGCGGCAGTCGAGCGGCGGCCTCGTCGTCGAGGATCCAGGTGGCGCGATCGTGGCGGGCGACCTGGGCCGGCCATCGACGCGGCTCGCGGACCGACCCGAAGACCTCCGCGAGGATGGCCGCCTTCGAAGCTCCGCCGACAACGACGAGCACGTCGCGCGCCGCCGTGACGATCTGTGGGTGCATCGTCACCCGTTCCACGTGGGGCTCGATGTGGGTGGGCGCCGGGACGGACATCGCCCAGGCATCCGAATCGAACGCCTCCGAGCCGGGAAAGACGGACAACAGGTGCCCGTCGCCCCCGATCCCCAGGAACACGAGGTCGAACTGCGGCCAGCCGCCCGGGCTCGATGGACCGACCTGGGCCAGCTCGTCGGCGAGGGCCGCCGCGCACCAGGCCGCGTCGTGACCGGCCCCGATCGCCTCCGCGGCGCGGAATGGATGTTGGTGGTCGACCGCGACGGATACACTGCCCGACCCGTCCAGCAGGATCTCGTCGACCGCCTTGACGTTGGAAAGCGGGTGGTCGCGCGGGACGAACCGGTCGTCGCCCCACCAGATGTGGACCGCGCCCCAGTCCACGAGGCCGCGCCGCGCGGGCTGCAGGAGTTCGCGATAGATGGCAGCCGGCGCGGATCCTCCGGTGGTCGCCCAGTGGGCGACGCCGCGAGCTTCGATCGCGCCGGCCAGGCCGCGGACGATCGTGTCCGCCGCCAGCCCGGGCGCGTCCGCGGCCGGAGCGACGACGATCCGGGGTCCGTCGGAGGGAGTGGTCATCCGACCGTCATCCGACCGTCATCCGACACGTATCAGCGCGTCCCGCGCGGTCCGGCCAGCGCCGCCGCGGCGCGCAGCGCACCGGGCGCGACCGGATCCCGGCCGCCAGCCTCGATCGCCGAGGCCAACAGGTCCACCTCGGTGAGGCGCGGGGCGCGGAAGTGTCGTTCCAGGGCTTCGACACCGTCCTGCCAGACGCGGACGTGGACCGTCTCGGCCTCAGCGGTCACGTCCGCGCGCAACTCGGATCCGCGACGTTCGGCGAGCAGCTCCACCCGGAGGGTCGTGCCGGCCGGCATCGGCGAGAGGACCGGGCGGATCAGCACGGACACCTCCGCTCGGCCGTCGGACAGCGTCGCGGCGAGTCCGCGACCGGCGGTCTGGACGGCGCCGGTGGACCGCACCGCCCGCCCGCTCCCGGACTTGGCCGGACCGACGACCGCCGCCAGCGGCTTGACCACCTGCAGCCCCAGGCGCGAGGCGAGCCACGCGGCGTGGTACACGGGCTTGACGAGGTTGGTGAAGCCGTATGTGCCGGTCTCGTCCCGAGTGGCATACGTGACGGCGATCCGGCGCAGCGAGCGCAGGTACGGCAGGAACTCCGGGTCGTCGAAGATCGATGCGATGGCCTCGCGCCAGCGCGACTGGCGAACGAGCGCAAAGTCCGTCACAGCGAGCCGGCCATCGTCGGCCAGGACCGCCAGCTCACGGATGCGATCCAGCCCATCGCCGGTCCACGAGGACCCGTCCACGACCAGGCGATCGGCCGCCGCCAGCATCTCGTGCGTGGCCTGGAGGTGGAGTGGCGGCTCGTCCGGCCACCAGATCGTGACCGGCAGGTCATGGATCAGGAGCGGCGTCACGATCGCGGCCACGTGCCGTCCAGCCTCGCCGCCGGCCGTCACGTGGATCATCTCCGCGCAGGTCTCAGGGGATCCTTCGCGTGGGAGCACACAGTGCGCCTCCACCCTGGCATCCAGCCAGGATGGGCCGTCCGGATCGGCCGCCCCGACGATCATCGTCCGCGACGGATGTCGGCCGGTGAGGGCCTGGATGGTCGCGGCGCAATGCTCGGCCAGTTCCGGGCGCCGGGCGATGACGACCAGGTTCATGACGCTGGAGCGAGCGGCGACGTACCGCCCGGGTTCACCGTCCACTTCGGTCGTCAGGTCAGCGGCGGACCAGATCCGGGCAAGCTCGTGTTCGATCTCGGCGATGCTGTGGGCCCGGGCGGACCAGCGCAGCACCGGCTCCCCGATCTTGAGTGGCGACGCGACGGCCATCGGAGCGGGCCTAGAACCGACGCCAGCGTCGCCCGTCCCGGGCGAGCAGCTCATCGGCGGCTGTCGGGCCCCAGGTCCCGGCGTCGTAGTTGGGGAAGTCTGGCGCGGGGGCGGCCGCCCACGAGTCGATGATGGGGTCGACGATCCCCCACGCCTCCTCGACTTCGTCCGCACGGGTGAACAGCGAGGCGTCGCCCTGCAGCGCGTCCAGGATCAGTGTCTCGTAGGCATCGGGCGAGTCCACGTTGAAGGCGGATCCGTAGCCGAAGTCCATCGTCACCGACCGGACATCCAGTCCAAGTCCAGGGACCTTGGCGCCGAATCGCAGCATGATCCCCTCGTCTGGCTGGATCCGGATGGCGAGCAGGTTCGCGTCGGGCTCCACCCCTTCGTCCTTGAACAGGCGGTGCGGGACTTCGCGATACTGGATGGCGATCTCCGTCGCCCGCTTCGGCAGCCGTTTGCCGGTCCGGACGTAGAACGGGACGCCGGACCAGCGCCAGTCGTCGATGGTGAGCTTGGCCGCCACGAAGGTTTCCGTCTCGGAGGTGGGATCGACCTCGTCCTCCTGGCGGTAGCCGGGCACCTTGGTGGCCGCGACCCAGCCAGGGCCGTACTGGCCGCGCACGACATCGCCCTTCTTCGTATCGACCGGGACATCCGAGATGGCCCGCAGGACCTTGACCTTCTCGTCGCGCAGGGCGTTGGCCTCGAAGGTCGCCGGCGGCTCCATCGCGATGAGGCTCACCAGCTGGAGCAGGTGGTTCTGGAGGACGTCGCGCGAGGCGCCGGTCTGCTCGTAGAACGACCCGCGGCTCTCGATGCCTATGGATTCGGCCACCGTGATCTGGACGTGGTCCACGTAGCGCCGATTCCAGAGCGGCTCGAAGATGCCGTTCCCGAAGCGGAAGACCAGCAGGTTCCGCACGGTCTCCTTGCCCAGGTAGTGGTCGATGCGGTAGACCTGCGACTCGCGGAAGACCCGGCCCACTTCGCGGTTGAGTTTCTTGGCCGACTCGAGATCGTGCCCGAACGGCTTCTCGATGACGACCCGACGCCAGCCGCCCTCGTGGCGCTCATGGTCCAGCCCGACGCGCCCGAGCCCCGCGATGATCCCCGCGAACTGCGACGGCTGGATCGCGAGGTAGTAGAGATGGTTCCCGCGCGTCCCACGCTCGAGATCGATCGTCGCGAGGCGGGCCGCCAGGTCCTCGAAGCCCTCCGGGTCGTGGAAATCGAGATGGTGGTACACGATCCGCTCTGCGAACGACGTCCAGGCCGCCTCGTCCAGCGGCAGGATCCGGCTGTGCGTCTCGAGGGCGGTCCGGATCTCCGCCCGGAACGAGTCGTCGTCGTACGGGCGTCGCCCGATGGCCAGCAGCACGAACTCGTGGGGGAGCAGGTTGGTCCGCCACAGCTGGTAGATCGCAGGGATGACCTTGCGGTGAGCGAGGTCCCCGGTCGCTCCGAACAGGACGACGATCGCCGGGTCCGGGACGCGCTCCAGGCGCAAACCTTCGCGCAGGACATTCTCCGCCGGCTTGGCCCGCGACGGCCGCTTGCCCTGCCGCGCCAGCCGCAGGTCCTTCATCGTGAGCGGCACGTCCTTGGCCCGTGCCGGGGCCGCGGCCGGTGAGGACGCCTCGTCGGCGCGCGCCCCCTCGGGCGCAGCCTTGAGGGCTGCCTTCGGAGTCCGGGTCGAGGCCACGCTACTCCGTCTTGACCGCGTGGCCGCCGAACTCGTTCCGCAGCGCGGCGAGGACCTTGGCGCCGTACGAGTCGTCCTGGCGAGACCGGAATCGGGTCAACAGCGAGAGCGTGATCACCGGCGCCGGGACGTCGTGGTCGATGGCCTCCTGGACCGTCCAGCGCCCCTCCCCGGAGTCCGCCACGAAGCCCTTGAGATGCTCCAGGTCCGGACCGTTCGCCCGGAACGCCCGTCCGGCCAGCTCCAGCAGCCAGGAGCGGACGACGGAACCCTGCATCCACAGCTCCGAGATGCCGGCCAGGTCCAGATCGTAGTCGCTGGCATGCATGATCTCGAAGCCTTCGGCGTAGGCCTGCATGAGCCCGTACTCGATGCCGTTGTGGACCATCTTCACGTAGTGCCCGGCGCCCGGCCCGCCGATGTGCATGTAGCCGTCCTTGGGGGCGAGCGACGTGAAGATGGGCTCCAGCGGAGTGACCGCCGCCGCGTCCCCACCGACCATGAGGCAGTAGCCCACCTGCAGTCCCCAGATCCCGCCGGACGTGCCGGCGTCGACGTAGCCGATGCCCTTGGCGGCGAGGTCCCTGTGCCGGCGGACATCGTCGTGGAAGTTGGTGTTGCCGCCGTCGATGATCGTGTCGCCCGGTTCGAGGTGCTCCAGGAGTTCGTCGATCTGCGCCTCGGTGGCGTCGCCCGCGGGAACCATGACCCAGACGGCGCGCGGCTTCTCCAGCTTGGAGACCAGCTCCGCGATCGAGAACGACGGGTTCGCGCCCCCGCCGGCGATCTCCGTGGTCTTCTCCGGGGTCCGGTTGTAGACGACGATCTCGTGCCCGTCCAGCATGAGCCGGCGGACCATGTTGGCGCCCATCCGCCCCAGACCGATGAACCCGATGCGCATGTCGTTTCAAGCCTCCGTGGTGGTGGCGTTGTCCAGGGCCGTCGTCAACGCCCGTTCGAGGGCGGCCAGACCGTCCGCGATGTCGCGCCCGAGGTGGACGCGAAGGACCGGCAGGTCGTGCGACTGGAGCGCGGCGCGATCGCCGGCCGCCTGGGCGTCGATGAGCTGTCCGAACGTGTACGGCCAACCCGGGATCTCACGATCCGTTTCGTGGTCCGACGTCAACTGGATGAACCAGCCGCTGGGCGTGCCGCCCTTGTGGAGCTGGCCGGTGGAGTGCAGGAAGCGCGGACCGTAACCCGCGGTCGTCGCCTGCCCCGTCCGATCGCGGAGCATGGTGCGGATCCGCGCGATCGCGGCATCGGCCTCGGCGGACGGCGCGATGAACGCCTGGAGGCACAGGTAGGCGTCGGCCCGGCGGCGAGCCAGGTGGGTGGTGAGTGCCGCGACGATCTCGCCGGCGCCGTCGCCCGCGAGGAGCGGGTCGGCGGCGGCATCCTCGCCGGCCTCGCCCGCCTCGCGTCGGGCCAGGACGGTCCGGGTTAGTTCCTTGGCTTCCTCGACGTTGGGCTGATCGAACGGATCGATGCCGAGGACGGCGCCGGCGATCGCGGTCGCGACCTCCCAGCGGACGAACTCGGCCCCGATGTCGATCGGGTCGTTGACCGTGATCCGGATGACCGGGTGGCCGGCCTCGCCCAGCGCGGTGGCCAGCGCGTCCCGCCCGCCGGCCGTCCCGTCGACCAGGGCGATGCGCACGAAGGCGCGGTCGGATCCGTACCGGTCCACGGCGCCCAAGGGCTCCAGGTCTACGGGGACGATCCCGACGCCGTGCTTGCCGGTGCTCTCCGCGATGAGCTGCTCGAGCCACCCACCGAGGCTGGCGAGTTCGTCGTCGATCAGGAAGGTCAGCTTGTCGTGGCCGTCCCGGGCCAGTGTTCCGATGGCGAGACCGAGCGACACGCCCGGATTGGCGGTGGGGTCGGGTTGGCGGCAGGCGCCCAGCATCGTGGTCGCCGAGGCCAGGAGCGCGTCCAGGTCCAGCCCGATCAGCGACGCCGGCACCAGACCCACGTAGGTCAGGGCCGAGTACCGTCCTCCGATGTCCGGCGGATTGAGGAAGATCTCGCGGAAGTCGTCCGAGTGGGCGAGCGCCTCGACGCTCTTGCCGGGGTCCGTGATCGCGACGATCGTCGCGCCACCGTTGTCGTATGCGTGGTGATGCCTGATCCCGGCCATCGCCGCTTCGGCGCGCGTCCAGGCGTCGGCCAGGAAGGCGTTCGGCTCGGTCGTCGTGCCGGACTTGGACGCGACGATGGTCAAGGTGAAGAGTGGGTCCAGATCGTCCGTCGTCGCCGAGACGAAGGCCGGGTCCGTGGAGTCCAGGATGCGCAAGGCCGGATAGCCGTCCTGCGACCCGAAGGTGCGATGCAGGACGTCGGGGGCGAGGCTGCTGCCGCCCATCCCGGCCACGACCGCCGTGGTGAAGCCGGCGGCCACGATGCCGTCACCGAACCCTTCGAGTGCGGCGATCCGATCCGTGAACTGCTCCGGCGCGTCGAGCCAGCCGAGGCGCTCGGCGATGGCCGCCTTGACCGTCGGGTCCTCCGACCAGAGCGATGGATCGCGATCGAACAACCGGTTCGCCCATTCGCCGTCGCGGGCACGATCGCAGGCGACTTCGAACGCGGCCTGTCCGTCGCCAAGCGCGAATCGGGGCGGCGACACGGCGGTCGTCGAGGGGTCGGTCATCGTGGCCTCCGAAACAGGAGTGGCATCTGGGGGCGGGGCGGTCTGGGCACGGTCAGGACTGTCTGCCAATGGTACGCCGCGTCACCGGGCGACCGTGCCGGTCAGGTCCGGTCAGGTCCGGTCCGCCTCCAGGCGCAGGACCTTGTCCAGGCGACGTTGGTGGCGCGGCTCGCCGCTGAACGCGGCACCGAGGAAGGCGACCGCGCACTCGAAGGCGGGCTCCGGCCCGATCACCCGGGCCCCGAGGGTCAGCACGTTCATATCATCGTGCTCCACGCCTTGGTGCGCCGAGTATGTGTCGTGGCAGACCGCCGCCCGGATGCCGGTCATCTTGTTCGCCGCCACGGAGGCCCCGACGCCGGAGCCGCAGATGAGGATCCCGCGATCGGCGTCGCCGGCCTGGATGGCGCGGCCGAGGCGCTGCGCGAAGTCCGGGTAGTCGTCCATGGGATCCGAGCCGTCGCCGCCCAGGTCGATCAGGTCGTGGCCAAGGTCCGCCCCGGCCAGACGGGCGAGGAGGTCGGTCTTGAACTCGGCCCCGGCATGGTCAGCGGAGAAGGCGACACGCATCGGGGACATCCTAGCGCGAGCGCGCCCTCGCTGGACGCGGGACCTCGCCGGGCGCGACCGCTGCCACGGCGCGACCTCCGCCAGATCACCATTCCCGATGGTTTCGGCCAAGCGGAACGACATTCACCGGGTGCGTGGTCGCCTGGGTGGTCGCCGGTGAAGTGACGGGCGGCATCCTGTTGAGATCGACATGCCCAAGCGAAACGGTCCAGGGATCGAACTATTCGCGGATCCGACCCGACGTCGGATGCTCGCCGAGATGGCACCGTGCCCGCAGCGCCCGTCGACCCTCGCGACGAAGCTAGGCCTGAGTCGGCCGGCGATCTCCCGACAACTCGCCTTGCTTCGAACGGCCGGCCTCGTGCCCCGATGGCGGGGCACCTTCGATGGGCGGGTCCTGATCTACGCGATCGATCCGCGGGCGCACGGCCGGATCACGGCGTGGCTGTCGGGCACCGAGATCGCCCGTCCGCTTGGTCTGAGGCTCGACGAACACGGCTCGATTCGCCGGGACTGATGTCTGCCGGTGAACTAGTTCCGCTTGCTCGAAACGATCGCGATTCGCGTGCGCAGGGACAAGGACTCCCGCGCCACGCCGCTTCATCCGAAGTGGCCGCCATCCAGGGTCGGGATCCGGCCGCGAAGGCCCTCACGCACGACGCGGCGTCCGATGTCCGTGACGCGCTCGGCGGTGAAGCCGAAGTGCTCGAAGATCGTCGTGGCGGGCGCGGACGCGCCGAAGTGGTCGAGTCCGATGACCGCGCCTTCGTCACCGACCCAGCGCTCCCAACCCAGCGAGACGCCGATCTCCACGCTGACACGACGACGCACGTCCCGCGGCAGGACGGAGTCGCGATACGCCTGGTCCTGCAGCTCGAAGCGCTCCCAGCAGGGAAGCGACACGACCCGGGTCGGGATTCCCTCCGCCTCGAGTGCCTCGGCGGCGGCGAATGCCAGCTGCAGCTCGGAGCCGGTGCCCATCGTGATGAGTTCGGGCCGTCCACCGGTCGCCTCGCGCAGCACATACCCGCCACGCGCGACACCGCCGCGGGCGCCCGTGTCCGTACCTGGAAGGGTCGGCAGCTTCTGCCGAGTGAGGGCCAGGGCGATCGGGCCGTCCGTTCGCTCGACGGCGAGCGCCCATGCGGCGGCCGTCTCATTCGCGTCGCCGGGACGCACGAACCACAGATTCGGGATCGCCCGGAGGGCGGCGTAGTGCTCGACCGGCTGATGGGTCGGGCCATCCTCGCCAAGTCCGACCGAATCGTGCGTCCAGACGTAGATGGCGTGTAGCCCGGAGAGTGATGCCAGCCGAACGGACCCCCGCATGTAATCGCTGAACGTCAGGAACGTGGCGACATACGGGATGAACCCGCCGTGATAGGCGATGCCGTTGGCGATCCCACCCATCGCGTGCTCGCGGACTCCGAAGCGCAGGTTCCGGCCGGGCTCCGTGGCGCTGAAGTCCGCGGCGCCCTTGACGTCGGTCAGGTTGGATTCGGAGAGGTCCGCGGCGCCACCGAAGAGTGCCGGGACCCGGCCGGCCAGCGACTGGATGGCGTCCTGGCTCGCATTCCGGGTCGCGACCTCGCTGCCTGTCTCGTAGACCTTGAGATCGGCGTCCCAGCCCGCAGGCAGGTCGCCGGCGATCCGCTGGCGGAATGCCACCGCCTCGACTGGATGCGCGGCCGCAAAGCTCTCGAACCGCTCCTGCCATGCGGACACGAGCGCTTCGCCGGCCGGGATGGCGGCCCGGAACAGTTCACCGGCCGCATCCGGCACGAAGAACGAGCGGTCCGGATCCCAGCCGTAGGCCTCCTTGGTCAGGCGGACCTCTTCGACGCCGAGCGGGGCGCCGTGCGCCTTCTGCGAATCCTGCTTGTTCGGGCTGCCGAAGCCGATGTGGGTCCTGACCGCGATGAGGCTCGGGCGATCCTCGGCACGCGCCGCCTCGATGGCCGCCGTGATCGCCTCGACGTCGTTGCCGTCTGCGACCCGCTGCGTGTGCCAACCGTAGGCATCGAAACGAGCCGGCACATCCTCCGACCACGCCATCTTCGTCGGGCCATCGAGCTGGATGAGGTTGTCGTCGTAGCAGACGATCAGCTTGCCGAGGCGCAGGTGGCCGGCGAGGCTCGCGGCCTCGGACGCGATGCCTTCCTGCAGGTCCCCGTCCGACGCGATGACATACGTCCTGTGGTCCACGATCGTCCCATCGATGCCTTCGTGGTTGAACTCGGCCGCGAGCCGTCGCTCCGCGATCGCCATCCCTACCGCGTTGGTGAGCCCCTGGCCGAGGGGTCCTGTGGTGGCCTCCACCCCCGGCGTGACGCCATATTCGGGATGCCCCGGCGTGATGCTGCCCCACTGACGGAAGGACTGGAGGTCCTCCGTCGAGACGTCGTAGCCGGTCAGGTGGAGGAGCGAGTAGAGCAGCATGCTGGCGTGCCCGGCCGACAGGACGAACCGGTCGCGGTCCGGCCAGTCCGGATGGGTGGGGGCGTGGCGCAGGAAGCGCGTCCAGATCGCGTACGCCATCGGGGCCGCGCCCATCGGAGCGCCCGGATGCCCGGAGTTCGCCTTCTGGACGGCGTCGATGGCGAGCGTTCGGATGGTGTCGACCGCCAGGCGGTCCAGGTCGGAAGTCATCGGCCCATTGTAGGTCGCCCGCGTGCCCGGACCGGTATGCTCGCGCCATGCCGGCCATCCATCCGCCACGTCCCCACAGGCCGCATCGACCGGGCCGGCCGCATCGACCCAGCCGGCCACGGCGGGGAGGGCCCGGTTCCAGCGTCGCCCCACGGATCGTGGTCCTGGGCGACCTCGTCCTCGATGTCGTGCTCGCCCCGACGGAGGCCATCGCGATCGGCACGGACGTCGTCGGGCGTGTCGCGATCGTCCAGGGCGGGTCCGCCGCCACCACGGCGCGGTGGCTGGGCAAACTCGGTGCACGCAGCAGCCTCATCGCGGCGATCGGTCACGACGGTCCGGGCCGGGCGCTGGTCAAGGCCCTCGAAGGCGACCGCGTGACGGTGCGTGCGGTGCGGATCGCCGGCGCCCGGACCGGACGGATCGGTGTCCTGGTGGCCCCCGGCGGTGAACGCAGTTTCGTGACGGATCGAGGAGCCGCCCTTCGGCTTCGTCCGGAGGATCTCAAGCCCTCGTGGTTCGTGGGCGCGGACCTGCTCCACCTGACCGTGTACTCGCTGCTCGGCGACCCGCTCGCCGATTCCGGGCTCCGGGCGATCGCGTTGGCCCGCGCTGCCGGCGCGCTCATCAGCCTGGACCTCGCGTCGATCGGACCGTTGCTTGCCGGCGGGCGTCGGGCGGCGCGCGAGCTCATCGCGGGGATCGCCCCGGACGTCCTGTTCGCCACCGCGGGCGAGGCCGAGGCGCTCGTCGCCGGTCACCCCGTGACCGGTCTCCTGGACTACGCGCCGGTCGCCGTCGTGAAACGTGGTCCGAAAGGCGCCACCGTCCTGGCGCGGTCGGACGCGCAGGCGGTGCGGTTCGAAGTCGCGACCGCTCGCCTCGCCGCGGCCGACACCACCGGGGCCGGTGACGCGTTCGATGCCGGGTTCCTGTCCAGCTGGCTCGGCTCGCGTGCGAGCGGCCGGTCGCTCCCGGCGTCGCTTCAGCAGGCGGCCCTGGCCGGACATCGCGCGGCAGGTCGGCAGCTCTCCGCCGTGCGCCCGGAGCTGACCCTGGGCTGACTCGCGCCCGACCGTGGCATGGACCGCGGGTGCTTCAGTTTCGCAGGTAGCGATCGAACCAGGCGAGCATCCGGGTCTGGCGATCGATGCGCCGGTCCGGACGGCCCATGTTGCCGTAGGTGTGCGACTCGTTCGGATAGAGCACGTACTCGACGGTCCGACGCAGGTTGCGTAGGGCGATGAAGAACTGCTCGTTGTCCTGGGGCGGGCAGCGCAGGTCCGCCTCGGCCTGGAGCATGAGCAACGGCGTATGGACCGCGGCGACGTGGCGCAGCGGCGACTGCCGCCAGAGTCGCTCGATGCCCTCTGGGCTGTAGGGGTCGCCCAGCAGGGAGGACCGGTCGTACTCAGGTCCGGAGTCCGAGTTCGCCCAGTCGGACACCTGGTTGGTGACGCCGTTCTCCGATACTGCCGCCGCGAACCGGGCACTCGTCCCGATCAGCCAGTTGACCATGAACCCGCCGTAGGAGAGGCCAAGGATGCCGAGTCTGGCGGTGTCCACGAGGCCCAGCCCGACGGCATGATCGATCGTCGCATGGACGTCGTTCGCATCGACGCCGCCCCAGTCGCCCAGCTGTGGCCGGATCCAGTCGCGACCGTAGGACGCGGACCCGCGGATGTTCGGGAGGATCACCCGATAGCCGGCAGCCACGAGCAGCATGACTTCGATGTGGGGGGCCGGCGCCCACGCGCCCAGCGGGCCGCCGTGGACGTCGACGACCGTCGCGATCGGACCGTCCGGGGCGTCCGGCGGGGACGCGATCCAGGTCTCGATGGGGCCGCCCGGCCCTGGCGCAACCACCCGGGTCATGACCGGCTGCGGGTGTCGACGCAGCCAGGCCGTCCCGCCACGCGTCCGAACGCATGGTGCCGCCGTCGCGCCCGCGTCCAGGCTGGACAATTCCAGACCGCGGACGCCGTCGGTCCCAAGCCAGCTGATCGCGCCTGTGGCCGGTCCTCGGCTGGCCACCGCCAGGGAGTGGGTGACGATGTCGCCCTCGACCAGGACGCGACGCACGACCGGGCCGGTCGGGCCGGTCGGCAGGTCGAATGCGGTGGGTCGAGCGCGCCCACGGTCCGTGACGGTGGCGACGATCCGGTCCATGGTCGGCCAGAAGGGACCGCCGCGGCTCGCGACCATCCAGCCGATCAGGTCCGTGTCGGCCCACTGTCCGATGGGCCGATCGAATTCGGGATCGAGCGCCAGCGGAGGTGCGGATCCGTCAACGGGCGCCACCAGCAACTCCGGACTGAGGTGGTCCAGCTGCAGCGCGACATCCACCCCGATCGCCACGATCCAGCGTCCATCGGGGGACCACGCTGCATGGTTGGCCCAGCCCGCGGGGGCGAGCACCTCGCGCGGGCCGGCCTTCGCGTCGTCTACGTCCACGGCCCAGATCGTCGTCCGTGGCACGAGGTCCGCGTCCTCACCCTGCGCCGAGGTGAACGCCACGGTCCGTCCGTCCGGACTCCAAGCGATGTCCGAGACTCCCCAGTCGCCCGAGGTGACCTGGCGGGGCACGGCACCCGGTCCCGCGTCCACGAGGAACAGGTGCGACCAGCGATCCAGGTGCCCGGTCCCGTCCCAGCGCCAGTCCGTCCGCGTGATCCGGCGGGCGATCGGTGAGGTGTCGTGATTGGTCAGGTGGTGGTGCCGTCCCGCGGGTGGGATGTGCCCGACCAGGAACCGGGGCGGGTCCACCGTGGCCGTGAACGCCAGCCGCACCCCGTCCGGTGACCAGGCGAGCTCGCTGACGGACCCGAAGCCCGTCGCCCGGACCGAGTGGATCCGGCCACCGTCGGTCGGCATCACGCAGAGGTGGGGGATCGCCCACTCATCGTCGGTGAGGTCGCGGACGAATGCCACGCGCCGCCCGTCCGGCGAGATCCGCGGGCAGCCGTCGAGGACGTGGCCGTGGGTGAGCCGGCGAGGGGATCGCACGCCACCCGGCGCCAACGAGACGGCGAACAGGTGTGTCTGGTACCGGTCGTTGCGGATGATCCGGCGGGCGATCACGGCCATGCTGCCGTCCGCGGCCATGTCGTGTTCGTCCAGGACGACCTGCCGCCGGATGTCCGCCGGGGTCATGGGCCGTCGTTCCGTCACGGCGACAGGGTAGCGGCGCCGGTGGGTGCCCGTGACGCTAGGCTTGCGTGATGACACCGGATCGCCTGCATATCGCTCCCGAGGTGGCCACGGCCATCCGCGACGGCACGCCGGTGGTCGCGCTCGAATCCACCCTGATCAGCCACGGCCTCCCCTACCCGCAGAACATCGAGGTGGCCAGCGCCTCCGAAGCGGCAGTTCGGGAGAGCGGCGCGGTCCCGGCGACCGTGGCGATCCACGACGGTCGAGTCCTGGTCGGCCTGGACGCCGCCGCGCTCGAGGGTCTCGCGACGGCACCGAGGGGATCCGTCCGAAAGGCGGCCCGGCCCACGCTGGCGATCGCCCTGGCCGAAGGCGGCTGGGCCGCGACGACGGTCTCGGCCACGATGATCGCCGCCGAGGCGGCCGGGATCCGGGTCTTCGCGACGGGCGGCATCGGCGGCGTGCATCGCGGTGCCCTCGGCCGGCCGGGCTCGGATCGCCCGGCGACCTTCGATATCTCGTCCGACCTGCAGGAGCTCGGACGCACGGCCGTCGCGGTCGTGTGCGCCGGACCGAAGGCCCTCCTGGACGTGCCCGCCACACTCGAGTACCTCGAGACCCACGGTGTCCCCGTGCTCGCCGTCGGCCAGGAGGACGTCCCGGGCTTCTACGCCCGATCCTCGGGCATCAAGGCCCTGGCCTGGGTCCCGGACATCGCCGACGCGGCCCGCTACGTCGGGCTGCACTTCGCGTCCGACATCGGGGGCGGCGTCCTGATCTGCACGCCACCGCCGGCCGACCTCGCGATCCCGGAGGCGGAAGCTCAGGCCGTCGTGGAGCAGGCGATCGAGGAAGCGGACGCCGCCGGCATCGAGGGCCCTGCCGTGACGCCCTGGCTCCTGCAGCGGATCGCCGTCATCACCGACGGTCGGTTCGTGCGCACGAATACCGCCCTGATCGTCAACGACGCGCGCGTCGCCGGTCATCTCGCGAGGCATCTCGCGACCCTCTGACTCGCGGTGCTATCC
>Ga0209069_10000575_pt1 | contig 17188 bp, 16 predicted proteins | sample Str013_2_FD_187202 | JGI IMG/M metagenome (GOLD analysis project Ga0209069, IMG submission 187202) | Freshwater sediment microbial communities in response to fracking from Pennsylvania, USA - Straight Creek_MetaG_SC_2013 (SPAdes) (version 2) | ecosystem: Environmental > Aquatic > Freshwater >...
GAATAGGGAATAGGGAATAGGGAATAGGGAATAGGGAATAGGGAATAGGGAATAGGGAATAGGGAATAGGGAATAGGGAATAGGGAATAGGGAATAGTCTAGCCGCTACTACTCGCCATTCGCCATTCGCTATTCGCCACTCCTCACTCCGCCGCCTCCGCCTTCGTCTCCCGCGGCGTGAATTGGCCGGTGCTGTTTTCCGTCATGTCGAGGCGGCGCACGTGGAAGGCCGCGAGCGAGGAGCGATGCCCGATGGTGACGATGGTGGTCTTGGGCAGGCGTTGCTTGAGCATCTGGTAGAGCTCAGCCTCGAGCTTCTCGTCGAGCGCCGAGGTCGATTCGTCCAGGAACAGCCAGTCGGGCTGCTTGAGCAGCGCGCGAGCGATGGCGAGGCGCTGCTGCTCGCCGCCGGAGAGGCGCTGCGACCAGATTTCCTCGCGGTCGAGCTGGTCCGCGAGAGCGCCCATATGCGCGTCGACCAGGGCCTTGCGGATGTCCGCGTCCGAGTAGATATCGGGCCCGCCCGGATAGGAGACGGCGGCGCGCAGCGTGCCGATCGGGATATAGGGCTTCTGCGGCACCACCATCACCTCGGCGCCGTCCGGAACATGGATGCTTCCCTCGCCGTACGGCCAGATGCCTGAGATCGCGCGGAACAGCGTCGATTTGCCGGAGCCCGAGGGTCCGGCCAGGAGGGCGCTCTCGCCGGCCGCGTAGGAAAGGCCTTCGGCTTCGACGATCCGCCGGCCGTCCGGCAACGCGATGCCGAGCCCCGCCATGGCGACCGAGAGCTCGCCCGCCGGGGCCGGCCTGCGCGCCGGGCCGGTGGTGGCCATTGTCTTGGCGCGCTCGATCGCCGCCCCGAACGAGGTCAAGCGGTCGACCACCGCCTTGAAGGTGGCGAGCGAGCTATAGTAATTGACGAAGAAGGTGAGCGCGCCCTCCACCCGCGCGAACGCGCCCGCGGTTTGTGTCATGACACCGAGCTGGATTTTCCCCGCGAAATAGAACGGTGCGGCGAAGACGTAGGGAATAAACGGGGATATCTGAGCAAAGAACGAAATGAACGCCAGCAACCACTTGCGCCGGCGCACGAGGTCCAAATAATTTCCGATGATCGCGCCGAAGCGCTGTCCAAGCGCGGATTGCTCGGCGCGCTCGCCGGCGAGCAGCGCGACCTGCTCGCTGTATTCGCGTACCCGCGCCAACGAAAATCGGAAATTCGCCTCGACCCGCTGTTTCTCGAAAAAGAGTCCGACCAGCGAACGTCCGATCAAATGCGTGATCAGGGTTCCGATCGCGGCGTAGATCAGCGCGACCCAAAATAGAAATCCCGGCACATGGATGTCGGTGCCAGGGAGCGTGAAGTCCTCCGACAGGCCCCACAGCACGACCACGAAGGCGACGAGCGAGGATAGCGTAGAGATCAAAGCGATCGAGTAGGAGTAGATGCCGAAGCCGGCGATGCCGCCGAAACTGTCGGTGCCGCCGTCGATGAACCGGTTCACGTCCTCGGAGATGCGCTGGTCCGGATTGTCGGCCTCCGAGCCCACCAGCGACATGCGGTAATGGGTATGATCGCCGAGCCAGCGCGTAATGAAATGATCGGTGAGCCAGCGCCGCCAACGGATGACCAGCAGTGATTGTACGACGAATTCGATCACCGCGGTGAAGACGTAGATGAGGGCCCAGAGCAAGATTCCGAACAGCAGAATGCGCCAGAAGCTCGGCTCGTCCTTGTTCTGGATGGCGTTGAACATGTCGCGGCCGAAGAAGTTGAGCTTCACCGTGATGCCGACCTGCAACTGGTTGACCAGGACCAGGAACACCACCATGGTGACCGCGATGCGGCGTTCGAGGGCCGCGTAGGGCCGAAGCGGCCAGATGCGCGCCTGGCCCCGCTCCGTCGCCTCGTAGTAGAGATCTGCAATCCGGGTGATCTGCCGTATCACTCCAATATGCGAGGCCGCATAGGTGAGGATCGAGAACACCGCGACCGTGATGGGAAATGTCTCGAGAAACGAATCGGGCGGTCGGTAATCCGCAAAGGCCGCCGGCCAGAGCCCGGCCTTGATGATCGTGGTCAACAGGCCGGACGCGATCGTCTCGAGCGAGAAGATGGCGGCAAAGACCTTGAGGTAGCTCGAAATCCCGGCCGACAGGTAGGTCGTGGCGGCGCAAATGAGCGCGCTGATGCCCAACCCGATTTCCCACCCATCGCCGGCCTTGAGACCGAGCGCGAGCGCGAGGAGGCCGATAGCGGCGACGCCGAGGCTCAATATTTTCATGGCTGGTTCCGAGTCTGCTGCACTGCGTTTCGGGCCCATCGTCTAGATCATCCGCCATGAAGGCAAGAGCATCGGTCGAGGACCGGCTTCGCTTCCCGGGAGAATGGCCTTGTGCAGGGGCGAGGGAGCCGCGTACCCTGACCGTCAAGCTTGGGTCATAACGAGCATCCATCATCGCCGCGACGGCGCGCGATCTGGCGCGGTTCTGGGAGGAACACCATGAAATGGTCGGTGAAATCCGTTCGATCTGGCGTGCTGCCCGGCATGATCGGCCTGGCCTTGATTGCGGCCGCCGGCATCGGACCTGCCCGCGCGCTCGATTACCCCACGCGGCCCGTGCATGTGATCGTGGGATATCCCGCCGGCGGCACGGTCGACATCCTGGCCCGCCTGGTGGGGCAATATCTGTCGGAGCGGCTCGGCCAGCAGTTCGTCATCGACAACCGGTCGGGGGCCGGCAACAATATCGGCACCGAGGTGGTCGTGAACGCGGCGCCTGATGGCTACACGCTTCTCCTCGTCAATCCGGCCAATGGCATCAACGCGACGCTCTACGAGAAGTTGCCGTTCAATTTCATCCGCGATATCGCACCGGTCGCCGGCATCATCCGGGTGCCGAACGTGATGGAGGTCAATCCCGCCGTTCCGGCCAAGACGGTCGCCGAGTTCATCGCCTATGCGAAGGCCAATCCCGGCAAGGTCAACATGGCCTCGTCCGGCAACGGGACCTCGATTCACGTCTCCGGCGAATTGTTCAAGATGATGAGCGGCGTCGACATGCTGCATGTCCCCTACCGCGGCTCGGCGCCGGCGCTCACCGACTTGATGGGCGGGCAGGTGCAGGTGCTGTTCGACAACATGCCGTCCTCGATCGAGTACCTCAAGGCCGGCAAGCTGCGCCCGCTGGCGGTGACCACGGCGACGCGCTCGCAGGCGCTGCCCGATGTGCCGACCGTGGCCGAGACCGTGCCGGGCTACGAGGCGAGCGCCTGGTTCGGCCTCGGCGCCCCCAAGGGAACGCCGGCCGAGATCGTCGACAAGCTCAACGCCGCCGTCAATGCCGGTCTGGCCGATCCCAAGCTCAAGGCGCGGCTCGCCGATCTCGGCGGCACCATGATGGTGGGCACGCCGGCCGACTTCGGCAAGGTGATCGCCGAAGAAACCGAGAAATGGGCCAAGGTGGTGAAATTCTCCGGCGCCAGGCCGGATTGACTTGCAGCCTGTAGCCCGCAGGGAGCGAAGCGCAATGCGGGACCGGCGCGTCCGCGGCAACGCTCTCCCCGCATTGCGCTGCGCTCCATGCGGGCTACAAGAGCGACCCCGCAGGCGACCCCGAATCCATCAATGACAGCCTACCTCTCCGCCATCACCGACTTCATCGCGATGCATCCGCACTACGCGGCCTGGGCGGTGTTCCTGCTGGCGTTCTCGGAGGCCATACCGATCATCGGCACCGTGGTTCCGGGCTCGACCCTCATCGTCGCCATCAGCGCTCTGGCGATCGAGGCTGCCATCAGCCCGTGGCTGCTGCTGGTCGCCGCCACGCTCGGCGCCGTCGCGGGCGACGGGACGTCGTTCTGGCTGGGGCAGCGCTGCCATCGGCAGGTTCTCGAGCGCTGGCCGCTCAATCGGTTTCCGAAGCTCATCGCGCGCAGCGAGGCGTTCTTCAATCGCTACGGCGGGGCCAGCGTCTTTCTGGCCCGCTTCACCGCGGTGGTGCGCGCTTTCGTGCCCTTGATCGCCGGAATCGTGCGCATGCCGGCGCGCCAGTTCTATGTGGCCAACATCCTCTCCGCGATCGTCTGGGCGCCGGCCCACGTCTTTCCGGGCGTGGTGTTCGGCCTCCTGGTCCGCCTCGCCGGCGCCCGCCCCGAGCAGATCTTCATCCTCGCCGTCGCCGCCATGTTCCTGAGCGTGGCCGTGTTCCGGGCGGCGCGTTATTTCTTCAAGCGGGGAGTGGCGAATAGCGAATAGCGAAGGTGCGGCTTGACCATTCCCTATTCGCTACTCCCTACTCGCCATTCGCCTCACTTAAAGAACTCGACCTGCGCCTGGCGCACGAAAATGAAATTCTCCGGCGAGACCGAGATCGGCCCGTTGATGCCGAAGACCGCGATCTCGAACTTGTCGCCCGGCTTGACCGTGTCGGCGAGCACGACCCGATTGGGCATGTTGAAGCCCTGGATGGTGGCCGGGCTCGGGACGCCGACGCGGCGTGGCATCTGGCCGTTGACCCAAACCTCGGCGTAGTCGTCGATCGCGACCGCGAACACCGCCTTGGCGCCGGTCGTGTCGAAGTCGCCGACCTTTTCCGGGATGGTGAGCTTGGTGCGGTACCAGATCATCGACACCTTGCCGCCGCCGCGCCGGTCGGACAGGGTTTTGGCGTCGATGGTCGGCCATGACGAATCGTCGAAGCCGCTCACGCCCGCATGGGGCTGGACGTCGTAGGTGGTCGGATATTCCGGCATGGCGTTGGGGATGTGCGGGATTTCGACGATCTTCACCGCCATGTGCTTCCATTGCGCGCCAAGCGCGGCGGTTCCCTCCGATGTCATCAGGTTCACCACACGGGATGGCGGCAGTGCCGGAGCGATGGTCGGCGCCGGCACCGGTGTCGGCGCAGGTGCGGGCGTCTGCGCGGCCGCGAGGCTTGAGACCATCACCGCAACGGCGGCGAGCGCCGTCCAAGCGGACGTCCTGCGGAAAATCGTGCTGCGCATCGCTTCCCCCTTTTGCTGCTTGTTGACCATCGGCATCGATCCGATGCGCGACTCTGGCACGGCGCGATTCATCGGGCAACACGGTGCGCAACTGAAAAAAAGCAATCGGTCTTGACGCATTTCCGCAAATCAGTGCATTCGTGGAATTGAAACTCACGAACTGTGCCCGGCCGGGAAACCGCGCCGGGTTTTTTCGTGAGGAGCAGAGTGTTCCCGCAACATGCAACAGAGGACCAATCAGATGCCCTTTCAAAAAGGACAAAGCGGAAATCCGCTCGGCCGGCCGCCGGGCGCACGCAACAAGGCGACGATCATCGCCGAAACCCTGCTGCAAGGCGAAGCGGAGGCGATGATGCGGCTGGCGATCGAGCGCGCCAAAGCCGGCGACATGGCGGCGCTGCGCATGTGTCTCGATCGTGTGGCGCCGCCTTGCAAGCATCGCACGATCGCGTTCGAGTTGCCGCCGCTCGTGAACGCGGAGGACGCGGCGTCGGCGCTGGCTGCCATCACGGCGGCGGTGGCGGCGGGCGACCTCACGCCGTCCGAGGCCGGCGAGCTGTTCAAACTGGTCGACGGCTTCGCACGCATTCTCGAGGCGACGATTTTCGAGCAAAGGGTGGCGAAGCTGGAGCGTGATGCCGGCATGCCGGCTCCCAAAAACAATCAGATCAGCCAGACCCATCAGGGCAATCCGATGGATCAGTATAATTTCGGCGACGCACCATGAACCTGTCCCTGGAGCGCCGGGTCGACGGCCTCGAGACGGCTCGCGCCGCCCGCTGCCGAACCCACTATCTCTTTCGGGGTATGGGCGAGACCTACGCCCAGGTCCAAACCCGCATACGCGCCATGATCGCGAGCGGGGAGGCAAGCCGGAGCGACCGGTTCATCACGTTCTCCTGGCGCGACCCGGCGGGTGACGCGTGCTGACGATTGATCCCGGCTCATTGTTTTTGGATTGTATTTTCAATGGCCAGCGGCCGGAATTCGGTTGACGGCGCCCGCGCCAATGCGACATGTCCGCTCCGATGAGTGAGGACATTCCCTTCGACAGGAGCTTCGACCTGCCGCCCGGCCGGGTCGAGGAGGTGATGCCGGGTGTGCGCCGGCTTTTGGTCGACAATCCGGGGCCGTTCACCTTCAAGGGAACGCTCACCTACATCGTCGGCAAGGATCAGGTTGCCATCATCGATCCGGGTCCGATCGACGAGGCGCACATCGCGGCGCTCCTCGATGCGGTGCGGGGCGAGACCGTGACCCATATCATCGTCACCCATACCCACCGGGATCATTCGCCGGCCGCCGCACGCATCAAGGCGGCGACGGGAGCCAAGACCTACGGGGAGGGGCCGCACCGCGCGGCGCGGCCGCTCCATGTCGGCGAGGCGCCGCCGCTGGAAGCCTCCGCGGATCGCGACTTTCATCCGGACATTGCGCTCGCCGACGGCGAAACCGTCGGCGGTCCGGGTTGGGTTCTCGAAGCGGTGACCACGCCGGGCCACACCGCCAACCACATGGCGTTTGCGCTCGCGGGCACGCCGGTGCTGTTCTCCGGCGACCACGTCATGGCCTGGTCGACCCCGGTCGTGGCGCCGCCCGATGGCGCCATGAGCGACTACATGGCGTCGCTCGAAAAACTCGGCCGCCGTGCCGAGACCCTGTATTTTCCCGGCCACGGCGGCGCGGTGCGGGACGCGCCGCGTTTCGTGCAGCGGTACATCGCTCACCGCCGGGCCCGCGAGGCATCGATCCTCCGGCAGCTCGCCGCCGGCGAAGCCGACATCCCGACGTTGGTGCGCGCGATCTATGTCGGGCTCGATTCGCGCCTCACCAGGGCGGCCGGGCTTTCCGTCCTGGCGCATCTGGAGGATTTGACCGCGCGCGGCCTGGCGGCCACCGAAGGCGCGCCGTCGATCGACGGGCGCTATCGATTGTCGTGAAGCCTGCGGTCGTCATCCATCGACTTCAGTCGCCCGTCAGCGTTGCCATGAAGGCCACCAGGTCGAGTCGTTCCTGGTCGGTCAATTGGATTGGAAGCATCAGGGGAGAGCGGCTCGGGCGCGCAATGCCGCCTTTTTCATAGTGCTTCACCACATCGCCGAGCGTCGCGATCGATGCATCGTGCATGTACGGCGCGCGCAGCGCCACCGATCGAAGCGTCGGGGTCTTGAATGCGAAGCTCAGGGACTCGTCCTTGGTCACGCCGCCGCGTCCCTGGTCTGTGCTGGACGTGCCGATATCGTGGAAATTATCGTCGGTGAATCTCCAGCCGCTGTGACAGGCGAAGCAGGCGGCCTTGCCGGTGAACAGCGCGAAGCCGCGCTTGGCGGATTCCGGGATTGCGGCTTCGTCTCCTTCGACCCAACGGTCGAAGGGAGCGGGCCGCGGCTCGATGGTTCGCTCGAAGGCCGCGACGGCTTGAACGATGGTGTCGACTTGGATCGGTTGGCCCGGCAACGCGGCATTGAATTTTGTTGCATATTCGGGAGCCGATCGGATGCGCTCCTCGATGGTCTCGACCTTGACCGGCGAATCGGTTTCGCGCATCGACATCGACCCGGTCGCGATTGATGTCTTTGCCTGCGCTTCCAGGCTCGGATTGCGCCCGTCCCAGCCGACCGGCGCTTTTCCGGCGTGGCCCAATCCGATGAGCGGTTGCGATTTGCGCGCGGTGGGCTTGCCGGAATCGTTGATGGGCCGGGCTTGGGTCACCACCCAGCCGAGCTCGGGGATATGGCAGCTCGCGCAGGCGGTCTTGCCGGACGCGGAGATTCGCGGATCGAAGAACAGCTCGCGACCAAGATCGACCAGCGCCTGATTCTGCACGGGCAAGGGCGGCGCCCGCCGATAGTCCCGTCTCGCCACGGTGAGGTCTTGCTGCCCTTGAGCCGAGGCTGGCGTCGTCTGCGCGCATACAGCCAGACCGCTCGCGGCCAGCGCGCTCAGAGCTGCGATAATTCTGCGGCTACTCATATTAACCTCCTGGTGCCTGGGACCGGATCTCATTTGCCCACCTTAGCATACGATACGTTCGTTTGCGGCTCGCATGGCGTGGCTCTCCGTACCGGTATGTTCTGGCTGGCGCAGCCGAGCGCAAGTCCGATCCGAAAATGCGGCGATGCAAAAAGGCTAGAGCGGTTTCTGCCTCCAGTCCATATGAACCCGTCCTAAAGCGCAAGTCTCAATCATTCGAGCAATAGGAACCGAAGGCACGACCGTCGGATCCCTTCAGATCCTTGCAAAGCAGTCCGGTGTCCGGATCGATCCAGGTGCGCTTTGGGGCGACGTGCTGGTAGGTCGAGTGGTCGAATTTCCAGCCGCGACCCGCCATGCATTGCTTGAATCGCCGGGAGGTCGGTTTGCCGTTCGTGTCCTGGCCGACCTGCTGCTCGCAGTAACGGGCGTCCACTTGCACGGCATCGTTGCCGCGCGGGTACTTTGCGGTATTGATCCAGGTGTTGACGTCGGCTTGGGCGTCGAGGGAGCCGCCGAGCAGCACGGCCGCGGCAAGAATCGTGCGTATCATTGCGGTTCTCCATCTCACGCCGGCAGAGATTGGTCGCGTGCAATGGAGGCGCCGTTCAGGCTCGTTCGATTACAAATTGGAAATGCGGGACGGCCGCTTCGGCCCGCTCACTTCCGCGTCTGCTTGAAATATCGCAGATCCGGCGGCGCTTGGTCCTTCTTGACCGGCATCAGGAGGCCGTCGGCGCGGAGATAATAGGCCTCGTTGCCGACCACGTGGGAATTGTTCTCGGCACAGACGTATTCGCGCCAGAACGGCAACGGATTGGGGCCGCGACGGTAGTTTTGGGTCACTGTCCAGGGGCGGGTCAAGGCATGATCGATGGTGGTGATCTCGTCGTGCAGCAGGTTGCGATCGGCCTTGTCGAGAGAGATTCGCTCCTTGACGATTGTTTGGTTGTAGAAGGTGGCCGCGCGATCGAGGTCATCTACACCAAAAGACAAGTGACCAAGCATTGTCTTTCCGTCTTCTTTGCAGGCGCCGAAGCATCCAACCCGAGCATCCCCGGCCGCTATTTCTTCGTGCTGGCGGCGGGCTGATCGCGCTTGGGCACCGGCGCCGCCGGTTTTTTCACGGGCAGAACCACGGGTTCCGGCTTTTCCTTCCCGATGGCGTCGTCGATGTCGTCGACCAGGCTGCGGATGCGCGCCGCGTTGCTGCCGAAATCGAACGAGCCGAAGCGCGAGGAGGAGCGCACGTCGATGCGCGAGCCGTCGGGGCCGCCCCGCACCCGCACCACGACGTCGTCGCGCAACCCCATGATCAGGGTGCGGGCGACCGCCTCGATATGGCCTTCGCGCCGGGTCGGCTGCGGCGGACGGCGATCGATGATGATCCACTTGCGCTTGGTGATGACGGCAAGCGCGACCTTGAAGGCGACCTCGGGGGTCGCGTCCTCGTCGAGCGGCTCGATGTCCGGATAGGCGACGCGCTGCTGCTCGGCCGCATAGAGCCCCGCATAGGTGATCGGATTGGCTTCGCGCGGCCGCAGCCGGGCCAGCGCTTCGTAGCGCGGTGGATCGATCGGGTCGGTGGTGATGTCGTAGAGCCAGGGCAGCTTGTAGGCCCGGTAGGCCAGATAGGTCGGATAGGCCAGCAAGGCCATCGCGATCGCCATGGCGGCCAAGGTACGTCCGAGCCCGCGCAGCCCGTCCGTCCAGATGACCACCAATGCTCCGACCGCCAGCCCCAGCGCCGCGATCGAAGGCAACAGCGCCACCACGAAGGTCGTGATGGCGGGAGCGATATCGAGCCATTCCGACCGCACGATGATGATCGAGACGATGACCGCCACGAGCGAGAACAGCGCCATGCGCCGCGCCCAGACGGCAAAGCGCGACATCGGCTCGTCGGCGAAAGTATAGCGGCGCGCCATCGGCTAGACCGGTCGGTGCGGAGAGAGGTGCTGCATGGGGGGACGGATAATGCCTGGCCGGTCCGCCCGCAATGGGGCTCATCATAGTCTCAATATGGAATCAGCGCGCGGGCGTACTTGCGGTCGGCAGCACATAGTCCCGGAATTGCTCGCGCAACGCCGTCTTGAGGATTTTTCCGGTCGCCGTGTGGGGGATTTCCTCCACGAACGCGATGTCGTCGGGCAGCCACCAATTGGCGGTCTTCCCGCGCATGAAATCGAGGATATCGCCCTTGCTGGCAGTCTGGTCCTTCTTCAGCACCACGACGAGCAACGGGCGCTCGTCCCATTTCGGATGGCGGACGCCGATCACGGCCGCTTCCGCCACCTTGGGATGACCAATCGCGAGGTTCTCCAGCTCGATCGATGAAATCCATTCGCCGCCCGACTTGATCACATCCTTGGCGCGATCCGTGATCTGCATATAGCCGGCCGGATCGATGGTCGCCACGTCGCCGGTGTCGAAGAAGCCGTCCGCATCGAGGATGCTGCCGGCTTCCTTGAAATAGGCCTTGGCGACCGCCGGCCCGCGCACCTTGAGCCGGCCGCTGGTCTTACCGTCGTGGGCGAGCTGCGCCCCGGCATCGTCGGCGATGCGCATCTCGACCGTGAACGGCGTGTGGCCCTGCTTGGCCTGGATGTCGAGCCGCTCCTCGCCGGCGAGCGCGGCGTATTCCGGCTTGATCGTGCAGACCGTGCCGAGCGGGCTCAACTCGGTCATGCCCCAGGCGTGCACGACCTCGACGCCGTAGACGTCCTGGAAGGTCCTGATGATCGTGCGCGGGCAGGCGGCGCCGCCGATCACGACCCGGCGCAGGTCGGGAAGCTTGCCGCCGTTGGTTTCGAGATGTTGCAGCAGCGCGAGCCATACGGTCGGCACCGCCGCCGTGGCGGTAACGTGGTATTTGGTCAGCAATTCGAAGATCGAGGGGCCGTCGAGCTTGGCGCCCGGCATCACCAGGCTGGCGCCGATCATCGGCGCCGTCAGCGCAACCGACCAGCCGTTGGCGTGGAACATCGGCACCACCGGCATGACCACGTCGCGGCATGCAATCCCGAACATGTCGGTCCAGGCGGTCACCATCGCATGCAGCACGTTGGAGCGATGCGAATACACGACCCCCTTCGGATTGCCGGTCGTGCCGGAGGTGTAGCACATGCCGGCGGCGGTGTTCTCGTCGAACGATTTCCAGGCGAAATCATCGTCGACCTCGCCGATCCATTGCTCATAGGCGATCGCGTTGCGCAGCGAGGTCGCCGGCAGGTGCGCCGCATCGGTCAGCACCACACAGCGCTCGATCGTGCCGAGCTTGTCGGCGAGCTTCTCGACGAGCGGCAGGAAGGTCAGGTCGGTCAGCAGCACGCGGGGCTCGGCGTGATTGATGATCCAGGCGATCTGGTCGGGGAACAGCCGCGGATTGACCGTATGATAGACCGCGCCGATCCCCATGATGCCGTACCAGGCTTCGAGATGCCGGGCGGTGTTCCAGGCGAGCGTCGCGACCCGATCGCCGAACTTGATGCCGTCCCGCTCGAGGCGCTTGGCGACCTTCAGCGCCCGGGCGCGGATATCCCCATAGGTGGTGGCCACCAGCGCGCCTTCGACCGAGCGCGAATAGACGCAGCGCGCCCCGTGGTTCAACGCCGCATGATCGATGATCCGATGGCACAACAGCGGCCAGTCCTGCATCAGTCCCAGCATGGCAGCCTCCCCGGCTGGCGCGAGGCGGCTCGTCCGCACACCGGCCCGCGTTCTCGGTAGCTACGTAAGCCTAGCCAGCCGCGGATGCGAGGAAAACCGATTTGGACGCGGAATTGGTTGGCGCATTCGCGACCGTATTGCGCCGCACCACGCCGGGACCGCTCCAGACGGAGACATAGCGGCCGGAGACATCCGGGCAATCGGATATCGGGGCGACCCTTTCATGCCCATGGAGGAGTGGTGTAGCCTGATCGTAGAGCTGCCGCCGGACGTGCCGAGGTCCCTTATTTCACGGGTAGCGTTTCTGCCGTCGGCGGGCTTGCCTTCTCAATAGCGCGGACCCTTGCGGGTACGATTGGCATTCGAAAAAATCGCTGAGCCCCACAAGAGCCTTGATCAACGTCCGAGGAGTAAGGCGCACGAGCGAGGATATGGCGACCAAATTGGGCGCGCAGAGCAGGAGGACAGCCATGCTTTTTCGGAGCTTGATCGGTGCAACCGTGCTGGCCGCGTTGGCGATGCCGGCCGGTGATGCGCGGGCATGGGACGATGCCAAGTACCCCGACTGGGCCGGCCAGTGGGAGCGGTTCGTCGTCCCTGGGCTTCCCGGCCAGCCGTCGTTCGACCAGACCAAGCCCTGGGGGCCCGGACAGCAAGCCCCGCTGACGGCGGAGTATCAGAAGGTTCTGGCGGACAGCATGGCGGATCAGGCCAAGGGCGGACAGGGGAACAACTACATCCCTCGCTGCCAGGCCGCCGGCATGCCGCGCATGATGATTGCATTCCGACCCTTGGAATTCATCATCACGCCGAACGCCACCTACATCATGATCGGCAGCGACGACCATTCCCGTCGAATCTTCACCGACGGACGCGACTGGCCCAAGGACGGCGAGCCGACCTATGCGGGCTACTCGATCGGCAAGTGGATCGATACGACCGGTGAGGGCCGCTATGACGTGCTCGAGGCCGAGACCCGCGGCCCCTTCAAGGGGCCCCGCGCCTACGATTCGACCGGCCTGCCGCTGCACTTCGACAATCAGTCCGTCTTCAAGGAGCGGCTTCGCCGCGACAAGGTCGATCCCAACATCTTTCATGACGAGATTACCGTGATCGACCATGCCTTGACGCGGCCGTGGACCGTGGACAAGAAATACGTGCGCAACCCGAATCCGCGTCCGGACTGGCCCGAGTATTATTGCGGCGAGAACAACCAACAGCTCACCATCGGCAAGGAAAACTATTTCATGAGCGCGGACGGCCTGCTGATGCCGGCCCGCAAGGACCAGCCGCCGCCGGATCTGAGATATTTCAATCAAACGCGGAAGTGACGGCAACGCCCGCGCGGCGTCCGAAGGAGGGCTGTTGCTTTCGAAAGCACGGACCGCCTCGGCAAAATTGGCGCTGCTCGAATTCTGCTTCTGCGGTTCGCGGAAATCCGCTCGGGCCGAAAAATCGGGAGGAAGGCATGTCCAAGAGAGAGCGATGCGCTGCATTCTCCGCGATCGCCCTGGCCGCCATCATGTTGCCGGCGTCCGCGGCCGACGTCACGCAACAGCGATTGATGAACGCGGCCGGCGAGCCGCAGAACTGGCTCATGGTCCATCGCGACTACGACAACTCGCGTCACTCTGCGCTGCGCGAGGTCAATCGCGACACCGCCAAGGGTCTCAAGCTCAAATTCATCGTGTCGATCGGGGGACGCTCCACCGGGGGAACGATGGTCGGCAAGGAGGAATCGACCCCGCTGGTCGACGACGGATTCATGTATGTGTCCGACACCTGGAGCCGGGTGATGAAATTCGATGTGCGCAGCGGGAGCGAGGCGATACCGCTGTGGCGCTACGACCCGAAGATCACGCGGGCGCGGACCAGCCGCGGGCTCGCGATGTACGGAAACAAGATCTTCGTGGCGACCTACGATGCGCGCGTCATCGCGCTCGACCGGGATTCCGGCGCGGTGATTTGGGAAACGCAAGGAGCCGCGCCCACCGATCCGGTGACCGGCACGCCATCCAAGGTCCAGGGGTTCTCGGGCGCCCCGCTGGCGGTCAAGACCCGCGGCGGCAAGGAGCTCGTGCTGGTGGGCGAAAGCACCGGCGGCTCGATGGGGACCAGAAGCTGGGTCGGCGCTTGGGACGTCAATACCGGCCAGCTCGCATGGCGCACCTTCACCATCCCGGCCCCGGGCGAGCCCGGCTCCGAAACCTGGAAGGACAATCACAACGCCTGGCGCATCGGCGGCGCCAGCGTGTGGCAGACCGGCTCGTTCGATCCCGCCACCAACCTCCTCTACTACGGCACGGGCGACGCCTTCCCGACCTTCGATCCGGAATTCCGTCCGGGCGACAATCTCTACGCCGCGAGCACCATCGCGTTCGACGCCGACACCGGCAAGATCGTGTGGGCCTTTCAGGAGACCCCGAACGAGCATTGGGACTTCGACACGCCGAGCCCAAAAATGCTCTACGAAGCCACGATCAACGGCGAGACCCGCAAGGTCGTGGCGAACTTCTCCCGCAACGGCTTCTACTACACGCTCGATCGCAGCAGCGGCCAATTCGTGCGTGCCGACCAGTACCAGGAGAAGGTGAGCTGGACCAAAGGCATCGATCAAAAGACCGGCAAGCCGGTCGACTATGATCCCAAGCGCGATGTGCAGCTCTACGCCGGAGTCGGCGCGCTGCGCGGCAAGCCGGCCCAAGAATCCTGCCCCTGGTGGAGCAGCTCGCCGACATTCTTTCCGCCGACCTTCGATGCCAAACGCATGATCGCCTATGCGGCGGGCGGCGAGGGTTGCACGCCGGGCTATTTGATCAAGACGCCCATGGACGAAAACAAGGATTGGGTCGGCCTGCGGATGTGTTGCCAGGAGGCGGGGCGGGCGAGCGCCCATGGCGCGCTGTGGGCGCTCGATGCGCGCAGCGGGAAGGTCATTGCGAAGGCACAGTTCCCGATCCCGAACGAGTCCGGAATGCTGAGCACCGACGGCGACCTGCTGTTCACCGGGCATCACGACGGTCGCCTCGTGGCCTACGACGCCGACACGCTCAAGGAGGTGTGGAGCTTCAGCCTCGGCACGCCGATCACCGCCCCGCCCATGACCTACAGCGTCGGCGGCAAGCAATACATCGCGGTCGTAGCGGGCGGGGCGGCCAATCTCCGGGGCGCCGTCCTGTATCAGCCGTCCGCGATCGTTGCGGTGTTCGGTCTGTAAGGGAGCGAACCGGCAGGTTCGCGAACGCGAGGAGACGCAGCAATATCTGCTGCGCCGCCTCGAATGATTTGTCGCGGGATCGTGCCTTTACTCAGTTGGTAGATAGATCGACCGCGAATAACTCGGGATCGACGTGATGCTGACAAGCTGTTCGGTGCCGTCGAAGATCGGAGCGAGCGTCGGGCCCGTTGCCTTGAAGGAGAATTTGCTGACGCGATCGATGCCGGCTGCTGTGCTGCGCGCCACATCGGCGGCCTGCTCGAAGCGGTAGATGCGATAGAACGCGGGCTTCGCGGCAGAATGGATCTTCGCCTCGACTTTGCCGCGCGCCGGTGTGCCGCGCTCGAATTCGATTTGAATATCGAGCGAGCTCCCGTCGTCGGCCTTTGCCTGCCAGGTCTCGTTGATCATCGGTTTGCCGTCCGGCCCGGTATGCGTCCGTCGGTCGATGGTGATGTTGGCCGGTCCGAACACGCCATAGGGTCCCGGAGCTCCGGCCTGGACGACGAAACCGCCGAGCACCATATTCACGGCTTCGCCTGTTCCAACCTTCTTGGCCGGAGCGTTCAACACAATCGTGTTGCGCGGCGGCAGCGGCTTGCCCTCCGGGTCTTGCACCATGACGTAGTCGATCAAGGTGATGCCCAGATTGAAACCCTTGGTCGGTCCCGCCGTCGGCGAATTCAGCTCCCACCCGGCCGGCAGCATCTTCTGCACCACGGCGTCGGCGACTTTGAAAGTCAAGCCGGTGCGCACGCTGATGTCGGTGGCGGAGAGCTTGAGATTGTCCTCGGCCATCGCCGGTGCAGCAGCAAGCGTCAACATTGCAAGCAAGAGATTGCGCATTCTTGTCCTCCCTGTTTGAATGAAGAACAATATCATGTTTCCAAGAGATAAGCACGCAAGCGCGCGGACCTCGCTCGGCGCCCCTTCCGACAACGCGACCAACCCTGTATGGTTTGCGGACGGACGTGCGGTTGGAGAATTCTCAGGAAGGGCTCGATCCGGGGTGCAATCCGGTTTTCCGATTCTCTATTCGTCCTCCGCGATCGTGGTGGTGTTCGGCCTGTAAGGGAGCTCCAAATCACAAGGAGAGAGCCATGCTTTACCGAAGCTCGATCTGCGCCATCGCGCTCATGCTGGGACTTGTGATGACGATTGCCGCCGCCCGGGCCTTCGATGAGACGAAATATCCCGATTGGTCGGGTCAATGGAAGCGGCCCCGCGGCCTCGCCACGCAATGGGATCAGACGAAGCCGTCGGGTCTCGGACAGCAGGCGCCGCTCAAACCCGAATACCAGAAAATGCTGGAGGCGAGCATCGCCGACCAGGCCAACGGCGGGCAGGGCGGGGATACCAGGTACACATGCATCACCAATGGCATGCCGCGGGTGATGGGCGTGATCTTTCCGATCGAATTCGTGATCCTGCCGACGATCACCTACGTCAATTTCGAGGCCTTCATGCCGCGCCGCATCTACACGGATGGACGCGATTTCCCCAAGGGCGATGAGCCGAGCTTCATGGGGTATTCAATCGGCAAATGGCTCGACACCGATGGCGGCGGCCGCTTCGACACGCTCGAGGTCGAAACCCGCAATTTCAAGGGCCCGCGCACGGTCGAATTCACCGGCATACCGCTGCACGAGGATAATCAGACCATCGTCAAGGAGAGGATTTCCCTCGACAAAGCCGACAACGACATCATGCACAACGTCATCACGATCATCGACAACGCCTTCACGCATCCCTGGACGGTGGACAAGCGCTATCGCCGCGACCGCAACGTCGGATGGTTCGAGGACAACTGCAATGAGAACAACCACCACGTGGTCATCGGCAAGGAAAACTACTTCGTGAGCGGGGATGGGTATCTGATGCCGGCGAGAAAGGACCAGAAGGCGCCGGACCTGCGCTATTTCAAGCCGACGCCGAAGTGAGCGGCCGCATGTTGCACCTTGCGTGGCCCCTTCGCTGCGCCTGTTTTGCAATCTTGCGACGCACTCGCGAGTTCGATCAATCCAGGAACACCACCACCGTCGCCTTGCTGACCATATGCGCGAGCTCGGTCGCGTCCCAGTTGGTGAGCCGGACGCAGCCGTGCGACTCGGTCTTGCCGATCGTCTCCGGATGCGCCGTGCCGTGGATGCCGTAGGAGGCCTTGGTGATGTCGATCCACACCGAACCGACCGGATTCCTCGGCCCCTCCGCGATCTCGATCTTCTCCTTGGCCTTGACGCCCTTGAAGGCGAATTTCGGATCATAGGTATAAGTGGGATTGAACATGGCGCGCCGGACAATGTAGGTGCCGCTCGGCG
>Ga0209069_10000576_pt1 | contig 17178 bp, 14 predicted proteins | sample Str013_2_FD_187202 | JGI IMG/M metagenome (GOLD analysis project Ga0209069, IMG submission 187202) | Freshwater sediment microbial communities in response to fracking from Pennsylvania, USA - Straight Creek_MetaG_SC_2013 (SPAdes) (version 2) | ecosystem: Environmental > Aquatic > Freshwater >...
CAGCCCGCGCTTTTTCACTCCCCTTGCATTCGCCACTCGCAGCTCCTTTCCTGCCTAGTGGGCATCTTCTCACTGTCTCACTTCCGGGGTGCAGGACACGCCCTCGGCTGCGGGGCCTTTGCTTTCCGAATCACCAGATGCCCCGATCACCAGATCACCCGATCCTTCCACCCCTCCCTGTTCATCCCAAGGTCGAAAGGACTTACTCGATTCTTCCCAATGGATAACTTTCGCGTGAACCATGCCCCTTCTAGCCCTGTCATGTTGAGCGACTCCGAATCCCGGCCTTGCCGGGACGAGGAGGAGTCGAAACATCCCGAGAATGTTGCCTTCATGAATGCCGATCCAGGGAGTTCTCACGAAACCCACTCCAATCGCCGATTTTGCTAAGGTTCTTTGCTGCCCAGGAAATCCTTTGCAAGTAATTAAAACTAAACAACTTATCATACCACAAAACACAGCGAAAATCAACCGAAACCTTGGCTGTTTCTGGCCTTAATTTCTCTGCGGTCTGCGCCCTCTGCGGTAAAGATCTTGCTTCACTCAAAATATTTCTCCTGACGTCCGCTCACCGGCGGCTGATTGCATCGTCTTACCTAGGCATAGACGTCCTAGGTCTAACATTTCTATGGCTGAGGAGCCACCCATGAAGCGCATCGGTCTTCTCGGATTTGACGAAGTAGCCGGACTCGATCTTGTCGGGCCGCTAGAAGCTTTTGCGAACGCCGCTTTTGCGAACGCCGTATGTTCGGCGGACGGCAATCCGGCTTTGGCGGCTCATTGTTATGAGACCGTGATCATCGGTATTACAGGCAAGCCCTTTGTAACGGAAGCCGGCATGCAGATAACGCCACACATCAGTCTTGACGATGTTGCCGCGGCCGATCTGGATACGTTCATCATCTGTGGAGGCTGTGGCTTGCGCCGGCCGGACGTCAACGCGCATGTTGTCGCGTGGGTACGGGACCATGCGCGCCAGATTCGCCGCATCGCCACGGTTTGCACGGGAATTTATGCCCTGGCTCCCACTGGTCTGCTGGATGGCCGTCGCGTAACCACCCATTGGCGGTTTGCCGATGATGTGGCGCACCGGTTTCCAAAGTTAGACGTTGCATCCAACGCCATCTTTTTGAACGACGGAAAATTTTATACGTCTGCCGGAGTTACCGCCGGGATTGATCTTGCCCTGGCGCTGATTGAAGAAGATCACGGACGCCGCGTTGCTCTTGCCGTGGCCCGCGAGCTGGTGGTGTATCTCAAGCGTGAAGGCGGCCAGGAACAGTATTCCGAGCCGCTGCAATTTCAGTCGGATTCGCAGGACCGGCTGGCGGAACTCGTTCCCTGGATCGCCTCTAATCTGCGCTCTGATCTTTCCGTGGAAGCGATGGCCAGTCGCGCCTGTCTGTGTTCGCGGCATTTCAGCCGTCGCTTTCAGCAGGTCTTTGGCGCCACTCCCGCGGATTTTGTAAAGCGCATGCGCCTGGATGAAGCGCGCAAGCGTCTGGCCCAGCGTGGCAGTTCTATTGCCCAGGTGGCTGATTCCGTTGGTTTCAACAGCGCGGACTCTTTCCGCCGGGCCTTTGAACGGCGTTTCGGCACCAGTCCCAGCAGCTATCGCGAGCGTTTTCAGGTCCACGCCCCGGCCTTGGTGGTGGAAATGCCGCAAGCGCCACAGACGGAGCGCGAATTTATCGCCGGTTCTGGCTCACCAAATTCTTCTTGCCTGGTCTTACGCTAGGCATAGACAATCTAGGTCTTGGTATTCTATGGCTAAAAACGAAATGCTTCCCGGCACATTGGGCATGTTGGTGCTGCGCGTTCTGCAACCCGGCGCGCTGCACGGATACGCCATTGCCCAGCGCATCCATACTCTTTCCAACGACCTGCTTCAGGTGGAAGAAGGCTCGCTCTATCCCGCGCTCCAGCGCATGTTGATCAAAGGCTGGGTGCGGGCGGAGTGGGGGATTTCTGAAACCAACCGCAAAGTGCGTTTTTACAAACTCACCGCCGCCGGCCGCAAGCAATTGCAGTCGGAGATGACGGACTTTGGCCGTGTGCTGCAAGGCATTCATGCCGTTCTGAACAAGGCCTGACCGGAGGACATTATGGGCGAATTTTTCCGCCGCATTTATTTCTTTCTAAATCAACGTAAGCTCGACCGCGAACTGGCGCAGGATATGGCGGTACATCGCGAGATGCTGGGCGACGATCGCAAGGACTTCGGCAACCCCACTCTGCTCGCCGAGCAGTCCCATGAAGCTCTTGGTTGGGGATGGCTGGAACGTCTGGTGCAGGACCTCCGTTACGGGTTCCGCATTCTCGTTAAGAATCCCGGCTTCACTCTTATAGCGATGCTCGCGCTCGGTCTGGGCATCGGCGCAAACACTGCGTTGTTCAGCGTGGTGTATGGCGTGTTGATTAAGCCGCTGCCTTACACCCAGGGGAACCAACTTGTGGTTCTTAAGCAGACGGCGGCAGCGCCCATGAAGGGCATGCAGCATAACGGCATGGCCAGCATGAACAACGTTGCTTTCTCCGCGCTGGACATTACGGACTACCGCAAGCAAACCCGTGCTTTCTCTCTGCTTGAGGAATATCACAGCATGGGCTTCATCCTGCTGGACGGCCAGGAACCCACCCGCGTGACCACCGGCGTTGTCTCCGCTCATTTTTTTGACATGCTGGGGATCAAGCCGCTCTACGGCCGCTTATTCAATGACGGCGACGAAACCAAGGAATCAGACGCCGTTCTGGTCCTGAGTTATCCCTACTGGAAGAACCACTATGGTGGCGATCCCAGCATTATCGGTCGCCACTTCCGCATGAATGACCGCGTGCACACGGTCATCGGCGTATTGCCTCCGGTGCCGCAATATCCTCGCGAAAATGACGTGTACATGACCACCGTGGCCTGCCCCTTCCGTTCGTCGCCCATGATGGCGGAACATCGTGACCACCGCATGGTGGAACTCTTCGGCCGTCTTAAGCCCGGTGAAACTGTGGAGTCTGGGACCTCGGACCTGGGCGTGATCGTTTCCCGTCTGGAAAAGACTTACCCGGAAAGCTATCCTCCGCAAGGTCTGAATGTGTCCATGGAAAGCCTGCGAACGCGTCTTACTGAGGATGTGCGTCCCATGCTCCTTATTCTTCTGGCGACTGCGGGGCTGGTGCTCTTGATTGCCTGCGCTAATGTCGCCAACCTGGCGCTGGCGCGCATGATGCGCCGCGAGCAGGAGCTTGCCGTCCGTGCCGCGCTGGGCGCCAGCCGCGGACGTCTCGTCCGCCAGTTGCTTACCGAAAGCACGCTGCTGAGCGTGGGCGGAGGTCTGCTCGGCCTGATCCTGGCCTCGCAGTGTCTCGCGCTTCTGGTGACCTTTGTCTCGCGCTTTACCACGCGCGCGGCGGAAGTCAACATCAGCTTGCCCGTACTGCTGTTCACCTTGACTCTGTCTTTGCTTACCGGCCTGATTTTCGGCGCGGCTCCAGCTTTTTCTCAACGCACCAATCTGGTGAACTCGCTGAAGGAAGGCAACAACTCGGCCACCATCAAGACCGATGGCAACCGCATCCGGAATCTTTTGGCCGTGGGACAAGTGGCCATCAGCTTCATCCTCCTGATCGGCGCCGGACTGATGATTCGCAGTTTCGTCAAGCTGCAGCAACTCGATGCCGGCTACAACGGTGATCACATTCTTGCGGCCAACATACCGCTCAATTTCTCAAAGTACAAGAACAACCAGGACAACCTTCTTTTCTTTGACAGCCTAAAACAAAAGCTGCAGGCCACACCGGGCGTTCTTGGTGTGGCGTTTGATAGCGGAGCTCCACTGGCTCCCGGCTCACCTATGAACCAGGATTTTCAAGTGGAAGGCCAACCCAATACTGATCGCGACGGAATGCAGCAGACGAGTTTCGAAGTGGCCAGTTCCAATGCGTTTCGCTTGCTGGGCATTCCTGTGCTGAGCGGCCGCAATTTCACTGACCAGGACAAAGACCAGGCGCCGCCGGTCGCCATCGTGAACCGAACCTTCGCACGTCACTACTTCCCTAATGAAGATCCACTCAATAAACGCATCACCCCGGACAAAGGCAAAACCATGCTGACCATTGTGGGTGTTGTGGGCGACGTAAAGCAATTTGGCCTGGACAAGGACCCAGTCGACACTGTTTATCTTTCCATGGCCCAGTTTTCCATGGCTTATACCGTCTTGATAAAAACGGCGGGCGATCCCTTGAACTACGCCAGCCAACTGAGAAAAGCTGTTTTCTCCATCGACAAGGACCAGCCCATCACCGACGTGAAAACGCTCGACGAACTCCGCGGAGACAGCCTGGCCGCGACGCGAATCACCAGCATTCTTCTGGCGCTATTCGCCGCGCTGGCCCTGATCATCGCCGCCACGGGCTTGAGCGGCGTTACCGCGCTGCTGGTAAGCCAGCGCACACGCGAGATCGGCATTCGTCTGGCGCTGGGAGCCCAACGCGGAGAGGTGCTGGCCATGGTCGTAAAGCAGAGCATGCGCGTCATTCTCATCGGTCTGGGCGTGGGGATCGTTGTTGCGCTGCTGGTCTCGCGCGTGATGAGCAAGTTGTTGTTCGATACGCCGCCGACCGATCCCGCTACTTTTGCCGGCGTGGCGTTGGTTTTGCTGTGTGTCGCGCTGGTTGCCAGCTACGTGCCGGCGCGCCGCGTCACGCGCGTGAACCCGCTGATCGCCTTGCGGGCCGAATAAAGGGGCGGATAGCATGGGCGAATTTTATCGGCGCATTCACTACTTGCTGAACCGCAAACGCTTGCGTGGCGAGCTGGAAAATGACATGGCATTTCACCGCGCAATGCTGTCGCGCGAGAACCGCCGTGACTTCGGCAATCCGGCTCTTCTCCAGGAAAAATCAAACGCGGCCTGGGGTTGGAACTGGCTGGAACATTTCTTTCAGGACCTGCGTTTCGGCGCTCGTTTGTTGCAGAAATCACCCGGACTTGCGATCACCGCCATCGCTGTTCTAGCGTTGGGCATTGGCGTGAACGTGACGGCCTTCAACATCGTGGACGTGATGTTTTTCAAGCCGCTTCCCGTGCGCGATCCGCAATCTATTGCGCGCTTTACCACCAGCTTTCCTCAAGGATCAACCACCGAGGTCGCCTATCCGGCGGCGGTGTTTTACGCGGAACACAACACCGCCCTTTCCGCCATGTTGGCCCAGGCCAGCCGCGACATGACATTCACCGATGCCAACCTGAACATCCAGGCCGGGCTGGTCACGGGAAATTACTTTCAGGACCTAGGTTCTTCCGCCGGCTACGGCCGTCTCTTTGATCCCAAAACGGACGAAGCGCCAGACGCGCCCCCGGCAGTTGTGCTTGGCTACCGTTTCTGGCAAAGCCATTTTGGGGGCGACCCGGCGGTAATCGGCAAGACGATCCGGCTCAACCAGCATCCGGCCACGGTGATCGGCGTGACCGCGGGAAATTTCGTCGGCCTTGATCCGGAGCACGGAGAAAACGACGCTGTCTGGTTGCTCATCGACAAGCTTCCGTATTTCGTCCCCGAAAGCAAGATGCTCACCAGTTTTAACCTCGATGACTCTTACGTCCAGATGTGGTGCCGGTTGAAGCCGGGTGTTACTTTTAAGGCCGCGGAAGCTTCGTTGCTGCCCTTGGCGGAAGAGCTTGTCGCGCAGCATCCGCGTGACTTTCAAAAAGGCGAACGGCTTGTGGCCGCGCCCGGCGGTTACGCCGCCAGCCTTGATCCCGCGGACTCCGGCATGCTGCCGATGTTCGGGATCTTTTCTGCTTTGGTCCTGTTGGTCCTGGCTGTGGCTTGCGGTAATCTCGGCAATCTGGTCCTAAGCAGAGTCATTACGCGCGAGCGTGAGATATTTATTCGTTTGTCTCTGGGTGCTGGCCGCGGCCGGGTGTTCCGCCAGTTGATGACAGAAAGTCTGCTGCTGGCCCTGCTCGGCTCCGTTGCCGGATTGTTCCTAAGCTGGCTGGTGTCGCGACCCTTGGTGATCTGGTTGGGTGGCGCGGGAAGTTTACCCATGTCTCCCGACTGGCGCACCACCGCGTTCGCACTGGGCATCGGCATTCTGGCGTGTGTGCTGTTTGGATTGCCGTCGGCCCGGCAGGCTCTGCGCTCGTCACAGCGCTCTTCGCGTGCGCGGACCATCTTCATGACGTCGCAATTCGCCGCCAGCTGCGTGCTTCTGATTGTTTCCGGACTTCTTCTGCGCGCGCTGCATCGCGCCATTACTTTCGATCCCGGATTCGATTACTCGCACACGCTCACCATTGACCCGCACCTTGAAGCCCACGCCTACACTCCGGAAAAAGCGAGTGTCTACCTGAACGACATGCGCGCGCGTCTGGCCCAGGTACCTGGAGTCCAGGCGGTCGCCCTGGTCAACAATCCTCCGCTGGGGAACAGCATCACGGTTGGCACGGTCCACGGCGCCGTGAATTTCACTGCCTATGTTTGCCAGATAACGCCGGGCTATTTCTCGGCTCTTTCCATCCCGCTGTTGTCTGGCCGCGATTTCCGGCCTGACGAACAGGATGTGGCCATCGTCAGCCAGTCGTTTGCGCGGAAAATGTGGCCAGGCAAAGATCCGCTGCGTCAGGAATACGGATTTCGCGAAAAGAAATTCCCGGTCATCGCCGTGGTAGGCAACGCCCGCACGCTCGCCTTGCGTGACAGCAATGCCGCGGAAGCCTATGTGCCGTTGCGCAACGCTAGTTTGGTTTACAGCTCGCTGCTGGTCAGAACGTCCGCCCTGCCGGAGCAGCAAAGTGCCCAGCTCGCCAGCCTGGCGCGCGCCCCTGATCCAGCGCTCAGTCCTGACGTGAAAATCCTCAGCGCTGCGTTCCACCAAAGCCTGGGCGATACCCAGAAGATGGCCGGAGTCGTGTCCTTCATGGGTGCATTGGCCCTGATGCTGGCCGTGGTGGGACTTTACGGTGTTGTGTCTTATAACGTGGTGCAGCGTACGCGGGAAATTGGAATCCGCATGGCTCTGGGCGCCACGCCATCTACGCTGGTTCGCGGCTTGCTTGTGGGTTTGGTACGCCCGCTGGGCTGGGCGATTGCTCTGGGCGCGGCCTTGGCAGCCGGACTGTCGATGGTGCTGCGCAGCGAGCTCTACGGGGTAAGCAATTTTGATCCTTTCAGCTACGTTGGCGCTTTTCTTCTATTGGGAGTCACCGGGGCGGTGGCTGCGTTGCTGCCTGCGCGGCGTGCGCTCAAGGTGGATCCCATGATCGCGCTGCGAGCGGAGTAAAGTTGTTTCTGAAATCCCGAGCGTAGCGAGGGAACCCTATCAACTTAACATCGGTGGTAAAGTGTCACGGTGGAATCAGTTGAGCATGGATTGATCAGCCCTGAACCAGCCCGACCCTATCCACATTTTCAGTCCCCACAGTTTTTATAGCGATGAGATTCCCTTACTTCGGTCTGAATTTGCGTTCTAAGTCCTTCGTTTACTCTTTTCCTCCGTGTTTCAAGGTTTTTCTTGGCTGCTCGCAACAGCCTCCCAGCTAAATGCTGAGTGCCGACGGCTCAAGTGCTTCTTCTGGCCAATTGCCAGTTGCCAATTGCTAATTGCTAGCGCGCCAGCGGGCGCGCGCTCACTGCTATACTTAACCCCAACATGCTTGCTTTTAAGCGCATCCTTCTTAAGCTCTCTGGCGAAGCCCTAGCCGGGGACAAAGGTTTTGGCGTTGAAACCGCCCGCATTCACGCCATAGCCGCGGAGATCCGGGAAGTTGTTGAGCTCGGTGTGGAGATCGCGCTGGTCGTTGGCGGCGGGAATTTCTTTCGTGGGGTAGCCGAACAAGCCCGCGACATGGACCGCGTCTCGGCTGACCACATGGGCATGCTGGCCACGGTCATCAACTCCCTCGCTCTACAGGACGCGCTCGAGAAGCAAGGCGTGCATACCCGCGTGATGTCCGCGCTTGAAATGAACCAGATCGCGGAACCATTCATTCGGCGGCGCGCTCTGCGTCACATGGAAAAAGGCCGCGTGGTGATCTTTGCCGGCGGCACCGGCAATCCTTATTTCTCCACCGATACGGCGGCGTCATTGCGCGCCATGGAAATCAAGGCGGACGTGATCATGAAAGCCACCAAGGTTGACGGTATCTATGATGCCGATCCCAAGATCGTCGCTACGGCCACCATGATTCAGACCATTACTTACCTTGACGTCCTCAAGCGCGGCTTGCGCGTGATGGACGCGACGGCCATCTCGCTCTGCCAGGAAAATAAGCTGCCGATCGTTGTTTTCAATTTGAATGTCCACGGAAATATTAAGCGTGTAGTGATGGGTGAGAAGGTCGGATCTCTGGTTTCGTAGCGTTTCTTGAAATCCTTCGCGCTCAGAATATCGCCTGCGTGGGCCAAAATGAACAACAGTCTACCCTACGGCCCGACTCTCGATCCACCAACCTTTTTCCGCGAGGTTTCGGGCAAGAGTATTGACGACGTTTCCTTCCCAAAACCAGTCGGCCGTTATATCCACGTTAGTCACCTCGAAGGAAACAAAATGAGGAACCAAAAAACCAGCGCCGGAGGCGCGGTATGAGTTAGCCCAGCGCGGAAGCGCTGGGTAAGCTTGTTGTGCATATTGAGCCCCGTAGGGGCGGCACAAAAAGCAGATACTAAAGCACCCGCGCCAGCACTCGGATAAACGCCCACGCCAGCAATGCGCAAAATCCGGCAATCCCCAGCCGGATCATCCACGTGCGGCCTTCGTTCTTGGCGATGAGCGACAAGACAAAAGCGAGAAAGAACAATAGAAGCGCGATTCGGAGAAGCATCTACGGCCGATTATACATTCGTCGATTCATGCTGCCGGTCATGAAACCGTGGTGATAAGAGCATCCACCAATTCTAATTAACTGCAACCCAACTCTGCCCGCCATCGTGGCTGGTCCAGGTCTGGCCAGCGGATGTTTTCACAATCACGGTGATGCCGTTCACATCGATATTCAGCACAGTTCCGGACGCGCCTTCGCCCAGCGCAATCTTTTCCCAAGTAGTGCCGTGATTCGCGGAGTGCACAACGGTTGCGTGCGCGCCGCCGGCCCAAACGTCGTTTCCTTTGGCCAACACCACGGAGAGCTCCACGCCGGGAGCGGCCGGGAACTCGGTCCACTCGCTGGCGTTGATCGAGCGATACAGCTTGCCGCCATCCACTTTCCAGGCAGGGCTGACGGATTCAAGCCGGGCGCTGCCGGCGGCGGGTCCCGCTGCGCGTCCGCGCGCCATAAAGGCTGAAGAATCGCGTAAGGCCGAAGCATCAGCCTTCTGCGTGGGAGCAGCTGCAACGGCTTCCGCGGACTGGTCGAGCGCCGGTGCGTTGGTGGCCATGGCAAACGTTGTGGTCACTTCCTGAGGAATTGCTGGCGCCAAGCGTTTGTTGCGGAGACGCTTGCCAAAGTTCTTGCCTAGATCAACGATCTTTCCCTCAATGCCCGTGCTTTGCCGTGCCGATGGTGGCTGGAACAGCGCCATTCCGCCATTCTGGCTCTGTTTGATCGCATTGTTTGGGATGTCGGCAAAAACCATGGGCTGGCCGTGATCGGCTTGGTTCCTGGCCTGGGTCAGGTTGGTTACGTTTACCTGCGGCGGCGGAGCGGAAGGCAGATCGCCGGACTGGCCCTGGTCCGCAGCGTCTGAGCTGAACATTTCCAGGTTCACATAATCGCGGCGAGCAGGTTTTGCGGATGCCATCTCCACGGGCTCACCGACTGATTTCTTTTTCAATCCGTCATTCGAATTAGTGGCGGAATTATTCGAAGCGATGCTCCGCAAGTCCGCGCCTTTAAGTCCGGTATTCGACTGAGGAGTCGCGTTCGCTGGTGCTGCTTCGTTGGCGTGCGCTAAGTTGTCGGTCCTTTTTTGATTCGATGCCTGATTTGATGGCGTATTTGACGTCGGATTTGCCGCACCGGCAGCGATCCCGGGTGTGGTGGTATCTGGATTCGGGGTAACGGTGTTCTTTTCGTCCGAACCTGAAGCAGCGGGCGCATTCAACCTGGCTTCGTGTGACGGCTGGTTGTTTATGTTTGGCTGGACGCGCATGTAAATACCGATTCCGATCGCCATGGCGGCCACGGCCGCCACAAAACCAAATTGCGGAGTGAAGAGCCAGCGCCGGCGCGGTACGGCGACCACCACGGGTGCGGCAATTTCTTCGCCCAGCGGTTCGGTCATCAGATACACCACCTCGCGGCACTCGCCACAGGCAGCCAAGTGGACCATCAACTGGTCACGTTCGTCGGCTGGCAGCGACTGCTCCGAAAAGGCCGTTAACATATCGGCATCCGGATGGGCGTCAGTGTGAACACCAGGCGGACGGACTCCGGCCTCTTGACTGGCCCTGGCCAGCCCGTTCTTCAACAAATTGGACAACTCAGGCATTGCTAGTCTGACCCTTTACCTTCTTGGAACGCTTGAGCCCGGTTTTCTTGCAGCTTTTTGCCCACATCCACCTGGAGATACCTCACGTCGGCTTCCAGGGCTTCTTCGGCTTGCGCGCGGCTCATTCCTCTGGTGACCAGCCCCGCAAGTACCTGTTTCTTCAGGCCTTTAAGCATCTTTTCCAGTCGCCGGCTGATGGTGGATTCGTGCACGCCAATCACTTTGCCGATCTCGGTGAGGGTACGGTTGTCCAGAAAGTACGATGCCAGTACCAGCCGGTCTTCCGCCGAGAGCAGGCCCAAGGCATCGTCTACCGCGCCACTCAGGCGCGCGTCTGCGGGGACCACTGGATCGGGAGCGGCTGCTGAGAACTGTACTCCCTCTTCCTCCCGCTCTTCAAGACTCACTAGACGCTTTTGTTTGCGGTAGCGATTCACAAATTCCTGGGTGACGACCGTGCGCAGCCAGCCTTCGAGCGATCCGCGTCCCATGTAGAAGTTCAGGCGGGAAACGCGGCGTCCGGCTTTTTCGCCGGTGCCGTACAGATCGCCGTATATGGAGTCGGCCAGATCGCGCGCGCTGGAATCTTCCTTGGTGATGCCGCGGGCGATGTCATAAAGACGTTCGCGATAGCGGGTGAGGAACACATCCCAGGCCGGATCGTGTCCGGCGGCGCAAGCGCGTGCCAGCGCCAACTCTTCCAGTTTGAGTTCGCACCAGAATTGCAATCGTTGTTGCTGGGCGGCGGCGGGAATATATTTCTGGGCTACCTGTTCGAGTACACAAACAAAATCTTCCTGAGTCAGGCCGTAATTTTTCCCGCCGCTTTTCTCAAACAATTCGCGGACGGTTTGTGTGCTCATTTCCATCGGCCTGGGACCCGTACTCATTGTGCGGATAGTACCAATTTTACTCGCAAGAAGCGTGCCTTTATCCATTCTTAATTTGACACCATTGGGGATACGCAAGCTGAAGGGATCTTTCTATGAAAAAGCTTGTCTTTGCTGGAACTTTTCTCACCCTTGCAGCCATGCTGTTTTGGATGTCCGCTTCTGCTGGAACCCGCCCTTTTGACGGGATTCCCGTATCGGGAGACTACAAGCTCCTGGAACCTATCACCCACGGCGACCTTACCATCTTTCCGGTAGTTTCCGCCAAGGGTCGCGATACTAGTGACTTTCTAACCCTGGACGAAGGTATTCGTTCCGGTGAAGTTGTCGTAACCGAAACCGGTAATCTGCATCCTATGGTCAGGCGGCACAACACCGCCCCCATTCAACAGGGGGGCGGAGCGCAGGTGAACCGCTTGGTGCTGGTCAACAACTCTAAGCGTCCACTGATTCTCCTGGCGGGCGAGATCGTAACCGGAGGGAAGCAAGACCGCGTGGTCGGCAAAGATCGCATCGTTCCCGCGGAAAGCGATCCTGTTGATCTGACCGTGTTTTGCGTGGAACCGCATCGCTGGGTGGAAAAATCGCAAAACTTTGATACGCACGCCGGGCTGATGGCCCAACCCAGCGTACGCGCCAAGGCCATGGTGGATAAAAACCAGCAGAAGGTCTGGGATGAAGTGAACAACGCCAAGGGCAACATGGCATTGCGTATGGTAGCGCCAGATCCTGCGGCGCCCCCGGTTGCGGGCAGGCCGGCGCTTTCTCGGGTAGAAGTCCAGACGGCGCAGGCGGAAATTGCCGGCACGTCTTCTTATGCTGTGACCCGCGAGAATAAAGTCGTCCAAAAACAGTTAGATTCCATAACGGAACCAATGCAGAAATCGTATGAAAGTTTAATTACGCGTCTACGAAACCAAAACGCGGTTGGCGTCGTAGTAGCTGTTAGGGGACACATGGTGTGGGCTGACATTTTTGCCAGCAACGCTTTGTTGAACAAGTACTGGCCCAAGCTGTTGCAGTCATACGCGGCCGAGTCTTTGACCACGAGTGATGCGCATGCCGAAGTCAGCATGAAAGCTGCGCAGCGTTTCCTGGAAGACTGGTCGGCGCGCCACGAGACCGTGGACAGCGAACCTGGGCTTTACCGCCAGCGCGAGCTGGTGGGCGACCACTTTCACGCGTTTGCTCTGACTTCATTGCTGGCCAAGGAAAACTTTGACCTGCATCTGAGCAAGATGGCTGATTGAAACCTTGGAATAAAAGACGGTGGATTCGAGTTTTGTAAGAGTTGTGTAAGCAGAGGCTAAGATTTGTCAGCAGGCAGTGACGGGTCTGCTGGCAAGTCCCTCAGGATGCTGGAATTACTTTCGTCCCGTTACCTGTGGGCAAGTATTTTCGATTTTTCTTGCAACAAAGCCGATGTATCACGTGTCTAATGAGGCAAGTGGGTATAAGGATTTTGGAGGTGACGGAAATGACGATGGGAGAAAAATTCTCGGTGGCTGAGGTAGCGGCGCTCCGTAACGAACTCCTGCAAGGTGGCCTGGACTCATTCCAGACGGCAGAGCTGCTCAAAATGTTTCTTTCCGGACGTGGATATGGAGTTTCGCCCGAGTCAGCGCTCGACGCTGCCGGCAGAATCGATTGCGCGGGCTGTGACGTTGAAGCCCTGCACCAGGAACTGGAAACTTTGGCATTAGTGATGTAACCGCATCATTCGACCGCAAGAACGGAAATTTAAGCCGGGCCAACCAGCCCGGCGTTTCTGTTTCTGGGTTTTTTGTTTTCAATCCCGAGCGAAGCGAGGGACCCCTATTGCCACGAGGCCGCTTGCCGTGGCCTGCCGAAATCGGAAATCTATTTCTTCGCCACGAATCCCGCGAATAAAAACAACATTGAAAAGAGTTTTGATTCGCGCCGTTTCGCGTTCATTCGCGGCCAAGCCCTGGCTTCAGTTCATCGCGACGATTGGGATCCCTCACTGCGTTCGGGATTTCATGAAAGTTAGATCATCCGATCACCCGATTACCAGATCCCCCGATCTTGCCGTAGAATCTTCCTCTCATGTCCTCTCACGATTCCATCGAATCCATGGTGCAGGCTTACGCGGAACGCGCCGTGGAGACCGCGCGCCAACTCGACTCCCAGTTGGACTACAGCGAGAACTCGCTGATGGAACTGGAAACCATCCTGGAGCAGCTGGCGCTGGAGTTGAAGCACAACGGCTTGCAAAGTAACGGGCTTCCATCGAACGACCCGCAAGGCGGCGCGGCGCCGTCCGCTGAGGCCGTCAGCGACCTGGCGGAAGCTTCCAAGGTCTGGGGCTGTTATCTGGGAGAGGTCGTCCGCAAGCGTTTTGGTGGCGACTGGTCGGTTGAAACTTATCCGGGCAAACAATTCGCCACGCTCACCCTCACGGTGAAAGGCAGCAAACTGTTTCCGTCCATGAAGGTCCATCGCCGGCTAACGGAAGGCGAAGCCGACAACGTGTGGACGTTCTTCAAAATGGTGAAGGCGCGGCTGGAAGCCGCGCCGAAGGTGCAGTAGAGGTTCGGGAAAGCAGGTCACCGGTTAGATACCAAGACCAGATCTCTCCCCGCGTTTGCATCCGGACGTTCCTCTACAGCCGCAGGAAAGGGAATTCCGTTCGATTCCCGTTTATCTAAATGGAAGTTGTCTGATTCAAAATGACCAACTGGCGGTCGAGCGGAGGTTCTCGGATGTTCCAACATAACAGTCGTATCTATTTGCTGCTGTTGTTCGTGCTAACCACGATGCTTCGCGGGCTTGCCCAAACATCCTGTCCTGGGCTTACCGATGGGACAAAGGCATTCACTTTTAATGTCAATGTGAACGCTGGGCTCCTGAGTGCGACTCAACACCAGCAATCCTACGGCGGCAATATTCTGCTGATCAAGAATTGGAACTTGGCGCCCATTGCTTGTGGGTGGCCCCACCAGAGAACCCTCGTCGAGTTGCTGCCGAGCTACGATGACAAAAAAGGCAAGAAGCCGCCGGCCAATATCACGCAAAACTATGATGGCAGAGTTCAGCATCTGATGTTTCTGAAGAATGACAAGTATTATTCCTCGATGGAAGGCGATTTCTATCACAACAATTCCCTTGGCGTCTATTTTCAGCAAACCTACGCGGCTGGCCTGGGAGCATTGTTTCTCAACAATCATCTCCAGCTTGAAGGTGGCATTGCTGCCCTTGGTGAGCATTTTTACCCGCCGACTCGTTCCGCGACCCTGGTTGGCCCAAGGTTGAGCGAAAGAATCTCGGTGCCGCTCAGCTTCATCAAGGGGAAACCAACGCTGAGTGAGACGGGAGTGTTTATTCCCGTCTTTAACGAATCAGGTGCATGGCAGATTCGCGGGGTTACGACCCTGGGTTGGGTGTTGCCCCCGGGCGTAACAATCACCCTTAAAGGTTTTGACGATTACATTCGTAATGCGCCGAGCGCCTTTACCAAGAATTACGTCAAGACAACACTCTCCATCGGATACACATTCAGCAAATAAGTTTTTGAGAGGAGTTTCAAAATGGCGGCAAAAAAGACTGGGAAGAAGGCAAAGAAAACAGCGCAAGCCAAACGGACCAAGCCATCGGCGAAAGGTGCTCAAAGCATGACGCTCAGGAAGTTTCTGGATAGCGTCCACGAGCACGCGATGGCCAAAGAAGAGGCCGGTACTCCGACGGGCGCGTGTCTGTTAACGGATCCGCAGTCTGGGCAATCGACGTGCGTCCTGACCGATCAGGCTTCGTGCAAAGCATTGGGCGGCAAGTTCATCGGCGGACCGTGTTAGCTAGAACTGAGCAACGCAAAAAGCCTTGATGCGCGGGCCGACTAGGACGCCGCGAAGGCAAGATCCTGCGGCTCCGGGAGAAAACATGACGCGTATGAACAAGATCCTGGCTGGACTCGCACTTTTGGTAACGCCCGCTCTACCGTGGCAGTCCATTACGGGGAAGCCCGCTGGCTCTAATGCGGCTGCGGCAACTGGATCGACTCTGTCGGCGGGGGCGAGCGGGGCTGCCACAGCCACAGCCTCCCCGTCCTCTAGTGATGTCACGTTTGCCGCGGAGCAGGGTAGCCTTGACCTCCAGCTCCGCGCAGATCAAACGGCTTCGACTTGGGTGCTCGTCGTCTTCAACAGGGGTGATGCGAACAAGAGCGATCCCCCGTTTTCTCCAAAATTCTATCTAGACATGAAAGGTTCTGCCACCATCAGTCCGTGTACTGTGGCAGTGGCAGCGCTGGCTGGGAACACATCTTTGAAACCCGGGGACAGACGAGGAATTCCGGTTACTATCACCAGTTGCCGATCCAACGGCGGTGAAGGAACCTTGGGCATCCTTGGAAGCAAAGGCCAAAAACAAACAATTGAAATTACGCTCAAGCCAAGGAGAGCATGTTGGCTAATGGCGGCAATACTTGTCAGTCTCATTGGCGCGGTGGTACTTTCCGGGGTCTGCGCTCGGATCGTCGTTGGGCAAGGCCACGAGTTGAGAGACTCCATGGGCTCAGCCTCATGGGACTTTAGTTCGAGTTGGGCGTCGAACATCACTGCGTTCGGCGCCGGCTTTACCTTCCTGCTGCAGCTCATGGTGTTCCCCGATAAACCCTTCTTCGCAAATAAGCTCGAGTACACGTTTTGCGCGGCTTTTGCCGTGGCGTTGGCGGCCTTTGCCCCAGCCGTGCACCGGCTCGCGAGCGTTGCCATCGGGTATGGGCCGTCAACGAAGGCCAAACTGGAAAACCCAGCGCTATTGCCCAACGGGCTGGTCGCTGGCTTCCTCGCGGCTTCAGCTTTCACCATCTGGGGCGCACTCTTGCAGAGCGTCGTGGAATTGCTCATTCTCTGCGAACTCGTGAGGACCACCACCATATACTATCCAATTGGGTTTATTGTGGCTTTCTGCTTGGTGGTCGCCACCGTCGGTCTGCTGGTGTATTGCTCGAGCACACTTCTTTCCACAATCGCTGCCAATGCTGCTCGCTCGAGAACGCTCGAGCACCCAAGCTTCAGGTTTGGCGGCAAAGCGCTTGTGGAAGCTGAAGCGAGGAAAACGCCGATCTCCGTTTTGTGAGGATCGTGGAACTTTTCTGATTCGGGTCTTTTGAAAAGGGCTCCTTTATTTCGATTTGCTTTCCGCAAATGCTCCGTCTTTGGTGCAGCCCCAAATCAGTAAACATTCTTGGTTCCTGCACTTGCGCAATCCGGGACCGGCTGTTATAAAAGAAAGAGAGATTGATGACGTGGCGCCAGCCGTTGCCGGTGAGGCAACGAAAGATCAGGCGAAAAAGAGAGCAGCCAGACAAGTTGCTCGAACATCGAATTGATTAGCCACCAATTTGCCCCAAGGCGGGACCTGCGGGCAGTATTCGGGAACAAGATTCCTGAAGGGTTTCAAAGAAAACCTAAATTGATCTTTAAGTGATTTGGTCGTCCTTCCTGCTGTTCGCTGCGCGCAAGTTGCGCGGCTGAGTTTTAAGGCAGGAAGGCGCTGTAATCCCTTGCGTAGGCGAAAAAGTCGCGAGCGGAAAAGACAGCGAATTAAGATTGACACACGCGGAACGATCGCGGTATATTTGAAAGGTTCGTCTCTAGTGCCTAACGGCACAGGGGACATCAAGTTTCGAGGACAAGCGGATCTCTGATCCGCCAGTCTGAAATCGAAAACACGCCGCTCAGGCGGATTGTGGATTCGGTCTTTGACAACTAGGTTGAACGTGCCAGTCGTGAGATAAAACGAGGATTCAAGTCCGAGTGATCTCACAAAATAGGTAAGTAAGCCATCCGGTGAATTCCGGGCGCCGGCTTTGCGAAAGCAATGCCGCGCCTTATTAGCCGGGA
>Ga0209069_10000577_pt1 | contig 17163 bp, 11 predicted proteins | sample Str013_2_FD_187202 | JGI IMG/M metagenome (GOLD analysis project Ga0209069, IMG submission 187202) | Freshwater sediment microbial communities in response to fracking from Pennsylvania, USA - Straight Creek_MetaG_SC_2013 (SPAdes) (version 2) | ecosystem: Environmental > Aquatic > Freshwater >...
TATCCACCCGAAAAGGTTTTTTCCAAACCACACCTAAAGATTTTCCATTAACTGTTACTTCTGCAAGATTCTTTACTTCTCCAAGATCAAGCCATAACTGTGATCCCTTCTTAAACCAACCTGCTTGAGCGGTAATCGTTTTTGTATAGTCTGCTGTTCCTGAAAAATATTTAATTCCCGCATCTGTATTGGTTGTGTAGGAAGCCAGTGCATCAAACGTCGCCTCTGCGGGAGCACCACGATCTTTTTGGAAACTTACTTTCCAGCTTCCATCCAACATTGTCAATTGGGTTTCTGGTTTTACAGGTAATATGACTGAAGTCTTAACTGCATTGCCGGTGAACACCACAAATACTGCATCGTTAGGCTGCAGATGAATATTCACTTTTGTGACCCCATTCACCATACTGTAAGAAACTTTCTCGGATTTACCTGTTTCCGGATGCCATAGTTCAGGTATTTTGCCTTGTACACGAAAGGATGTTTCAATATCCTGTGTTGCATCCGTGCGGCTATTGATCCAGTAAATCTCCCGATCCAATAATTTACGGTGTACATACAAAAGCCTGGTGTTTGGTTGCGGCTTTGTATAGGTGAAATCGGGAGTGATATTTAATGAGGTCATTACCTCGTCCAGACTTTTACCTGTAAATACTTTTGGATTCCCTGTATTCCATATTTCGTTGACGGTATTTTTAAAGGTTGCGTCATCATCACTTAGGCTCGGTGTATTCTCGGGTTTGATGCCTGTTATCGTTGCACCGTCTTTTACCAGCGCTTGTATCTTTTTCAATACGGGTAAGGACATTTTTCTGGCATTGGTATCCAGCATCAATACGCGATAACTCATACCGCTGGGTGTTACAAGCTTTCCGTTTTTTACGGTTAGCAGATTAACTAGTGCATCTGAATTGATAAAATCATAATTGTAACCCTGAGGTACAACCGGCAGTTTCTTATTGTATAGTGAAGTGATATTATTGTCTTCGCCATAATAGATGAGCAGATCAGCTATGAACTGGCCCTGCTGTAACAGGTAGCTACTGCGTGATAAATAATCGGTCCATGTTTTCGCTACACCAGCCCAGGTATCATGCCGGTTGAACCATTGACCAAAGGGCCCGAGGCCAAGTCCTGGTATTTTATCATCCACTGGTTGATGAACCGAAGTATGAATAACAAATCTGTTCAGTCCGTTCGCCAGTTCAAGATCTGCTGTAGGTTTTAAATTCTCCGGGGCATAGGACCAGGCATTGCCACCAATTCCGAATGCAGTGAGCGATTCCGCAGCTACAAGATTCTGTCCATAAATATGCGCGACAGATGCCGACTCGCGAATATCGGCTTCATAATCCGTTTGATCGCCTCCATTCGTAAGTCCTGGTGTCCACATGGCCGACATAGGAATAGCGGCCGTTCGCTTTACTTCCATTCCATCTGCAATGATGGCTCTTCTGTCTTCCTGCGATTCGGAATACCGCTTCATTCCATATTCAGCGAGAATAGTTGTTAGTGCATCGTAATGATAAACTGCCACCATATCACTCAATGTTTTTCTATAGTCGAATAAGAATTGATCACTGGCTTCCGCACTCTTTACAATATGACCCGTTAACACCGGCATCCATGGTAGTAAACTGTAACCACGTCGCTTGTGAAATTCCTGCATCAAATTGCCTGTCCAGTTTTGGGCACCGGCTTCCCAACTATCAGTCACCATAAATTGTAAGCCACCTTTATTGCCCATTAGTCCACCTGTGGCATTTTTATATTGGTCAAGATAATTGGTGAAATAGGATTTTATAGCGACAGGATCGAGCTTATCTACTTCCAGTCCCGTTGCTTCAGGAGATGCAGGATGATTGGTTATACCTGTCAGTGTGTATCCAAAACGCAAAATTTTCCAGTTGCCTGCAGGAACGGTCCAGTTCAAAATTCCATCAGCATTTAATTTACGAGTAACATCCACCACATCTGTTGGATTCACCAGATCATTTGTAGGGGTCGTAGCTTTTGCATAAAGAGCCATTGCCGGAGCAAAAGCATCTTTCTCCTCAAACATATTGACACGGGATGCAGTATGTAAAACAACTTCGGCAATATCAGTTCCTGCCGGTGGTTTCGCAGCGCCACCCATTCCGAACATGGCACCTAAATTATTTGCCGGCGGGTTCTTGAAGGTTACCCTGAAATAGCTTGCTGTGGTAACAGGCGTGTTGATGGTTTGCTGTAACACTGCACCTGCAGGTATAAAACATATGAAGTGAAAATTTTCGCCATCATCACTTGATTCCAGGCTGCGGGTATCTTTCAGTTCTCCATACAAACCGAAGGGTCCTTTATCACCGCCACCGACAAGGGTTACCGCCTTTATCGTTTGTGGTTTTGCAAAGCTGAATTTTATCCAGGCATAACCCTTTACACTATCCCTCGGCAGCAGATTTGTTTTAGACAGATCGCCATCTGTTAACTGAGTGAGATCAAAATTTCCACCACTTGATGTAATGGTGGGATTTAGTTCGCTCAATGCAATGTCATTGTCTGGTAATTTGTATGCAATGACCGCGATGTCCTTGTAGTAAGTAGGCGATTCTTTTTCTGTATTAGTCGAACCCAGTCCGGCCTGCTTTGGGATATTTTGAAAAGGTCCGGTTGCCCCTGAGGGCCTGGGAATACTAATAACTGAAGCGCCTGTTTTAACAAACGTTTCTGTCCATACAATTTTCTTCATTCCATCCTGGGGTTTAACCCATGGGCCACCGCTTTCACTCCAACCCGGTGAACCCGCAATGGCCATTTCAAGATGCAATGAATCTGCCAGCCTGGTAGTAAACCTGAATGCATCTTTCCATTCGGGGGTCATATAGATTAAGCGCTTCTCAACGATTTGCGGAGTTGCCAATGCGGCGTCAAAATTCTGAAAGCCACCAATACCACTGCGGTGCATCCATAGCAGGTCTTTTGCAATTCCATCTTTGGTGATGTTGCCATTCATCCAATGCCACCATACACGGGGCATTGCAGCTTTCGGTGGGGTTTGGAAATTTGCGAACACATTGTCCTGTGCAGTGGAAGTTTTGTAAGCAAGCACCAGGACCAGAAAAATGAATACCTTTTTCATTCGGCAAGTTTTGATAAAAATAGTTTTGTTAGATTGTTTAACCATCCTGCACTATGCTGAAATTTCTTATTGCCCGTTTCATCCACCGCGGCGGACAAAGGAGGCGCAAAGACGCAAAGGGAATTCTCTTCTTTTGCGCCTTTGCGCCTCCTTTGCGTCTTTGCGTGAAACAAAAACGGAGCTAACTCAATTCACAAACAACTCATCCACAAAAAACCACCCCGTTTTATTTTGCTTCGATTGCAATTTCTTCGGAAGTTTAGGAACCGGCGTTACCTGCAGTTTGAGAAAGCGAACTGATAATGGTTTGAATTTGCAATAGAAAAGTGTTGCAACACCGGGTAGTGATGAGTCGGGTTGTGCAGGAGATAAATGGGTTAGCAATTTCAAATTTTTCAGATCTTCGCCGCCCCATAGTTGGATGGATTGGGGCGGAAATACCAGGGCATTTCTATCCACATCAGAACTTATGATCATCTCACTTGCGAGGATCGGTTTTGTAAAGACAAGCAAACATTCCATCGGGTTTTTCCTGAAGCCAAGCCATTTGCCACTTCTCAAACTATTGATATCTCCTTTTTCCAGGTTGTACAATGTTCGGCTTCCTTTTCCGGGATACAGCGAGTCAGCAGGTGTCATCAACAACACCGTATCCGATTTGAAATTGCCATGATAAAACTGATTCTCCAATACATCACTGGCCAGCCAGCCCTTCTTAAAAGCTTTTGCTTTAACCATCACCTGCTTTGATAATTGCACATTGCTTCCATATACAGGAGAACTCAAACTATCCGGTTCAGATCCATCCAATGTATAATGAATAGTGATTCCCGGAACATAGTGTTTCAAGCTCAGCAGGATGGGTGTATCGATGATGGCATTCTCATTTTGAAGTATGGGAGCATTCAATTTTGTGAGGATGGTATCAGTATTAATCCCGAATTCAATAGCAAGATCGGGATTGGTGGCATTCATTGACTTCAGATCAGGTGCGGAGACAGAGGTGTTCCAGAGATATAAATGATGTAATGTTTTCAATGGCGCCAGCTTTGTGATATCTGTACTTTTTACCGCAGTATTGGACAATGAAAGTGATCTTAAATGAGTTAATCCCGACAAATACGAAAGCCCTTGTCCTTTTATATTGGTAAATGCAAGATTCAAACTGCGGAGATTAGTAAACTGGCTAATCGTCTTGAGATCCTCATCAGTGACCGGCATTTTCTCCAGGTTTAAAGAAACGATTTGTTTTTTTACGGCATCCAATGCTGTGAGCTGATCCGTTTTAAAAAAACTGGCGCCATAAAAATCCACGCCCAGTGCCGGAGATTCTTTAGCAATGCGATAAACGGCCCGGTAATTTGATTTTAAACGATCGACTGTTTTATCGTCGGTGCCTTCAAAGTCATACACCTCGTCGGCATCTGATTTGAATACGCTTTCCGCAATAGATCTCAGGGTATCTGTTTGTGGAATGTCCTTCACTTTTAATTTAAAATCTGCGCCATCTTTAACCCAGCGATATAAAATAACCATTTCCTGATCCGTCAATTGTTCCTTACTGCTCGGCGGCATGTGCTTTTTTTGTTCGAGTGACAAATGGATTCTTTCGAACAACATTCCTAAATCAGGTTTTGTACTATCCCACAGCGGACCATCTTTTCCACCTTTTAAAAGAGACTGTTGGGTTTCCATGATCAGATCTCCCTTTGCTTTGCTGCTATTGTGGCAACCCATGCATTTTGCATCCAGAATGGGTTTGACCATATCCTTAAAAACCAGGGCTTCGTCGAATGATGCTCTTATTAATTTTTGTTCGGGCGTAATCGGTGCCAGCAAAAAATTATCACCATGGGTTATTTGAGCACCCTCATGCCCGGTGAACAATATCAGCCCAAAACTTATGATCGAAAAGATCACTGAAAATTTAATATTGTTTAACGGTGCATAAAAAATATACCATGCCAGGCTTATCCAGCAAACAAAAACACCACTCCATTTATGCCATTGCAATGAGTCCTGGCCGTATCCATTTTCCCTGGATAGAAAAAGTCCCATCAATGCAGTAAGGACGGATGTAAAAGCAGCGAACAGTAACAGGCTCTTACCGATCTCCTCCGAAACCTGTTGAGGGATGAGTTGATTCTTCCGTCCAAGCATTATCCAGCCAATGGCCAGGATCATTACCACGATCGGGAAATGCAAGAACAGGGGATGCATTCTTCCGATGACCTGTAAAGAAGATGGTATAGCAAGACGGTCGTAGAAAACTAAGAGAAATGCAAGCAGGCAATTGGCGGAAACGGTTATGCTATAAACAAGATTTTTTAAAATCTTCATGGATGCAATCAGTTTGGGTCGGGATTATGCTACAGGTTCCAATTTATAAGGATATACATGATTTGAATTCCATTGCGCCACATACATATTCTGTTCATCATCGATACAAACATCATGGGGATAGCAAAACACATTATTTGTCTGAAACATTTCCGCGGGTTTGTCTCCGTTATACACTGGATCAGTGCCCGCAAGGTTGGAAACCACTTTAAAATTCTTATCGAGTATCGTTACAAACCCCGATTGCTGGTTGATTTTAGAACTGCTCTGCAGCACTGCACTGTATAAATAATCTCCATTGATCACAGGACGACATACCCACGCTCCCGGAAGCGGAATCGTATTTAGGTATTTTCCTTCCATGGTATAACGTTTGAATGCATTTTGCTGGCGAGAAGTAACCACCAGGGTATTATTTGTTTTGTCACGGTGATCGATACAGATTCCATGTGCGTTCAATAAGTTTTCATCTTTGTCACCGCGTCCGCCAAAATGCCGGATATAATTTCCTTTAGCATCATATTGAATGACGAAATCCTTTCCGTATCCGTCAACGACATAGATATCGCCATTGGCTGCTATGGCCGTTTCTGTAGGAATATATTCATCAGCCTTAGTATACTGTCCGGTTTCTTTTGGATAATCCAATACCAACAGCACTCTTCCTTTCAAAGTAGTTTTAATAACCTGGTGCCGGTTGTTGTCGCAGATGAAAAGCACTTCTTCTCCATTTTCATTAAAGAGCGTTAGCCCGTGTGCGCCGGGATATTCATTTCCCCAGGTCTCGATTAAATTTCCCTTTCTATCGTAGATGATGACATTGTTTTTTACTTCATTGGTGAGCAGGATAATTCTACCCTTGCTGTCCTGCACCATTTCATGGCAGTCCTTTACGGGATATCTTTGAAAATCCAGTTTGCCCCAGGCAGTATTGATCTTGTATTTTTTGTTGTTGTGTCCAAGTACCAGGTCGCCATACCGCGTATTGCTCAATAGTGAAGAAGAATACAAAAGACCACCGCTGGCTAAGGAAGACTGAACGATAAATTTTCTCCTGTTCATGATTAACCTGTTTTATAATTAAATTGCTAGTGCCAAAATATTGTCAGGCCATTAAGCCATTGATGACTTTACCTGCCACATCCGTCAGCCGATAGCGACGACCCTGATGTTTAAAAGTTAATTTTTCATGATCCAGCCCCATTAAATGCAGCACGGTAGCATGCAGGTCATGTACATGCACGGGATCTTTGATGATATTGTATCCAAAATCATCTGATTCCCCATATACGCCGGGCTTTACCCCACCACCTGCCATCCAAATGGTGAAGGATCGGGGATGGTGGTCTCTTCCATAATTATCGGCTGTTAATTTACCCTGGCAATAATTGGTTCTGCCAAATTCTCCGCCCCAGATTACGAGTGTTTCATCCAATAGTCCTCGTTGTTTGAGATCAGTGATCAATGCAGCAGAAGGTTGATCGGCATCTTTGCATTGCCATTTTATTTGCATGGGAAGATTATCATGTCCATCCCAACCCTGGTGATACAATTGAACAAACCGCACGCCGCTCTCCGATAATTTTCTGGCCAATAAACAATTTGCTGCAAAGGTTCCCGGCACCAGACATTCCGGTCCATACATCTTAACGGTGCCTTCAGGTTCTTTAGATACATCCGTTATTTCCGGGACCATGGCCTGCATGCGATAAGCCATTTCATATTGCTGGATCTTGGTAGCTATTTCAGGATCACCGAAATCCTTCAGCGATGCTTCATTGAGTTCCGCTAATTTGTCAAGCATTTTTCTTCGGTCCTGCCGGTTCATGCTTGCCGGATCTTCCAGGAACAATACAGGATTTTCGCCGCTGCTGAATTGTACACCCTGGTAAATGGAATCGAGAAAACCATTGGACCAAAGTTTTGAATATACACCCTGTCCATTACCTTTTCCTCTCGACAATAAAACGCAGAAGGAGGGAAGGTTTTTATTCTCACTTCCCAAACCATAACTCAACCAGGAACCCATACTCGGACGATTGCCCTGTTGAGCACCCGTCTGGAAAAAAGTCAATGCCGGATCATGATTGATGGCTTCGGTGTACATGCTTTTAACAAAACACAAATCATCTACTACTTTAGCCGTGTGCGGTAGTAGTTCGCTTAACCATGCCCGTGACTGGCCATATTGATCAAACTTAAAGGTGGTTCCTGCCAACGGGAATTTTTTCTGATCAGAAGTCATACCGGTCAGTCGCTGCCCATTTCTGATCGAAGCAGGCAGATCTTCGCCATGCATTTTTTGCAATAATGGCTTGTAGTCGAACAGGTCGAGTTGCGAAGGAGCTCCATTTTGGAATAAGTAAATAATTCTTTTCGCCTTGGGTGCGAAATGGGGTAATTGTGAGATAAGGTTTTCCTGGTCGGTGCCGCCGAATAAATCAGGAATCAACAGGGAGCCCAACGCAACACTTCCAATTCCCCAGCCGAGGCTTGATAAGAAGCGGCGCCGGTTAATATTTAATCGATGATTTAAAATTTCTTTTTCCATGGCAACATTATTTTCCGGAAGTGTTTATCTGAATAGCTCCATCAGATATCAACCCGGATGGCAGACTTATGTTTTCGTTATCGTTTCTTCCAAATTATAGATCATGCTGATCAGTTTCATCAGCGCGGCGGTTTGATTGGGATCCCCCTGGGTCTTTAGTTTATACTCACCGATACTGAGCGTTTTATCCGCATCCAATTTCTTTTGTTCGAAGGCAGTCAATTGTTCGCTATAGTAATCATTCAGGATCTTCATTTCCGCATCTGAAGGATTTCGACAAACAATAAGACGGAATGCTTTTCGGAGCCGGTCTTCTTTGGAATTATGCTCAGCCGACAACCTTTGCGCAAGCACCCTGGATGCTTCCAATACGGTTGGATCATTCATCAGTTGCAAAGCCTGCAGCGGTGTATTGGTCCTTATGCGTTTTACCTCGCATTGGTCGCGGTTGCTGGCATCAAACATCCCCATCGTGGGAGGGGGGACTGTCAGTTTGATTAAAGTGTACATCCCCCTGCGATACAGTGAATCACCATGATCCTGTTTATAGGACGCCAACTCACCTCTGCCGGAAGTGGCGGCTTCCCATAAGCCTGCCGGTTGATAAGGTTTAACACTGGGCCCTCCAATCGTTTTTACCAAAAGTCCGCTGCTGGCCAAAATAAGATCCCGAATAAATTCTGCCGGCAATCTGTTTCTGGGTCCCCTGGAGAGATATACATTATCCGGGTCCTTTGCTAATTTCTCCTTTGATATTTTCGCTGATTGGCGATAGGTGGCCGACATGACCATTTGCTTCATCAGTCTTTTAATATTCCATCCATTGTCTATGAAATCGACCGCCAGCCAGTCGAGCAATTCGGGATGAGAAGGCAAGTCTCCCTGCATTCCGAAATCAGCAGCGCTTTTTACAATTCCTCTTCCAAATAGTTCCTGCCACATTTGATTTACAAATACCCGGGCCGTTAATGGATTTTCCCGGCTGGTGGTCCATTCGGCAAGACCCAGTCGGTTGCGGGGATATTTAGTTGTATCATATTTCATAACTGCCGGCAAGGCATAGGGAACAACCTCAGCAGCCGGTGCATCGTATCTTCCGCGATTAAGCATATAAGATTTTCTCAGGGTATCACGCTCACCCAAAACCGATACCATCATGCTCGCCGTATCCTTTCTGTTGATAAAAGAGAGTACATTCTTCAGGTCATTTTGGTCAATGATCATGATCGGCATTTTGGCCGGCTTCGACATGCCCACATCGCCTTCGTAACCGATCTCCTTTGTATTGTTAAAAAATGCCAGTAAGCTGTAATAGTCTTTTTGCGTAAAAGGATCGTATTTGTGATCATGGCATTGTGCGCACTCTATTGTTACGCCCAAAAATCCTTTTCCAAAGGTCTTCACCTTGTCGATCAGGTATTCAACGCGGTATTCCTCCGGAACAACTCCGCCTTCTTCCGTGTACTTATGATTGCGGAAAAATCCTGTAGCGAGAATCTGCTCCTTGGAAGCATTGGGTAACATATCTCCCGCAATTTGCCAGGTAATGAATTTGTCGAAGGGAATGTTTTCATTGAAAGCATGAATCACCCAATCCCTCCATGGCCACTGTGTACGGATATTGTCATCCTGGTATCCATAACTATCAGCATACCTGGAAACATCCAACCAGTGTAATGCCATTTTCTCACCATATTGCTGGGTTTGCATTAACTGGTCAACCATTTTTTCATACGCACCCTCACTTTTATCTGCGAGGAATTTATCCATCATCTCCAGGGTAGGAGGGATTCCGGTGAGATCCAAACTGAGTCTTTTGAGAAGATGCTCCTTGTCCGCTTCTTCATTTGGGGAGAGTCCCTGTTGCACCATTTTGCTCAGGGTAAAATGATCTATTTCATTCCTGGCGAAAGCTGTATTATCAACTGCCGGAAGGGGATTTTTTTTTGGAATGGTGAAAGCCCAATGGGATTCGTATTTCGCACCTTGCTTAATCCATTTTTCAAACAATTGTTTCTCGTGGTCAGTCAGCACGCCCAAATGTGCATCCGATGGAGGCATGGAATAGCTGATATCCGAAGAAGTGATTCTTTTAATAAGTTCCGATTGCTCCGGTTTGCCCGGTACAATCGCAAATAAGCCCTTTGATTCCGTGAGAGGTGAATAGGCGCTGTCCGCAATGTCTAACCTGAGATGAGCCTGGCGTTTCGTAGCATCCGGACCATGGCATTTGTAGCATTTATCAGACAATATCGGCCTGATATTAAAATTGTAGCTAACGACATCGGGCATTTTCTCCGTATTGGTGTTCCCGTTTCGAAAACAGGAAGAAATACCCAATATAATCCCGATGAGAATTATTCCAAACAGCAGTTTTCGTTGATGGGCAATCATTTCAGAGCGTTTCATTCAGTTGAGTGACTGAATTTCCATGATAAAAGGTATAGATAATTTGTTAGATTTTAGCAGATTTTTGGAATCCATGGCAGGGTTAGGTTTGATTGGTTCCGTTCCGGGTAAAGTTGGTACCCCGAAGGCAAATACCAGTGCTGGATTAGATCCCGGGAATATTTTAACTTTAGCTAACTGACTGTCATTCGTAAGACTCTTCTGCTTTGGTTGACCTATGATATGAATACACACTGCTTAAATTGCGGCCATTCGTTTAAGGGCAATTTTTGCCCGAATTGCGGTCAGAAGGCGATCGTAAGAAGGATAACCGCTGCAGTTTTGGTCACAGATGTGATCCATTTTTTTACCCATATAGAAAAAGGGTTTCTTTTTACCACACGGAGTTTTTTAGTCAGACCCGGGATCTCTTCGTTGAATTATCTTGCCGGAAAGCGGAAACAATTCCAGACACCGGTAAGTTTTTTCCTGATTTGGACAGGTTTGTACATTCTGCTTCACAATACAGTAATTAAATATCTTCACCTTGAACTTGCGGTATCCGCAATCAGTAAATATAATATTGGTGAGCAGTCGGATATTTTCTTCCGGAATCATTTCTCGCTCTTCATCATTCCTATTATAATCTTTTCTGCCTTCCTGATTTATCTGTTCCTCGCTAGGCCGAAGTACAATTTTATAGAAATGCTGGCCCTCAGCTTGTTCGGAGCAGGCAACTATTTTATGATGTGCTTTGTGAGTGACTTCATACTGGGCTTCGTTTTTAAAATGAATGTATTATCGGCAAATGTGTTTTTATGGCAGACTGTGTTGTCGACTGCTTATAATTTTTGGTTTTGTTTTGACCTTTTCAAAAGAATGCATTTACGATTATTTTGGGTAAGAATTGTCATTGTGTCTATTTTAGTTGCTTTGTTTGGATTGGTACTGATGCTTTATTTGCCGATGGTCTGGATGAGTGTGGTGGGTTGATAGACGTTGTTCGCGGTGTTCCGAAGGATCACCTCGAACGCAGGATAAAAGCCGTTCGCAGAACGGGTAGCGGTTTGATTGAATTAATTAAACATTTTCGCCTGCATTGGTAGAGTCTTTATTGATAAGTTCGGTTTTATTTCGCATTATTGTGGCTAGTCCAAAATATTGTTGGTGTCCCTGGCATTTTGAGGAGGCATAGTCCCTGCTGGAAAACCAATGGCGAGAGTATAAATTAACCCCCATTTTGTTTGTCTAACATCTTTCAGATGTTCGCTGTCGACGAAGATTGAAAAACACTTCCGTGTCCTTTCCACCAAAGCACCAAAAATCCAGAAACTTTTTCCCATTGTGCAATCATTGAATTATTGCATTCCTGTGCAATAGGATTCAACTGCAACCTTTAACTTTTTTTCGATCTCGTATGCAATGTCAAAATGTACCTGCTGATATGGCGCAAGCGTATAAATTGCATCAAACCTGGATCCTTAACATCCCCCAAATTCGGTATTGGGTTGGTCAATTTCTCAGTTTAATTTTAATGAGACTAATCATAAATCTCATGCGTTCCATTTGGATTTTGGTTGTGGCCATCGCTTATTTATTTGGCCTTTCGGAGTGCAAAAAGAGTGTACCAGGCAATTCAGTCAATGGAGGCGGGCTTTCCAGTACAATGGTAAGATCTTATGAACTAATAATTACAGATACCATCCTCCTCAATACCTCTTCAGACTATACCTACACTTATTCCTATGACAACAACAATCGACAAACCGCTGCTACCCAGATGGGAACGGATACTTACAAAGGAACTGTCACAACCATAAATTTCAATGCCCAATTCACCTACTCACAAGGCGCTCAAACAGAAACCGGGTTATTGCAAAAAGGTGGTACCAGTTATAGCAGCAGCTCTATTTATTACCTCAATTCATCTTCTTATCCCACCAGGTTGGTGTTAACTTCAAACGCCGGAACCATTAGCACCGAAATCACAAACATCTACACTTATGATGCCAATGGCTATTGCACCGAAATAGATAATACCAGCACATATAACAATATTGCCCAACCTGCCACAAAGACATTGTTCACTATCTCCACCGGCAACGTAATAAGGCAGGATAACTATCTGGCTTCAGGTAGCATCGTCGGCTCTACCTCCTACACTTTTAGTAATACTGTCAATAAAACGGATCAGAGATTTAGCACAGCTCCGGATGCCGGTCACCTGAACAATAACCTTGTACAAAGCTCCGTGACCAACACAATGGGCATTCCCAAAAGTGCCCTCAATTACAGTTATAGTTTGGATAGCAAAGGGAGGCCAAACAGCGCAATAGTAACCACCAACAATGGGAAGACTTTCATGCAATACAAGAATATCCAGTATCTGAATTAAGCCGACCTGCATCAAACAAAACAAGCACCCTGAATATTTTGCTAATACTTAAAAAATGCAATGTTGAAACTTCAGTGTCATGAATAATCACCTGGAATTTTATATCAGACCAGATCCGGGAAGAAAAACCTCCCAATTTATTTCAGGCGATGTATTATTCCTACTTACGAGGAAGGCATCAATTTTTCAATTAAATATTGTTACTGTTCAAATATTTTTTGGGTTATCAAAAAAAGGAAGATTTGGGCTGAAATTGGAGACTTCAGAAGATGGGATTAGGGTAGATAAAATATGGTAAAAACGGCTTCGGTTTTTACCATATCACTTACATAACCGCGAAAATGAAGGCTTTGGTTAAAACCTATAAGGTCTCGAGCGGCCCCCTTTACATTATTCAACGCACATTGACCTCCTCTCTAAAAACTAATATGGTTCTAGGGAATCATTCAATTGAGATTTCGGGACACTTGATTGCTCAGGATTCGTCTTAATCATGCGACAATTTCCGCTATTCAGCAATTGCAAAGCTGTGATCCAAGTCAGAAGCGTTTTAAGGAATCGCAAGGTGGTTTTCAATTCACGACAAAATTATATTCTATCGTTCTCGTCTCTTGTTAACAATTGATGAATGAGATGTTAATGAATTGCATGAATACTTATAAGACCACTCGAAAGGATGACCCGCATGACATAGAAGCTATTAATGGCAAAGTGTAGCATCCGCCAATACTTCTACATTACACTCGTGGATATGATTTAAAATAATGCTAATACGGAAAACATCACGGTAATCTTACGGACTACCATTATAATGTGAACAAATAATAGCTGGTCCCCGGGAGCAGGTCGACAGTAATTTTGAACATTCCGTATTGGTAGTCAAATAGGCATGCACTACTAACATTCGTAGTTGCCTGAAATGTTTCAATGCACATTATAAACGCATTTCAAACTCCGATAGCTCGTGGCATTGCCACATAATTCCCCAAGGCTTATATCAAATTGGGCTCTTATAATTGCAAAAGCAGGATGTAGCGAATCTCTATAAATAGTCTGCCTGTTTCTCGTGATTTAGCACTTCACTTTATTTAAATAAACAAAGTATGTTCGCGCGGTAGTTTTTGAAACTGAAAATTCTATTTCTTTCCCAGGATCGCGATTTGCCGCTATGTTTTTGTGTTCACTGCAAAATGATTTTCCGTATGTCGTTGTTTCCAAATTCTATCACGTATAAATTGCCGTCACTGGGGTTAAAAACTACTCCGTCGGGGAAATAAAATTGCGCGTTAGCGTAATTACCATTTGTCAAGCCCGAGGTTCCGGTTCCTGCTAGTGTCTGTACTATGCTTGGCGGGGTAGAGCTGACCGGATCAAAACCTTGAACGTAGCGAATGGCATGATTGCTGGCGTCTGCAATAAATAATTCGGGAGTAACACCATCTTTGGCAAAGCCCAACGCAACACTGTTTGGACTATTGAAAGTTGGTGGTGAAGTAGTGAACCCTGGTTTACCACTCGGATCTCCACCTACAGTACTCACTAATACCGTATTATTGATCTGAACCAGTTTTCTTATTTTGTTGTTTGTATAGTCTGCGATAAAAATGATCACTCCCTGACCACCGGGCATACTGTACACGCAGATTCCCCTAGGACTATTGAAAGTTGCGAGGTAGCCGGATCCATCCTGCGCACCAAAGAAACCTGAAGTTCCTGCAATCGTAGTTACCGCTGTTGTCGAAATATTTATTTCTCTGATCATGTTGTTCCTGCTATCTGCGACATAAAGATTTCCGCCAACATTGTCAATGCCGATCCCGATGGGTCTTTGAAACGAGGCCAGCGTTCCAATCCCATCTGCATAGGCAGCATTACCCGTTCCTGCAATTGTTGTCACGTTTCCCTGCGGGTCTATTTTGCGAATCCGATTATTAAGTTCGTCTGAAACATATAAATTTCCCTGCGCGTCGAATGCCAAACCGGAAGGGCTCGAAAATCGCGCCGCGGTTCCATTACCATCCTTAAATCCTGCGGTTGTACTGCCCGCGAAAGTAGTAACCACTCCCTGTGGATCAACCTTCCTAATTTCATTGTTTCCATAATCAGCTACAAATAAGTTTCCTTTCGTATCAAACACACCATTTTCAGGTGATTTAAATGAAGCATTTTTCCCAGTTCCATCTGCAGCTCCAGCGGTCGAACTCCCGGCAAATGTGCTTACCTGCTGAGGATAGGTAAACACCGGACCTACAAAAGTGCTGTTGCCATTGGAGATCGACACCGGGCCTGTGGTGCCGCCATTGGGAACAGTAACCGTTAGGGATGCATCCGTACTGCTGACAATTGTTGCTGGTGTGCCATTAAAACTTACCACATCCTTTGATTGGTTAAAACTGAAACCCTGGCCAGTTATTTTTACCTGAGCTCCCGCTACTCCACTATCGGGAGAAATATTGAGAATTACAAACGGGATACCAATGGAAATTGTTTGTCCTACGCCGCCGAGTTTTATTTGGGAACCATATAGCATTGAAGGCGTAACCGTATTATTAGTTGCTATAATCTGCGTTGATGTGGAACTTGTAATGGTGAAGACCATTCCATTAACAGTAACCGTTACACCATTTAATCCTCCTATAAATGTTCCTGTAAGGGTGAGTGTTCCACCTGAACCAGTAATAGTCGTTGTACCGATAGTGACCGATTCAGAACCTATATTAAAATCATAGGGGAATGTACTAGGTGTGCCGCCACTGCTTATCGTAATGGTCCCGGATGTTGGTGTACCCGCTGGTACATACGCCACGATCTTCGTCGTTGAGCTAGCGGGTGAAATCGAAATGGGTACCCCATTGATGCTCCCGGAAATCTGGTTGTAATTGGTAAACCCAGTACCGGTAATGGTAATGGAGTCCACATTGAGCCCGATCTCAATATCAACCTGGGTGATGTTCGCATTGGCCCCTAGTGGATTGTCTTTTTTACTACAGGTGAAAAAAATTGTCGACAAAATGACAGCAAACAATAATTTCTTTTTCATATGCAAGAATTTAAGGATTGGTATAAGGTTTAAAAAAAGTACTCATAGAGACACAGTTTATCTAGTATAGGGATTAGGTCAATGTTATTTTTCCCCCGCGCAGGAATCGTCCAAGGTATTCAGCCAATTGCGCCATCACTAAACGAAGTGAGATCTTATCATAGAAATTAAAGCGAGGAGTAAAAAGCCGAAGGCAACGAAACACGTTATACAGCTCCATTTCAAAGTTAGCGGAAGTGCTTGCCGGCAACAATACCGAGTAATAGGGATATGATAAAGATGAAGAAGTAGAACAATCAGGTGAGATTTTCGTAAATCGCTTTGGCAACCGCTTCGGTCATACTTGCCACATGAAGTTTCTCATAGATCTTTTTGAAATGCGTTTTGACTGTTTCAAGGCTGATGCTGCATTTGTCGGCTATCATTTTGTAGCTAAGCCCTTGCACAAGGAATTTGAGTATTTCCTTTTCGCGCCTACTAAGATGGTAATTTTCCAACAGTATGGTATCCGGAAAATGTTTACGGAAAAGTGCGAGTATTTTTTGCGCGATATTGGGAGACATGGGCGCACCACCTTCCAGGATATCTTTTAGATAAACAGGGAATGAATCCTGCAAATGCCTTTTTAAAATGTATCCCGATGCACCTGCACAAATACATGCGAATACGTGATTGTCATCTTCAAACACCGTTTGAATCAAAATCTTCACGGAGGGATAATGTCTCAATATCAAAGCTGTCGCTTCTATTCCATTTAAAGGCCTGATCTTAATATCCATCAAAATAACATCGGGAATACTATTTCTCAGCTGTTCGACAATATTACCGGTATCGGTGTACACTCCGATGAGCTCGATGTCGCTAAACGTGCCTATCATTGTTCGCAATGCATCTATAAACTTGGTGTTATCTTCATATATCACTAACCTGATCCCCATATGAGTGAAGTTAAATTGAATAGGCAGATAAAAAACTACCGATTTTTCGGTATAGACGCGCGCAGAACAACTGAAGTGCCATCGTCATTCGAACTTATAACTAAAGTCGCCTTCAAATCCATCGCACGACCCTGTATATTGGAAAGGCCATTACCCCGGCCTTTGATAGTCGGGTCAAATCCTTTTCCATTGTCGGTTATTTGCATTTCCATGCCAGGGAAGGTGATGGTAAAGGCTACACTTATTTTATCCGCTTCGGAATATTTTACCGCGTTATTTAATGCCTCTTTGCAAATAAGGAATATATTTTTTCTGAATTGCATCGACATAACCCGTTTTTCAAGAAGAGGGTTACACTGAAACGTCAGCTCAATTCCTTTTGAAATACAA
>Ga0209069_10000579_pt1 | contig 17153 bp, 16 predicted proteins | sample Str013_2_FD_187202 | JGI IMG/M metagenome (GOLD analysis project Ga0209069, IMG submission 187202) | Freshwater sediment microbial communities in response to fracking from Pennsylvania, USA - Straight Creek_MetaG_SC_2013 (SPAdes) (version 2) | ecosystem: Environmental > Aquatic > Freshwater >...
CCAGGACCACGGCCTGCCCATAGGCGGCCAGCCCCTTCACCGTGAACAAAACGACGACGCCAAGGCACAAGGCCAAAACAGCGGGGAAATAGCGGCGGATATAGACGGTATCGATGATCGAGCCGATCAGATAGGCGGACAGCGCGGTGCAGCCGGCCGTCACCACCATCAGGCCGATCGCGAATGCGTAGCCTTTCCAGTGCTTGACCGCATACTCGGCGAATACCCGGCGAATGAGGTGCAACTCGCTGGTGGGAGCGATCTGCAGCCAGCGCTTGATCCAGGATGTCATGGCCACCATTCGTGTTTGAGCAGCGTTCCGCCCGCTGGCGCGTTTCCAACGCCGGCAACCTTCAACCGCTTCGGAGGCTGTACCAAGCAGCACCGGCTGGCAGGTGTTCGACGCTGCGCACAATCCGTTCCGCGCCGCTTGTCCAGGCTGCTCTTGAGCGCACACCACCCCGAACGGTATGTACCATGTTCGATACCTCGGCCAAAGACGGCGCGAGGTGCAATGCTGACGCAGCCCCGGGGCGCCGTCGGACGCAGCAAAAGGTCGCAGCATGCCCGATCTTCGCACGCTCAGAATCGTCGAAATCGGTGACAAGCCCTATGTGAAAACCGCCTTCCCGTTGCAGGTTGCGTATTTTTCGACCCGGGGCGAGACGGTGACGAACGGCGGACAAGCCGGCGCGCAGCGATTGTCGCTCGCAACCCTGCCGTCGCTGCTCCGCGCGCTGCGGGACCCCGGCGTCGCGCTCATCGTGTGCCATCCAACGTTCCATGCGCCGTGGCAGTGGCAGGCCATCTCCCGCATGATCTTCAACCGCCGGTTGCTGGGCCGCTCGTTTCCGCTGGTGCCCGCGTTCGGCCCGCAGGTCCTGCGCCTCGGGACCGCCGCCCCCATTGCCGTGGTCGATCATGACGATTTGCCCGTGATCAATCGGCAGAACCGGTTTTTGCTGGAGCGCTGCGCGATTTATTTCAAGCGGGAGCTGCCCTGCGACCGCTGGCGCGTGTTCCTGAAGACGTCGCACGCGAACCTGCCGACGCCCAGATTCAGGCTGCAGCCGCGCCACGCCCGCCTGCTGGACAAGCTCCATCCGATCTCGATCGGGCTGCCGCTGTCCGGATACCCGGCCTGCGAGCCCGCGGCGTCCGCCGTCAAGGACATCGACGTGTTCTTTGCCGGACGCATCGACGGATCCTCGACGCTGCGGCCGGGCGGGCTGCGGGAGCTGCGCGCCTTGCGAGAGCAGGGTTATGCCATCGACGTCGCGGACCGGCCGATGCCGCGGGAGGAATTTCTCCGGCGCTGCCGGCGCGCCTGGCTGTGCTGGTCTCCCGAAGGGCTCGGCTGGGACTGCTTCCGGCACTACGAGGTGGCCGCGTGCGGCTCCGTGCCGCTGATCAACCAGCCGACCATCGAGCGGCACCAGCCGTTGCTGAACGGCATTCACGCCATCTACTATGACGCCGAATCAGGCGGCCTCACCCGGGCAGCGATTGCCGCGCTGTCCGACAAGCCGGCGCTGGCAGCCATGGCCGCGGCCGGCCGCGAGCACGTGCTGCGCCATCATACCAGCCAGGCGCTGGCATCCTACATCGTGACCACGGCGCTGGCGGCGGCCAAGCGCGGAACCGGCGGGCCTCAATAATCGAGGCCATACATCGCCCGCAACTTGTCCTGCAACGGCAGCAGATAGCTCGCGCGGGTCACCTGTCCCTCGGTTTCCCGCGCCACGCCGCTCTCATCGCTTTCCAGCCGCGACACATACCAGGCATGGAACACGTTGCCGGCAAGGGTCGGCACGCGCGGATGGCCGACCGCGAAGTCCGCGGCGAATTGGATCGGGTGCTTGACGATGCTAAAGCCCTGCTCCAGCACCCGAATGGTTGCCTCCTCGCCGGTATCGGTCGCGTGGCCGCGCAGCTTGCGCAGCTCGATCAGCCGGCCGAAATCGGCGCGCAGGAAGCACATGAAGTGTGGGTGCACATACCAGCCGTGCGGATTGCCCGCGTGCTTGTCGACGAACACGGCTCCGGCGAGGCGGACCTGCCGATCGAGCTTGTCGAGCGACAGCGTCAACCAGTCGTCGGCGACCGGGTGGGCGTCCGAATCGAGCAATACGATGTGCTCATGCCTGGCAACCTCAAGCCCGCGTGCCGCCGCCTCGGCATGGCCGTGGCCGCGGGTCCGCCATTGCCGGAAGCTGATGAAATCGACGTCCGGCTGCGCCCGCATCCAGGACCGCGTCGCATCGGTGCTGCCACGATCGACGACAATGATCTGGTAATTGCGGTCCGTGGTGAATTGGCGGACCTTCTCCACCAGAAGGCGGGAGAAGAAAAAGCCGTTGCGGGTTACAGTGAGGACGGAGACCGGCGGCTTGCTCATGGTGTGTGTCGGTTCGGGTTTGTCATTGTGGATGTGAGACGATGCGCGGATCAGTGACATGGAAGCCCGAGTCTAAGCGGAGTTTCTGCGACCAGCCAGGAAATCCCAACGTGTCATTCAAGGTGTCAGGGGCAAGCCGAGAAATTCTGTTGTGCGGCTCTGCCGCGAACGGCCGGCATCGGCAAAGATCGCTTCGGCGCAGCTCCCCCGGTCGGGCCGCGTAAATTGGCAGCCGAGAACGCAATTCTGGTGGTCGGGCCGAGCTGGATCGGCGACATGGTGATGGCGCAATGCCTGTTCGCGGCCTTGCTGCGCGCCGATGGCTCCGCGCCGATCGACGTGCTGGCCCCCGACTGGGTGCGCCCGCTCGCCGCCCGCATGCCGCAGATCCGGACCGCGATCGCCATGCCGATGGGCCATGGCGAGTTCGCGTTTCTCGCCCGGCGCCGGCTGGGACGCGCGCTGCGCGGCCGCTACAGCCATGCGTTCGTGCTGCCGGGCAGCTGGAAGTCGGCGCTGGTTCCCTATTTCGCCGGCATCGAGCACCGGGTCGGCTATCTGCGCGAGTGGCGCTGGGGCCTCCTGAACGACATCCGTGAGCTGCCGGCGGAGATGAACGCCAAGACCGCGCGTGCGTTCCAGGCTCTGGCCGAGCCAGCCGTTATCGAGGATGCCGCGCGGCTGATCGAGCCCAAACTGGATGTCGATCCGCAGAACCAGGGCCGCCTGCTCGCCGCGCATGGATTGGCAGCCGGGCGCTTCGCAGTGTTGGCGCCCGGGGCGGAATATGGACCGGCCAAGCGCTGGCCGGCGCAGCACTGGGCGGCGCTCGCCACGGCATTGAGCGCGCGCGGGCTGACATCGGTGCTGCTGGGCTCGGTCAAGGACCGCCAGCCGCTCGGCGCGGAGCTGCTGTTGCACCCGGCCATGCGCGATCTCATGGGCGCCACCAGCCTCGGGGATGCCATCGATCTGATCGCCGCCAGCCGCTTCGCGGTCACCAACGACTCGGGCCTGATGCATATCGCCGCCGCCGCCGGCGCGCCGCTGATCGCGCTCTACGGCTCGACGTCGCCCGAGCACACGCCGCCGCTGTCCAGCCGCGCCAGGGTGATTTCGCTCGGCCTCGCCTGCTCGCCGTGCCGGGCGCGCGACTGCCCGCTCGGACATCTCGATTGCCTGGTGCAGCTCGCGCCCGCAGGGGTGCTGGCCGAGGCCGAGGCGATGGGGCTGTTGCCGCCCGACCAGGGCAAAGCCCGACCCTGATCGCTCACATCCAGCGATCCGATTGCGACAGATAGCCGCCGATGTAGGCGGCAACTCCGTCCTCCAGCGAGCGGAAGTTGACTCCGCAGCCCGCGGCCCGCAATTTTTCCATGCGCGCCTCGGTGACATATTGATAACGGCCGGCCAGCGCCTCCGGCATATCGATGAACTCGATCCTCTCGGGAAGCCCGGCGGCGCGGAATATGGCCCGGCCGAGATCGAGCCAGCTGCGCGCCCGGCCGGTGCCGACATTGTACAGCCCCGGGGCAAACTCGTGGTCCAGCATCCACAGGATCACGTGCACGCAATCCTCGACGTAGACGAAATCGCGGAGCTGGCCGCCGTCCGCATAATCGGGGTTCTCGGAGCGGAACAGGCGCAGCGGCTCGCCCGCAACGAGCTTCGGGTAGTGCTGCGCGATCACGCTCTGCATGGCTCCCTTGTGATACTCGTTGGGGCCATAGACGTTGAAGAACTTGAGGCCGGCCCATTTGGGCGGAGACGGTGCCCCCTCCGCCGCCGCCCGCAGCGCGCGCCGGTCGAAGACATGCTTGCTCCAGCCGTAGAGATTGAGCGGCCGCAGCCGGCCAAGACCTGCACGATCGAGCCGGTCGTCGAAGCCGGCGCTGCCGTCCCCGTAGGTCGCCGCCGAGGAGGCGTAGATCAGCGGGCAGCGCTGCTCCGCGCACCAGGCCCACAAGGCCGCCGACAGCCTGAAATTATGCTCGAGGATGCGGTCGCCATCGGTTTCGGTGGTGGCGCTGATGGCGCCCATGTGGACGATGCCGCCGAGCCGGCCGGCGTGCTCCCCAAGCCACCGCATGAGCGCGTCGGGGGAGATGAAATCCTCGATCTCGTGCTTGGCGAGGTTCCTCCATTTCTCGGCCATCCCGAGCCAATCGCAGATCGCGACGCGCTCACCCCGCCCCGCCAGGGCACGCGCGACATGGGACCCGATGAAGCCGGCGCCGCCGGTGACGAGGTACATGCGTTCTCTGTCCGCTGCTTCGCGTTTCAATCCGGGGCCGAGCCGAGCCCCTTGGCGCGGCGGATGGCGTTGGTGGTCGACTGGTCCGGCACCAGGTCCACCAGCACAACCTTGCCGCCGCGGGCCTTGACGAGATCGGCGCCGACGACCTCGTGCTCCTGGTAGTCCGCGCCCTTCGCCAGCAGATCGGGCTCCAGCGACTCGATCAGTCCGACCGGGGTGTCGGCATCGAACAGCACCACCAGATCGACGGCCGCCAGCGAGGCGATCACCTGGGCGCGCGAGGCCTCGTCCTGCACCGGGCGCGAGGGACCCTTCAGGCGCCGCACCGATGCATCCGTGTTAAGGGCCACGACGAGCCGGTCGCATTGAGCTGCAACCTTCTTCAGCATCGTGACGTGCCCCGCATGCAAAATGTCGAAGCAACCATTGGTGAAGCCAATGCGTAGACCGAGATCACGCCACAGCCGGCACATGGCGGCGGCCCTGTCGGCGGAAACGATCCGATCGGCGACGCCCTCCAGGATCTGCGCGCTCTGCGCCGCCTTGATCTCGGCGAGCGATATTACAGCCGTGCCGAGCCGGGTCACGGCGATCCCCGAGGCGGTATTGGCGAATTGCATGGCGTCGGCGGCGTCGGCGCCGCTGGCGAGGGCCACCGCGAAGGCGGCGAGCGCGGTGTCGCCGGCGCCGGACACGTCGAACACCTCGCGCGCCTGACTGCTCGCATGCGCCGGCGGGTGCCCCTTGCGGAACAGCGACATGCCTTTCTCGGAACGCGTCACGAGCACGTCCATGCCGAGCTTTTCGATCAACTGGCCGGCGGCCTCGGCCACGCCCGCGTCCGAATGCGCGTCGATGCCGGTGGCGCGCTGCAGCTCGGCGACGTTCGGCTTGATCAGCGTCGCGCCGCGATACGCCGCGAAGCTGTCGCGCTTGGGGTCGACGATGACCGGCTTGCCAGCCGCCGCCGCAAGCCGCATCACCTCCGCCAGCAAGCGGGGAGTCAGCACGCCCTTGTCGTAGTCGGACAGCACCACGAGGCTGGCGCGGCCGATCCAGTGCTGAACCTGCGCCAGCAGGGCATCTTCGAGCCCAACCGGAATGGCGCGGCGGCACTCCTGATCGGCGCGCAGCATCTGATGCGCGTTGCACATATAGCGGGTCTTGACGGTGGTCGGGCGGTCGGGTGCGGTCAGCAGGCCATCGACAATTTCGTGCCTGCCGCTGGTCATCAACTGGCGAAGCTGCTGGCCCTGCGAGTCGGCCCCGACCACTCCAAGGAGGACCGACTTGGCGCCCAATGCGGCAAGGTTGGCCGCGACATTGGCGGCCCCGCCCGGCATCGATTTGCTGCTGGTGATGGTGAGCACCGGAATCGGAGCCTCGGGCGAGATGCGCGCCACCTCGCCATGCACGTAGACGTCCAGCATGGCATCGCCGAGCACGAGACACGTGGTCTGTGCGAATGCCTCGGTGCGGATGCTGCTGGCGGACATGCGAGAGATGGGCCTCGGTTCAGATCAGGGTTTTCATGGCAATTTTGCGTGGCCAACGCGGCTGCGCTATAGCCTCATAGCACGACGGCGGTCCAGGGGAAGCGACAGGATGGCGGGTATGGAACGCGCGATACACGACCTCCTGGAAACCGAATTCAGCGCCCACGTCGCGCTGGCACAAGCAACCAAAGGCGCCGTCGCGGCGGAATTCGGCCGTCTCGTCGGACTATGTGTCGGCTGCCTGCGCGGCGGGGGCAAGCTGATCGCGTTCGGCAACGGCGGCAGCGCCGCGGACGCGCAGCATCTGGTGACGGAGCTGGCGGTCCGCTACCGGACGACGCGCCCGGCCCTCGCGGCGATCGCGCTCACCGCCGACACCGCGCTCCTCACAGCGGCGGGCAACGATCTCGGCTTCGAGCAGATATTTGCCCGCCAGATCGAGGCGATCGGCAAACCTGGCGATGTCGCGCTCGGACTTTCGACCTCCGGCCGGAGTCCGAATGTCATTGAGGCTCTGAAGGCCGCCAGGCGGCTCGGATGCGGGGCAGCGGCGTTCAGCGGCGAGACCGGCGGCGACCTGCCGGGGCTTGCCGATCCCTTGATCCTGGTTCCATCGCAGATAACCGCCCGCATCCAGGAAATGCATGGGTTGCTCGGTCACATCTTATGCCAGGCGATCGAGCAGGGCTTGGGCTATGTCGACTGAGGCCGGCGGCGCAGGTCACAGCTTGAACTCCTCCAGAATGGCGCTTGCGGCCCGGCCTGAAGCGCCCGGCGCCCCGAGCAATCGGTGCACAGCGGCCAGCGCCGCTTTCATGCCGGCATGCGCCTTTGCATCATACAGCAGCCGCTCCGCCTCCCGGCACAGCCGCTCGACCGTCAGGCCCTCCTGCACCAGCTCGGGCACGATCGCGCGGCCCGCAACGAGATTGACGAGGCCGATGAAGCGGACCTTGATCAGCCAGCGCCCGAGCAGGGCGCTCAGCGGGCTCGTGCGGTACAGCAGCACCATCGGTGTCTCGCTCGCCGCCGCCTCGATCGTCGCCGTCCCGGACGCCACCAGCAGCACGTCGGCGGCGGCCATGATCTCGTAGTTATGGCGGCTTTGAACCTCGATCGGCACGGTCGCGCCGGCGAGGGCGGCGTCCAGCACCGCCATCGGCACCGAGGGGGCATGGGCCAGCACGAATTTCAAGGCCACACCGCGGGCCTTGCCCTGTTGATCGAGCCGCTCCGCCGCCTGCAGCATGACCGGCAGCAAAGTGCGCACCTCGCGCTCGCGGCTGCCGGGAAACAGCCCCACCAGCTTGACCTCCTCGTCGATCCCGAGCGCCTTGCGACAACTCGCCCGGTCGGGCGTGCTGGAGACCGCATCCAGCATGGGATGGCCGACGAACCGGCACTTGATTCCGGCCTCAGTGTAGATCCGCTCCTCGAACGGCAGGATCACCAGAACGAGGTCGACCACGCGCTTGATGACGTGGATACGCCGTTGATTCCACGCCCAGATCTGCGGCGCCACGTAATATGCGACGCGATGCCCGGCCGCTTTGGCCACCCGTGCCAGGCGCAGGTTCAGCCCAGGATTGTCGATGAAAACCACGCCATCGATCTCGATGTGGCGCAGGATGCCGGCGAGCGTCCGATAGGTCTGCACCACGCGGCGCAGCTGCGCCGGGCTCGGCAGGCCGATGATGTCCAGCCGCTCGATGCCCTGCAGCAGCTCCACCCCGGCAGCTTGCATCCGCTGGCCGCCGAGACCGATCAGCTCGATGTCGGGGCGCTGCGACTTGAGGGCGCTGGCGAGATTGGCGCCGTGCAGGTCCCCGGACGCCTCGCCGGCCATGATCAGAATACGGGCCACCCATCATTCCCCTGATTGCGCGCGCGGACCATAGAGGCCGGCCTCGTAGCTGCCAAGCGTCGCTATCGGTTCAGCCGGACTAAATGTGGCGGAAGCCCAGCTCGAAACAAAAAATGTTATGACTCAGGGTGTTGATAACAATAGATGGCCGATCTGAGGAGGTTGGTGTATTCGGCAAGCCGATGGAGGATCGGGTCTTGCCAACCGGCCGAGGGCATAAATTGCGTGACTGCCGCTATCGCATTGAATATGCGGCGATGCGGCTCACCGTGTTCTTGTTGCGCCTGCTGCCGATCGATATCGCGACCGCCGTGACGGCTGCCACGTTCCGCATGCTTGCGCCCTGGACAAGGCTGCACCAGCGAGCCTTGGCCAATCTAAAATCCGCGTTTCCGCAAGCCGACGCTGCGGAGCGCGGCCGGATTGCCTCGGCCATGTGGGGCAACACCGGCCGTGTCGTGGCCGAAACCGTGCTGCTCGACCGGATTCTCTCGGACCCTGGCCGGATCACGGTCACTGGCGGGGAGGCGCTGTCAAAGCGACTGGCCACGCCCGGGCCGAACATTGCGGTAACCCTGCATTTGGGCAATTGGGAGTTGGTGGCGCGCGCCTATGCGATTTGCGGCGGCACGTTGATGGCGGTGTACCGACCGTTCCGCAATCCCTACATCGACCGTTGGATGCTGCTGCAACGCAAGTGTCTGTATCCAGCCGGGCTGCTGGCCAAAGGCGGTTCTCACGATGACCGACGCGCCGGTCATGCCACGGCCCGTGGGCTCCTTATGCAAGCCCGGCAAGGCGCATCGCTTGGCTTCGTCTGCGATCAGGCCGAGTGGCGCAGCGATTTCACAGTTCCGTTTTTTGGGCACAGGGCTAAATTCAGCCCCGTGCCGGCGATGATTGCGCGCCATGTCGACGCACCGATTTGGGCAGCGAAATGTCAACGGATCGGCCAGGGATCCCGCTTCCAGATCGACATTTCCGAGATCGTCGTCAACCGCACCAACGATCGTCAGCGCGATGTCCAGCTGGCGACCACCGACATGGCGCGTCAATTCGAGCTGTGGATACGCGGCACGCCCGACCAATGGATGTGGTGGCAGCGACGTTCGATTGCCGATGGATAGCAACGGTTCGTGACGGCCTACCCGCCTAGACAGCAATGAAAGTTCGAGACGAGAGCCATGTCACAGAAGATACGCGTCGCCATAATCGGCGCCGGCTATTTCGGCCGCAACCACGCCCGGCATTTCGCGGCCAATCCGCGCGCCGAGCTGACCGCGGTCGTCGACGTGGTCGATAAAAAGGCGCGCGCGCTCAGCAGCGAGTTCGGCGGCGAGGTCGTGCTCGACTACCGCCAGCTGTTCGGGCGTATCGATGCGGCGAGCGTGGTGGTGCCGACCCCCAATCATTTTGCGATCGTGCGCGATCTGCTGAAAGCCGGCATCCACGTGCTCGTCGAAAAACCCATGACGCACGATCTGAAAAGCGCCGACGCGCTGGTGAAGCTCGCCGAGGGGCAGCAGAAGGTGCTGATGGTGGGGCAGATCGAGCGGTTCTCGGCGGGCTATATCGGGCTGGCGAAACTGGTCCGCAATCCATTGTACTTCGAGAGTTACCGCATCGCGCCGTTCCGCGAGCGCGGCAGCGATGTCGATGTCGTGTTCGACCTGATGATCCATGACATCGACATGATTCTGGGTCTGGTCGACTCCAAGGTGGAGAGTGTGGAGGCGGTCGGCACCCCCCTGTTCAGCGACAAAGCCGATGTCGCAAACGCCCGCATCATGTTCGCGTCGGGCTGCGTGGCGAATGTCACGGCGAGCCGCGTCAGCTACAAGATGGAGCGCGTGCTCAGGGTGTTTCAGCCGCAGAGCTACCTGGTTTGCAATTTCATCGAGAACCAGATCTTCGGCTACAAAATGACGGGCGATCTGGCGACAGAAGGGGCAGCCGCAATCAGTCAGGAAACTCTGACGCTGGAAAAATCCGACAGCCTCGCCAATGAGATCGACGAGTTCCTGGATTGCATTGCCAAGTCCCGTCCGCCGAAGGTCGACGTGCGCGCCGGCCGCGAGGCGGTACGGGTTGCCAGCATGATCAACGACAGCATCGCGCAGCACCGCCGCAAACTGGGCACGCGGGCCAAGCGCTGAGGGGACCGGGGTCGGTGGAGTCTGGACCGGTTTTGCTGCTCAATGCCCGGTGGCGCGGCCGGTCGCTTGGCGTTCCTTGGCGATCCGCTCGATGGTTTCGGCGGCAATCTCAAAGCCGCGCGTGAACTGGTGCTGCGATGCATATCGCAGCGCGTTTGCGGTCCAGTGCCGACGCGTTTCTGAATTGCGTGCGGCGGCAAGCGCCTCGGCCAGCCGCGGGGCTTCGAACGGCTCGGGCAGCACGATGCCCGCGCCGCCGCGCGCGACATGCTCGGCAAATCCGCAAGCCGCCGTGGTGATCACAGGCAGACCATTGACGACCGCCTCCAGGATGACCTGTCCCGTGGTATCGAACCGGGCGGGGTGCACGAGCACGTCGGCAGCGGCCATCAGTGCCGGGATGTCCTCCCGCGGGCCGAGCCAGCACAGCCGGCCTTCGATCTGCAGCCGGCTCGCAAGGCTCACGAACCCGCGGGCGCTGCGGTCGCCGGGCGCGAGACCAACCACCAGCAGCCGGGCCCCGCTGTCCGCGCGCAGGGCTTCGAGCACGCGATCGAGGCCCTTGGTGCGCGGCTGCGCTGCGATCCACAGCCATAGCATGTCGGAATCCCGGCAACCGTACTCGGCGCGGAGCGAGGTCCGTTGCGCGCCCGTACGCAACTGCGGCTGCTCACGGTTTGCCGCGAGTGTCGGCGGCAGCACCGACAGGCGGTCGGGGCAGAGCTGCCAGGCCTCGCGGTAGCTCTGGGCGGCCGCCGGCGTCAGCATCAGCGCATGCGTGTGCGCGGCAGGGCCGAAGCAGGCTTCCTCCAGGGCAAGTCGCGTCCGATAGCGGGGCAGTCGGCGCTGCCATGCGGGCACCGGTTTGGCCAGCACGCTCGGATCGGCGCAATACAGCACATCGAGATCCTGCAGCTTGTTGAAGCCGACGATCGCATCGTACCCCGCCCGCGTCGCCAACTGGAATGCATGCGAGAACCTGGCATCCCTGCCATGGTTGGTCCAGCCGGGCGCCTCCAGCAGGGTCACCTGCTGCGACCTCGCCACCTGCGGCTGACAAATGCCGGCGAACAGGTCGACATGGTGACCGCGCCGTTGCAGGGCGTCGCGCACCTGCAGGCAATCGCGCTGCAAACCTCCGCTTGCGAACAGGCTCACGATGCCGAGCGCGACCCTCATGCGGATGGCCGGGACCAATGCCGCGGATCAATGGTGTATTTGCACGCTGCGCGCATTCCTCCCCTTCACGGCCATTCAGATCATCGTCTCGACAGCGGGCAACATACCCCTCTCCAGAAACTTGATTAGATCAGGCGGGGGGTGGATGTCGACCGGGCGTATCCTGAATTCGTCGCAACACCTTGGACTCACGGCCAAAAAGCCGGAATTCATTGATAATTTACCGAACTGCCATTATTGAGGCGATGGTTCGTAGTGATTCGCAGGAACGGCGCTCAGGGGAACAGGCATGAGCATCATCACGAAGGGCCATGTGGCGGTATGGCTGGCATTGGCCGCGGCGATCACAACCCCGCTCGGCGCGGCGACTCTCAATCAAGTCCAGGGCGAGGTGCTGGTCAGCCACGGCAGCGGCTATCAACCCGTTAACGGCACGATCGAGCTGCAAGCGGGCGACTCGGTCATCGCCAATCCCGGCTCGTCCGCGCAAATCGTGTATGGCGAGACGTGTCATCAGGAAGTGCAAGCCGGATCGGTGGTTTTCATCGAAGAATCGGCGCCGTGCGCTACCCAATCGCAGACGCAGGAGGCGGCGCAGGGCGCTGGCGAGGCGACCAGTGCCACTGCGGGTATTGCGGGCGTGGACACCACGACCCTGATCGTTGGCGGCGTCGCTGTCGCGGGCGGCGTTGGCGCTGCCATCGCCCTGCGCAATAGCGGTGCGAGCCCCTGATCGTCACAACCTTAAATTGAATAAAAATATAAATAAACTCTTAGATAGTAATTTCGGCCCGTCGTCCTAGGGTGCACCAATAAAGCACCCTCCCATGGACTATGGTATTTGCGCAACAATCGCCAAGTAAGCTAAATTAGTCTCGCGATGCATGGGTTGCGGCCCCTATGCTCGCATGGTACGGACAAATATGGTTTGGGGTGTTGGTATAGAATTGGTGTACGACACATGCGTATTGTATCAGCTTTAGTCGCGTTCAGCATGATGGCGGGATCGGGAATGCCGGCGCTGTCCGCCACCGTCGACTCGATCGCCGGCGCGGTCTCGATCAACCGTGGTGACGGCTACGTCCGCATCTTCAACTCGACCACCGCCAATGTCGGCGACAAGGTCATGGCCGGGGCTGGTGCCTCCGCGACCGTGGTTTATTCAGCTGGCTGCTCTGTGCAGGTGGCGACCGGCGCAGTGGTCACAGTTCAGGCCGAGCCGCCCTGCGTCGGCGGCCTCACACAAGGCGTGGACCCGGCGGTCGTGCTTGGCGGGGTCGTCGTCGCCGGAGCCATCGTCGGCGCCGTGATACTGCTGTCGCCTGCCAGCCCCTGACCGTCATCGCCGGCACACGATCGGCACAATTGCACTTTAAGGCAGGCCGACGTTTGCGCCTGCTCGTCTGCGACCGGTGCTGAGACGTGGAGCACTTATTGCTGCAGGTGTGCCAAGGCATTGCCGGTGAATTTCAGAGCAGCATTGAGGGCCGTGGAGGTATGCGTACCGAATACCATTCGCCCGCTTCGTTACCCGTGCAATGGGTCGTTGCCAATACACACCCGCACAAGGAGAGCCTGGCAACCGAGCACCTGCAGCGCCAGGACTTTCGCATTTATTGCCCACAGGTCCGCAAACGGCTGCAAAAGGCGCATCGCTTTCGCGATGTGCTGCGGCCTCTGTTTCCCGGCTACGTGTTCGTCCAAGTCGCGGCGGACCGGCTGACCTGGCGGCCCATCCTTTCGACCTACGGTGTGCGCTCCTTGATCCGGTTCGGCAACGCACTCGCCACCCTGGACGATGAATTCATTCGTACCCTGAAGTGCCGGGAGGTTGACGGCGTCGTCGTGCGGCCGCCAACCGCCTTCAAGGTCGGGGACCGCGTCAGCCTCAGCGGCGGACCATTCGACGGCCTCATCGCCACCATCCTGTCGCTCGATGACAAGGACCGGCTGGTCGTGCTCATGAGTTTGTTGAACCAAAGTGTGAAAGTACGCGTCGACGCACGTCAGGTTTCGGCCGTCCTGAAAGCCTGAGCCGCGCCCAGCCTGGCACGCCGCATCGCGCGTCGCCGCCGGCAATCGGGTTGCGGGTCCGGCTAGGTTCGGGCACTGTTGCCAGCCCCCGGCGGAGCAGCGGAACATGTACGCGTTCTGCGTTCTGCCGGATTTTGCGAAGCCATGCCCCCTCCGGCACTATGTCAGATAGCCCGATGTCCCGTCGCAGCAATAAACGCAACCTGGCCAATATCGCGATCCAGTCCCTGCTGGGGGTGGTGTTCTTTGCTATCTGGGTATTGGTCGGCGTATGGCTCAACGGCGAAGATCTCGTGCGGGTCGTGGCCGGCGCCCTACCCTACATCATCATGTTCGAGTTCGGCGTGCTGTCACGCTATGTTCCGGGCGTCAAATCGGTGGCGAAACGCCTCGAGTGACGCAGCCGGTTCTCGATGCGCCACGGTCGGGTGAGTGGTCCATCAGGCGAATATTTACGCGTCGCTGGCATACTACGCAGGTTGTCGCGTTGTTGTGATCTGGTCATGATCCCGCCACCAAAACTGTGGAGGCATCCTGCCGGGAATTTCGCGCCAACTCGGCGTTGCGAGTGCTGCAGGGTATCCTTCATGGTTTCCAGCCGCTTGGCGTGCGGATCAGGCGCGGATTCGCTGGCAGCGCTGCGCCGGAACTGGTCACGGGGTGCGGCGGCGGCGAGCATCGCGGTCGCGCTGCTGCTGGCCATGGTGCATTGGGCGCCTGCATCCGGCGCTGCCGTAACGCATGCTCTCATTCAAATCCTCGAAGCCCGGTTCGAGCGGGCCGACATAGCCGATCCGGCCACGCTGACCGGTGTCATCGCTCTGGGCGGCGACGACGAGCGAATCCGCGAGACCGGGCGGCTCGCGCGCCGGTTTCCGCACTTGCGGATTTTCATCAGCGGAGCCGGACCCCGTGCCAGCATCCAAATCCTGCTCGGGGAAGGCATCGACGAGGATCGCATCGAATTCGAGAATGCCTCGCACAACACCTTTCAGAATGCCCTGTTCGCGACGCAGCTGATTGCGCCGAAGCCGAACCAGCGCTGGCTGCTGGTGACCTCTCCGTTCCACATGCCGCGAGCCGTCGGCGCCTTTCAAAGGCGCGGATTTGCGGTCGAGCCCTGGCCGACCATCGCGCCGCCACTGACCCCGCCGCCGGGCCTGGAAAACGCCCGGCACGAATGGCTCGGGCTCGTGGCGTACTGGATGCTCGGCCGCACCAGCGAGATTTTCCCCGCGGCCAGACCGCGCGCGCCCCAACAGGCATCGGCCCAAATCGGCGGATTGCTGTTCTGAGGCCGCGGTTCGATCCCGCGGCAAGGAACGTGTGAACAAACGGTTTTCACAAATTTACACCGCCCCCCGAAAATGCGACGAGTCCTGCCGTAACTGCGGCCTAGAATCAGAAAACAAGAATTGGGCTCTGGTGCCGCAGTTGCGGATATTCATTGGCGCGTGAGTCTATATCAAAAGCAAATGTTGGCGTTGCGTGTGGTGTTGCTGTGCAGCCCCGCTAGGTTTGTATGAATTCATAGTAATTTTTGTTGCACGGCCTGCGTAGCCCGAATTGACGCGACCACGGCTATCGTTCGTTGGTTGATGTCGTGTTGACCGCGTTCAATTCATTAGTGGAGCGGGTCGGACCAGCGCGTTTTGCGGCTGAGTACGTATGCACTGGGTCCACCCAACAAAGCTTGGCGTCAGCGGTGAGTTGGTGTCAAATAAGGGGAATAACCATGAAAAATCTGGTGGTGATCTTGACGATGCTTGTCGGGACCGGGCTTGGCTTGCCGGCATGGGCAGCCTCCCTGACCTCGATCGAAGGCGGCGTGCAGGTCAATCGCGGCGGGGGATATCGCAAGGCGACTGGGAACGTCGATGTCGGCGCAGGCGATCAGGTCATGATCGAGGCGGGCGGCCGCGCCACGCTGGTGTTCGGCAACGGTTGTCAGGTGCCGGTCAATCCGGGGTCCGTCTACGTCGTGCCGGCGGAGGCGCCGTGCGCCGCACCGACCAGCGAAACCGCACAGACGGATTTCGGCCTGACGCCCGAGCAGCTCGCCCTCGGCGGCGCGGCTGTCGGCGTAGGGGCCGTGGTTGCCGTCGTCGCCAGCTCGAACAGCAGCAGCAGCAGCAGCAGCCCCGGCAGCACGCTGGTTAACAACGGCGGCAATCCGGCCAGCCCTTGAGGGCTTCCATGGCCGTGACAACCGGGGGCCGGCGGTGTAGGAACCCGATGGACATGGCGGGGAGCCCCTGAAGGGCGGTTCAATTTCCAGCGCTGTCATACCCCGGTGCGCCAGCATCCGGGGTATCCAGATATCCTGAGCCGTTCAGGGGTACTGGTTGGCCCGGACAAGAAGCCGGACCATGACAGCGGAGGGATGATGAATTGCCCAGGGAGCCTCTGGCCCAGCCTGCACTGGGTTATTGCACCTTGGACACACCGATGATGCCGTTGCCGAGATTGGACGAGGTGCGCATCGGCGTGATCGGCCTCGGCTATGTCGGCCTGCCGCTGGCGGCTTACATGGGCCGCCAGTTTCCAGCCATCGGCTTTGATATCGATCAGCGCCGGATCGCCGAGTTGAAACGGGGCATCGATCGCACCGGCGAGGTTTCCGCCGACGAGCTGCAACTGGCGGAGCGTCTCACCTTTTCGGCTTCCAGCGATGATCTCAAGAGCGCCAATTTCTACATCGTGACGGTGCCGACGCCGATCGACCTCGCCAAGCGCCCCGATTTCACCGCGCTCGAGAAGGCCAGCGAGACCATCGGCCAGGTGATCGCGGCGGGCGACGTGGTGGTGTACGAATCGACGGTGTATCCGGGCGCCACCGAGGAGGTGTGCGTTCCCATCATCGAGCGGGTATCGGGCCTCAAATTCAATCGGGATTTTTTCGCGGGCTACAGTCCCGAGCGCATCAACCCGGGCGACGCCCGCCACCGTCTGCCCGACATCCGCAAGATCACCTCGGGCAGCACCCCCCAAGCGGCGGCGCTCATCGATGGCGTGTATGCTCGTGTGATCACCGCCGGCACCCATCGGGCCAGCTCGATCCGGGTCGCGGAGGCCGCCAAGGTAATCGAGAACATCCAGCGCGACGTCAATATCGCGCTCATCAACGAGCTGGCACAGCTGTTCAAGAAGCTCGGGCTCGAGACGCGCGAGGTGCTGGAGGCGGCCGGCACCAAGTGGAATTTTCACGGCTACCAGCCGGGTCTCGTCGGCGGGCACTGCATCGGCGTCGATCCCTATTACCTGACGCACAAGGCGCACGAGGTCGGCTTCCATCCCGAGGTGATCCTGGCCGGGCGTCGCATCAACGACGGCATGTCGGCGTTCGTGGCCCACGACGTGCTGCTGACCATGCTGCAGCGGCGCATCGCGGTGCCGGGCGCGCGGCTGCTGGTGATGGGCTTCACCTTCAAGGAGAACTGTCCCGACATCCGCAATACCAAGGTGGCGGACCTGGTGGTGGCGCTCAGGGGCTATGTCAGCGAGACGGTGATCTACGATCCGCATGCCGACCCGGTGGAAGCGCGGCACGAGTATGGACTCGATGTGGTCAACGAGGTGCCCGCGGGTTTCGCGCTGGACCTGATGCGCCAGTTCCACATGCGCATGGTCGACCCGCGCCGCTCCTACGTCCAGTCGGTCAAGGCCTTCCCGGAAAACATCGACATCCGCTTCTACCAGACCTGGGTGCCCGACCCGGCGGAGCTGTTCAAACCCGGGGGGGATGACGAAAAGCGGGCGACCTCTATGG
>Ga0209069_10000580_pt1 | contig 17139 bp, 17 predicted proteins | sample Str013_2_FD_187202 | JGI IMG/M metagenome (GOLD analysis project Ga0209069, IMG submission 187202) | Freshwater sediment microbial communities in response to fracking from Pennsylvania, USA - Straight Creek_MetaG_SC_2013 (SPAdes) (version 2) | ecosystem: Environmental > Aquatic > Freshwater >...
TTGGGCGTCCGCCATCAAGCTCTCCTCGAACACGGTTCCGCGCCGCCAGCACCCGGATCGCCATTCGGCATGCCGAACGGCCCATTTGCAATGGCCACGCGCGAAACCGGCGGAAGGGGCGGATGACTGCGGGAGTTAGACCGGGGGCCGTAGAAACGCAAGTCCGAACGAGGAATCCGTTCCTGTGCGGCGGCGCGGGAACCCGCGGCTGACCTTTGTCCGAACGCCTCGCCCCAGGTCGTCCCTGCGAAAGCGGGGACCCATACGCCGCAGCCGATCGAGAGGGCACGGCTGCATAGCCCGTCGAAGACGGGCGTGAACGCCCTGATGTTGGGTCCCCGGCTCTGCGGCCGCTTCGCGGCCTCGGCCGGGACGACGGAAATGCGTGAATCTCGTTGGCCGAACGCACGGCCACCAACCCGGTCGGCCATCACAAACTATGTTGACATCAAGACATCAACCATGTTATGCTTTGATGCGTGAGAACCACCCTGACCATCGACGACGATGTGGCGGCCAGTCTCGAGCGCCTGCGCAAGGTGCGCGATGGGAGCCTCAAGGCATTGATCAATGAAGCGTTGCGCCGCGGCATCAAGGAAATGAGCGCGCGCCCGAAGCGGCGCGAGCCGTTCCGAACGCGCGAGGTCGACGCCGGCGAGGCGCTCATCCCCCTGGACAATATCAGCGAAGCGTTGGCGATCGCCGAGGGCGAGTCGTTCAAGTGATCCTGGTCGATGCCAACATCTTGATTTATGCGCACGTGAGCAATTTCGGTCAGCATGACGCTGCGCGGGATTGGCTCGATGGGCGGCTCAATGGAACCGCCAACGTCGGTCTGCCGTGGCCGAGCGTGCTCGCTTTCCTGCGGCTGGTGACCAATCCACGCGTTGTCCGGCGCGCCATACCGATGGTCGATGCATGGCGCCAGGTGCGTGACTGGCTCGCCTGCGATCCGGTATGGATTCCGCAGCCGACGGAGCGCCATGAGGAGGTCGTGGGCCAACTGCTGGCGCTCCCGGGCATGCATGGCAACCTCGTCCCGGACGCGCATCTGGCAGCGTTGGCGATCGAGCATGGTTTGAGACTTTGCTCGGCCGACGGGGACTTTGCGCGGTTCCCGGGCTTGAATTGGCACAACCCGATCGCGCCGCCACGTTCGGCATAGTCCCGTATTCATTGACAGGCCGCCGACGAACGGTAGGGTCACGCCGCTGCAGCAACGGGATGGAAAAGAACGTGAACGAACCAACCAAGGGCGCTTCCAAGGACATGTCGGCGGAGGCCTATCTCAGCCGGCTCGGCGAACGCGGCATCGAATATGTCTTCGCCAATGCGGGCACCGATTTCGCCCCGATCGTCGAGGCCTTGAGCAAGCCCGCGGGGCTGGCCAAGAAGTATCCGCGCTTCATCACGGTGCCGCACGAGAACGTCGCCATGGCGATGGCGCACGGCTATTACCGCACCTGCGGCAAGCCGGCGGCCGTCATGGTGCATGTGACGGTCGGTACCGCCAATTCCATGAACGGCCTGATCAATGCGGCGCGCGACAACATTCCGCTGCTGCTGGCCGCCGGCCGCACGCCCTTGACCGAAACCGGGCATATCAGCTCGCGCAACCGCTCGATCCATTGGGGCCAGGAATCCTTCGATCAGGGCGGCATGGTGCGCGAATACGTGAAGTGGGATTACGAGCTGCGCGCCGGCCAGCCGGTCGACGCGGTGGTGGACCGGGCGCTCGACATCGCCATGACGGAGCCGCGCGGGCCGGTCTATCTCACGCTGCCGCGCGAGGTGCTGACCGATTCCGCGGTGGCCTCGCGTCGCGACACGGTCCGCCCGCTCGGCTCGCTCGCGCCCGAGCCGGCCTGGGCCGCCATCGAGGAGGCCGCGAGCCTCATCGCCAAGGCCGAGTTCCCGTTGATCATCACATCGAGCATCGGGCGCAATCCAGCCGCCGTCGATGAGCTCGCCGCGCTGGCGGAAGAGTTCGCGCTGCCGGTGGTGCAGAGCGAGGCGCGCGACTTCAATCTGCCGACCAGCCATTCGATGCATGTGGGCTTTGAGCCGGCCGCGTTCCTGGCCAAGGCCGACGTGATCGTGGTGCTCGACAGCGCGGTGCCGTGGATTCCGCGCGCCCACGGGCCGCGCCCGGACGCCAAGATCATCCACATTGCGGGTGATCCGCTGGTGACCCGGTTTCCGTTCCGCGAGATCGAGGCTGATTTGTTGGTCGCCGGCGATCCGCGCGCCGCGCTCGCCATGCTGCGCGAATGTCTCGGCGCGGCCATCAAGGCCGCCAAGAACGGGGCCATGGACGGCCGCCGCAAGGCGATCGGCGCAGCCCGCGAGGAAATCGCGGCGCGGCGCAAGAAGCTGATCGAGACCGTCAAGGACCAGACGCCGGTGCATCCGGCCTGGCTCGCCCATTGCCTCAATCAGGTGAAGTCCGAGGACGCCATCGTGATCAGCGAGCTCGGCGTGCCGGTGGCGCAGCTCAACATGAGCAAGCCGCGCTCCTACATGGGCAGTCTCTTGTCCGGCGGGCTCGGCTTCGGCATGGGGGCGGGGCTCGGCGCCAAGCTGGCGGCGCCGCAGCGCGAGGTGATCGTTACGGTCGGGGACGGCTCCTACATGTTCGGCAATCCGATCCCCTACCACTATGTGGGCCGCGCCGAGAAACTGCCCACGCTCACCATCGTGGCCAACAACCATATGTGGGGCGCGGTCCGCCAGGCGACCCTCGACGTCTTCCCGGACGGCGCTGCCGCCAAGGCCAACGTGATGCCCATCACCCAGCTCAATCCCTCGCCCGACTTCGAGAAGGTGATCGAAACCTGCGGCGGCCGCGGCGAGCGCGTGGACGCGCCGGGGGATCTCCTGCCCGCCATGGAGCGCAGCTTCGAGGCGTTGCGGAGCGGCACGCCCGCGATGCTCAACGTGATTACACAGGGGCGACGGTAGCGGCCTGGCGCGGCGTCGCCGGGGAAGTTTGACAACACGTGCCAAAATGGAAATCAGGGATGCGGTAGCCGAAGATGCGCCGGCTGCGTGCCAGGTGCTGAGGCGCTCGATCACTGAGCTGTGCGTCGCGGATCATGGCAACGATCCGGCGATCTTGCTGCGATGGCTGAGCAACAAGACTCCTGAAATCGTCGCCTCGTGGATAGCGTCGCCCGGCAATTCCCTGCTGGTCGCGGTCGAGCGCGGTACGATCCTCGCGGTCGGTTCGGTCACCAACACCGGAGAGGTCAATCTCAACTACGTCTCGCCGGATGCAAGGTTTCGCGGCGTCAGTCGGGCGTTGCTCGGGGCGCTCGAAGCCAGAGCGATGGAACGCGGCAATGTCCGCTGCACGCTCACCAGCACCGAGACGGCGCGTCGGTTCTACCAAGCCAACGGCTACGTCGAAGATGGGCTCTTGGCCGGAAAATTCGGCACCCGCGCGAGCTACGCGATGTCGAAGCGGCTCGTGACGCTGCCAAATTCTTGATGTCTGCGACGCGCGACACGGGGGAACGGCCGCGGAGAGGCGCCCAGGCAGGGTGCAGATTTCAAGTGAGGCACAACAGGACTTAAATTTGAGTTGACGCCCCCCTCCGCGTCACCCGATCGAAGAACGCCGCCAGCGCGGAAATGCACGAGCGATCGCGATAAACGCGATTCTTGTTGGCTGCGATGTTGCGCTTGACGGCTGCTCGCCATGCATCATCCCGCGCCAATCGCACGGCGGTCGAAACATAGTCGTCGACCGTCGGGGCAATCGTGTCGGTAACGCCCATCATTTCGAGGATGGCCATGCTGTGACGACCTCGCATGAACGGAGCCGTCATGGTCACGATCGGGAGATCGCTCGACAAGCTCTCCAAGGTCGAATTGGCGCCCGACCACCCGATACTGTCGAGAACAATGTCGCAGCATCCGATGGCAGCGACGAAGCGTGGATGATCGAGGCGCGGCAAGAATACGCAGTGGTCCGCCGCCCGCAGTCCATGGGCGGCGAATGCCCGCGCAAGCCGCTCCCGGAACTGGTCGGTGACGGCGCTGCCTTTCTGATATTCGATAAAGGCAAATTGACAGTCGCCGACCTGCTGCGCGATGCGCGGAAAGACCTGGTCGAATTGCGGAAGATACTTGAACAGCGACTGGCCGCACCAATAGGCCGTGGCCGCCGGCCGCAAACCCAGGTCCGCCCGCGCGACGGGCGCGCTCCGTGAACCGATCGGTTCGTAGTAGATGGACAGGTTCGGCAGCCGCACCAATCGTTCCGAATAGTGGTCCTGGCCGTCCGGCGGCTCCATCAGATCGCTGCTGAGGTAGTAGTCGAGCGTCGGAAATCCGCTGGTCTCGGGATGGCCCCATGACGTGCACTGGACGGGGGCGAGGCGTTGCGCCGCGAGTTGCACGGACACTGGGTCGATGCCGACTTCGGGATAGAGCAGGACATGCGGCGCATCGGCCAGAATCGTTTGGCGCCAGCGATCGACCGTCATGGGGCCTTGGACGAAATGTTCGCAAGAGCCGGCGGCGATCCCGGTTTCGGCGTCCCGTTCGGTTCCGGTGTGATAGGCAAAGATTCGAAATTGTCGACGATCGAGCTGGCTGACCCACCCCTTGATCGGGATTTTCCAGTTGGAATGGTCGCGGAAATATCCGCTTACGATGCCCAGCCGGATCGGCTCGTCCTGGCGCGGCGGATCGCCGAGCGCGACCGGCGGATAGCGCTCCGCCATGATCCGACACACCATCGCTCCATAGCGGCATTGGAGATCGCGATCGTTGTAGCCCTGGTAGGGAAGATAGAACGGTTGGCTCGATCCGATGCCCTTCGCCAGGTCGGCGCGCGTCGGATGTCGATCGACGTCATCGCACAGAACGCGCAGGCAGTCTTCATAGGCCGCACGCTGCCGTGTAATCTCCAGCTCGCTCATGTAGACCACGGGCAATTGCGCCATGCAGCGGGCGAACCTGACTTCGGCATAATATTCCGGACTGATCGCCAGCGCCTTATCGTAGCTCTCCACCGCCTCCTGACCGCGATTGAGCTCGGCGAGGACGAAACCGCGGTTGTACAGCGCCTCGGCATAGTCCGGCTTGAGCGCCAGCGCCTTGTCATAGCTCTCGAGAGCCTCCGGCCTGCGGTTCAAAGCGGCGAGAGCGATGCCGCGATTGTACAGCGCTTGCGCATGGTCCGGCTTGATCGCCAACACCTTGTCATAGCTCTCCAGCGCCTCCGGGTGGCGGTTCAGCGCGCCGAGCGCGATGCCGCGGTTGCTCAACGCATCGGGATCGTTCGGTTTGAGCGCCAGCGCCTTATCATAGCTCTCCAGCGCCTCCTGCCCGCGGTTCAATGCAGCAAGAGCGATGCCGCGGTTGTTCAGCGCTTCGGCATCATCCGGCTTGAGCGCCAGCGCCTTGTCATAGCTGTCCAGGGCCTCGCGCTGACGGTTCAATGCAGCCAGAGCGGTGCCGCGGTTGTTCAGCGCATCGACATCGTTCGGCTTGAGCGCCAGCGCCTTGTCGTAACTCTCCAGGGCCTCCGGCTGACGGCCCAATGCAGCAAGGGTGATGCCGCGATTGTTCAGCGCATCGGCATCGTTCGGCTTGAGCGCCAGCGCCTTGTCATAGCTCTGCAGGGCCTCCTGCCGGCGGTTCAAGGCAGCAAGAGCGATGCCGCGGTTGTACAGCGCTTGCGCATGGTCCGGTCTGATCGCCAACGCCCGGTCATAGCTCTCCAGCGCCTCCCGGAGGCGGTTCAGTGCGCCAAGAGCGATGCCGCGGTTGTACAGCGCCTCGGCATCGTCAGGCTTGATCGCCAGCGCCTTGTCGTAGCTTTCCACGGCCTCCGGCTGGCGGTTCAGCGCGCCAAGAGCATTGCCGCGGTTGTTCAGCGCATCCGGATAGTCCGGCTTGATCGCCAGCGCCTTGTCATAGCTCTCCAGGGCCTCCTCGAGGCGGTTCAGCGCACCAAGGGCATTGCCGCGGTTGTTCAGCGCACCGGCATAGTCCGGCTTGATCGCCAGCGCCTTGTCGTAGCTCTCCAGGGCCTCCGGCTGGCGGTTCAGCGCACCGAGCGCACTGCCGCGGTTGTTCAGTGCCTCGGCATAGTCCGGCTTGATCGCCAGCGCGTTGTCGATCAGGCGAAGGCCCTCGTCGTGATGCCCGCGCTGAAGCGCGACCAGGCCCAACAGGTGCAGGGCGCTCAGATGATCAGGCTTCGCAGCGAGGATCGTCTTGTAAAGACGCTCGGCCTCGGCAAGATCGCCGGATCGGTGAAGCGCCGTTGCTCGCTCCAGCACCGCAGGCAGTATCGGCTCGATCTCAATCTCAGCCAATTGGAGTTCCTAAGCATCTGCTCCGCGCGGTCAGCGCAAGCTCGGGATCGAGCGGGCGCCCCCGCGCATTCCCATTGCGTAGCGTACGCGGGTTTTTTCGACTCGGCCACCTTGGGAAGAGGCCGCGTCGATTGCATCCCCGGCGTCGGCGCCTGCACGGCGTGCGCCTGCTCGCTGCTCAGCCGGAGCCCTTGAGGAGACCCGGAGAAAGCGCGACACTGCGGCAAGTTATCTGCAGGCCAATGCCGCGGTCAGCGGGAGATTTCTTTGAAATGAACGTCATGATGGACCGGCTCCTTCATTGGCTTCGCCGAACACCTGTCCAGACCTTCATCCTCTCGCCGCTCGCGGTGATCGGGTTTGAGCTCATTTGGCGCGGCGGCGCACTCGCGATCGTGCCGTGGGGTCTGCCGCTCATCGCCTGGGGCTATCTGCAATATCGGGTGGTCGGGCGCTATCGGCTGGGCCAGGGCGGCGGCGGGCCCGGAATGACGACGCTGCCGCGGCGGATCGTGGACGAGGGGCCGTATCGTTACACTCGCAACCCGATGTATCTCGGGCATCTCGTCTTCATGCTCGGTTTGGCGCTGACGTTCTGGTCGTGGTTCGCCCTCGTGCTGTTCGCGCTACGCGCCGCTTGGTTCCAGAAGCGCGTATGGGGCGACGAGGCGCGGCTCGCGACGACGTTCGGAGGCGAATACACAGCCTATCGGGCGCGCGTGAAGCGCTGGGTGCCGGGACTGTTTTGAGGTTTTGAATGACTAGGGAATAGATCCGCGCGGAGGGCGAAGTGCGCAACGTCGCGCGCTTGACGCGGTTCTGCAAATCAGACTATTCGGGAAATTGAAACTCGCGAATTGTGCCCGGCCGGAACTCCGCGTCGGGTTTTTTGATGCATTGAAAGGCACAATCGCCTTCGTTGGAATTTCAGGCCGGCCCACAAAGCGAACCCGCTTGGCCTGCCGCCATGACCGCGGTTCTCTGTATCCGGCCTGTATTTTCAGGGAACGGCCCTTGGACTGCACCCCTGTGGTGAGACACGGAAACTAGGGACTGGTTGCGTGGACCCCCGCCTGCGCATTCGGCAGAGCTTCGGCAGGCCCCTCACCGCTTCGGCGGATTGCGCATGTAGTCGTTGATGAAATCGCGCATCTGCGGCGAGGCCACCATCATGGCGCGGACCTTTTGGCTCATGTCGGGAGCGGTCGGATAGTCGGGCGCGAACTCGATCACCCGGACGGCCTCGGCAGCGAACTCCTTGTCGCTGTTGAGGCCTTCTATCCCCAAGCGCAACGCCTCGATGGCGGCCGGCGGCGTGCCGGGCGGCAGCGCGATCATGCGCTGCAGGATCGAGTTCATGTCGTAGAGCACCCGATAGCCTTCCCACAGCCGGCCGGACGGCAGGCTGCCTTTGATCTCGCGGTAGAGCCGCGGAAAGCTCGGGATCGTGAGACCCTCGAGCTGCCTCTGCGGCGGCGGCGGGTCGGCAACCTCATCGTAGAACACCGGCATCACCTGTCCGGTCTTCACCAAAGACGGCTCGACCACGGAGCGATAGCTCGGCGGCGATTCCGAGAACATGGAAATCTCGCCGCGCTGGAGCGCGAGCCGCGCCGGCGGGCTCGAGCGATAGCCGGTGACGTATTGGTAGGGCACGCCCAGCATGTCCAACGCGAGCCGCAGCCGCAAATCCTTCGACGTGTCGGCGCTCAAGCCACCGGCGATCAGCCCTTGCGCCTTGGCGATATCGGCCGGCCGGTGCATGCCGGGCGGCACGTCGGTGCGCATGAAATGGACCGTGGTGCCGGGCTGATAGGCGACAAACTCGTATTTCCGGAAATCCACCCGCCAGCGGTCCGGATCGCTCACATAGAGCCAAGCCGAGCCGCTGAGATAGCCCAGCACGGTGCCATCCCGGGGCGCGATCTCGCCCAGGTATTGAGCGCCGATCAGGCCGCCGGCGCCGTCCATGTTCTGCACGATCACGCCGGGCTGGCCGTCGATATGCTTCACCAGATATCTCGCGAACAGGCGGCCCTCGATATCGGTCGGACCACCGGCCGCGAAGTTGATCAGCAGGGTGAGCCGCTTGCCTTTGTAGAAGGGGTCGTCGGCTTGCGCGGGCGCGGTAAGCCCGAGCAAGGCCGCAAGGGAGAGCCCGAGGGCGGCAGGGCGCGGTAAGCCCGAGAACATCGCACCCCTCCCGAACTGTGACTACTCTCCGTTGTCATCGTCCGCGAAGGCGGACGACCCAGTAATCACCGACGTCCCAGTTGAAAACCGGCGTTTGCGATTACTGGATGCCACGCCGATGAATCCCATATTTTTTCGTGAACCCGTCCGCGAGGCCCATTCTGTGCTCGTAGATTCTGCGGACCAAATTATTGGTTACACCGATATACAGAGTACCGCCCAGAGCACTTGCGAGTATGTATACCCAGTAGGTCTTCTCCATAGCCAATCCGCAAACTCTGTGATTACTGGATCATCCGCCTTCGCGGACGATGACAGCCGAGAATATCCCAAAGCAGGAGAAAAATACCCATGCCTGATCCGCTCGCCGAAGTCCGCCAAGAATTGGCGATCGCCAATCGCGTGCTCGCCAACGAAGGCGTGCTCGATGCATTCGGGCATATCAGCCTTCGCCATCCCACCAATCCGGACCGCTATCTCATCTCCCGTTACGGCGCGGCCGAGCTGATGGAGCCGGCCGACATCCTCGAGCTGACGCTCGATTCCAAGCCGGTCGAGCCCACCAGCGCGCGGCTGTTCAGCGAGCTGGTGATCCACGGCTGCATCTATCAGGCGCGCCCCGACGTGCATTCGGTCTGCCACCATCACGCGGTCTCGGTGCTGCCCTACTGCATCACCGGGGTCGAGCTGGTGCCGGTCATGCATCTGGGCGCCGCGCTCGGCGGCAAGGTGCCGTTCTGGGACAGCCGCGACGAATTCGGCGATACGCCGCTCCTGGTCACCAAGCCCGAGGAAGGCCATTCGCTGGCGCGCGCGCTCGGCAACCAATGGATGGTGCTGCTGCGGCGCCACGGCGCCACCGTGGCGGGCCGCTCGCTGCGCGAATGCGTGTTCCGCTCGATCTATACATGCCGCAACGCCGAATTGCAGAGCCGCTCCATGGCGATTGGATCCATCAGCACGCTCAGCCCCGGCGAAACGGAACTGTGCAGCTCGCACAGCCTGACACCACGCACGCTCAGCCGCACCTGGGAATATTGGAGCTTTCGGCTGCAGAAGGCGGAGGCGGCGACCGCACACCCCGATACCAAGCCGCCGGCCGCGAAAACGCCAACCAAGAGACCAGCAAAGACCCCTGCCGAGAGCGCGTCCCGACGTAGCAAGCCATCCGCCAAACCCGCGGCGCGGGCCCGCAAGGCCAGGCGCGCGAAGAAGCGATAGATACAGCCGCCCGGACCGCGCATTTGTGCATAGCGTTTGCGCGCCGATCAGCGTTCGATCCTGAGGAACGCAATCCTGGTGGCGGCGTTGCGCGCAGCCGGGCAATCGCGTAATGACCAGCACAAATGCCGGTCTGGGCGGTGCCCAGTGGGCAGCGGCCGCCGGGCAAGGAGCAAAGAATGACGGGATTCATCGATCAAGTTGTGGGCATCGGCCACAATCAACCCGACCCGATGGAGATGGAGAAGAAGAACCAGAAATGGGACCGTTGGGCCAAAAAGCGGACCTTCGTTCGCGCCCTCGAAGGTACCTATAGCCACCTCTACAAGACTTTGGTGGACGAGCCGCGGGTCTATTCGTCATCGGACGTGGCCTGGAAGGGTGGGCCGCAGATGTACGGCAAGAGCGTCATCAGCCCGCAGGCCACCTCCATCATCCAATCGATCGAGTCCCACATCGAGGCCTACGCTCCCAAGACCGGCGGCCAGAAGCACGGCCATCTCAACAGCGCGGTGTTCTACGTGCTCAAGGGGCACGGCTACGACGTGCATGACGGACGGCGGATCGAATGGAAGGCCGGCGACGTGATGCTGGTCGAGAACGGTTGCGTGCATCAGCACTTCAACGACTCCGACACGGAGGAATGCGTCCACCTGGTGTTCAAGGCGAAGCCGCTGTTCCTGTTCATGCATCTGTTGCTGCAGAAGATGGTGGAGTGGCCGCCCGAGCGATCGCCGGACGACAAGCCCTATTCGCCGCCGACCGACCTTTGAAGACTCCGCAGGAGCAGCAACGCAATGAGCGCGATCGAAGACAAGAAATTCGCCCTGTCCGGCAACAAGACCTGCAACTGGCGGGCCGAGGAGATCCTGAAATCGGCTGAGTTCCGCAAGGAATATGCGTCGCGGCCCAATGTGGTGGTGGCCGAGGACATGCCCTGGGAGCGCTCTCCCGACGGGCTGATCAAGCATCTCATCAATCATCGCATGAATACGCCCGAGCTCTGCGTCGAGGCCTATATGCTGTTCCTCAAGGACGGCGAGCGCTCCGGCAAGCACCGGCACATGTGGGAAGAGCTGACCTTCGTGGTGGAAGGCTCGGGCTATGACCTGCACTGGGACATGAAGTTCGATTGCCAGGACAAGTTCCTGTGGGAATGGGCCGACGAGCCCAAGAAGTTCGAATGGAAGCAGGGCGACTACATCTACATCCCGCCCTTCACCAATCATCAGCACTTCGCCACCAAGGAAGCCCGGCTCATCGTCATGAGCAACCGCATGATCAAGGAAATGGGCTTCGACTGGCTGGATCAGCTCGAGAACGCTCCGGGCTTCTGACGAACGAACGGGCACTGTCTTAGACGGGCACTGTCTTAGGATGGGGAGAGCTCAAAAGGGCGTTTGCGCCCTTACGAACTCTACCCAACCTACGCGCCAATCGCACCGCAGGAATGACTGAAAGGGCCGCTGATGCAGGAAACCACACCCGCGCCGGCGGGCGAGCCGGACACCAACCCGAACTACCGCGGCTGGCAATCCGACATCATCGTCGATCTCATCAAGCGCTACGGCTTTCCGGCCATCACGCTCAATCCCGGCGCGAGCTTTCGCGGCCTGCATGATTCGCTGGTCAACTACGGCGGCAACGAGCCGCCGATGATGCTGTGCCAGCACGAAGAGATCGCGGTGCAGATCGCCCACGGCTATGCCAAGGCCTCCGGCAAGCCCATGGCGGTGATCCTGCACAACCTGGTCGGGCTGCTGCACGCCACCATGGCGATCTACTATGCCTATATCGACCGCGTGCCGATCTTCATCATCGGGGCGACCGGCCCGATGGACGAAGGCCGGCGGCGGCCGCATATCGACTGGACCCATACGGCGCTGGTGCAGGGCAACGCCATCCGCGACTTCGTCAAATGGGACTATCAGCCGAGCTCGATCGACGGCGTGCCGGAATCCTTCGCGCGCGCCTATTCGGTCATGACCACCGAGCCGCAAGGCCCGGTCTATATGTGCTACGACGCTGCCCTGCAGGAGGATCCGCTGACCCGCGCGATTCCGCTGCCGCCCCTCGGCGCGGTCGCGACGCCGGCCCCGATGGCGCCCGACCCGCGCGCCATTGCGGCGATCGCCGACAAGCTGCTCAAGGCCGAGCATCCGCTGCTGCTGGTCGAATATGCCGGCCGGCGCGCGGGCGGATTCGAGCAGATGGTCGAACTCGCCGAAACCGCCGGCGCGGCGGTTTGGGACATCAACAGTGCGCTCAACTTCCCGAACAAGCATCCGCTCTGCCTGAGCATGGACAAGGCTTCGCTCCGGCACACCGATCTCGTGCTCGGGCTCGACGTGCGCGACTGGGAAAAGCCGCTGACCGAGCTCAACAGCACCAACCGCACGCTCGAGACCCTGGTGCCGGATTCATGCGACTTCGCGGAGATCGGCTTCGGCGAGGTCGGCATCAGCAAATGGTCGATGGACTATTGCCGCATGCAACCCGTGTCGGTGCGGGCGCTCGGCGATACCGCGCTCGGCATCCCCGAGCTTACCCGCATCTGCAAGGCGCGGCTCGCCGCCGAACCCAGGCTGCAAAGCCGCGTCGCCGCGCGCAAGCTCACGATCGGCAAGCGCCACGATCAGGTCTGGGCGAAATGGCAGGAGGAGGCGCACGAGAATTGGGACGCCTCGCCGATCACCTTTTCCAGGCTCGCGATGGAAATCTGGGAGGTGATCAAGAACGAGGATTGGGTGCTGACCGCCAACAATCTCAAGCAGCAGGTGCGCAAGCTGTGGGATTTCGACAAGCCCTACCGGCACCCGGGCGTCGAGCTCGGCACCGCGACCCAGATCGGCATCTCGCTCGGCGTCGCGCTCGCCCACAAGGCGGCGGGCCGCGTCGTGGTGGACATTCAGCCCGATGGCGACTTGATGTTCGATGCCGGCGCGCTTTGGGTGGCGGCGAAATATCAAATTCCGATGCTGGTGGTGATGCACAACAACCGCGCCTATTACAACGATTGGGCGCACCAGATCCGCATGGCCAAGCTGCGCGGCACCGACGAGAGCAAGGCGCATATCGGCATGGACCTGTACGGTCCGGAGCCGGATTTCGCCACGTTGGCACGCTCGATGGGTTGCTGGGGCGAAGGGCCGATCGAGGACCCCAAGGACGTCCGCCCGGCGCTCGAGCGCGCGCTCGCGGAGGTCAAGAAGGGCCGGCTCGCGCTGGTGGACACGATCACCCAGCACCGGTGAACCTCTCGGGCGTAGGGCGCAATCGCTTTATTGCGCCGCTTGACGACGCCAATCGGCCCAATCCCAACGGCGCAATAAAGCGATTGCGCCCTACATGCCTTCTGCGGCCTCACTCCGTCTCGATCAGCACCCGGCCGTCTTCCACCACCGTCCGGTAGGTCTTGACCGGGATCATGCAGGGCGGCGAAACCACCTCGCCGGTCTTGATGTTGAACTGGCCGTTGTGGAAATTGCACTCCACCACCTCGCTCTCGATATAGCCCTCCGAGAGCGAGCCGGGCCCGTGCGTGCACGCGTCGTCGGTCACGTAGAACTCGCCATCGATATTGAACACCGCAAGCGTCAGGTCGCCGGCCTCGACCTTGATGGCATTGCCGGAGGCGACGTCCGCCGCGCTGCATAGATCAATCCGGTTCGCCATAACCGAGGTCCCCTCGCTGACACCAGAAGCGTCGTTGACGCCAGAACGGCTTCGATTTAACCGAACATCGAGCACAGTCAACCCGCGGCGGGATTTCCGCCCTTGATCGGCCGGCCGGCGCATCGGCCCTCAGGTCCTCTGGCGCGCCGCCGCCATCAGCTATACGTCTTGTTCGGACAACGGAGACAATGCCATGCTGAGTGAAAGTGCCCGTATGACCACCGCCGAAGAGGCGCGGTTCCGGGTCGATTATCCCAATTCCAAGCCGCGGGCCATCAAGGTCATCGCCCTCGACGGGCCGAGCGAGGGCGTGGTCAAGCGCCTGGCGCAAGGGAACTGGCAGCGCGCGACCTTCCTGACGGCACCCAAGTTCGACGGCGCGCCGCGCGGCGGCGAAGGCTGGTCGATGAAGGCTTGGCTGAGCGATCTGGCAGGGCGCACCAAGGATCTGGTCGATGAAGTGGCGTCCGCCGATCTGGTCGTGATGGTGGCGACCGCCGGGACCGGGGCGGAGGTGGCCGCCGTGATCGCGGAAGCCTGCGGGGTGCGCAAGGTCATGACCACGGCGCTGATCGTCGACAGCAAGTCGAGGTCGGACGAGGAGCTCTCGAAGACGCTGGCCAGCCTGCGCCCCCATGCCTCCATGCTGGTCATCGCGCACGACGACGAATACATCGAGACCATGCTGGCCGCGCTGCGGGCGTGAGGCAGACCTTACGCTTCCGTCGGGTGGGCCGCGACAGGTCCAACACCGTCCGAACGAGCGCAGCCGATCGATGAGCACCGTCCGCAGCATCGTGATCGTCGGAGCCGGCCCGGCGGGCGTCGGCGCCGCGCTCGCGGCCCGTCAGCAGGACCCCTCAGCCGACATCCTGCTCATCAGCGACGAACTGTGCGAACCTTACGAAAAGCCGCCTTTGTCGAAGGCGGTGCTGACCGGAAAGGCGACACCGCAGGACGCCCCGATCGCGGGTCCAGGCGGTGTCGGCGGACACAAGATCACGCTCAAGCCCGGCACCCGCTGCGCCGCCATAGACCGCGGCGGGCGCATGCTGGTGACGGAAGCCGGCGAGCGCATCCCCTACGACGTGCTGGTGCTGGCGACCGGCGCGATCAATCGCGTGCTGCCGATGTTTCCGGCCGGCCGGCCGGGCATCCACTACCTGCGCACGCAAGGCGAAGCGCTGGCGCTACGCGAACAGCTCGAGCGCAGCCGCTCCCTGTTGGTGGTCGGGGCCGGATTGATCGGCCTCGAAGTCGCCGCCTCGGCAGCCGAGATCGGCGTCAAGACGACCGTGCTCGAGGTGGCGCCGCGCATCCTCGCGCGTGTGTGCGACGAGGAAACCTCGGCCCTGGTCCACGCGCGCCACGGCGCGCATGGGGTCGACATTCGGCTCGGCATCGCGATCGCCGCAGTGCAGACCTCGCCGGATGGTCGCGTCGCCGTCGAGACGAAAGCCGGCGAAGCCTTCACCGCGGATCTGATCGTGGTGGGAGCCGGCGCCGCGCCCGATGATCGGCTGGCCAAGGCCGCCGGTCTCGACGTGCAAGACGGCATCATGGTGGATGATCATTGCGTCACCTCCGATCGGGCAATTCTGGCGGCGGGCGACTGCACGCGTTTTCCCGGCCCCCGCGGTCCGGTGCGGCTGGAGAATTGGCGCCATGCGCAGGAGCATGGCGCGGTCGCCGGACGCAATGCCGCCGGCGGCGACGGGACCTACAACGCGACGCCATCGTTCTGGTCGGAGCAGTACGACCTCTACATCCAGGGCATGGGCTGGCCGCTGCCGCAGCCGAGCGTGCAAGTGCGCCGGCAGATCGGCCCCAATGCGATGCTGCGGTTCGACCTCGACGGCGATCGCCTCGCCCATGTGCTGGGCATCAACGCCCAGCGCGATATCGCGGCGGCGCGCCGGCTGATCGAGCGCCGCGTGGCGATCGATCCGACCGATCTCGCCGATCCGGCCAAGCCGCTCGCCGCCATGCTCAAGGTCAAAACTTGAATCCCACTAAAGAGGCGTGAGACCCACCAAGAAGACACAGAGGATCTGATGACAAACGCAAGCAAAGAGCGGGTCGGCATCGTCGGGGTCGGACGGATGGGGCTCGCCATGCTCAGGCATCTGGTCAAGCACGGCTACGAGGTCACGGCTTGCGACCTCGACGCGGCGCAATTGGCCAAGGCGCGCGAGGCCGGCGCCGCCACCGCCGATTCACCTGCGGCGCTCGCGAGGTCGGCCGACTTCGTCATTCTCGGCGTCGGCTATACGGACGAGGTCAATGCGGTGGTTCGTGGCGACAAGGGCCTGCTCGCCACGCTCCCCAAGGGATCCATCATCGCGATCTCCTCGACGGTTTCGCCCTCCACCGTGCAGGCGATCGATGCGGCCGCGCAACCGAGAGCCATCGGGGTGCTGGATGCTCCGATCTGCCGCGGGCGCTGGGCGGCCGACGAGGGAACATTGCTCGCCATGGTCGGGGGCAGGCCGGATGTGGTGGAGCGCGGCCGTGCGGTCTACGGCTGCTTCTGCTCCGACTATGCGCATCTCGGCAAGGTCGGCCACGGGCAGGTCGGCAAGACCATGAACAACCTGCTGCTCTGGATCAATTCGGTGGGATTGATCGAGGCGGGACAGCTCGCGCAGACCACCGGCATCGATCTCGTCAAACTGCGCGACGCGCTGCAGATCAGCTCCGGCGCCTCGGCGGCCCTCAACGATTGGGACATGATCACCTTCACCTGGGCGCTCAAGGACATGCAGGTCGTGGCCGAGATGACCGACAAAGCCGGGCTGTCGCTCCCGGTCACCGGCGCCGTCAAGGAGCTGGTCAAGGAGGCACGCCGTATCAAGGCCACCAACCCGCCGGACTGGACCGGCAGCAAAGCGGCCGGGAAGGCTTAGCCGCAGATGGGATCAAGCTATTGGCCGGATGCGCGCTGATTGGGTGACCGGGATGGACGTGCGTATTTGTTTCTTCGGCGACAGCCTGGTCAATGGCACGGGCGACCCCGATTGCCGCGGATGGGTTGGGCGGGTTTGCGCTGCGGCCCGGCAAAACGGCACCGATGTCACCTGCTACAATTTGGGGATTCGCCGCGATACCAGCGCGGACATTCTCGGACGCTGGCGCCGTGAAGCGGACCTTCGTTTGCCGCCCGAATATTCGCGCCGCCTGGTGTTTTCGTTCGGCACAAACGATTGCATCTTCGAAAGCGGCTTGCCAAGGGTGCCGCTTCTCCAGACGGTTTCGAATGTGAACGCCATACTGGCCGCTGCCGTGGCCTATGCACCGACCATCATGATCAGCCCGGCCCCAAATTCCGAGTCGGACGTCAATGCTCGTATTCAGGAACTCGTGCCTGCCCTTGGCGCCGCTTGCCACACGCTCGGCGTTCCGTTTCTTGATGTCTTTAGCCGACTCAAGTCATCCTCGACATGGATGCGGGAAGTCACGCTAGGTGACGGTGCTCACCCCGGCCGACAGGGCTACGAAGAGCTCGCATTGCTGGTCGACCGCTGGCCCGCGTGGCGCGCGTGGCTGGAATCCCACCACCTCGCTTAAGACGTATGATCCATAGCCATGGTGCCGCCGTCGACGAACAAATTTTCGCCGATGATGAACGAGGAATCGTCGCTCACCAGGAACAGGATGGCCTTGGCGGCCTCGTCGGGCTGACCGGGTCGCTTGAGCATGTTCTCGACCGGGCGGGTGG
>Ga0209069_10000581_pt1 | contig 17128 bp, 17 predicted proteins | sample Str013_2_FD_187202 | JGI IMG/M metagenome (GOLD analysis project Ga0209069, IMG submission 187202) | Freshwater sediment microbial communities in response to fracking from Pennsylvania, USA - Straight Creek_MetaG_SC_2013 (SPAdes) (version 2) | ecosystem: Environmental > Aquatic > Freshwater >...
GAGACACCTCGTGGGTGTCCTTGACCTTTTTCGACTTCTTCTTGATCTCCTCAACCACCTGGATCACGGCCTTGTCGATGCCGCGCTTCAGGTCCATCGGGTTCATGCCGGCGGCCACTGCCTTCAGGCCCTCGCGCACGATCGCCTGCGCCAGAACCGTGGCGGTGGTGGTGCCGTCGCCGGCGATATCGTTGGTTTTCTGGGCGACCTCACGCACCATCTGCGCGCCCATGTTCTCGAACTTGTCCTCGAGCTCGATCTCCTTGGCGACGGTGACGCCGTCCTTGGTCGAGCGCGGGGCGCCGAACGACTTCTCGATGATGACGTTGCGGCCCTTGGGACCGAGCGTGACCTTCACCGCGTTCGCGAGGATGTCGACGCCGCGCAGCATGCGCTCGCGGGCCTCAGCGGCAAAGCGGACTTCTTTAGCAGCCATTGGATTGGAACTCCGTTACTTGAGATAAAGGGATGTGACACATGAGATCGTGAAGTCGTGAAGTCGTGAGATGGTGAGGTCAGGCAAGTGATTTCGCGATCTCACGAAGGCGCGGAGCGCCGTTTCACGATCTCACGACCTCACGTCGACCGCCTCAGCGGTCGAGAACGCCCATGACGTCGCTTTCTTTCATGATCAGCAGGTCCTGGCCGTCGATCTTGACCTCGGTGCCAGACCATTTGCCGAACAGCACTTTGTCCTTGACCTTGACGTCGAGCGGCACCAGCTTGCCATCCTCGCCGCGAGCGCCAGGGCCGACGGCGATGATCTCGCCCTGCTGCGGCTTCTCGGCGGCGGTGTCGGGGATGATGATGCCCCCCGAGGTTTTGGTATCGCTTTCAATCCGCTTGACGACCACGCGGTCGTGGAGGGGACGGAACTTCATGCTTGGAAACTCCAGTTGTCGCATCGCCTCGAAAGATCGAGGCACCGTTGCGCTGTTGAGAGAATGAATTGGCTAAAGTGGGGATGTTAGCACTCGACTTGAGCGACTGCTAGCAAGGCGAGGTGTACGCTGAGCTGCCCGCTGCTGTCAAGGCACGTCTCGGCGAGTCGCAAGAATTGGTTTCAGCGGTGACGACTGAGTGGACGAGCTGGTCGTTTGCAAGCGAGCTTGCGGGCGTTCCACGCCCCTTCGCAACCCCGCCGCATCCTGCGCAGGACCTCGTCGGAAAAATGACGGATTCGCAAATTGCTGGCGCCGACACCAAGCCCAGGCAAAAAAGAACCCGGGACCACGTCAGAGATGCGGCTCGGCGCAAGCGCATTCCGAAAGGCTCACCCCAGCTGGCGCCCCTGGCAAGATGGCTTGCGGCGACTCCTTGCAAGCCGTTTGCGTGCCGGCGCCTAGGGTGGCGAGCGTCAATCCGTTGATGGAGGCCCCGGCATTGCTGGCCAGGAATACCGCAGTGGAGGCGGCATCCTTTACATCGCCGATGTCGCCGTCGCTGCCGAGCAACGAAGCTTCGGGGGCGAGCGCAGCGAAACGAATGCCCTGGCTAGCCCAGGTTTGTGCCTCGTGCCTGGTCATCGCAGCCAGCTCGGCGCGCACCAGGCTGAACAGCAGCGTGTCCTTTCGGTCTGCGGCCGCGTCCGGCCCCGCCAACAGATTTATGACGACACCTGACGCCATGGTCGTCCGCATGCGGTTGGCAGCAACACGCGAGATCGAGTATGCCCGGCGCAGCGTCTGGGCCACCGCGGCATCAAAATCATCATCGGATTCAAGATGATGCGGTCCTGCTGCGAGCTGGCTCAGCGTCACCACGGCATCGATGCTGCCGAACGCCTTGGCCGCGGCACTCGCCATCCGCGCCACACCGATATCGCTGTCGAGCGGTCCGGAGAACACGCGCAGCCCCAGCGACTGGCTGCGAACCTCCTCGGCCAGCGCAAACAACTCGTCGTTCCTGGCTCCGTGCGGCAAATCGAAATGCAGCACCAGCCGGCATCCTTGTGCGGCAAACCCCCGCACGACGTCGGCGCCCGCGTCGATCCCGGGCTTCAAGCCCGCAATCAACACCCGTTTGCCTTCCAACTCGGGATAGACCATCGACTTACGCGACATCGCTACAACACTATAAAACATGCTACTTCCTCCAGTGGACGGTGGCGGCGGGCGAAAGTCAACTGCTCTATCCCCAGCTAAACGTGATTTGCGTCTAACGAAGCGTAAATACCGCTCTGATTCTGGAGCCGCGACGGCTCAATTGGGGCCAATTGAGACAATCCACCGGCCGCTTGGGGGCGGTTGCCGATGGGGAGCTTCGAATCGGCGCCCTGGCGAAGAACGTGGCGGGAAGCGGATTATGCTCGGACGGCGGAACTTATCCCCAACTGAGTGACCGCCCGGCATGCCGTGCGATCCCGTCGGGGGTGCGCGTTGCGGACCGCTTTCCGACATCCGCAAGGACTGCTAGACAAAGGCAGGATTGAACCGGGCAGACCGGATTGGCATTCGCCACCGTGGCCCTGCCTTTTGGAGGTTGTTCCGATGGCCCCGCTCGATACCCCGCGCAGCTTGAGCCCTAACGAGCTCGAGCCCTATTGGGTCCCGTTCACCCCGAACCGCGCCTTCAAGAAGCGGCCGCGCCTGTTCGCCGGCGCCAAGGGCATGCACTACTTCAAGCCCGACGGCACCAAGGTGCTGGACGGCTCCTCGGGGCTGTTCTGCGTCAATGCCGGCCACGGCCGCGAGCCGATCACCAAGGCGATCCAGCAGGCCGCCGCGACGCTCGATTTCGCGCCCCCGTTCATGTACGCGACGCCGCAGGTGTTCGAGCTGTCGAGCCGGCTCGCCATGCTCGCCCCCGGCGACCTCGATCATGTGCTGTTCGCCAACTCGGGCTCGGAGGCGGTCGACACCGCGCTCAAGGTCGCGCTCGCCTACCATCGCGCACGCGGCGAGGGCAGCCGCACCCGCTTCATCGGCCGCGAGCGCGGCTACCACGGCGTCGGCTTTGGCGGCATCTCGGTCGGCGGCATCCCCGGCAACCGCAAGATGTTCGGCAACATGCTCTACGGCGTCGACCACCTGCCCACCACCTATGACCGCTCCAAACAGGCCTTTACGGTCGGCGAGCCCGAATGGGGCGCGCACCTCGCCGATGAGCTGAACCGGCTGATTGCGCTGCACGACGCATCGACCATTGCGGCTGTGATCGTCGAGCCGGTCGCCGGCTCCACCGGCGCGCTGCCGCCGCCGAAGGGCTATCTCGAGCGGTTGCGGACGATCACCGCCCAGCACGGCATTCTGCTGATCCTCGACGAGGTGATCACCGGCTTCGGACGCATGGGGCACGCCTTCGCGGCGGACCGCTACAACATCGTGCCGGACATGATCACGTTCGCAAAAGGCGTCACCAACGGCGCCGTGCCGATGTCGGGTGTCATGGTCCGCAAGGGCATCTACGAAGCTCACATGACCGGCCCCGAGCACGTGGTCGAGCTGTTCCACGGCTATACCTACTCCGGTCATCCGCTCGCCGTTGCCGCCGGGCTTGCGACGCTCGACCTCTACCGCGACGAGGGGTTGTTCGAGCGGGCTAAGCAACTGGAGCCGGCCTTCGCCGAGGCCATGATGAGCTTGAAGGGTCTGCCGGCGGTGGTCGACATCCGCCCCTGCGGCCTCATCTGCGGCATCGACCTCGAGCCGCTGCCCGGGCGGCCCGCCGCACGCGGCTATGATGTGATCGAGCGCATCTATCACGAGCTCAATCTCTACGTTCGCGTCACCGGCGACACCTTGATCGTATCGCCACCGCTGATCGCGACCCAAGCGCATCTCGAGGAGATCCGCGACGGCATCGCCGCCGCGCTCAAAACCATGATCTGATGCAATGCGGGGTTGCCGCGCGCGAGTTCGGCGGCAATTGGGTCGCGCAATTTTCCGAATGTGTGCTTCGCTGGGACTTGCGCGGCGCAATTTCGGCTGATTCGGCTCCGCACGAGGTTCAGCAGCCGCTGCGCCCTCTATCAAACCTGGTGAAAGCTGTTCCACGGACATTGCGCGGACGGGCAGGCTCGGCAAATGCTGCGGCAGATGAGAATCGCAGCAAATCGAGTCGGCCCCACATGACGCATCCCTCGACCGCCACTTCGCCACCTCCTAATTCTGCACCCGTGTCTCCGCTGGAATGGGCCATGTCGGGCCACGCCGCGGCGTCGGCGGCGGGCGCCGGACCGGTAATGCCACAATCCGGGCCCGCGGCGGGGCCGGGCCCTGCGCCAGCCCGTCAGGCTGCCCTGCGACGATGGCCCCAGCCCAAGCCCCACACGCTGCTGGTGATCATGGCGATCACGCTGGTCGCGGTTGCTTTCGGGCTTGGTCTCTATGTCCAACTCGGCGTTGCATTCGCAACATCGCAGATGGCAGCTTTGACGCTGTTCGTTGCGGCCGTTTCCGCACACCTTTTGAAACGCCGGGACGAGCAGGTGAAATCGCTCAATGTCAAGCTCTCGGCACTGGAGAGGCAGGTGGCGGACTTGCATGGTCCCGCACCGAGCGAGAGTCCGGCGCCGCGCGCCGCCGCGCCGTTGCCGCAGCCTGCAGCGCCGGCGCCACCTTCCCACGCCCCACGGCCGTCGCCGATGAAACCGCCGGCGCCACCCCGCAAATCGGAATTTGCCACCGCCGAGCAGCACGTGCGCGTCCTCGCCGAGGCGCTGTCAACGCCGGTTTCCGCACCCGATGCCGCGCCGGCCAAGCCGCCGGCGCAGCCCCAATTCGAGGACCATCTGGCCCGCTCGATCGCAGCGCTCAACGATGCCGCCGGCAGCCTTCGTTCCCAGCCAAACACTGCGGTCGGAGTGGCCGCCTTGCGGGGGTCCGTGCCGGTGTCGGCAACTCCCGGGCCGCCCTCGCGTCGGGTGCCGACGGACACGATGGTCGCTCCCCCGGCCGAGCCCCCCACGTCGCGCTCGATGGCAGATATCGTGGCAGACGCAGTCTCAGGGGACCGGATCGATGTCTACCTGCAGCCCATCCTCGGTCTTGCCGACCGTCAGGTGCGCTATTTCGAGGTGTCGGCCCGATTGCGCGACGCGGGCGGGAACATCCTGACGCCTGAGGTATTCACGCCGCTCGCGCGCTCCGCGCAGCTGATGCCCAAGATTGATGGCGCCATGCTGAGGCGCACGGCTAAATTGCTGGCCTGGTTGGAGTCCCGAGGGCGCCTCAAGGATGTGTTCAGTGGCTTGTCCGCAGACGCATTGGCCGATCCTGCCTTCGTCCTGGAAACCGGCGAATACGCGCTGGAAAGACGCGATCGGGCGCGACATCTCGTGCTGACCTTCTCCCAGGCCGCACTTCGCACGTTCGACGACGCGCATTGGGACAGCTTGTCGATCCTGCGCGAGCTCGGATTCAAGTTTGCGCTCGATGAGATCCGCGACTTGGAAACCGATTTCGACGTGCTGCGCGAACGCGGTTTTGCATTCGCCAAGCTGGCAGCCCAGATTTTCCTCGAAGGCATGCCGTTCGAGGACGTGACGGTGCCGGCCGGCGATCTGGTCAAGCTGTTCCCCGATATGGGGCTGGCACTGATCATCAGCGAGGTTTCCGATCAGCGCAGCGTCGAAAGCTTGCTGGCCCATGGCGTTGAGCTCGGACAAGGGACGCTGTTTGCGGATGCCAAGCCGGTCAAAGCCGAGGTGCTGAACAGCCGGGCGGCATGACAGCCTTGCGCGCCGGCACGCTTGATCTCGGCGTAGGACGGCGATAGGCAACGGCATGGCTGAACACAAATCTCCAATCCCGTCGCTGACCGGCATTGCTGGGCTTGCGGCTCTAACCGATGCATGGGTGGTCGACGTGTGGGGCGTCATCCACAACGGCGTCGTGGCCTATCCGGCCGCGGTCGCGGCGCTGGCCCGTTTTCGCGAGCACGGAGGGACCGTGGTGCTGGTCACCAACGCGCCACGACCGTCGGATGCGGTCATTGCACAGTTCGCCCGTTATGGCGTGCCGTCGTCGGCTTACGACCGGGTCATATCGTCGGGCGACGTCACGCGCGGCCTCATCCGGCGCTGGCGGGATCGGCCGCTCTATCATATCGGGCCGGAGCGCGACCTGAGCATCTTTGCAACGACCGATGCCCGACTGGTCGGCGCGGACGAGGCAGCCGGCATCGTCTGCACCGGCCTGTTCGATGACGAAACCGAAACCGCCGATTCATACCGCGGGTGTCTCGCCTCGCTGCACGCACGAAGCCTGCCGATGATTTGCGCCAATCCCGATCTGGTGGTCGAGCGCGGCACCGTCTTGCTGCCCTGTGCCGGGGCGCTGGCCGCCGCCTACGAGGCGATCGGAGGCGAGGTGCATTACGCCGGAAAGCCGCATTTGCCGATCTATGAGGCGGCGTTTGCCGAGATCGATCGCCTGCGGGGTCGGCCCACCCCACCCAGCCGCATGCTGGCAATCGGCGATGGCATAAGGACCGACATGGCCGGGGCCCATGCCGCCGGCATCGACGCCGTGTTCATCCCATCCGCCATTCACGTTTCCGATCGCGGCGATACGGCGGCGATCATCGACCTGTTCGCCGACAAGCCGTTCCGCCCGATTGCGGTATTGCGCGATGGTCTCGTCTGGTAGGTCTGAAATTAAAAAGGGGCCAGCAACCATGTGGCCCCCCGACGTTCCGTAACGTCACATCGGCCAAATCAGTATTTCACGCACTGCGTCCGCTCGCAGCAACTCACCGGATGATTGCGGCGATACCGATCGCTGAGGCACAACCCCTTGCGCCAGTCGACGCAGACCCGCTTGCGGCCAGGTCCGCAGCCGTCGGCGATCAGCTCGACCGCCGAGACGGCGCCGGCGGGCATTGGCGACATTTGGGCCGTCTGGGCCGCGCTTGCCAGTCCGATCCCCAGCGCCAGCGAACAACCGAATACGACGGCAGAAATAGCGATCTTGCGCATGTTTCCTCCTCATCATCGATGTGTTTGGCCCGTTCGGCCGAAGCCAGCCTGCCATTCGTGCCAAGCCTATGCAACTGCGAATTCCAATACCAGCGCGGCTGCAAGCAGGCGCCTGCTGGTGGCGATTCTACTCGCTTTTGGCCGCTTCCATGCGCTTGTCGACGTATTTGCCGACCAGCTTGGTCATTTCCTCGACCTTGCCCTCGAAAAAATGGTTGGCGCCCGGCACGATGGCGTGATCGATGACGCTGCCCTTCTGTGTCTTGGTCTTGCTGGTCAGATCGATGATCGACTGCGGCGGGATCACGCGGTCTTTCTCGGCGCCGACCATCAGCCCGGAGGAGGGGCAGGGGGCGAGGAATGTATAGTCGTACATGTTGGCGGGCGGAGCGATGCAGATGAAGCCATCGATTTCCGGGCGGCGCATCAGCAGCTGCATGGCGATCCAGGTGCCGAACTGCACGCCCGCGATCCAGCAGGACTTGGCGTCGGGATTGTAGGTCTGCAGCCAGTCGAGCGCGGAGGCCGCATCCGCCAGCTCGCCGGGCCCGTTCTCGAAGAAGCCCTGGCTGCGGCCGACGCCGCGGAAATTGAAGCGCAGCACCGAGAAGCCGCGTTCGGCGAACATGTAGTAGAGATTGTACACGATCTGGTTGTTCATCGTGCCGCCGAATTGGGGGTGCGGATGCAGGATCAGCGCGACCGGCCCCTCGGGGTTGCCCTCATGATGATAGCGGGCCTCGATGCGGCCCGCGGGGCCGTTGATGATGACTTCCGGCATGGGACGAGTGACCTTTCGGTGAGGTAAGTCGCGGCACGGCGGAGCGTCTGTCTCGCCAGGCCAATGCATGATTTCGTACCTAGCCGAGGCGCGACAAGAATACTTGACTTCGGCGCTCGGAATTTCCATATTCCGGATCAGTTCAGAATGGTTCTAGACAACGTTGCCGAGGCAACGTCAGCTCGCTCGGCGGGCGCGAGCGCCAACCGGCGGGAAATCCGGCCCGTTCATAGCACGATCGCCAGGGGCGATTGCAAGGGAAACGCGCTGCCGGTGGGGCGGCGCGGGCAAGTATTGTTGTGAGTCGACGCTGTCATGGATCTCAATACCAAGGGCCGCTATGCCGTCATGGCAATGGCCGATCTGGCTAAATTCAGCGCTTCGTGTGAAGCCGCGAACCCGGAAATGAATTCGGTGCCGCTCTCGGCGATTTCGGGGCGGCAAGGCCTGTCGCTGGCCTATCTCGAGCAGCTATTCGCCAAACTGCGGCGGGAAGGCCTCGTCGAGAGCGCGCGCGGCAGATCCGGCGGCTATCGGCTGGCCCGCCACCCCGGTGACATCACCATTGCCGCGATCATGCGCGCGGTCGAGGAGCCGATGAAGATGACACGGTGCGAGCTTGGCGAGCCGGGCTGCGTCGGCCACGCGCGCTGCCTCACCCACGATCTTTGGAACGCGCTCGGCGACCACATCATGGCGTTTCTTGGCGATGTGACCTTGAAAGATGTCGTCGAGGGGATGCCGGGGCACAAGGGAGCCATGCGGGCGCGCGCGTCGCATCTGACGGTCAGCCCAGGGGTGGCAGCGGAATGATGCGGGCCGGCCGCACATATCTGGACCACAACGCCTCCTCGCCGCTGCGGCCCGAGGCGCGCGCGGCCATGCTGTCGGCGCTGGAGCGGCCCGGTAACGCCTCCTCCGTGCACGCCGAGGGACGCGCCGCGCGGGCACTGGTCGAGGCGGCGCGCGGTCACGTGGCGGCGCTCGTCGGGGCATTGCCATCGGAGGTCTGCTTCACGTCCGGCGGCACCGAGGCCAGCAACTGGGCTCTTTCCGGCGACTGGTCGCACATGCTGCTGGCAAGCGGCATCGAGCACGACGCGGTCGTGGCGCCCGCACGCGCGAGCGGGGCGCAGCTGATCGAGGCGCCCGTCTCCGCCGACGGCCGCGTCACTGCGGCAGCGCTGGAGGAGGCCATATCCCGATGCGGCACCGGCCACCGCGGCCTTGTCTCGTTGCAATTCGCCAATAACGAGACCGGCGTGCTGCAACCCCTGGCCGAGCTGGCGGCGATCGCACGCGCTCGCGGGCTGATGGTGCATACCGATGCGGTGCAGGCGGCGGGCCGGGTTCGGCTCGATTTCGCCGCGCTCGACGTGGACCTGCTCTCCGTCTCCGCGCACAAGCTCGGCGGTCCCAAGGGAATTGGGGCCTTGATCATCAGGGATGGCATCCAGTTGCCGGCACTGATCCACGGAGGCGGCCAGGAGATGCGGCGGCGCGCCGGCACTGAGAATGTGGCAGCGATTGCCGGGTTCGGCGCCGCGGCCGAGGCGGCGCGTCAGGAGTTGCCTCGCATGGCTGCGATAGGCGCGCTCCGCGATCGGCTCGAGCGAGAGGCACTTGCCATCACGCCATCGGCGGTCGTGATCGGGAGCCAAACCGAGCGGCTGGCGAACACCACCTGCCTGGCGCTGCCCGGAGCGCACGCCGAAACCTTGGTCATCGCGCTCGACCTTGCCGGCACTGCGGTCAGCGCGGGGGCCGCGTGCTCGTCCGGAAAGGTGTCGCAGAGCCGGGTGCTGACCGCGATGGGCGTTGCCGACGAGCTGGCGCGCGCCGCAATCCGTATCAGCCTCGGTTGGAATACGGTCGCCGCCGATGTCGATGCATTTCTGGCGGCCTGGGCCAAGCTGAGCGCAGCCGCGATCGGACGCCGGCGCAATGCCGCCTGAATGACTTTGAACCTAGCGGAGTGAACAGAATGGCCGCAGATCTCGAAACCATTGCGCAGGTCAGGAAGCTCGATGTCGACCAATACAAGTACGGGTTCGAAACCGAGATCGAGTCGGTCAAGGCGCCGAAGGGTCTCAACGAGGATACCGTCCGGTTCATCTCGGCGAAGAAGGGCGAGCCGTCGTGGATGCTGGACTGGCGGCTCGAGGCGTACAAGCGCTGGCTGACCATGGACGAGCCCGCCTGGGCGAAGGTCAGCTATCCCAAGATCGACTTCCAGGACCTTTATTACTACTCCGCCCCCAAGTCGACGGAGGGTCCCAAGAGCCTCGCCGATGTCGATCCCGAGCTGCTGAGGACCTACGAGCGGCTCGGCATCCCGCTGCGCGAGCAGGAGATTTTGGCGGGCGTCAAGAAGGGGGCGCCGGCCGCAGGCGCGCTGACGAGTGGTGTTGCGCAAACGCGCGTGGCGGTCGATGCCGTGTTCGATTCGGTTTCGGTGGTCACGACCTTCAAGAAGGAGCTGGCCAAGGCCGGCGTGATCTTCTGCTCGATCTCCGAAGCCCTGAAGGAGCATCCCGAGCTGGTGCGCAAGTACCTGGGCTCGGTGGTGCCGCAGGCCGACAACTACTATGCCGCGCTCAACTCTGCGGTGTTCTCCGACGGCTCGTTCGTCTACATCCCGCCGGGCGTGCGCTGCCCGATGGAGCTGTCGACCTACTTCCGCATCAACGAGAAGCAGACCGGCCAGTTCGAGCGCACGCTCATCATCGCCGACAAGGGCAGCTATGTGAGCTACCTGGAAGGCTGCACGGCGCCGACGCGGGACGAGAACCAGCTGCACGCGGCGGTGGTGGAGCTGATCGCGCTCGACGATGCCGAGATCAAGTACTCGACCGTGCAGAACTGGTATCCGGGCGACAAGAACGGCAAGGGCGGCATCTATAACTTCGTCACCAAGCGCGGCGACTGCCGCGGCCGCAATGCCAAGATTTCCTGGACGCAGGTGGAGACGGGCTCCGCCATCACCTGGAAGTATCCCTCCTGCATCCTCAGGGGCGACAACTCGCGCGGCGAGTTCTACTCGATCGCGGTGTCGAACGGCGCGCAGCAGGTCGACAGCGGCACCAAGATGATCCACCTGGGCAGGAACACCTCGAGCCGCATCATCTCCAAGGGCATCGCCGCCGGCCGCTCGCAGAACACCTATCGCGGGCTCGTCTCCGCGCACAGGAAGGCGACCGGCGCGCGCAACTTCACCAACTGCGATTCGCTGCTGATCGGGGATCGCTGCGGTGCGCACACGGTGCCCTACATCGAGGCGAAGAACTCGACCGCGCACTTCGAGCACGAGGCGACCACCTCGAAGATTTCCGACGACATGCTGTTCTACTGCCGCCAGCGCGGCCTGAGCCAGGAGGAGGCCATCGCCCTCGTCGTCAACGGCTTCGTGCGCGACGTGTTGCAGCAATTGCCGATGGAGTTCATGGCCGAGACCCAGAAGCTGATCGGGATCAGCCTGGAGGGGAGCGTGGGATAAGCGCTGGATCACCGAGACAAACGGGGAGGAGGAGTTGGGTAATGGCCGATGCTGCATAGGAACGTGGCATGACTCGGGAGGACGTGAACGCTGCACTCGATCGTGTGAAATCCTGGTCGATCGAGAAGCAGGCCGAACTCGCCGAGTTCATCGAGTTGATGGAAGCGCAGCAAGGGCCTCTGGAGGAGGAGAATGAGGCCCTACGTGCCCTGCTTGCCGAGCGCTTGGCTGAGGCACAGCGCGAAGAGTTTGCAAGTGTTGCGGCGGTGGAGGCGGCCTATGCGCGGTTTCGGTAAGAACAGAAATCGGATCAGTGAGGGAGAGTGAAGTCCAATGAATGAGAAAACGGAGAATCTGGTGCTTGAGCAGCTGCGCCATATGCGGGCTCAGAACGACAGGATTCTCGAGGAAATTGGAACGATCAAGGTGGAGATGGTGGCAATCCGTCATTTTCACCGGGGACTGGAACTTACGGATGCGGTTCACCACCAGGAAATTGCATATCTGAAGTCCCGCCTCGATCGCATCGAGCTTGCAGAGCCAGGGAGTGGAGCGCCCTGAGATGACGGCTACGCCTCACGCCATCGACCACGCGCAGGTCGCGATGCCGGAGGGCCGCGAAAAGAAAGCGCGGCGGTTCTATTAGGCCTACGCGATCCAGATTGCCAGGGATTGGAATACCAAGCCGCCCGAGAAAGCGGGCTATGTCACCCGCTTCGCAGTTCGCAAGGAGTTTCTCGATCGCTACGAACGCAGAATTGTCGGTGCGCGACAGCACGAGGAATATTGGATACCTGCGGGAGAGTTGGAAGAGTTCAATTACAACATTGCCGGCCGCATCGATGTGATCGCGAAATTCACCGAGGCCGACCGATTGGCGCACGAACAAAAAGGCTAAGTCGAATGCTCGAAATCAAGAACCTGCACGTGAAGCTCGCCGAGGAGGATCGGGTGATCCTCGATGGCCTTACCTTGAGCGTGCCGAAGGGCGAGGTGCACGCGATCATGGGGCCGAACGGCTCGGGCAAGTCGACGCTCGCTTATGTGATTGCCGGCCGCGACGGCTACGAGGTGACGGACGGCGACATCCTCTGGAATGGCGAATCCATACTCGACATGGAGCCCGACGAGCGCGCCGCCAAGGGCGTGTTCCTGGCGTTCCAGTATCCGATGGAAATCCCGGGCGTTGCCGGCCTCACCTTCCTCAGGACCGCGGTCAATTCGGTGCGCAAGAAGCGCGGCAAGCCTGAGCTGTCCACGCCCGATTTCCTGAAGCTCGCGCGCGAGCGGGCCGGCAAGCTCAAGATCCAGATGGACATGCTGAAGCGGCCGGTGAACGTCGGCTTCTCGGGCGGCGAGAAGAAGCGCTCGGAAATCCTGCAGATGGCGCTGCTGGAGCCGTCGCTGTGCGTGCTGGACGAGACCGATTCGGGCCTCGACATCGATGCCTTGCGGATCGTCGCCGACGGCGTCAACGCCTTGCGTGGGCCGGACCGCGCCATGCTGGTCATCACCCATTACCAGCGTTTGCTGAACCACATCGTGCCGGACCGGGTGCACGTGCTGGCGCATGGAAAAATCCAGCGTTCGGGCGGCAAGGAGCTGGCGTTGGAATTGGAGAAATCCGGCTACGCGGAGTACAGCGGCAAGGCCGCTTGACCCTCACCCCGGCTCTCCCCGCCCGCGGGGCGAGGGAGAAGAACACAAGAGCAGGTCGTCGAATGAACGTCGTCGTTTCAAAGACCAAGGCCGAGCAGCAGCTGGCCGAGCAGTTCGAGGCGCGGGCAGCACGCTTGCCCGGTGCCGGCTGGGTGCGCGAGGCACGTCGCAAGGCGATCGGCGCGTTCGCGGCTTTCGGGCTGCCCAGCCGCCGCAGCGAGGCGTGGCGCTATTCGGACCTGCGCGCGCGCTGGAAGCAGGTGTTTGCCGCGGCCGCGCTCGACCCCGGCACGTTCGATCCGGCGCTGATCGACGCCGCGCTGGGTCCCGAGCTGGCGAAGCTGGATTGCATTCGCATGCTGTTCGTCAATGGTACGTTCCTGCGTGCCGAGATGCCGGCCAGCGAGGCACCCGGAGAAGCCTATCGGTTCGATCCGCTGTCGAGCTGCCTGGGCCAGCCTTCGGCGGACTGGATGCGGCCCATCTTCCAGCGTCCCGCCCGCTCGTCCGAGGACGCGGCGCTGACGCTCAATACCGCGTTCATGTCGGATGGCGCGGTGCTGGCGGTGCTCGAAGGCAAGACGCCCGCAAGGCCTCTGCATCTGGTGTTCCTCACCGCGGGCGAGGCGCCGGCCTCCAGCGTCATGCGCAATCTGATCGAGGTCCGCAAGGGTGCGAGCGCGGTGATCCTGGAGACCCACGTCGCGATGGGCACGGCGCCGTGTCACACCAATAGCGCCACAGAGATCCGCCTCCACGAGGCGGCGCGCGTCGAGCACATCAGGCTCGTGCGCGAGGGGCCGGCAGCGATGCACCTCGGCACCCTCACCGCAAGTATCGGCGCGAACGCGCGCTATCAGGCGTTCCAGCTGGCGCTCGACAGCGGTTTCGTGCGCAATGGCCTCAACGTAGCGTTCGACGGGCCCGGCGGCCGATTCGATCTCGCGGCGGTCATGCTCGCCGGCAAGGGCGAGCACATCGACACGACGCTGGTGGTCGAGCACAAGCTGCCCGGCTGCACCAGCCGCGAGCTCGTCAAGGCCGTGCTCGGTCCCGCCTCGCAAGGTGTGTTCCAGGGCAAGGTGATCGTCGCCGAGGATGCGCAGAAGAGCGACGGCAAGCAGATGGCGCAGGCGCTGCTGCTGGCCGAGGACGCCGAGTTCGACAGCAAGCCCGAGCTCGAGATCTATGCCGATGACGTGATCTGCGGGCACGGCTCGACTGCGGCGCAGATCGACGAGGAGCTGCTGTTCTACTGCCAGTCGCGCGGCATTCCGCGGCAGGCGGCGCGTGCGCTGCTGATCGAGGCGTTCGTCGGCGAAGCCCTCGACAAGATCGACAACGATGAGATCCGTGCCGCGGTCGGCGCGATTGCGACCGATTGGCTCAATGCGGGAAAGGTTTGACGCAATGACAGGTCAACAGCAGGGCGGCTTGGCGCGGCGCATCGATGCGCAGGCGCCGTTCCCGATCGAGTTGATCCGGGCGGATTTTCCCATCCTGTTCCGCGAGATCTATGGCAAACCCCTGGTGTATCTCGACAACGGCGCCTCCGCGCAGAAGCCGCGCCAGGTGATCGAGGCGATGGAGCACGCGTTCAAGTTCGAATACGCCAACGTGCACCGCGGCCTGCACTATCTGTCGAACGCGGCGACCACCAATTTCGAGCACGCGCGCCAGACCGTGAAGCGGTTCCTCAATGCCGGCCATGACGAGGAGATCATTTTCACCCGCAACGCCACCGAGGCGATCAACCTCGTCGCAACCAGCTTCGGCGGCATGGTGCTGAAGGCGGGTGACGAGGTGCTGATCTCGATCATGGAACATCATTCCAACATCGTGCCGTGGCATTTCCACCGGGAGCGTCGTGGTGTCGCGCTGAAGTGGGCGCCGATCTCCGATGCCGGCGAGTTCCTGCTGGATGAGTTCGAGGCGATGCTGGGCCCCAGGGTGAAGCTCATCGCGCTCACCCACATGTCGAACGTGCTCGGCACCGTGGTGCCGATCAAGGAGGTGTGCCGGATCGCGCACGCCAAGGGCATCCCGGTGCTGGTCGATGGCAGCCAGGCCGCGGTGCATCTGCCGATCGACGTGCAGGACCTCGATTGCGATTTCTATGTGTTCACCGGGCACAAGACCTACGGCCCGACCGGCATCGGCGCGCTTTATGCCAAGCGCAAGCATCTGGATCGCATGCCCCCCTACATGGGCGGCGGCGAGATGATCGAGAGCGTCGCGGTGGATGCGGTCACCTATGGCCGTCCCCCGCACAAGTTCGAGGCGGGCACGCCCGCGATCGTGGAAGCCATTGGCCTCGGCGCCGCGCTCGATTACATGATGCAGATCGGGCGCGAGGCGATCACCGCGCACGAGCACGACGTGATGCGATACGCGCACGAGCGTCTGGGTGAGCTCGAGTGGCTGACGATTCACGGCAACGCCCCTGACAAGGGCGCGATCGTCTCGTTCACGGTCGACGGGCTGCATCCGCACGACATCTCGACCATCATCGACCGGTCCGGGGTCGCCGTGCGGGCCGGCCATCATTGCGCGCAGCCGCTGATGGAGCGGCTTGGGGTGACGGCCACTTGCCGTGCCTCGTTCGCCATGTACAACACGCGCGAAGACGTGGATGCGCTCGCGACGGCGCTGGTCAAGGCGCACGACTTCTTCAGTTGAAACGGCTTTGTGCGATTGCGCCTGGCAGCTGCCGGGCAGGAGACGACGATGGACAGCAAGGCGACAGAGCGGGACGTGATGAAGGTGGAGGTGGAACGCACGCCGGAACCGGCATCGGCGAAGGCGCCGTCCGTGGCCGAGGGCGGCACGCCGGTCGCCGGCTCGTCCTTGTCCGAGGAGGAGCTTGACCGGATCACCGGGGATATCATCCGCGCCTTGAAGACCGTGTACGATCCGGAAATCCCTTCCGACATTTACGAGCTCGGCCTGATTTACAAGATCGATGTCGACGACAGCCGCAATGTGGCGGTCGAGATGACGCTGACAGCGCCCGGCTGTCCGGTTGCCGGCGAGATGCCGATCTGGGTGGAGAACGCGGTCGGATCGGTGGATGGCGTCGGCCAGGTGACCGTCACGCTGGTGTTCGATCCGCCGTGGGATCAAAGCCGCATGAGCGATGAGGCGCGGCTCGCGCTCAACATGTTCTGATCGGACCGGTTGGCTCGGCGAACCGCGTACCGTCGCACGACAGCGCGTCCGAGGGATGACAACGGAATGGCCCTGGATGCGGCGCCTGCGACCTCGTATCGGACGCAAATCATCGCTATATTGATGGCGAGCCACCGACCTTGAATCGGATGGGAAGGAACGAATATGACGGTTAACCCTGCTGTGCGGGCGCCGCGTGCGCGCCCGAAAGTGATGACACTGACCGAGGCCGCGGCGGAGCGGATCCGGGCGATCCTGGCCGAGAAGGGCGGGGCGAGCGCCGGCCTGCGCGTGGGCGTCAAGAATGGCGGCTGCGCGGGCATGGAATATACCCTCGGCTGGGCCGAGCAGCGCGGCCCGCTCGATGAGCTCATCGAGGACAAGGGCGCCCGCATCCTGATCGACCCGAAGGCCGTGCTGTATCTGCTCGGCACCGAGATGGATTACAAGGTCGACAAGCTCGCCTCGCAGTTCGTGTTCAACAATCCGAACCAGAAGAGCGCGTGCGGGTGCGGGGAGTCGGTCAACCTCGTTCCGGTCGGCACCGACGAGCTGGAGGCGCTGAAGGCGTGACGCCTTGAAGCGGATCTTCTGACAGATGTGCAGCGACTGCGTCGTACCGGCACTTTTCGGTCGGCGTCCCACGTCAGCGACCGGGGTAATCCCCTGGCCGCGGGGCCGTTCAGGGGCACCGGACGGCCCGAAAACGAGGCTTGCGTCACTGCTCGGGGAATTTCACCACCCGTTTCATGAACGCGGGGACATGATCGCCGAGCCCGAGCACCGGCTGGCCGCCCTGCTGGCGGCCGTGATCGCGCTCGCCGCGCTCGGCCCGTTCGCGGCGCGGCTTGGGTTCGCCCCGCGGCGGATGGGGTTGCTGGGCCGCCTGCACACGTTCCGGCCGTGGCGCACGCGGCTCGCGCCTCGGCTGGGCATGAGGAGGCTTAGAAGCGCCGCCATTGCCTGCGTCGACATGACGGTCCGCTTTCCGCTCGCGCGGCTCGCGCGCCGGCCGAGGCTGCTCTCCCTGCCCCGCAATTTTGTGGTCGGCCAAGTCCGCGACGGCCTCGAGGCGCGGCGCATTCCGCTCTGGGCGGCGTCGTAC
>Ga0209069_10000584_pt1 | contig 17104 bp, 14 predicted proteins | sample Str013_2_FD_187202 | JGI IMG/M metagenome (GOLD analysis project Ga0209069, IMG submission 187202) | Freshwater sediment microbial communities in response to fracking from Pennsylvania, USA - Straight Creek_MetaG_SC_2013 (SPAdes) (version 2) | ecosystem: Environmental > Aquatic > Freshwater >...
GATAATAGCGATTCCATTGTTGTTGATGCTTGCCGGGGCCGCGATGTTTTGGCAGCTTCGAAAGCGGCGCGTAGATCATGAAGCAAAAACTTAGAAAATTGGGCTAAATGGTTAATTGTAGGCAGGTTGCTAGTGCGGCTCTTGTGGCCGCTAAATGCGGACGGCACCGCAACCAAGCTGCCGTCCTTCGCTTTGCTTGTTATTTTCCGGCTACCTGGAATCTCTCAGTGCTGGATTCGCCGATTGATTTGTCGGTGGCGTCGAGCGCGGTAACCTTCCACTGTAAGGGCTTGCCGGGTTTGGCGGCGATGGTTGCCACTTCCGGAGCCAGAGTGATTGAAGTTTGCGCAGTGGTTCCGCTCCAATCCACGTGTCCGTCCACTTCCATCACTTCCACTTTGTAGTTCACCGCTCCTGCAAAGGCTTCCCACTGGAACTGTTGCGGCATCCCGCTGATATTTCCGATTGGGCCGGACAAGCGAACGCTCCCGCTTCTGAATTCACCGTTTCCAATGTGCGTGTTGATTCCCGGCTTGCCGCTGCCATTATAGAGCGAGATTCCCAGAGTCATGGCAATGATCAGCGCTGCTGCAGCCGCCATATATGGGATCCTGAAAAGATTCCGCCACGCCAGGACCGAGCGAACCGGAGCAGCCTGTTTCTGTTGGTTGCGCTGCAGCTGGGCAGTGATCCACGCGACGGAAGCGCCTTCGCCTTCGAGCGGAAGGGCTTCTTCAAAACTCCGCAGCATGGCCAGTTCGGTTTGGCAATGTGCACAACCGGCAACGTGTTGGGCGTTCGCGTCGGCGGAGCCAGCTTCAACCTTCTCCAGAACTTCAATCGAAGGGCAGTCTGGAGTGGCGGATACTGCTTCCTGCCAGATCTTCGTGTTATTTGCGTTGTCGGCCATGACGAATCTCCTGATGATTTGCGCTTTACTGCTGAGCGTGCCACCGTTTTACTGCCTTATCCAGTTTTCTCTTGGCACTTACCAGGAAAGCTTTCGCTCCGCTGGCATTCTCCAGTTTCAACATGCGGGTGATCACATCCAGGGGGACTTCCTCAGCGTAATGCAGCGTGAAGACCTGTTTTTCCGTGTCTTCCAGCGTGTCATTGATGAGTTGGCGCGCAAGTCCGGCTAGTTGTTTGCGTTCCACCGCCTTCTGTGGATTGTCTGAGACCAGGTCTGGCAAAGCTTCCATGACCTCTTCGTCAGTGTCCATCACCGGGGCATTGGCTCGCGACCGCACACTATTTAGACAGTGGTTCCGTGCTATGGAGAACAACCAAGTTGAAAATTTTGACTCTCCTTTGAAATAAGAGAGCTTTTGGTAGGCTTTAGCGCAAATCTCCTGGGCCAGGTCCGCGGCTGATTCGCGGTCCGGCGCAAAGGACAGACACCAGCGGGCCACTTTAACGTGGTGCCGCCGAAACAGTTCATTTACATACTGTTCCGCTGTCTGTTTATCGGCTTCGTCGCGATACCGGGCGATGAGAGCCTCATCCGATAGCTCTTCCCAGGACATTGCCGGGATTATACCAACCCCGCCTGCGCCTCGGGCCTCCGGTGAAGGGGCGTTGCCACGTGCCGGTGGCAACGCCATCTCACCAGGGTGGTGACCACTCATGGCGCCCACTGCCTTCTCCAACGAGCGGTCCGGGCAAGGTGCCGCCCGTAAGGATCCGATTGAAGGTGCCATGGTAGTCTGCGCAGCCACTCGTAAATTCCTCCCAACATGAACTAAGACACGCTCCGATTGGGCCGCAGAACAGGATTTTTGGGTCCGCCCGAACCTTATTTAACAGGCCTGAAGTCCTACTCCAGCTAAAAAGTGCGAAACGAAAAGCTAAAAAGATCACGTTTTCTGTTCCGCCGTATGTGGACGTGCTGTCTTAACTGAGTGAAAGAAGGGAACCATGAGCACAAAGGCCTTGAGCTCTTTCCCGTGAGGATATTTAGATGAGGATTCGTTTCGGGTGGTCAACCATCATAACTGTGGGACTCTTGCTCGTAACGCTCAAAGCATTTGGCTGAGCAAGACCTAGCCCTGCCCATGCTTAGTTAGGAACGGACTCAACGGGTTGCAGCGTTTCATCAAAAGACCAAAAAACGAGGCTGTGCGTGGCACCCCACCAGGTTGCGACCGATGGCGTTCCAAGACTTCAGTGAAGTTCATGAGAATTTGATCCGCAAGTGTCCTCTTGCGGTTATGCGGGGAGTGGTAATGTATTGGTTCATCCTGGAGCCGATCAATTGCCAACGTCCCTTCCACCAGCCGCACGCGAAACACTTCTTGCTGCTGCTCGCAAAACCCTGGACCGTTCTTATGCCCGCTACTCCAACTTCCGCGTGGGCGCCGCAATCTTGACCGACGACGGCGAAGTCTTCACCGGCGTGAACGTTGAAAATGCCTCGTACGGACTGACCAACTGTGCCGAACGTTCGGCGATCTTTACCGCAGTCCAGCAGAGCAAGATGGCCAAGCTTTCCATTCGTGCCGTTGCCGTTGTGACTGCAGCCGATGTCCCCTGTTCGCCTTGCGGCGCTTGCCGCCAGGTTATTTTCGAGTTTGGCGACGATGCCGTGGTCATCTTTAAGGGCCAGGACTCTAATGACGAAGACGGGTATCTAGAGATGTCCATCAAGGATTTACTGCCGCATAGCTTCCGGTTATCCTGAAACTCAATGCATGTCACAGACCTGATCCGGCGTAAGCGCGATGGCGGCGAGCTGCAGCGCAACGAAATTGAATTCCTCATTAATGGTTACACCCGCGACGTTATCCCTGACTACCAGATGTCCGCGTGGCTTATGGCCGTACTCATTCGTGGCATGTCGCGCGCCGAGTTGGCCGCGCTCACGGAAACTATGCTCAACTCGGGCAAAGTCCTGAACCACTCTGATCTGCCGGCTCCCAAGGTAGACAAGCATTCCACCGGCGGAGTGGGCGATAAGACGTCTCTCGTGCTCGCGCCGGTTGTTGCGGCCGGGGGCCTTTACGTCCCAATGATCAGCGGACGCGGCCTGGGCCATACTGGCGGCACGCTCGATAAGCTGGAGTCTATTCCCGGCTTCAACGTAAATCTTTCCGTCACAGACTTTCGCCGCGTAATGGCGCAATGCGGTGCGGGCATGATCGGCCAGACTGTGGAAATTGCTCCTGCAGATAAACGCATCTATGCGCTGCGCGATGTCACTGGGACGGTTGAGAGTCCGTACCTGATTTGCGCGTCCATCATGAGTAAGAAACTGGCGGAAGGCATCGACGCTCTGGTGCTCGACGTGAAGACCGGCAGCGGGGCTTTTATGAAGTCGGAGAAAGACGCGATCTTCCTTGCCGAACTTATGGTCGAGACTGGCCAGCGCCTGGGAAAGCGCATGACGGCGCTCATCACCGACATGAGTCAGCCGCTGGGACGCGCCGTGGGCAACGCCAATGAAGTGGCTGAATGCATCGATATCATGAACGGCAAGGGTCCCGATGATTTACGCGAACTTTGCCTCGTGCTCTGCGCATGGATGTTCCTGTTGGGCAAGCGCGTGAAAAGTGTGGAAGAAGGCCGCAAGCTGGCGGAAGACCTGATCGCCAGCGGCAAAGCGCAAGATAAATTCCGCGAGCTGATTCGCCTGCAGGGCGGCAATCCTGAGGTGATCGATAAACCAGAACTTCTGCCGCAGGCCAGACATCAAGTTGAGATTGTCAGTCCCGCGTCTGGTTACGTTACCAGCACGATGTGCGAAGACATTGGCACAGCGTGCGTTTTGCTAGGCGGCGGCCGTGAAAAGAAAGAAGACGCGGTGGATCCGGCCGTGGGCATCATGGTCCACAAGAAGCCGGGCGACAAAGTTTCTGCAGGCGAACCGCTGTGTACCGTGGCTTACAACTCGCAAGAACGGCTTGAGCGTGCGAGACCGTTGATTCTGCAAAGCTACAAAATTGATTCGGTGCCGCCTCCGTCGGCTGCGCCATTGGTGCGAAAAATCATTGGGGATATGGCTTAGGACAATTGGCGAAACGTCAGCCCTTTGACACATCCTTGGCTATCTGCGGAACCACTTCGCGCAACAGTTCTTTGAACTGTCCTGAAACGCGTTTGCCGATTTCCAGAACTTCCAGGTGGTTGATCTCCTGGTCCAATATTCCCGCCGCCATGTTCGTAACGCAGGAAATTGCCAGGATCTTGATGCCAATTTGCCGTGCAGCAATTACTTCCGCCACCGTGGACATCCCCACCAAGTCGGCGCCCATGGTTCTGAACGCGCGAATCTCCGCGGGAGTTTCGTAACTGGGACCCATCAGGCCTAGATACACGCCTTGTCCCAGTTCAATGCCTAGCTTTTTACCGGCGTCAAGCGCCATCTGGCGATAACTTTTCGCGTACGCCTCTGTCATATCAATAAATCGCGGACCAAAACGCAGATCTTCAGCGCCAGAAAGCGGATTCTGGTTCTGTAGATTGATGTGGTCGGTAATCACCACTAGCCGGCCTTGTCCATACTCAACTTTAATACCGCCAGCGGCGTTGGTAAGCACAGCGGCTTTCACGCCCATGCGGGAGAAGACGCGCATCGGGAATACCACGGTCTCCGCTGGATAACCTTCGTACATATGGAAACGGCCCTGCATTACAACCGCTGGACTTCCACCAATGTTGCCGATCACCAGTTGTCCGGCATGACCAATCGCCGTGGACTTGGCAAAGTGCGGAATCTTTGAGTAGGGAACGCGCACCGCGTCAGACATGTCGTCCGCAAAGGTGCCCAGGCCTGAGCCCAGCACTACGGCTACCTGTGGGTGCAATGACGTTTGTGCGAGCACGAACTTGGCTGCTTCTTCTGCTTGAGTGAATTGGTCGCTCACGGGTTTGGTGGCCCTGCCTCTCAATGGCCGCGCTGTCCCTTGCGGCCTTATTTTAGAAATCAAATTGTAATGCTATAGTTCCGTCCATGTCAGATTCGCGCGTATTTAAGCCTGCCTACAGAATTCTAATTGCGGTCTTGCTGCTTGCTTCCACGGCCCTGCCGCAGAAGGCGCTTTCGCCGGAACAAAAGACTGCGCGTTATTTTGAGTCGGTGCGCAACCAGCCTTCACTGCTGATGGACTTCCTGAAGCAGATGCCTAAAGGCGCTGACTTGCACAATCATCTCTCCGGGGCGATTTACGCGGAGAGCTTTGTGAAATGGGCCGTGCAGGATGGCCTGTGTATTGATCGCGCGAATTCTGCTTTTGTGGCTCCGCCGTGCGACGCCAAAGATCGTCCGCCGGCGAGTACCGCTTACCAGGACCAAGTCTTATACAACCAGCTTTTGGACGCGTTCTCCATGCGCGGATGGTTTCCCGCTCGCGAGTCCGGGCACGACCATTTCTTTGCTACGTTCGGCAAGTTTGGCGCGGCCGGTAACGGTCACACCGCGGACATGCTCGCCGAAGTCCGTTCCCGCGCCGCAGCCGATCACGTGCAGTATCTCGAACTGATGTTCACGCCGGACAACGGCGCAGCAGCTGGCTTGGCCCGCAAACTCGGCTGGAATGACGATTTCGCGAAGATGCGCGACCAGCTTCTTGCCGGCGGCATGAACGATATGTTCGCCGAGGTGAGCAAGTCACTCGATCAACTGGAAGCCACGGAAACAACATCCATGCATTGCGGCCAGCTGGATGCTGATCCGGGATGCGGCGTGCAAGCGCGTTATCTCTATCAAGTATTGCGCGGCATTCCCAAAGAGATGGTGTTTGCCCAGATGCTCACCGGTTTTGAAATGGCGACGCGTGATCCGCGTGTTGTTGGTTTGAATATGGTGATGGCTGAGGATTGGTACGTCCCCATTCACGACTTCAACCTGCACATGGAGATGCTGGATTTCCTCCACAAACTCTACCCTAAAGTCCACGTTACTTTGCACGCCGGAGAATTGACGCCGGAAATTGCCGATCCTCAAGAGATGTTCCACATCCGTGCTTCTGTCGAGAAGGGCCACGCCGAGCGCATTGGCCACGGCGTTGACGTGATGCGAGAGCCTCGTCCCATTGATCTGCTCAAGAAGATGGCCCACGATCGGATTCTGGTGGAAGTCTGCCTGACGAGTAACGACGTCATCCTGGGTGTGACTGGTACTCACCATCCGTTGCCCATGTATCTGAAATTCGGCGTGCCCGTTGCACTGGCCACGGACGACGAAGGCGTTTCCCGCGCCAACATGACGCAGGAATACCAGCGCGCCGCGGAAACTTATCACTTGAGCTATGCCCAGCTGAAAAGGTTTGCCCGCGACAGTATCAAGTACAGCTTCTTACCGGCGGAAGACAAGGCCAAAGCTGAAGCGACTCTGGAGCAGGCGTTCATTGGGTTCGAACGCAAGTTCTGATGGACAAGTGAGGGAACATTCCGCTCCAGGCGGCTCGCCGCCTCAACTTGACAAGCCCAGCTACAATGGTCGGGCATTTTAAGCCCAAGTTAAACATTCACCGGCATTTTGCTGCCGCAAAAGGATTTACATGTCACGATATGCAGGACTGATCGGCATCGCGGTTTTGTTGGCGCTGGCCTACCTGTTTTCCACGAACCGTAAGGCCATCCGCATAAAAACCGTTATGTGGGGACTCGGTCTCCAGGTAGTATTTGCCTTTCTGGTTATCTACCGCACGGAAGGCCAGGCGGTGATGAAATTCTGCGGCGCCGGCGTGACTACTTTGCTCTCCTATGCTGCTGAAGGATCGAAGATATTGTTTGGCGATTTGACGGTCGACCAATCGCATGTCGGCAGCTTCTTCGCGTTTCAGGTACTCCCCACCATCATCTTTATATCCGCACTCTTCGCCGTCCTTTATTACTTTGGCGTGATGCAAGTGATCATCAAGGGCATGGCCTGGGTCATGAGCCGGCTGATGGGAATCAGCGGCGCTGAATCCATGGACGTAGCCGCTTCCATTTTCATGGGCCAGACGGAAGCTCCTCTGAGCATCCGCCCGTTGCTGCCCGATTGCACCAAGTCCGAGCTTATGACCATCATGACAGCCGGTATGGCGCACATATCCGGCGGAATCATGGGCGCATACATTCTGGTTGGCGCCAAAGCAGAACATCTTCTGGCTGCCGTGATCATGACCGCTCCAGGCACTATTTTGATGGCCAAGATGCTGGTTCCTGAGACCGAGCAGCCCAAAACTGCCGGCACCGTCCAGATGTCCGATGAAGACATGCCAAAGGATTCAAATCTGTTGGCCGCGATTGCGCGCGGTACGATTGATGGCGGAAGGTTGGCCTTCAACGTAGGCATTATGTTGATTTCGTTCATCGCGCTCATCGCCTTGTTGAACGGAATCATGGGCGGGATTCATAACCACCTTGCCTGGTTTCCACCAAACATCAGCAACGTTCTGGGATTCCTGTTCCGGCCCGTGGCCTGGATGATCGGAGTGCCTTGGAAGGATTGCGGCGCCGTGGGCAATCTGTTGGGTACGCGCATGGTCATTAATGAGTTCGTGGCCTACATGCAGCTCGGCGGACAGAAGGCCCTGCTGGATCCTCGTTCCTTTACCATCGCTACTTTCGCTCTTTGCGGCTTCGCCAACTTCAGTTCCATCGGAATTCAGATCGGCGGCATTGGAGCACTAGCGCCCAGCAAGCGCGACCAGCTGGCCCAACTTGGGATTCGGGCCATGCTGGCCGGCACCATGGCAAATCTGATGTCAGCCTCAATCGTCGGGTTGTTGATGAAGAGCTAATATCACCGACGCAAACGGCGACCAATCGGCCAAACATTAAAGACCAAAGATCAAAGACTAAAGACCACGAAATAACGAACGACGACCTTAACCCGCCCGTGCCGGCCATCACGGCCCTTGGCGCCGTCTTACGGCGAACCCAACCGGAGTTGTACTGTTGGGCAACCCTCCGGCGCTTAAATTCCTTTTCATGGTGCCTATCTGCATATTTACAATAAAGGGCAAGCTGTCTATGTAAGGTGGCAACAGCGCGCCCGTCAGCGGTAACTTACATTGCCAACATGGCGTGTTTACTTTCATTGACGTTGGTTTGTATCTGTGATGTTCTAGAAAGTTGCCACAAAAGTTGAGAAGTAGCAGCCTGGCTGCGCGGACGTATTTTGTTCGCGAGGAGGAATTGTGGAAGCAGACAAGTCGGGAGTCCTGGTGGGTTTGAGCGATCGCGAGCCGGTTCCGGCGCGCAACTCGTTTCGCCAGCTAGGCGTCCGTGTGGACGCATTCCAGATACCTGACGTGATCGCGATTGCGGAGCGGTTGATCAAAGTCCGCGGCCGCGCGCAGTACATATCGTTCGTCGGCATGCACTCCATGACGGAGTCGCAAACCGACCCGGCGCTCAAGGACGCATTGAACGGTTCGGGACTGGCGGTGGCCGATGGCATGTCCATGGTGTGGCTGGCCCGTTATCATGGCTTCGATTTGGAACGACGCGTTTATGGTCCCGAATTCATGCTGAAATTTTCCGAGGCTACGGTTTCCAAAAGTATTCGCCACTTTTTTTACGGCGGAGCGGAAGGCGTGGCCCAGTCCCTGGCGGAAAACATGCAGCAGAGATTTCCTGGGCTAGTCGTTGCTGGATGGTACTCGCCGCCTTTCCGGCCCTTAATGGAAGACGAAGAAAAAGAAATAGCCAAAAAGATTAAAGATGCCCAGGCAGATATTCTTTGGGTAGGCTTGGGAGCTCCTAAACAGGAAAAATGGATGTACGCCCACACGCATCTCGATGTTCCGTTGATGGCCGGCGTTGGCGCTGCCTTTGACCTGAATACAGGACGCTTGAAGCAAGCGCCAGGATGGATGCAGGAAAACGGACTGGAATGGTTGTTCCGGCTTTACGCCGAACCCCGAAGACTGTGGCGGCGCTATCTGCTATTAGGACCGAAGTTTGTTTTCTACGTGCTGGCCGAAATATTGGGACTGCGCAAGTTCAAGTGATCCGTTGCGAGCCTACCGTTTACCGCGAATCGTGGTGTTCAGGCTGATGGTTTCTTGATTTCTGCGAGAGCCACCAACTGATCACCGGCGGGAAAGATTGCAGAATTTTTGGAGGAAGGGAAATGACACGTAAACGCGCGCTCATCACCGGAGTGACCGGACAGGATGGCGCATACCTCTCTGAGCTTCTTCTCAAGAAAGGCTATGAAGTGCATGGTATCAAGCGCCGCTCTTCTTCCTTCAATACCCAGCGCATCGATCATCTGTACCAGGACCCTCACGAACGCGACCGCAAGTTCTTTCTCCATTACGGAGACATGACGGACAGCAGCAGCTTGATCCGGATCGTGCAGCAGGTGCAGCCGGACGAGATTTACAATCTTGCTGCTCAAAGCCACGTGGCCGTCTCGTTTGAAGAACCCGAATACACCGCCGAATCAGACGCCATTGGACCGCTGCGCCTGCTGGAAGCAATTCGCATTCTCGGCTTAAAGGACAAAGCGCGTTTTTATCAGGCGTCCAGCTCGGAAATGTTCGGCAAGGTGCAGGAAGTCCCGCAAAAAGAGACCACGCCGTTTTACCCACGGTCGCCTTATGGCGTGGCTAAGTTGTATGCCCACTGGATAACCATTAACTATCGCGAATCCTATGGGTTCTATGCCTGCAACGGTATTTTGTTTAACCACGAGTCTCCCATCCGCGGAGAAACCTTTGTTACCCGCAAAATAGTCCGCGGACTTACGCGTATTCACCTGGGCTTACAGGATTGTTTATATTTGGGCAATCTAGATGCCTTGCGCGACTGGGGCCATGCCCGGGACTATGTGGAAGCCATCTGGCTGATGTTGCAGCAGGAACAGGCAGAAGACTTTGTGATCGCCACGGGCGTGCAGTATTCAGTTCGTGACTTTGTAGTTGCCGCCGCCGCTCGCTTGGGCATTACGGTCCGTTGGCAAGGGATTGGTACGCGGGAAGAAGGAGTAAACACGAAGACCGGATCGCGCATAGTGGCCGTGGACGAGCGTTATTTCCGGCCCGCGGAAGTGGAAACGTTGCTGGGCGATTCCTCCAAAGCGCGCGAGAAACTAGGATGGAAACCGGCAAGCGATTTCGCCGCTCTGGTTTCAGAAATGGTGAAAGACGAACTCGAAGTGGCGAACTTTGAGGCGCTGAGTAAAAAAGAAGGATTTGCCATCCCCGGGCATCATGAATAAGTCCGACAAAATCTATGTCGCCGGACACGCCGGGCTGGTCGGTTCGGCCGTAATTCGCCGCCTGAAGGCGACCGGGTTTACCAATCTTGTGACGCGTACCCGGGCTCAGCTTGACCTGACGAACCAGCAGGCCGTCCAGGACTTCTTTGCTCACGAGCGGCCGCAGCATGTGATTCTGGCTGCCGCCAAAGTAGGCGGAATTCTGGCCAATGCGACCTATCCAGCCGATTTCATTCGTGACAATCTGCTAATCCAGACCAATGTGATCCATCAGTCATACGTGCATGGCGTGGAGCATCTTTTGTTTTTGGGGTCCTCTTGTATTTATCCCAGAGACTGCCCGCAGCCCATGCGCGAAGAGTATTTGTTGACTGGGCCTCTGGAAAAAACAAATTCCGCTTATGCCCTGGCCAAGATTGCCGGCATTGAAATGTGCCACGCGTATAACACTCAATATGGCGCCAGGTATCTATGCGTGATGCCAACGAATCTATATGGTCCGGGAGACAATTTTGATCCGGAGCAATCCCACGTGCTGCCGGGAATGATTCGCAAGTTTCATGAGGGCAAGGCCTTCGACAAGCCGGTGACTCTTTGGGGCACTGGTTCCCCGCGGCGCGAGTTTCTGCACTCGGATGACATGGCAGACGCTTGCCTCTACATCATGGACCGCATCGATGGCGCATTCAAGGAACTTTTCAGCTCAGGTGCGCCGCCGCTCATTAACATCGGCTGCGGTGAGGATATGACGATCCGCGAGCTAGCGGATATGATTCGCGAGATCGTCAACTATCAGGGCGGCGTTCAATGGGATTCCTCCAAGCCTGACGGTACGCCCCGCAAGCTTCTTGATACATCTCTTCTGACCCGGCTTGGATGGCAAGCAAAGATCCACCTGCGCGAGGGCGTTGCGGACGTTTACGAGTGGTTCAAAAACTCAACCCTGGCGACAAGCACCAGGCCCTGAGTCCTTCACATCAAACCTTGGGTCTGGGGCATAGGTATCCCTTTCAGAGCTGCAAGGTCGGCTTCAACCATCATGGTAATTAGCTGTTCGAAGTTTACATGGGGGTTCCATCCGAGAACTCTTTCAGCCTTGCCGGCATCGCCGCACAGGTGGTGAGTTTCAGCAGGACGCAGCAGCGCAGGATCGATTTCCACATGCTGCTTCCAATCAAGCCCCGCGCAGCCAAAGGCGGTTTCCAGAAGCTGCTGGACGCTGTGAGTCTTGCCCGTCGCAAGCACAAAATCGGTGGCTTCAGAATGTTGCAGCATCATCCACATGGCGCGAACATAGTCGCCGGCAAAACCCCAGTCACGGTGCGCATCAAGATTGCCCATCTTTAGTTTGCGCTTATCCGTGAGGCCTAATTTGATCATTGCCACGTATTTTGTGATCTTACGGGTAACAAAATCGGCGCCTCGACGTGGAGATTCATGGTTGTAGCAGATAGAAGAGCAGCCGAATATCCCATAGTGTTCCCGGTAGTTGCGAATAATGTGGTGTCCAAACACCTTGGCAACACCATACGGACTGCGCGGATGGAAGCACGTTTCCTCGGTCTGCGGACTTTCCGTGACGGCACCGAACATTTCTGAGCTGGAAGCCTGCAAGAACCTGGTCTTGGGGGAATGCGCGCGAATGGACTCCAGCAATCGGACCACGCCGAAGCCGGTGATATCAGAGGTCAAGATCGGACGGTCCCATGAGAGCGGGACAAAGCTCTGGGCCGCGAGATTGTAGAGCTCATCCGGCTGCACTTTTTTCACAACCTGGTCCAACGAATCCTGGTTCGTGAGCTCGCCTTCGAGAAAAGTGATCCGTTCACAGATGTGCTCGATCAGGGCATACTTTTCCTGGCCGCTGCGGCGTACCATTCCATAGACTTGGTAGCCTTTTTCCAGCAACATTTCGGCCAGATATGATCCGTCCTGCCCGGTGATCCCTGTGATAAGAGCACGCATTCAGCCTACCCCTGGCGAGCAAAAATTTATTTCAGTGAAAATCGAGTTTCTGTGAATTCCGTGTACCGAGTCAGACTGAAGCCGCAAAGATGAATTATAGGCGGTCTGATCTTAAGAGTGCTCTTGAAATCGTTCTCCCGCTGTTGTCGCGGTTGGGCGCACTACGGGCCCGATCTTCTAACGGCCACCGCTGCTCTGGTGCTTGCCGTTGAACCAACGAACGTCGCGTGCTGAACAGGTACCACGATCCACAACATCCGATTGGATTTGGTTCGCGGGTGAGGGAGAAACGCTATCGTATAATGGTCGAACTCAGGAGCCGGATAAACCAACACTGATGGCGCTATTCTCCTACAGCGAACTCAAATACTATTTTTTTGGACTGGGAGTGGGCCTGGCAAACGTGGCCCACAACGGACTTCGCCTGGGTCTTAAGAAGACGATCGGCAAAATAAGCCAGCCCGTAAACTACTACACGCGTTTCCCCGAGTATCACTACTTCGGAGAGGCGATTCAGAAATTTATTGATGCTGCGCCGCTGGATCGTCCCATAAAAATTCTGGACATCGGCAGCCCCAAATTGCTCGGGATTTACTTTGCCGCAAAAACCCGTGCTGACCTGCTCCTCACCGACATTAGTGAATTGAATGTGGATGAATACAAGGTACTGTGGGAGGGGATCAAGCCAAAAGCCAAAGGCTCCGCTACATTTCTTCTTGAAGACGCTCGCGCCCTCAAAATGCCGGATGAAGACGTGGATGTGGTCTTTTCCATGTCAGTGGTGGAGCACATTTGGGGCGAGGGCGGCGACTCAACGGCCATCGAAGAAATGATGCGCGTGCTGAAGCCAGGCGGTCTGCTCGTTCTTAGCGTCCCCTTTGGCCCGCAGTTTGTCGCGCAGCAAAGAGTTGGACTTGCGGAAGCCGTACGCGATACCAAAAACGAAAAGGCCTACTTTTTCCAGCGGGTCTACAATCCTGAAGCTTTTCAAACACGAATCGTTGACCACGCCAGGGGCCTAGAGAAAATTACCTTTACTACCATCCTGCGCAAAAACCTGTGGACGCACCGCGCTTTTGCCGCACTCGGAGAAAATGGGCGCGCTGCGGTGGGATTTGTTAATCCCGTGCTATCCCGCCTTATCAATCGATCGCGCGAAGGCATGGACGCTTCATTCCAAGTGGACTACGGTCCGCTTTATTCCACACGCGACGTGTACGGCGATTTGGTCTTTGTCGGTTTCAAGAAGAATGCCTAAAGAAGAACCAATAGGCGCGATCCCGTAGGTGTTGCTCCGCTCTACCGCGTGGGTTTCGAACCGAGTTCCTGGTAAAACTCCATTTGTTGTTTAGAAACCGAACCGTGGCTGTAGCGTTCTATCGTGGTGCCGTAGTCCGGTTGTGGAGCCGCGAGTCCGCGGCGCATCGCGTCGGTAAGGGCCTGGGGAGCGGCTTCCAGATCAAAATACAGGCACGCGGGTGAACCGATTTCGCGGAGTATGGGAATGTCTGAACAAACAATCCGTGCGCCGAAATACATACCCTCAACCAACGGATAACAGAACCCCTCTTGCGAGGATGGGATGGCCAGGAGGGAGCAGTGTTCGTAGAGCCATGCCAATTCTTCAGAAGCCAGACCCGAGGTGAAGACCACGCTCTTGTCCGGTAAAAGTGACGCGGCAAGCTGGTGCAGCCCGGCTGTTTCTGGACCGACGCCTCCCACAATCAGCAAACGGAAGTCCGCAAGCTTCTGGTCCGATGATTTCAGTGCCGCAAACGATTTAATAACCAAGTCAATGTTTTTGTTTTTGCGATGCTGGGCCACGCACAAAACGAACGGCGAGGTCATGGACCAAGAGAGGGAAGCTGGTTGTCTGGTCTTGGCCCGGTCAAAATCCATACTGCAAGGGACTACGGAAGCTTTTTTCTTCTGCGTGAACCGCGGAAAGTGGTGCACCAGGCGCTCCAGCGTTTCACGCGAGTCGCAAACCACACCGTCACTCGCCCGTAGGGCCTGGCGAAAGAAAGCTCGATTGAACAAAACAGCAGGGAAGCCGAAGTTTTCCGGGAAATCAAAGGCGTACATGTCGTGCACGGTGACCACGGTGCGTCCGGCAAAACCTGCGTGCCGCACCGGTACCGGGTAAGAGCAGTGCATCACGTCACAATTAAGCTTGCTCGCCAGTTGGGGAAGGTCGTTCCAATACCACCAGTTTCGCCCGCGCGAGCCGCTGCCGATTTGAATCGGAATCAAATCCAACTTAGCGCCGGCGCCCAGCAGATCACGAAAGTAGGTCTCTTGCCACGCGCCAACGGCCAGCGAAACGCTGGTGACGGCCGGTTGTTGGGAAAGACACAACGCCAGATTGGCCGCGTAACGGCAAATTCCACTGGGTTGAGTAAAGCGGGCTACCGACGCAATCATCACACGCATGGGAGGCGTCTCTCTGAGTAAAGGGGATCGATCACGAATACACGTTCAAGAGCACCGGCTACCAAGAAATCCTCCGTAGATGTGCAGGGTTGTCTCCGCCTTCGGCACCTGTCGCGCAAACTCGAGCGCGCTCATCGGCAATTGGTTCTTGTGTAACCAAACTTGTGGAAACCAAGAAAGAACCTGCTGAAGGCTAATTTCATGTGCTGTAACGATTAACATGTAGAATAACATTTCTGTTCTTCGCCCATCTTGATATGCGGGCACTATTCCGTGAAATGAAAACTGTGCGCGAACAATCCCGAGTTTCAATAGCGTGTGCTCCTGGCTGGATTCACTTCCACGCACCTGAGGGCTGGATTACCGCCTGCGTCACTGCGCCGGCCGCATGAACTTCAACAAAGGAATATGGGCCCTGGGCAACCAAGGAATGGTGAGTCTTGGTAATTTCCTCACCAATATTTTTCTCGCCCGGATGCTGGTCACGTCTGAGTATGGGATTTTTGCGATCCTGTTTGGATCCATGCTGTTGCTCAACAGCATTCAGGCGGCGCTGGTTACCTATCCGTTTTCGCTGGAAGTTGCCGTCAGCAAGCCTGCTCGACTGAGAGAACTTGTAGGGGCGGGTTTTGCGCTGACCGGCGCGCTGCTGGTTCCAGAGATTGTTTTGCTCGTGCTTTCCTGCGCAAGAGTAGGCCAAGTACAACTGGCGCTGCTCGCTTGCGCGGTCCTGGCAACGTGGCAATTCCAGGAGACATGCCGGCGTGGCCTGCTGGCGCAGTTTCGCTATAAGGAAGCCATGTTAGGTGACGCGGTAAGTTACCTGGGACAACCGGCCGCCATTCTTCTGTTGTGGTGGCGGAATGATTTATCGCTGCAAAATGTTTTGGCGAGCATGGCCGTTACATCGGTTCTCGCGCTCATCGTGCAGGCCTGGCAGGGCATTATCGGACTGCCCTTACGCCGGGACCTGGGGCTAGCGTTTACAAGCTGGGTCCGCCTGGGGCGCTGGCCGATGCTGACCAACTTTATCGTGATGGGCCAGACCGTGCCGATGTACGTTTGGCTGCTGGGAGTGCTGGTTGCTCCTCGCGCGGCCGCCGCGATGCAATCCATCGGCAACGTGGTTGGCCTGACGCATCCTATCTTGTTCAGCATGCCGACCATGATGATCCCCGCGACGGCGGTGGCGCGAAGCCAGAGCGGCAAGGTGGGTGCATGGATGCTGGCCCGCAAGTATACCGGCAGGTTTGCCGCGGCCCTGCTGCCGTGCTATTTGTTCTTGTGTTTGTTCCCGGGTTGGGCGCTCACTCTTTTTTATGGCCGCTCCAGCAGCTTTTTGAATCTGGCGGCAGATTTGCGGATCGTCGTGGTGGCGTATGCGATCCTCCTGGTTCTTCAATGCGGCTATGCTTTTCTTATGGCCATGGAAGTCCCGCACATTGACCTGCTTGCCAATCTGGTTGGGATCGTTACGGCAGGAGCTACGTTCTACGCGTTCTTTCATCGCGATCCCTTGCTGGCCGCGGCCTTGGCGATGCTGGCAGCCGTGGGATGCCGCGCCATCATCCTGCTCTCCTCCAGTGCCTGGATCGTAAAGTCTCAGGCTTCGTATGAGCGTCCACGGCAAAGTTAGCTTTGTTATACTGCGATTGCGTGCACCCAAAATCCCAGTGGAGTTCCCAATCAACCCGCTGTGTGACGATCGCAATTTGGCGAGCCATCGATCACCCGGTTAAACCATGAGTAGCTCCCATCCAAGCTCACCGTCTTTGTCCCCTTCGTTGGGAATCAGGGTCAACCCTGCTCGACCGTCATCCGGATCACTGATTAACGGCAGTCTTCTTTTGCTGTTCTTGTTGGGACTGATGGTGGTGGTTGTTGACGGGTACTCACGAGACATCAACGACTTTGAAGAAAACCCACCTGAGGGGTTCGAATATGTGCCGTACTATGGCGCGTTCGTGCTGGCTGGACTGGCGCTGCCTTTGACGCTCATTTATGCGCGGCAACAAAAGGCAACTCAGTCTGAAGGTTTGTTGCTATGGCTTCTGTTCTGCACAACGGCCTATACAAAAGATTTCGCTTACATGCACGTTCCCGGTCTACCGATTTACGTGACTGACGTGGTGCTGGCCATCTTGCTTCTTTCCATCGGGTGGAAAAAGCTCAAGCTCTTGCGATTATGGAAGACATTTGTGGGCGCAGCGTGGATGGGATTCGTGATTGCGGGCGTCTTCACCCTGGCGCGCAGCGTGCACGCCGGCAACGACACGAAGGTGGTGGCGCGTGATTTTGCGATCATCGTCTATACCGCTTTCATGATCGTGACCGGGTATGTGGCGAGAGACTGGCAGACGATCCGCCGCATCCTGCTCTTTGGCGCCGCGGGGGCAACCCTGAGCGCAGTGGGTGGCTTAACGTGGTTTATGGCGCAGCCCGACCAGCGGCGCCTCATCCTTTATGGCGTGTACGTTTTGCTGGCACTTGCCGGAGTAGTGATTGCCATCGTTTACCGGATCATCAAGCCGGTGACGGGCTGGCCCATTG
>Ga0209069_10000586_pt1 | contig 17074 bp, 14 predicted proteins | sample Str013_2_FD_187202 | JGI IMG/M metagenome (GOLD analysis project Ga0209069, IMG submission 187202) | Freshwater sediment microbial communities in response to fracking from Pennsylvania, USA - Straight Creek_MetaG_SC_2013 (SPAdes) (version 2) | ecosystem: Environmental > Aquatic > Freshwater >...
GTTTTACGTTGCCGCTGTCTGGGAATACCTGATTGGCCAGCACTTGCTCTGAAAGGCCGAACTGATCAGCGAGCAGGCCTTTGACCACGCCGCGCAAATCAGTCGTTGGGTTCAAGTCTCTCGCTTGGTAGAGATTGGCATCTTTCAGGCCTGGCCAGTCCGTGATGACGCGGCCGCCCTTGATTGCTCCGCCTGCGAGGAAGGCCAGCGAGCCCGTGCCATGGTCAGTGCCCACCGTGCCATTGATGCGGGCAGTGCGCCCAAATTCAGTCATCACCACAATCGAGGTTTGGATCCACACCGGGCCAAGCGCTTTTTCAAATTCCGCCAGCGCACCATCAAGGCCCGTAAGCAGGTTGAACAATCGGCCTTTGGCGCCGCCTTCATTTTCATGGGTGTCCCAGCCGTCAAAGGCCATGGCGGCGATGCGCGGGCCATTGTCTGCGGCCATCAGGCGGGCTGCACTGCGGGCTTGCAGAACCATCTCATTGGGCTTGTCTGAATTATCCATGCCCTTCATTGCGCCATTGGCCAAGACTTGTGTGTCCAAGCCTGCCTTCAACAACTCACCGAGTTTGGGGTCACGGTGGGTATATAGATCCAATAGGCGGTTGGCCGTGTCATTGGTGGGAAGGGCGGGGCCGCCTGGTGCCCAGCCCAGCGTTTCAAATGGCCCGCGGATAACGAGTGGGGCAACGGCACCCACCGCCAAATAATTGTGCTGAGCGATACGCTCACCCTTCGGCAAAGCAGAAAGGGCACGGTTCAGCCAACCAGAGTCAGTGCGGCCTGGCCCACTGTAGCCACTTTCCAAAACGTCTTGGCCGTCAAAGTGGCTGCGGTCACGGTAGTTGGTGGCGGTGGCATGAACCACGGCCGCCTGGCCTCCTTTAAACATGCGGGCAAAGTTGGTCATGGCCGGGTTGAGGCTGAAGAAGCTGTCGAGTTCGATACCTGCGTTATCCCCCGCCTTGGTCAAGGCCAAATCTCCATGCAGGGCCGCATAATCTGGATCACCAATTGGGGCCACCGCTGAAAGGCCATCCATGGCACCACGCAAAATAATGGTAATGAAACGCGGGTCTCGCGCATCAGCCGCGCGGGCGAATTTGGGAATGAAGGCTGAAGCCACAAGGCTGCCTGATAGCCCGAGAAGGTTGCGGCGGTTGAGGCTTGGGATTTCACAGAGTGACATGATTTATGATCCTCCGATCAACGACGTTGGAATTCTGGAGACATGAGCAATAGGGCCAGACCCTGCTGCTTTGATTCCGCCCGCGCAATTGCTTGGCGCGTTTCTGTTGAGGCGGCATCAGATAGAATGATGTTGGTCAAATCAGTGGGGTTGCCAGACACCGCTGCGCCTTGGGCCATGGCGGTGGCGTAAGCCAATCGCATTTTCATGCCCTCTGCTGAAGCCCAGTCTTGGGTGCGGTCGCCAAATCCATTGGGGCCTGAAGGGCGCCACAGCGGTTGGCCCAAATCATTCAGGGCGCGCATGGCACGCTCTGGCTTATCTGGCGGCAGATTAAGAGCCCGCGATGCGGCCAAGAGATATTCTTGCGGTGAGCGCAGCTTGGTGGCTGGGGCTGCCCAAGCCCCATCATCATCAATCAAAGCCTTGGTGAAGGCCATAAGTTCACCTCCACTATCAAGATAAGTTTTGGCCAGTTTGGCCACCAGGGCAGGGGGCGGATCATCGCTCACAAAATGCCGCACAAATTTTGTCGCCAGATGTTTGGCTGTTGATGGGTGATGGGCAAGGTCAACCAACACAGCTTCACCTTGGGCGATGCCTTGCTGGGCATAAGGCTTGTTGAGAACTTTCGGATCGCCCGGCTCATGGGTGTTTGGGTTGAAAATGAACGTAGCTGGTTCGAAATTTGGGTTGTTGGGATACCACGCCCAACCCGTGATAATGCGTGCGAAATTGGTGACATCGGCTTGGCTATAGCCGCCATCAACGCCCAAGGTGTGTAGTTCCAGAATTTCGCGGGCGAGGTTTTCGTTTAGTCCCTTTTTCTGTTTGAGGCCGGCTTTGGAATTGGGGCCAATGCTGTCTCGGTTATCCAGAAAGAACAACATGGTGGGGTGTTGTTCAACCGCTTTCAACATGTCACCGAATTTGCCGAGCACGAAAGGGCGAATGGCTTCGCGCTCATAGGAACCTGCGGTGATTTGTACTTGCTGTGCTTTGGCTGTGGAAACTGCAAAATGGTTTGACCAGAACATCACCAGCCGCTCGCTAAAGCCGGACATATCTTCAAAACCCCTTTGCCAGCGGGCTTGGGCCTCAGTCAGTAACACATCGCGTTGTATGCTGCGGTTTGGCCCCGCGGCATTTGGCGGTTGCATGGCCATGTTGGGCTGGCCAGTGATTTGCGGCAACATCGCTGCGGTTGACGTTTGCATTTGTTCACGCTCTTTGCGCTTTCGTTCTTGCTCTGCAAAATTGGTGAGGAGATTGATGCGCGTGCTGTCCAGATCCGCACTGTTGAGGTGGGCACGTTCGGGGGCGAGTTCAGATTTTAGCCAGTTGCGTGGATCGGCAGCAATGGATTTGCGCTGTGCATCGCTCAAATCAAACCTGGCACCAAGGCCAAATCGGTTAAAGGCCGTTGTCGTTTGAATTGGCACCGTTTGAATTGACATCGCAAAACTCCGACTGTGAAACTTGGACGTTGGGCGTGCGCCGTTCCGTCGCTATTGCTAACTTGAACCCGAACGATATTTCAACTTGGTTACAATGTGTGATGTGTGTATTCTTATTTGGTATGGCGAAATATAGTCTCGGATTTGGTGGCGGCTGATTCCGGGTCATTGTTGGGTAGAGGCAAATGAGTGTTCAGCAAAATCAACAATCTGTAATGCAGCGCTACCGTGCTTGGCGTCGCCAAGCGGTATATAGTTTTGGTGAGAAATTCACGCGTGTTGTCAGCGGTTTCTTCAGTTCCCAGAGTTTGGTGGAAGATAAGCCCTTCCTAAACAATGCCGACTTTCCATTCCTGCAAATGTTCTCCGACAATTGGGAGAAAATCCGCGATGAGGTGCAAGTCATCCTCAAGAATCGCGAAGACATTCCAGCTTTCCAAGAGGTTTCGCCTGATCAACATTTGATTGCCAAAGGCAAGAACTGGCGCACTTTTTTTCTCTATGGCTTTGGTGAACAGCTGAAGAAGAACTGCACCCAAGCGCCTTTCACGACATCGCTGTTGGAGAAGGTTCCCAACATTGAGATTTCATGGTTTTCTATTCTGTCGCCGGGTTATCACATTCCGCCACATCAAGGGGTGACCAAGGGTATCCTGCGGGCTCACCTTGGTTTGATTATTCCAAAGGACGCCAAAAGCTGCCGTATCCGCGTTGACAATGAGATACAACATTGGGAGCCGGGCAAGATTTTCGTGTTGGATGACACTTACGAACATGAAGTGTGGAACAACACCGAAGACGAGCGGGTGATTTTGATATTTGACTTTGATCGCCCGATGAAAAAGCCGGGTCGGCTGTTTCTGCATTTTTGTATTCGGTTGATGAAGCTGTCGGCGTTCTATCTGGAGCCGAAGAAGAATCTCGCCGATTTTGAAGACAGGTTTGAGGCCGCCACCCGCCGCAACAATGAGAATATGGAAAAGTTGGCAGATGCCGCCCAAGCGGCAAGGGAAGCACGAACTGTGCATTGACCTGGGAATGGGCTGTTGAATATAGGCCCCCCTTTCACTTCTGGTTCACCACTCCTATCTATGGTGGCTGACAGTGATTCACCATGAGAGGCTGATATGAACAATTTCCAACCCACCGCAACTTTCTGGCCATCCGTCATCCAACAGGAAAGTCGGGGCGAGCGGGTTTATGATCTGCCTTCGCGCCTGCTGCGTGAGCGCATTATTTTCGTGAATAGCGCGATTGATGACCAAGTGGCTGCGTCGATCTGCATGCAGCTTTTGTTTCTTGAGGCCGAAAACCCCAAGAAAGAAATCTCGATGTATATCAACTCACCCGGCGGTGTGGTGACGGCTGGCTTGGCGATTTATGATACGATGCAATTCATCAAGCCGGTGATTTCCACCACCGTGATGGGGCAAGCAGCTTCGATGGGTTCACTGCTTCTCACCGCCGGCCACAAGGATTTGCGCTTTGCTTTGCCACATGCCTCAGTGATGGTGCATCAACCATCAGGCGGCTTCCAGGGCCAGGTGACTGATATCATGATCCATGCCCGTAACGTGGAAGCCCTGAAAAAGCGGCTCAATGAAATCTATGTGAAGCATACGGGGCGCAGCTATAAGGACGTTGAAGAGGCCTTAGAGCGTGACAATTTCATGACTGCCGAACAGGCCATGGAGTTTGGCTTGATTGATAAAATCCTGACTAAACGCGCAGATGCCAGCGATTCCAAATAGTTAGCGGCTGTTTTTGTGAAGTTTCTTGAGGTGCTGCGGACTGGATTTCCACAGGCAGCGCAAGGAAAGGTTAACTCGTAAGGTGCAATCTGGATTCTTATGCCCAAATTGGGCTAAGTTTGTACGTTAGGCACTAGACTTCCGAGTCTTGAAAGTGAGGAAATATGAGCAAGAGCGTAACACCCGACAGCAAAAGCACGCTGTATTGTTCGTTCTGCGGAAAGAGTCAGCATGAAGTGCGAAAGCTCATCGCTGGCCCCACCGTATTCATTTGTGATGAATGCGTTGAGCTCTGCATGGACATTATTCGCGAAGAAAATAAATCCTCGCTGACCAAATCCAAAGACGGTGTTCCCACGCCTCACGAAATTCGTAAGGTGCTGGATGACTATGTGATCGGCCAAGAGACTGCAAAGCGCGTGCTCTCAGTTGCTGTGCATAACCATTACAAGCGCCTGAACCACGGCGGCAAGAACAGTGGCGATGTTGAATTGGCGAAATCCAATATTCTGCTCGTGGGCCCAACCGGCTCTGGCAAGACATTGCTGGCGCAAACTTTGGCGCGCATTCTTGATGTGCCTTTCACGATGGCTGATGCCACCACTTTGACTGAAGCTGGTTATGTGGGCGAAGACGTTGAGAACATCATTCTCAAGTTGTTGCAATCGGCAGACTATAACGTTGAGAAGGCCCAGCGCGGCATTGTCTATATCGACGAAATCGACAAGATTTCACGCAAGTCTGATAATCCATCCATCACCCGTGACGTTTCAGGTGAGGGTGTGCAGCAAGCTTTGCTGAAGATCATGGAAGGCACGGTTGCATCTGTGCCGCCACAGGGCGGGCGCAAACATCCGCAGCAGGAATTCCTGCAGGTGGATACGTCCAACATCCTGTTCATTTGCGGCGGCGCTTTTGCCGGGCTTGAACGCATCATTGCGCAACGTTCAAAAGGCACGGGCATGGGCTTTGCGGCCACGGTGCGCGGGCCAGACGAGCGGCGCACAGGTGCAGTGCTTCGTGAATTGGAGCCAGAAGATCTTCTGCGCTTTGGTTTGATCCCTGAATTCGTCGGTCGTCTGCCCGTTGTGGCAACGCTGGAAGATTTGGATGAAGTGGCATTGGTGCAGATTTTGGCTGAGCCAAAGAATGCCATCGTCAAGCAATATCAACGCCTGTTCGAAATGGAAGGCGTGAAGCTGACCATTCCTGACGACAGTTTGCGGGCCATTGCGCGCAAGGCCATCGATCGCAAGACAGGTGCACGCGGATTGCGCTCGATCATGGAAACGATTTTGCTCGACACGATGTATGACTTGCCAGGCATGGCAGGCGTCGAAGAAGTTGTCATCTCCAAGGAAGTGGTTTCGGGTGATGCCAAGCCGCTTCTGATCTATGCTGACCGTGATAAGGCTGGCAATGCCAAGGCAGTTCCGGCTTCGGCCTGATGTCTTGAAACGTTATGGGCAGATGCCCATATGGCTTGAGTAAAGTTGAGCCGGGTTGCCGCCTATTGGGGTTGCCCGGCTGGAAGGAAAAAAAATGAGCAAGCCTCGTACTGAAGTTCTCCCCGTATTGCCACTGCGCGATATCGTTGTGTTTCCGCATATGGTGGTGCCACTGTTTGTGGGCCGCCAAAAGTCTATTGCTGCACTTGAAGAAGTGATGCGTGAAGACAAGCGCATTCTGCTCGTCGCCCAGCGCAACGCTGGCGATGACGAGCCGACTGCTGAAACTGTTTATGAAGTTGGCACACTTGCCCAAGTGCTGCAGTTGTTGAAATTGCCAGACGGCACCGTCAAGGTTCTCGTTGAGGGCACTGAGCGTGCCAAGGTGGAAGAATTCCGCCCGCGCGCAGATTTTTATGAAGCGGTGATTTCGCCGATTGCTTCTATCGTGCAAGAGGGCCCCGATGCTGACGCGTTGGCCCGCACGGCTGCCACGCAGTTTGAAAACTATGTGAAGCTGAACAAGAAAGTGCCGCAAGAAGTTCTGGCCACGCTGAACCAGATTACGGATCATTCGAAATTGGCTGATACGATTGCCGCACATTTGTCTGTGAAGCTTTCAGAGAAGCAGGAAATTCTGGCCACGCCATCGGTGGAGGAGCGTTTTGAAAAATGCTTCGGCCTGATGGAAGGCGAAATTTCGGTCTTGCAGGTTGAAAAGCGCATCCGTGGCCGCGTGAAGCGCCAGATGGAAAAGACCCAGCGCGAGTATTATTTGAATGAGCAGATGAAGGCCATTCAGAAAGAGCTTGGCGACGGCGAAGGCGGCGAGAAGAACGAAGTTGACGAGCTGGCCAAGCGCATCGAAGAGACAAAGTTCTCCAAGGAAGCGCGTGAGCGCGCTGATGCTGAAATCAAGAAGCTGAAGCAGATGGCGCCGATGTCGGCTGAAGCCACTGTGGTGCGCAATTATCTTGATTGGATGTTGAACATTCCTTGGAACCAGAATTCCAAGGTGAAGTCTGATCTCGATTTCGCCCAAGGCGTTTTGGACAATGATCACTTTGGCCTCGACAAGGTCAAGGAACGCATCGTTGAATATCTTGCTGTGCAAGGCCGCACCAAAAAGCTGCGTGGCCCGATCCTGTGCCTTGTTGGCCCTCCAGGTGTTGGCAAAACCTCACTCGCGCGCTCGATTGCCAAAGCAACGGGTCGTGAATTTGTGCGCATGTCACTTGGTGGCGTGCGTGACGAGTCTGAAATCCGTGGTCACCGCCGTACCTATATTGGTTCGATGCCCGGCAAGATCATTCAGTCGATGAAGAAAGCCAAGAAGAGCAATCCGCTTTTCCTGCTTGATGAAATTGACAAGATGGGCATGGATTTCCGTGGTGATCCTTCGGCTGCCTTGTTGGAGGTGCTCGATCCGGAACAGAACTCAACTTTTATGGATCATTATCTTGAGGTTGAATATGATCTCTCGAATGTGATGTTCGTGACGACTTCGAATACGCTGAACATTCCGCCAGCTCTGCTGGACCGCATGGAGATCATCCGTCTTTCTGGTTACACCGAGGAAGAAAAGGCCGAAATAGCCAAGCGCCATCTGACGCCCAAGGCCATGGAAAACCATGGGTTGGACAAGAAGGAGTTTGAGCTGACGGACGACGCACTCAAGGTAGTGATTGAAAATTACACCCGTGAGGCCGGCGTGCGCAGCTTGGAGCGTGAGATTGCCAATCTTGCGCGCAAAGCAACCAAAGATTTGATGACAGGCAAGAAGAAGAAAATCAAAGTGGATGCTGAAGCTGCCAAGAAATATCTTGGCGTGCCGAAGTATAAGCACGGTTTGGCTGAAATGCATGATCAGGTCGGTGTTGTTACTGGCCTGGCCTGGACGGAAGTGGGCGGCGAATTGCTGACCATTGAAGCCTTGATGATGCCCGGCAAGGGCCGCATGACAGTGACTGGCAATCTTAAAGACGTGATGAAAGAGTCAATTTCGGCTGCTTCATCTTACGTGCGCAGCCGCGCCACATCCATCGGCGTGAAGCCTCCGCTGTTTGACAAGCGCGACATTCACGTGCACGTGCCAGAAGGTGCCACACCAAAGGATGGCCCATCGGCGGGCATTGCCATGGCGACTGCCATTGTATCTGTGTTGACTGGCATTCCCGTGCGCAAAGATGTTGCCATGACAGGTGAGATCACCCTGCGTGGCCGTGTGTTGCCCATTGGCGGATTGAAGGAAAAACTGCTTGCCGCATTGCGCGGTGGCATCAAGACGGTGATGATCCCTGATGAGAACGTCAAGGATTTGGCCGAGGTGCCAGACAGCGTGAAGAATGGCATGGAGCTTATTCCAGTGGCCCATGTGGATGATGTGTTGAAGCACGCGCTGGTGCGGATGCCTGTTGCCATTGAGTGGGACGAGGTGGCCGAAGAAGCCGCCGCCGCCGCACGCGCCATCAAAAATGGAGCGGATGAGGCCACCACCGCTCATTGATTATTCAGTGTGCTGACGAATTGAAAACCCCGCGCGCGTGACGTGCGGGGTTTTTGTTTGTTTAAATCCAGCGGCGGGTTGTGGATTTCCAGTCTGTGAAATCTTGGCCGAAGATTTGTGAGAGCTCTGCTTCCTCGGGCTTGATCACGAAAATTTCCATGAGAAAGATATAGGCCACTAGGCCCGTTGCCGCCGCGGCCCATGACAGAGATGCCAGTGCCAGAAGCGGCATGAAGAAGGCGGCATAGATAGGGTTGCGCGACCAGGCGAAAATGCCCGTTGTTACCAGTTTTTGTGGCGTGCCAAAGTTGGCGGACGTGAGCGAAAGTTGCATGTAACGTTGGATCAACATGACGCTGGCGATGAAAGCGGCATAGGAAAGCGGGATTAAAACCAGACTGGACCTATTGGCCATCGCCACACTAAAAATGTGATCGCCCCCTGCGACAACGCAGCCGATGAAATAGCTGACGCCAGTGATCCATGCGGAAGCGGCAATGGCAAGGGGGCGTTTTTCAACGATCTCAAGTGGTTTAGTGTCTGTGGTTTGGGCCATCGCGTCCTCGTCAGATCACCGCCGATGATAGCCGCGACTTGCATCCAAAGCGTTAAAGCAGGGCTTCAGGCCGCAATTGGCTTTGGTTTTGGCTCAAGCAACTTGGGAAAAGGCTTGAACAGCATGGCGATCAGGAACGCGCCAAGCCCAATGCCGAAACTTGAAAGATAGAGCCAGCCGTAATTTCCGGTGGTGTCGAAAATCCAACCGCCGAGCACTGGGCCAGTGGCCATTCCAAGCCCGCCCGCAAGACCAAGACCACCCATCAGTGTGCCCAGAATCTTGAGTGAGAAATTCTCGCGCACGAGAACTGAGTAGAGCGGCATCACACCGGAATAAATAAAACCAAACACGGCGGCGCTGGCATAGAAGGCTGCAAGATCACGGGCGAAGAAATAGCCCAATGCGCCGATGGCTTGCACCAACAGGCCTGTTACCATGACCCATTTGGCGCCAAGCTTGTCGGCCGCCATGCCGAACACCAACCTGCCGGGCATGCCCGCAATGCCTTCCAGACTGTAGATCGTTACAGCCGTGACCAACGGGATGCCGCAAGTTACAGCGTAACTCACAGTGTGGAAAATCGGGCCGGAGTGTGTGGCACAGCAGAAGAAGTTGGTGAGGAACAAGATAACGAAGGGCGCTGAGAGGAAAGCTTGTTTGACGGTCAGCGTTGACTGTTCATCTTCAACTGCTGCCGTTTGGGCGCTGGGCTGGGTGAGGGCAGGTGGACGGCGCAAAAGCAAACAGGCTGGTGCCATGATTGCTGCTGCGATGACCGCCAAGATCATCATCGAATGACGCCAATCATAGTGTGAGATCAATTGCGCCGCCAAGGGTGACATGGTGACGGGCGCCAAACCTATGCCTGCCGAAACAAGCGACACAGCAAGCCCGCGCTGGGTGTCAAACCAGCCAGTCACGGTTGACATCAAGGGTGCGAAAAAAGCGGCGATGGAAACGCCGATTGATGCCCCGAAAACGATTTGGAAGATATACAGATTGGGGGCCTGGCTGGCCTATAGCAACGAGGCCACCAACAAGGCCGTGCCAGAGAGGCAAACCACCCGTGCACCATATTTATCCGACAGCGCGCCCCACATCACGCCCGCAAAACCCATCACCAGAAAAGCCAGTGTCATGGCGAAAGATATTCCGGTGCGAGACCAGCCTGTGTCTTGTGCCATGGGAGTGAGAAAGACCGGCAAAGCAAAAAGGCTGCCCATGGCCACACAACCAATTAATCCGCCTGCAGCAACAACAACCCAACGGTAATTTGCATTCATGGCGGAACTCCTCTGCAGGTTTGGGGCACTGATTTCCAGCCCACATTGCTAAATCAATACAACGTGATTGTCAACCGTTGGGTTGAATGATTGTGGGTGCGCCAGACCTGTGATGCTGACTGTCATCCAGTTGAATTAATTTCGTTGCACCCAAGGGGCCGTCAACAGGAGACCAACACAATGACATCAAACTTTTTGAAGTTTCTAAATCGGGGCGTGGCCTCATTGGCCGTTCTATCCATTGCTTTGCCATCCTTTGCCTACAGCGCAGGATTGGACGACATCGTGGCCAGCGCGAAAAAAGAAGCCGAGCTGACCGTTATTGCCGTGCCGCATGACTGGTGCGCCTATGGTGATGTGATCACCGGCTTCAAGGCGAAGTACCCATTCCTCAAGGTCAACGAGCTTAATCCTGATGGTGGTTCAGGCGATGAAATTGAGGCGATCAAAGCCAACAAGGATAACAAAGGCCCGCAATCACCAGACGTGATTGACGTTGGTCTTGCCTTTGGCCCACAAGCCAAGAAAGACGGTCTGATCCAAGCTTATAAGGTTTCCACCTGGTCTGAGATTCCAGACAATGTGAAAGACGCCGATGGCTTCTGGTACGGCGACTATTACGGCGTGATGGCCTTTGGTGTGAACAAGGACGTTGTCAAGGAAACCCCGAAGGATTGGGCTGACCTTTTGAAGCCACAATATGCGAATTCCTTTGCCCTCACGGGTGATCCACGCGCTTCCAACCAGGCAATTCTGGCAATCCTTTCTGCTGGTCTTGCCAAGGGTGCCAAGGCTGGCAAGGATTCAGGCGCCAAGGGCCTGGAATTCTTCGCCGCACTCAACAAGGCTGGCAATTTCGTTCCCGTGTCTGGCAAGTCGGGCACCATTGCCCAGGGACAGACACCGATCGTTGCCGCTTGGGATTATAACCTGCTGGCATGGCGTGACAGCCTGAAGGGCAACCCGCCGATGGATGTGGTTGTGCCAACGTCGGCCTCACTGGCTGGTGTTTATGTTCAGGCCATCTCGGCCTTTGCACCACATCCAAACGCCGCCAAGCTCTGGGAAGAGTATCTCTATTCAGACGAAGGCCAGAACGCGTGGTTGAAGGGCTATTGCCACCCAGCGCGCTTCAACGCGATGACGGCTGCGGGCAAGATTTCGAAAGAAGTTCTTGCCAAGCTGCCGCCCGCCGAAGCCTATGCCAAGGCCGTGTTCCCGACAGTTGAAGAACAGGCCGATAACAAGACTGTTGTTTCAGGTGACTGGGACAAAGTGGTCGGCGCACAAGTCAAGTAAATTGCCGTGAAAAGTCTCCGCATGCAGCCGCATGCGGAGACAGATTTTTGGGACAGAAAATAGAAATGCTTGGCCACGAATGAGCGATCTTGGAGCGTTGAAGCGGCGAACCACCGGCGGCTCGATAGCAGAATTTGGCAAAGGCCTTTCCGTTTGGTTGGGCCTGTTGCCATTTGCATTGTTTGTGTCACTGTTTCTTATTTTGCCAACGATGAATATCATTGTGGGTGCATTTCAGAATGCAGAGGGTGCTTTCACTTTTGACAATCTTGTCGGGCTTAACCAGGCCAATATTCTGAACGCATTCTGGGTTTCGATAAAAATCAGCCTTCTGACCGCCGCACTTGGCTGTCTCATTGGTTTAATGATTGCCGCGGCCTTAACCAAGGGCGGCTTGCCCATATGGTTGCGCGATGCAACCATTACCTTCTCAGGTGTTGCTTCAAATTTTGCAGGGGTTCCGCTGGCCTTTGCCTTTATCGCCACCTTTGGTCGATTGGGTCTCGTTACCGTAATTCTGCGTGACGTGTTCAATTTCAGCCTTGCGAGTATCGGCTTCAACCTTATCAGCTTCACTGGCCTTGCGTTGACCTATCTCTATTTCCAAGTGCCATTGATGATTTTGATTGTGACACCGGCGCTTGATGGCATGAGGCGCGAATGGCGCGAAGCTGCTGATAGTCTGGGCGCTTCAAGCGGGCAGTATCTTCGTTTTGTTGCTTTACCCATCTTGTGGCCGACACTGCTTGGAACTTTTGCGCTGCTTTTTGCCAATGCCTTTGGCGCTGTGGCCACTGCAATGGCGCTGACGGGGTCGTCCCTTTCATTGATGCCAATCATGCTGTTTGCGCAAATTCGTGGTGACGTTTTGCAAAACCCACATCTCGGTTATGCCATTGCCTTTGCCATGATCGCTGTCACTGCGATTGCCAATCTCATTTACATCACGCTGCGCGCCCGCGCAGAACGGTGGCAGAAATGAAGGCCGTCAAATTCTGGTCTTGGCTGGCTTATGCAGTGGGTGCGTTCTATTTTTTGTTGCCGCTTGCAGCGACCTTTGAGTTTTCATTGCGGGCAAGGCGCGGCACCTATTCTTTTGATGCCTATCAAGTGGTGTTGGCCGATCCACAGTTTCGTGAGACATTTGCCTTTTCATTTGCGGCTGCAATCGTGACCATCATTGTGGGGACGTTCATTGTTGTGCCGACGGCTTATTGGGTGCGCTTGCGTTTGCCTCAGGCCCGTTCGGTGGTGGAGTTCATTACTCTATTGCCGCTGATCATTCCGGCAATCGTGATTGTCTTTGGACATATTCGAATGTTCAATACCTCAAGTTATCTGCCACTGACTGGCTCGACCATGGGCACAAATGTGCTGCTGATTTGTGGTTATGCCGTCTTGTCGCTTCCCTACATGTACCGTGCGGTGGATACGGGCTTGCGCACCATAGATGTGAGAACCTTGACGGAAGCCGCCCAAAGCCTGGGTGGCGGATGGTTCACTGTTCTTGGGCGGGTTATTTTCCCCAATGTTTTTGTTGCCATTCTCTCCGGTGCTTTTCTCACATTTGCCATCGTCATTGGCGAATATGTTTTTGCCGCCTTGCTCAACCGCCCGGCCTTCGGCCCTTACATGGTCTGGATGGGAGGCAACCGCGCCTATGAACCCGCAGCGCTTGCGGTGATGGCTTTTGCGATCACTTGGGGCTGCATGGCCCTCATCCAAATGGCGACGCGCTTTTCAAAATATAACAAGGTGGTGCGCTAGTGTCCTATTTACAGATCCACAATCTGGCCAAGAATTTCGGCGCCACGCAAGTTGTCAAAAGCTTTGACCTTGATATTGCCAAAGGCGAATTTGTTTCATTTCTAGGGCCTTCCGGCTGTGGGAAAACGACCGTGTTGCGCATGATTGCGGGATTTGAAACCCCCTCATCAGGGTCAATCACCATTGAAGGAAAGGATATTTTGCCGCTTCGGGCCAGCCAAAGAAACATCGGCCTGGTGTTCCAGTCCTATGCGCTGTTTCCCAATATGACAGTAGCAAAAAATGTGGGATTTGGTTTGAAGATTGCTGGTCAGTCACCAGACCGAATTGAAGCGCGTGTCACTGAAATGCTCAAGCTGATTGGCCTTGGTGACAAGGGCGATCGTTACCCGTTTGAACTTTCGGGTGGACAGCAGCAGCGCGTGGCACTGGCGCGTGCGTTGGCGGTGCAGCCACGGGTGTTGTTGCTTGATGAACCACTTTCGGCATTGGATGCTAAAATCCGCGTAAGCCTGCGTCGTGAAATTCGAGAGATCCAACGCTCATTGGGTATCACAACAATCTTTGTGACTCACGATCAGGAGGAAGCGCTTTCGATCTCTGACCGTGTGGTCGTGATGAATGGTGGGATTGCCGAGCAGGTGGGTGCGCCCCATGAAATCTACAATCGGCCCAAGACAAAATTTGTGGCCAATTTTGTAGGCACGCTCAACAGCATTCCTGCTCGTGTTTTGGACCGCAGCACTTCCACATTTCAAATCGGAAGCCAGAATTTGAGCCTTGCACCTGCTGTTGTCACTTCCAAAATTGGCAACACCGTCAACCTTGCCATCCGCCCTGAATCCATGCGTTTGAATGCGCGAAACGGAAATGACGTTGTGGTTTCAGGCACGATTGAAGAAGTGCAGTTTTTGGGTTCAGTATTGCGGCTGCGGACGAGAGTGATGGACAGTGTTGTAAGCCTCGATACATTCAACCACCCGAATGTTCCGCCGCCGTCACTTGGAGAGGTCGTGGCAATTCACTTTTCGCCGCGTGATGTTATCCTTCTCGAAGGCTAGGTATTCGGGGAATTTAATAAAAAACCCCGGTGTTGCCACCGGGGTTTGGTATTTTGGAACAGCGCTTGAATTAGCAGCTGTAATACATGTCATATTCCACGGGATGTGGGGTCATGCGGTAACGATCTTGCTCTTCTTGCTTCAGGTCAAGGTAGCTTTCGATCTGGTCAACTGAGAACACGTTGCCTTTGGTGAGGAACGCATGGTCAGCCTTCAGGCTGTCGATGGCTTCTTGCAAGCTGCCGCAGACTGTTGGCACCTTGGCCAATTCGGCTGGTGGCAGGTCATACAAGTTCTTGTCCATGGCTGGGCCAGGGTGGAGCTTGTTCACGATGCCGTCCAGGCCCGCCATGATGATGGCCGAGAAGGCCAGATAGGGGTTGGCGGTTGGATCAGGGAAGCGCACTTCCACGCGCTTGGCGTTTGGATTTGCGGTGAACGGAATGCGGCAAGAAGCTGAACGGTTGCGCGACGAATAGGCGAGCAACACAGGGGCTTCATAGCCAGGCACCAGACGCTTGTAGGAATTCGTCGATGGGTTGGTGAAGGCGTTCAAGGCCTTGGCATGCTTGATCACGCCGCCGATGAAATACAGCGTGGTTTCGGAGAGATCAGCATATTCTTTGCCAGCCATTTGCGTCTTGCCATCTTTCCAGATGGAGAAGTGGCAATGCATGCCTGAGCCGTTGTCGCCAAATACTGGCTTTGGCATGAAGGTTGCGGTTTTGCCATATGCGTGGGCCACGTTGTGGATCACATACTTATAGATCTGCATGTGGTCAGCAGCCATCACGAGCGGCTGATAGCGGGTGCCGAGTTCGTGCTGGGCAGAAGCCACTTCGTGGTGGTGCTTTTCAACCATCAAGCCCATTTCGCTCATGACGGTCAGCATCTCGCCGCGCATATCTTGCGCAGAGTCCATCGGGTTCATGGGGAAATAGCCGCCCTTGGTGCGCATGCGGTGGCCCATGTTGCCGCCTTCATATTCACGGTCAGAGTTTGATGGCAATTCAACGCCGTCAACTTGATAGCCGGTTTTATACGAAGAGGTAGACCACTTAACGTCGTCAAACACGAAGAATTCAGCTTCTGGGCCAACGTTCACGGTGTCACCCACCTTGATGGCTTTCAGATATTCTTCGGTGCGCTTGGCGATGGAGCGCGGATCGCGGTTGTAGCCTTCGCCTGTACCTGGATCTTCGATGTCGCAGAAAACGGCCATGGTGGTTTGGGCATAGAATGGATCAAGGTGAACCGAAGATACATCTGGCTTGAGAACCATGTCGGATTCATTGATCGCTTTCCAGCCAGCGATGGACGAGCCGTCAAACATCAGGCCCTCTTTCCAGGCATCCGCACCCATTTGCGAGATATCCATGGTGAGATGTTGCATCTTGCCGCGTGGATCGGTGAAGCGCAGGTCAACAAACTTCACGTCTTTGTCTTTGATCATCTTCAGCGCGGCTGAAACGTCTTTCTTATCGGCCATTGGTAAACCCCTGTTTTGGCTTTGGTTGGTAGGTAAGTTGTCAAAAGTGGTTAGAGAGCTTCGTTGCCTGACTCTCCGGTGCGGATGCGGATAGCTTGTTCAACCGATGAAATAAAGATTTTTCCATCGCCGATGCGGCCGGTGCGGGCGGCATTTTGGATGGCATCCACAGCCTTTTGCACCAGTTCATCTGGGATGACGGTTTCAAGCTTCACCTTGGGCAGAAAATCCACCACATATTCAGCGCCACGATAAAGCTCTGTGTGGCCTTTCTGGCGCCCGAAGCCTTTGGCTTCGGTAACGGTAATGCCCTGAATGCCAACGGCTTGCAGGGCTTCTTTCACTTCGTCCAATTTGAACGGCTTGATAATCGCTTCGAGTTTTTTCATGGAGGCCTCTCAGTTGTTCCAAATTGGTTGCACGGCCCGTGCCAGTTTGGCGGGCAAGTGAAATCAAAGCGTTAGCCTAGCGCGCAAATTTTGTGCATGCAAGTTTGGTTGTTATTTGTGCTTTGTGATTAAAAATTATGCAATTGCGGCGCTTGTGGATGGCCACTGGCGGAGCTGTGGATCTTAGACTATTTCAAGGCAACAGATTCCTGAGGAGCGTACATCATGGCCAAGGCCGCAGCTAAGAAACACAAGATTGCATTGTTGACTGCCGGAGGCCTTGCGCCCTGCCTGTCAGCAGCCGTTGGTTATTTGATCGCGGATTATTCCAAGAAATTGCCAAAGGCGGAAATCATTGGCTACCGCAATGGCTATATGGGCCTGCTCAAAGGTTGGTCTGTTAAGGTGACGGCCAAGGCGCGCAAAGATGCATTGGTTCTCACCCAGCATGGCGGTTCACCCATCGGCAACAGCCGCGTGAAGCTGACCAATGTGAAAGACTGCATCAAGCGCGGGCTGGTGAAAGAAGGCCAAAATCCATTGCATGTGGCCGCAGAGCAATTGGTCAAAGATGGCATCACCATTCTGCACACCATCGGCGGGGATGATACCAACACCACCGCTGCCGATCTTGCGGCTTATCTTGCCGCCAACAATTACAATCTCACTGTCGTTGGCCTGCCTAAGACCATCGACAATGATGTGATCCCCATCAAGCAATCGTTAGGTGCTGTAACGGCGGCGGAGCAGGGTGCTATCTATTTTGAAAATGCAGTGAATGAGCAATCCACCAATCCGCGCATGTTGCTGATCCATGAAGTGATGGGCCGCAACTGTGGTTGGTTGACGGCGGCCACGGCTGACACTTAT